>CAAGKR010218163.1_pt1 | contig 50904 bp, 37 predicted proteins | sample 2556971 | NCBI WGS metagenome assembly CAAGKR01 (sample SAMEA5207829, study PRJEB30636) | soil metagenome | biome: forest; feature: boreal; material: soil | place: USA | collected 2011-09 | depth 1 m | reverse complement strand
TATCAGCCGGCAACGCCCCACGCGGATTGTGGGCAGGTCTTTGTGCTGAATGGCGTAATAGAGGAACCGAAGAGAAAGGCCAGTCACTTCAGCGGCTTCGCGCGGTCGATACGCCACTCGCGGTAGATTGCGGTTCATGTGTCCTTCCCTTTCCTGCCCGGATACCCAGCTTCGTTCCCGAACTATCCGACACGGACGACATCTCCTCATGAAGATAATACTATACATATAGCACCATGAAAAGCACATTCTTGCTTCGGCTGAACGTTATAGAAATCGACACCGGCGTGTATAGCCGCACAGGGAACAATGTTTACTCCGCTCGTGTAAACAAGCCCCGCCAATTCAAGATTCGAGTGCGAGAGATCGGCAGCGACAAGGTTAACGAGGCCACATGCAAGTATTAGAAGCTGTTTCCGTATGTTTGAAGGACAATCTTGGCTATCCGTCGTTCCTTATCCCGCCCCACGGCCCTGAGCAAGTCACGTACCCATCAAGGCCACGGCACAACTCTCGCCGAAGCATGCTCTGAATTCGATGATCGCGGGTGACAACGGGCACTCAACTGGACGGCGGCGTTTCCTCTAGCAGGCTGCCGCGATCCTCGTACTTGCTGATTCGGCTGCTTTGCGAAGGTCATTGTCGGTTGTTTGGCTAGACTCATTCTTCGGATAAGATCACGAAGCTCCTGAGACACTGTGGGACGGCCTTCGCGATGGCGCCTCATCTCCAATAAAGCCGGAATCCGCAGTCGATGCGAGGCAATCACCATCTTCGGCTTGACGATCACCAATGCGGATCGCCAGCCAGTCCACAGACGTGAGAGCCAAACCCACAAGAGTCGGTCAGTAGCATGAAGATGGGCCACGGTTGGAACGCTGCAAGACCAATAGCTGGTGCCGCAGGGCAAGAACCTCGGTTTGCCAGGCAGCGCGAGTTCGGAAGCCGGCTCGGAGAGCGAAAAACACGGAGAAAAGGAAGGTAAACATTGCTCGGGCAGCCTACACTTCGCTGCCTTGCAGTTGCAATGAGAACGGCTTTTTTGGTAGGGACAGGTTTCCGGCTCAGTCTCGCAGGTTGAGGATGTTCGCTCCCTCTCGGCTGACTTCAAAGATGTGCCTCGACCCGTCCAACGTCAGCTCAAATCCCCCCGCAGTCGTCCTTAATTGGCTCCCGGCTTGCTCATCCACAAACAACAGAACCAGATAATCCCCCTTCGTGCTAGCGCGCAAGCGGGTGAAGGGATCTTCTTCACCCTTCTTAAGGCGCCTCAGACTACCGGCAGCGAACCCAGGATTTGAAAAGGGAACTACTTCCTCTGTAACCTCTGCCTCTCCCCCAGACTGCAGCGCTGCCAGCCTTATCCTCCGCGGCCCTGCCCCCAGTACTGCGCCATGCTTCTGCCGCTCCCGCAACTCCACTGGGTTCAGCTTCCATTCCAGCATTCCACCCTCGCTCTCCTCCCCTAGCCCTTGCTCAAAATCCACCAAGAACCGCTCCCGCTCCGGACACACCAGTTCGATTCGACCAATGTCACACCCTAACCCCGTCCCTGGTACCTGCATCGCCGCTCCAAATGCTAACTCCGTCTGCGGCCGGACATAGAAAGGCAGCGGCGTCTTCCGCGACTTCATTCCCTGCGTGTCCACTCCCATTTCCCCAAACGCCGCCGCATCGTCAAACCGCTTCCGATGCCCGTCTAACTCGACTTCAATAAACGGCTTCCCTTGCGGGTCGTTGAACCCTCCCCACCGCGCCACCACTTCCTGCCACTCCCCAGGAACCAGAGCCGCTTCTTTCGCGGGTATGCTCACGCGCTCGGTTAAGAAGTCCTGGCTCGTCACCGCAAACGACAGACCCTCCTTATCAAAAAAGCCCAGATTGAACTGGTTCACCCCCGTCCCCCGCCAGATCCCCGTCTTTGCTACTCCGATCCCCGTGTTGAAAATGATCTGCGGCCGCTTTCCCTCCACCCGATCGTGCAGCCGGATCTTCACCCGCATCTCTCCGGCCCCAGGGTTGAAATACCGCTCCCGCGGATACTGCAGATAGTCCTTCCCATTCAAACGCGCGTACGCTCCGCCTTCGCCCCTGACTACCTCGATCCCTCGCCTCTTCCGCCTCATCGCCACCACCAGCGCCGGCCACCGCCCTCCCAACACCCAGCACTCATGCCGCGTCCGCGCACCTTCTATACTTACCTTGTTTCCAAGCCGCGTCGACCCGAACTCACCGATCAGCGCCACAAACTCATCCTGCCCCCCCACGCACGGTAAGCTTCCGCACCCCAATGGCGACGCCTCCGCCGCCCCAATCGTCTTCAGCACCGGATAGCCTGCATATTGCACGTGCAAGTTACTGAAGCTTTGCGCCACCCCGCCGTTGTAGCCCAACAACTGCACGATCATATCCTCCTCCGCCCAACTGCTCCGCAAAAACGTCACTGTCCCGTAGGTGGGCGTGAAGGACTTGCACAACGGATACGCAACTTGCTGCCGGCGAGGCTTGAAGTTCGGATCGTAGAACAGATAGGCGTAAGGCCCCCAGCTCACCATACACTCCGCGTCGCTTTGCTTCACACCAAGGCCGAACAGGTGGACGCGCCCCAACAACGGATCTCGCAATGCTATTTCCCGAAACTTCTCATCACCCGCTTCCTGCGCCAGGCGCAAAAGAGCAGCACTGTGAGCATCCAATTGATCGGACCCTATTCCCGTCAGACAACTGGAATTAGCCTCGGCATAACGGTCGCGAGAAAGTTGCTTCGGCGGGACCACGCAGTAACGTTCCCACATCAGAGGCTTGGTCAACCTCTCCGGAAACTCCTTATACAGATCGATCCCCATCACGTTCCGTAGAGCATCACAGAAATGCAGCATCCACATGTCTTCGGCAACCCCAAAACTAATGCCATCGTCGGGCTCCCCATCTTTGCCACAACCGTGCGGCATGATTCCGGCACGGAACCGGTCTACCACGGCGGACACCCACTCCTTAGCGTCCGGATGGTGACCCAGCAGTTGAAGTGCAGCTACACCAAAGTGACCGTTATCCACTACTGCGTGGTGCCCTCCATCCGGATCGTGGCGAAGCCTGTTTACGTCCGGCCACCAGCGGTTCATGAGATCCACCAGCGTCTTGACAACTGTCGCCTCCTCTTCTTCCGTCAAGGCGCCAGCCAGCCAGTCCAGCGCTACAGCGTAAGCCTGCATGTAACGATCGGCACCATAAAAGGTCAATTCGATCTCGTCATCGTGCTTCCAATTCGCCGATGCCAGCAACCACTGCTTGGCCTTTGCCAGCCAGCGCTCGTCATGCGTCATCCGCCAAGCAAAGGCGTATTGCTCAATCATTGCGCCAGCCTGCATCGACGAAAAAAACGTGATGTAAAGCTGATGAAAAGGAAGCGGACTGTTTGGAACCTCCGGAATCTTCTCCCAGGGCTCCCGGGACGAGAGTTCCTCACAGTCAGCCAGCAGGTTCTCCAAAATGCGCTTCCGCACCGGATCGGTGGGCGGAGCGAAGCGGTACTCGGGATCGTCCATTGGGTGGTAGAGCCGGGGACGTGACTGCCGCAGAGCTCCGAACGTCGGTTGGACGCCCAGCAAGGGCAGCCGAGAACCTATTGCAGCCGATGCACCGGCCACCGCCACAATCTTAAGTGCTTCTCGGCGCGTGAACATAACCAGACTCCTTTAATTGTATTTTGGACCTGCCGTCTCTGCTCCATCACGGGGCAAATTTCGGCTTTTGGCGTGAATCAGCTAGTTCGACACTCGTCAGAAACACCAGCTGAATGATTTTTTCCATCTTACGATAATCGATCCGATCCCAAGTGTCATTTTCTGTGTGGTAGTCGGGATGCTCGCCGGTAGTGAATAGAACCATGGGGATGCGTCTGATCGCGAACCAGAATTGATCGCTCCGAGCGAACCACGCTTCAGGGTCACGGTTATCAGTCTTGAAGTCCAGTTTCAAGCCGATCGTCTTGTCGCTGTCTTCGATTATCCGCCGCAGGTCAGGATCATAAAGCGTACCGACAATGTTGACTTCATTCTTGTTCTGTTCAGCCGTCGTGTGCCAAGTCTCTGTCTGCTCGTCGCGCCCGATCATGTCCATATTTAAATCGGCTATAGTATTTTCCAGTGGGATAACTGGGTGCTCTACATAGAAGTATGAACCGAGCATGGGTCGTTCTTCCGCGTCGAAGGCAACAAAGAGGATGGTTCTTCTCGGGCTTACAGCTCCTCGCGTGTAAGCCTTCGCAATTTCCATGACGCCAGTCGTCCCAGAAGCGTTGTCGTCAGCACCGTGATAAATCCGGTCGCCCACCACGCCGATATGATCGTAATGTCCGCTAATCAACACTGTTTCATTTCGAAGGGCCGGGTCGGTGCCCTCCAGCCGTCCAAGCACGTTGCGACCCTGAATTACTTTCTGTTCTTTAAGGGACTTCCTCATCGTCAGGGTCACGCCGGGGACTTCAAAGGAATGGGGCTGGTAGCTTCGGTCGATTTCCTGCTTCAAGGATTCAACCATTCTGCCTGTCCCAGCCAGTAAATCGTCAGCGACGTCAGAAGTGACCGAAAAGATTGGAAAGTCCCACAACCTCCCTGCGAGCGCGTAGTGTGGGAGAGGACCGACATTACCGGGATGCGGCCCACTGGAAACGTTTTGGGGTCGCTCGGGGCTTCGTTTTTTTATGATGAGCAGCCCTGACGCGCCAGCCTTCCGTATCTGCTCCGCCTTAAACCACTCGTAGGCATAAAAGGTATTCCATGACCCCTTGAACTTCGAGTTGGAGTTGTTTTCCTGCGGCTCACGTTGCAGAATCATAGCAATCTTGCCGTGAAGGTCCACCCCGGCAAAGTCGTTGTAGCTGTACTCAGGTGCATCAATGCCATAGCCGAGAAAGACCAGTGGGCCAGTGGCTTGCGCGGGATTATTGCTCTGCATTACCCAAAAGGAAAAATCGTGGTCGATCTGGTAAGACTTTTCAAGTCCGCCGATGGTGACCTTGAGCGCTGTGTTCTCGCGGTCGACCCAGGCTGTTACTAAGTTGAAATCTTGAAAATAGGTGCCATTGTCGCCCGCTGGTTTGAGTCCCGATCGCATAAACTCGGACGCAATGTAGTTCGCTGCAATTCGACCCTCGTGGCTACCTGTGTTGCGACCTTCCATCTCGTCAGCGGAGAGGAAAACCATGGGGCCCTTAATCTCATCAGCGCTGATTGTTGCGACAGCCCGTCGAGTAGCTGGTGGAAGAGTATCTGAGGCCTCCTGACTGAAAACGTAAAGCGGTAACATCACAACCAGTGATATCAGCTTCTTCATCTACACAATCCTTTGACAGGTCCACGGATCAGTTTCCGCCCCTTACTAACGGAGAGCGAAATCGCCAGTGTGCTCGGTTACTACTCCCGGATTCAGACTCCTTCCTAGGTTTCAGCTGCATGTAAGGTTTTGGAGACAACCTGGGGTTAACCTATGCTGCCGCCGCCGGCCGTGATTCTCGCCCCAGGAAGACTCACCGGTCCTTAGGCGTCTCACGTCACCCTTGGGTACTACCCCTCTGGACTGCTGGGGGTGAAACGCCCATCGCTAGCACAGTTTGGCATCCACTAAGGGGTTCACCTATAGATCAGGGGGGCTTGCAGTCCCCGTCATTCCTGAATCAGAACGAGTACTTGAGCGCTACTTGGATTTGCCGAGGAGTATTAGCTTGACTGCTTATCACGCCAAAACTCGCGCGGCCCACCGTGGTTCCAGGAGGCCCAAAATAAACATTGTTGAAGGCATTGAAGAACTCCCCCCGGAGCTGCAACTTCTGTTGTTCTCTAATGTTGAAGTTCTTCATGAACGCTAGATCGAAGTTCGCGAGCCTGTCGGTTCTCAGGATATTGCGTCCTGAATTCCCGAAGGTGTATTTAGGGGGATTAGAAAAAGCCGCCGTGTTAAACCAGTGATAAATTGATTGGCCTGAAGACAAACGTGGGTTTCCAACAAGGTTCGCTCGCTCGCCACCATCCCCGTCATTGGCGGTATCTCCGAGCGCATAAACGCTGAATGGGTAACCGGACTGTAGAACATGAACAGCCGAGAATTCCCAGCCCCCAATCGCCGCACCCTTCAGCCCCCTCATATCTCGGCCGGGCAGATCCCAAACCAGACTGTTTATCCAACGATGGGGCGTGTCAAACGCTGCAGGGCCTTTTTCCGCTCCCCGGTCATACACATTCTGCACACTATTCTGGCCTCCATAACCTCCGTTCCCCGTTGAGAAGCTCCCTGCGTCAATTGTCTTCGACCACGTGTAGGCCGACAAGAGCGTCACACCATGCGAGTAACGCTTCTGAACCTGCACTTGAAGCGCATTGTAGCTAGCGTTTACCTCACCGCTCCAAAAATAAATCGCGGTATAGGCTTGGTAAGGACGCCTTGCTTGTACGTTCCCAGGTCCCGCCGTAGGTTGGTTGAGATCGTAGTAATGACCCAGCTTGTGTGCGGATGACCCTACATAGCCGGTTGTAATACTCCAATTCGACCCGAACTGCCGCTGAACGTTCAGGCCCCATTGCTGATTGTAGGCAGTTCTAATGTGAAGATCGACCGGAACCAAGAACGGCAATCCCAGCGTCGCGGTCGGGATAGACTGATTCACGTAAAATGGGTTGGTCATGTTATTGGTGAAATACGTCGTGAAATACGTGGGGGGATTCGTGGAGAGAACCGTCCACTGGTTGTGCTCCACATGATCATAGTAGATGCCCCCGCCCCCGCGAATGACCGTATTACCATTTCCAAAGGGCTGCCAGGCGAATCCAATGCGCGGCGCAAAATTGTTATGGTCACCCTGTATCAAGGGTTTCCGCTCACCTGCTCCGAAGAGTGTACCCGTGCCCGGGTCAAAATTTACAGCCAGCCCCCGAATATCGTAAGGCATCGTGTGCAAGTCATAGCGCAACCCCAAGTTAACGGTAAGCGTCCGCGTAACCTTGTAGTCGTCCTGAATGTAAACTCCTAAGAGGTTCGAGCGCTGATAATTGGGAATTGACCCCGAACCCGAAGTGACCTGGGCGGGGATTCCCAGAAGGAAGTCTGCCAAGGCGTTTTCGGGTTGAAGTAATGCCCCCGCCGGTGTGGTAAACCTACCATCAAAACCGAAAAATCCGCGGGAGTAGTATTCGATGAACGAGTTCTGCTGCTCGCGGAAAAATTCGGCTCCGGTGGAAAGGTTATGCTTGCCACTGGTACGATGCAGGTCCCCCTTGTATTCAAAGACGTTGTCCCCTCCCCGATAGGGCGTAGCGTACGCGTCACCGATCAGCGCAAAAGTCGAGACTGAAAATTGAGGCACCCCTACCGTGTCAGGATTATTGGTAGCTGTCGGAATCCCCAAAGCCGAACCCGAGAATTTTGCCGGATCGCGCTTCGGAAAGGTTTTACCGCCAAACATGCGACTGAAGCCAGCCCTCAGTTCCAATAGCACTGTGGGACTAAACGCATGGGTATAAACTAACCCAATATTGCGGCGGTTGTTAGGTTGCGTAGTTGAAAAAAAGGGGATTACGGGCACGTTTTTCTGACTGGCCTGGGTCATCGCAAAGGTCGCTGAAAGCCTGTTCGACATCGAAAACTCATGATCAATTTTACCAATGTAGCCATCAATAGTCTCGCGGTTTGCTCCGGTGTTAATGTAGTTGTTAGCGCTCGTCAGCGTGGTGGAATTGGGCGCCGGCCAGTATGGCGCCACCACCGTCGCGGCAGGATTGATCCTGTTCGTAGGAATGATGTTGCCTGGAAAAGGCAGGCCAGTGGTCGGATCGATGATCGTCCCACTGAAGCTCGAGAAATTGCCCTGCAGTTGGTCCGAGGTGGGTACTCTGGTGATATAGGTTGCAGGCGAGGGCAAACGCAACCCTTCGTAGTTGAACAGGAAAAAGGTTTTGTTGTGAATGATCGGCCCGGAGATCACTCCGCCGAATTGGTTGCGCTTAAACGGAGATCTCGGAAGCCCTGAGCGGTTCCGGAAGAAGTCGTTAGCGTCCAGCGCATCATTGCGCAGGAACTCGAACGCGGAACCATGAAAAGCGTTGGTCCCGGACTTGAGAACCAGATTGACCTGGGCGCCAGTTCCCATACTCCTGGCCGCCGAGTACTGCCCAATTTCCATGTCGAATTCCTGGATGGCATCGATGGAAGGTCTCACTGCCGCATACCGCCCTATAATCACCTCATCACTGACACCATCCAGTGTGTAATTATTTCCGGAAGTGCTTCGTTGTCCGTTGGCGCTGACCTGCCCTCCACCCTGGTAGTCTCCGTTGAGTGTAGAATTCGGCATTCCTGAATTCGTGCCCGCCATGAGGCTGGTGAGTTGCATGAAACTCCTGCCGTTGAGAGGCAAATCCACGACTCGCCGTTGATCGATCACGGTGGACACTGTTGCGGTCTCCGTCTGTAACATCGGTGCACTGCTCGAGACCTCTACCCTCTCAGTCGTGGCGCCGACTTCGAGCTCGATATTTATCCGGATGATCTGGCCAGCGTCCAGGTTAATTCCAGTGAGAATGCTCCGCTTGAAGCCGGCGAGCTCTGTCGTAATCGAGTAGGTTCCCACGGGCAGAAGCTGAACGGTATAGACGCCGTCATTCCCAGTCTTAGACGGGGTATGAATTCCGGTGGCGACGTTTGTGGCCGTCACAGAGGCATCCGGAGTCGCTGCTCCCGAAGGGTCTCGGACTTCCCCGGTAATCGTACCGGTGTCCTGACCCAAGGCTGCTCCCCCACACGCACCGGCTAGGGAAACAAATAAACCTAACCTAAGGAAAAAAGTCGATCTGTGCATTGCACACTCCTTAATTGTCCATTATATGGATATACCATCCACAAAATCAATGTGGCCTTGTACCACGATGATGCTTTTTGTGTCAAGCACAATTATCAGGAGAAATTTATCAGCCGCGTTGTTAGAGCGGGATCTATCCGCTCAAGGCGAGTTTCGAGTAGGGCTATCTGCCCAGGAGGCAGGGATGAGGCGTTGTGTGGAGGACGCCGGTGAGCGGGCGATGAAGATCCAGGAATCGATTTTACTAGCGACGGCGAAACCCGAGGCAGGCTGCTGAGATTATCAGCATCTCGGACCGGAGCCCACGGGGCGGCGAGCCGAGTCCGAAGCGAGTGCCGGAGATCGTCGAGGAGGTGCCCCGGCTCTCCGAAGTAAAGCGGCAGAACCCTTTGTGTGAGAGGTAGCCGGACTTGCCGTGAAGTCGTTGGTCGCGATGTCGAGGTCGCCGTCGTTGTCGAGATCGAACATCACTTAGGAGCGGCTCCCGAGCGTGGCCATCACGGTGATTTTCTCTGTTTGCCTCCTCACAGACCATTTTGCCCACCACGATTACTAGAAGCTATCTGGCTCTGTTGACATCCTCAAGAAAAGGCAGCGATGTTTCAAGCGATACAGATTGAAACTCAATCCGAGCAGCAGGGCTTGGCGCTTCTGCGTGCGCAGCGAACGGCCCGGCGCACGAGCCGAGAGCTTGAGCTTCACCGAAGAGAACAGCGTTTCGATCAGGGCCCGGCGCCGATAGAACCGCCGCGGGAACGCCCGCCACATCTCGGCGCGCACTCCGTGCACTCGCCAGGTTTTCTTTCCGCGCTTGGCGGGGATCACGCTCTGCGCCCCGAGTTGCTGCCGGATATAGGTGTGGTTCCTCTCGCTGTCGAATTCGGCGTCGGCCAGCACCAATCCGATGCGCGTTGGCTCGGCAGCGGCTTCGACGACCGTGGGCAAATTCGCACAGTCGTTCCACGGGCCGCGCCGCGCGAGTTGCGACAAGACGAACTGCTGATCCAAATCCACTGCGACCACCCACTTCAGCCAGTGCCGCCACGGCAGCGGTATCTGCCCGTGATGATGCAAGCATCGCACAAAGAACGTGCTGACGGCTCCTTGCGCCAAACCCGTTGCGTCTACCGCCATGCGAGCTCGCCGCCGATCTTTTCTGCGCGTGCCGCGTAACCGGCGCACCGTTTCGCCGACGGCCCGATCGATGGTCTGGTCGTCGAGACGCTGCAGGAAGCGGTACAACGTCGTGAAGTCGGGCACACTCACCAGCCCCAACGTCTGACGCAACTCGCGGTGCTCGCCCAACCGCACCTCGGCTTCGCGAAAGGTCCAGCCCTCGTAGCGCATCAGACAGAGGATGGCCAGCAACTGCGGCTGCGTGAATTGGTGTTTGCTGAAACGGCTTCGGTAGCGCGGAAGTACCGCCTTGGAGACTTGCAAAGCGATGCGAGCGAACGGCAGGAGTCCGACTTCGGCCATGGCACCTCCTGCCTCGGTAGCAAACAGCAGATTCGCGTAACTGGTTATCTCGAATTCTCATGGTCGTAACGAGGATGTCAACAAAGCTAGATAACTTCTAGGTATGTGTCGCTGCGCGAGATTCTCCCATGTGCTCCTAACCACATAAACCGTGGATGTCACCGCGTCAAATAAATAGGGTTTAACATCGCGCGAATGAGATAATCCTCATGACGCCAGAGATCGCACCGACTTAGGATGGGCGGCCGAGGTATTTCGCGGAGTCCGCAACTTCGTTGTTACATCACTGCACATAAGAACCCAACCGAGCCGCACGCGAAAAAAACGACAAAAGAGAGCAAAAGGCACGGGCCCTCGTTCTGCCCACAGTAGATTTGCGGTCCGCTCCCTGCAAGTGCCTTCGAATCGTTGGGTGTTGGGCGGGTGTGGGACCATGCTCAGACCCCGTCGTCGCTTCGCTTCCAAGTAAGGTCGCCTATAAGAACCTCAAGGATGCCGAGAGCCCTTATTACTTAGTGCGTAACATCGGCACCATGGCAACATTTACTGCAGACGGATCATCTCGAAGCTTGATATACAGCAATTTGCCTTTTGGAGAAGGAATCGGCAGAGTAGAGTCCACAAAACCATCGGGAACAGTTACAGAATTGGCGAATTCGGGGTCGGTGGCTACGGAGTCTATGAGAAACAACTTCTCGCCGTTCAGCCTGCATTGCGTCCGCGAATCGGCAGCACAGTGAACGTCCTTGAGTGCGGGAACTCGTACCAAGTTAGCGAGTGGCTGCCAGTCCCCGAAATTTTCATTCTCGTCAACTACCCGAAATTTGAGCGATCCGAACGCGGATGGCCCTAGATGTTTCATCGGGTCAAGCACGGCAAAGACAGTCTTAGAGTCCTGCAGCACCAAATTGCCGTCGGCCATGCTCAGAAAAACGTTAAAAAACTCATCAGACGTGGCAACCTGGATCTTTCCTGCAGTGGCAAACGCCGCAGATGCATGAACATTCAAGGAGAACTGGAGTCGGGAATCCTGCGGCACATCTTCAGCGTTTCCGAGTTGAAAAGCGGACGAGATCGACGAAGGGTCCAATTGCACACTCTTGTTCAGCAAAGTCACTCTCGGCCGTGAAGCTTCCACGATCGTTTTCAGTTCAAGTACTCGTCCGTCTTTGAGGGTAACCTGTCCGAGTATCGTGTCTCCCGGGTGAAGGCTTCCGCTTGCCGACACATTCTGAGTGCTTAGCTTCAGTTGGTCTTGCTGATGAAAGCGCGAAAGACTCACGGGCTTGAAGTGAATCTCTGCCCAGTCCAAACTAGTGACCTGATCGAGTCTTGTTCCCTTCAAAAGGCCCTCAACATCGCCAGCGTGTATGACGAAGCTGTCGAGACGGCTTGCCTCCGCGTATGTGTGCAAGACGATCTCGTCGGGCTCACGCATACCGAACTTCCTCACCACCATGGTCATCCAGCCCGCAGTCGCTTCTTGAAGTGGAACCTTCACCTCGAGCTCATCTGGCTTGAGCATCGTCCACGTAATCTTGAGATTCTTCCCCTGTTGGTCCTTTACCGTGACCTCGTTTACGCATAAAGCGTCAGCAGACTGCAAGTGCAGGATGTCTTCCCGCCCCACGATCAGTGCACTCGCATCCTTTGACGCTATGGTCCATTTTGCTGGCCGCGAACTCCGTAAGCGAAACCGTGGACCATCAAACATCTGAAATCCCCAAAAGCCTCGTAAAACTCCGATCGTCTCCCCATCCAGGTCTTTCGATTGAAGGGCTCGGGTATCAACGATGAAGCCACCATTCGCGGCATCCGCTCTAGCAGGTAGATCGATGCTGTCGCCGGATTTGGTTTGAACATGAAGAAAAAAGCCATGCGCCAATTCCGTCGCGAAAACCAACGGTGCTCCTTCCACTGGGAGTACGAGCTCAGGTTGTTCCGCACAGAAAATCTGCTTCGGGTTGACGGCGCGCAACGGAGGCAAGGGAGAAGGGCGGACCGGCGGCAGGCTTACTACCAACACCGACTTCGGATTCCGGAACGATGGAGGGCTATTCAGTCTCAAGCTAAGCACATCGTGCTTGGGCAACGCGAGCGCCGGTATGTATTTATACTGAGCCGTATGCGCTGCCGCCAGAATACGTGCCATATCCAGAACCGCGCCGATGTAAGGACTGTAATATCCTGCTCCGGCTAGCGGAGTAGAGGTGATTTGTGAGACCAAGTGTGCGGACGAGTCCGAGGTCAGAGTACTCGCCATCGTCTGGCTATGAGCATCATCTAGTACCAACTGGTTGCTATTCTGTGTCAGACACGGTACCTGTTGTGCCGTAGGCTTATCGAAACAGTACTGCTCCAACTGTATGCCGAGGCCCCGGGCCAGCAAAACAGTGCGTGCGTGCAGCTCGCTCTGACTACTACTCGACATTTCTCTTACCACTGACAGATATTTGTCGAGACGCGCGCGATCTAAACTGGCTTGTATGAGGTCCTGGGACGCACGAACGAACGTACCGGGCTTGCCGCGCACCGCATCGCGAAGCGTATTGAAACCTCCGCCCGTCTCCGGAGCGAAAAAAACCACAGCTTCCTGCGCTCCCTCTGGCACCGTGACCATGGTGCCCTCCTCGCGTACAGGCTTGTTCCAAACTTCCACCTTCGTAAACCAGGCGTCCGGTGGTGGATTTGTAGCTCCTCGCAGGAACGCGACAACCATTAGGTAATGTACTGATTGAGCGTCGGGCATATTCGGGTGTACCCATAGCCTGTCTCCGGGTTCCAGATTCGGCACCTCAGAGATCGATAAGGTCTTATCGCCTCGTCGAACCCGAACTTCCAGTCCAGGGCCAGCCAGATCGAAAGGCGCTGTTTGGGCATGGATAACACCTACAAGCACAGATAGCACGATCACCTGCAAGAGAGCGCTCAACAAGCTGAAACAGGAATAGGCCGCCGAATACATCGTCAGCTTGTTCCCGGAACGATCCTTTAGGGATGCCTTGTCAGACATAACCTTGATTTGAGGGTAGCCCATGCTCTAACTGTGTAGTCCTCTGTGCGCGCTGCTCAGACGTGCGTTGTGTTTCGACACGCAACATACCTGTTCTCCTGACGGAAAACAAATCATATTTCTAAGCACGGAGGGCAACCGCGACATCTCGTTGGGCTCAGGGTCGATTTGGAGGATGCCAGTAGAGCCCAACGGAATTGCCAGGGCACGCCTGCTTCACAAGGAACAAACGCTTTATCTCATGCGACTGGAGTGGTCTCCGGATGCAAAGAGAATGATTTACAGTTCTCACTTGGGAGGACAGTTCAACAACCTGTATATCCTGCCAGCAGTCGGCGGAAAACCATACAACATGACGTTTGGCGACTACGCGTCAAGCCATTTGAGAATGTAACCGTAGCTTCCCATGTCGCGCCATTTGAAATGTAACCGGAGATCGCTTGTTGTTGTTGTGGCTGGGGGAAAGTGGGAATCCCGAAGGGATTTCCAAGCTCGCGAAGCGAGCGTCTTTTCCCCAGCCTTTTCGCCGGCTGTTTCGTTCTTGTTTTGCTTGGCTGGGCTGCAGGTTTTCTTGCGCTTTTGGGCTCCGTCGCCGGTTCGCCAGGCGGTATATCCGTTGGAGTTTCCTGTCGATGACTTTTGCTAATTGGAACGGATCCAGGAATCTCGGGAGTTCTTTCAGAATGGATAGTTGCGCCGCATCCCCCTGCTTCGATGCCACCACCCGCTCGAAGGGGGTCTTCGGTGCATCCTAGACGCGCCGAAGCTTCGATCCGACATGCACCTTCTTCACTAGCTTCACCGAGGGCAGATACAGATTCAGCCATAAGCGAAGCTCTCTGCGGTATAGGTCGTTCATAGCTTCGACTGCGTTTTGCGTGTCATAGCGTTCCCCGCCGAGAAGCTTCCGTACGTGGGTCCAGTTCTTTTGCTCGCTATGCGCGTTGTCGTCTTTCTTGTACGGACGTCCTCGCGTGAGTTGGATCGGCTTCCGTGCGCACCAAGCCTTCCGATGCCCGTTGATGAATTCCGATCCGTTGTCCGAGTCCCGGCCCAGAAGGCGGAAGGGCAGCATCCCTGCGATCTCCTCCAGGGCTTGCTGCACAGCGGTTTGCCCCTTCCCCAGCAGGGCCCGCGTCTCCGTCCCGGTGGTTTGCATGTCGGTGATGTTCAGCGAATAGCCGAACTCTCCTTCGCTCGAATTCCCGGAATGCGAGACCCAATCGACTTCCGTGAAGCCGGGCGACGCTACCTCCCAACTATCCGTCTTTATCGGGATGGGATGCTTCAGCAGATAGCCCGGCTTGGTGCGCCCGTAAATCCGCCGCCTCTTTTGGTCCTTCTGGGCTGCCCGTCGCCGGTCCATCTGCCGCGCACTGATCGAGAGCAGTTGTTTCTCCATCTCGGGGCTTACCTTGAAGCGCTTGCGGATCCACGGCATCCAGGCCGGTAGCAGCGCTTTCAACCGCACCGACCAGGGATACCCGGCCGCCTCCCATACGCTGGTCAGCATGGATAGCAGTTCGTGCCCCTAGCTCAGCCCGCGCCGCCGTACCGGCCGATGGGGTCGCTTCCCGGGTGGCGGGCCATTCAAAATTCGAATGGCGTATTTTCGGTGGTAGCCCGTGGTTAGGCAAAATTCGTTCAGCATCACCTGTTTCGCCTGGCGATTTGCTTTGTGATACCGCCCATAGATGGCCCGGAAATACTCCCATTTCCCCTTGCGCCCCAAGTGAACCCTCCCAAAATCGTCTCTGACTCGGGTTACATCTTAAATGGCGTGACGTTGTCCCCTTCGGTTACATTTTAGATGGCTCGATATGGACTATTGACAATCGGAGCCGGCTCTTATAGCCTAACTTTACTTCAGATATGGATATAATATTCAGGTAGCGGATACAGGCCTAGGAGACCCTTTCAAAGGCCTCAAAGCGTGGCATTTCTCTCGGTTCCATTCAATTGAGTTGAATGTGTTGACCCGCAGAAAAGCGATGAAAACTATAACGCTAGCTACCGCCGCAGCCGCGGCCAGCTTTCGCTCGCTCTTACTACAGCCTGTTCAAACCTCCGGCGCTGTCCATAAGGTTCCACCTCTTTTCATGGATATTACTTCCGAGGCAAAAATAACTTTTCACCACTTCAATGGTGCCCAAAGCGACTTCTACCTTCCCGAAATCATGGGTTCGGGCGCCGCCTTCCTGGATTACGACGGAGATGGCTATCTGGATATTTTTTTGGTGAACGGCGGCAGTTTGTCGGCACCCAGGTTGACGCATCCAACTTGTATGCTATTCCGTAACAACCGCGACAGGACCTTCACCAATGTAACCGAACAGGCAAAGGTTAACATCAAGGGTTTTAGCGGCATGGGCGTCGCAGTGGCGGACTACGACAACGACGGCTACCCCGATTTATATGTCACGGGATATCCGCGCAGCTTCCTGTTACGGAACAATGGTGACGGGACTTTCCGGGATGTCACTGAAACTGCGGGCGTGATGAACATGAACCACTGGGCTACTAGCGCGGGCTTCTTTGATTACGATCGCGACGGCTTTTTGGATCTCTTTGTGTGCAATTACGTTTCTTTCGACCCCCACCACAACCCCGTCTGCCAGGACGGAGGATTTCGGTCGTACTGTCATCCCAGTGTTTTTCGGGGAGATCATTGCACGTTATATCACAACAATGGCGATGGGACATTTTCAGATGTCACCCATGAATGCGGGATTGGAAGTTTCATCGGAAAGGCACTAGGTGTGGCATTTGCGGATTATGATGAGGACGGCTGGCCAGACATCTTTGTGGCCAATGACTCGGTCCCGAACTTTCTTTTTCACAACAAGGGAAATGGGATGTTTGAGGAAGTAGGGCTGTTGGCAGGCGTGGCTTATGACCAAAATGGGCATCCGCGGGCTGGCATGGGGGCGGATTTCGGTGATTACGATGGCGACGGACGTATAGATCTGCTCGTAACAAATTTTGCGAATGAAGGAAATGCTCTATTTCACAACAACGGTGACGGATCCTTTTCCGAAGTCACGTATCAGACCGGAATTCTTAGTGGGAGCTTCTTGAATGTAGGTTTTGGCGTCGGATTTTTTGACTGCAACAACGACGGCAACTTAGACGTATTTGTGGCGAATGGCCACGTTGCTCCGGGCATCGAGAAATATCGGGACGATTTCACTTTCAGGCAGAAGAAATTGCTCTATGTGAACCAGGGGGGATATTTCGAGGAGTTGTCAAAAGAAGCGGGCAGTTGTTTTGCGGTGCCGAATGTAGGCAGAGGAGTCGCCTTCGGCGACATCGATAACGACGGCAATATCGACGTACTCGTAACTAATAACGGAGGTCTGCCTGAATTGTTGAGGAATAACGGTGAAGACGGGAACCATTGGCTCACCTTAAAACTGGTAGGCCACAAGAGCAACCGCGACGGAATCGGTGCCTCGATCAAAGCCCGAGTAAAAGACCGTCTTCTGGTCACCCAGGTTCAGACGGCAGGAAGTTATCTTAGCAGCCGCGATCCGCGTCCTCATTTCGGGCTGGGCGGCGCCGAGGAGGTCAGTCAACTGGATATACAATGGCCGAGCGGCATTATTCAAACGATCCGGAACGTCCGGGCAAATCAAATTCTTGTTGTTCATGAGCCAACCCGCTAGCAAGAGCAAGGGGCGGAGGAATCGGGATTTGCCGCCGCGGCATCCAGCCGGACTGGTGGGCGCGCCCAGGCGAGACGGTGAAGATCCTGATGCAACTCAATTATGAAATGGAAGGCGGGAGATGAACAAGGTTCGAATAGGATTGATTGGAACTGCCACCTGGGCTCGTGAGGCCCACATAAAAAACCTGCTTCAGATCGGCGAAGCGGAGATCGTTGCACTTTGGAACCGAGGAAATGAAAACCTGCAAAGCGCGAAAGAGATGCTGCCCGCATCGGTGCGCGTCTGCTCCTCCGTCGATGTGATGCTGGAGGATCGTGCCATCGATGCTGTCATAATTTCTCTTCCTCCGAAATTGAATGAGGACTATGTGATCCCTGCCTTAATGCGAGGGAAAAATGTGTTTTGCGAAAAACCCCTGTCAAATACCCTAGCGGGCTGTCGGCGCATCGTGGATGCGGCAGAAAGCAGCGGTCGCGTGCTACAAGTTGGTTTTGAATTGCGATACTCGGAATTTTATCAGGAGATTCGAGCATTGCTTGACCTTAACAAGGTTGGTCAATTGCACATGATCATGTTCAAATCCTTCAGCGGTGTGGGGTGGGCTTATCGCGAAGGAACATGGATCATAGATCCGCAAGCTTCCGGAGGAGTAATGAATTCTTGGGGAGTCCATGCCATTGACCTGATGAACGGTCTGGCTAGCTCCGAACCAACGCATGTTTATGGCGTAGGAGACGTCAAAGTTCGGAAGCGGACTCCCAATGTCGACAGCGCGTATGTGATCATTGAGTATGCGAACGGGGTGCTTGCCACACTTTTATATTGCCGTTTCTCCCCGTACGGTAACGACTGGGAATTGTCTCTGGTGGGTGACCAAGGGAACGTCGCAGCGTTTTTGAACCGGCGCGAAATTCATCATTATACGGCAGTCAACGAAACCGAAACAGTAGTCAAGTTGGCGCCTTACAAGGGGAGTGGCTTCACCGGTGCATTGGAGCAGATGCGTACATTCGTGCGGTGCAGCCAGGAGGGGCAGCATCCACCTACTGACGGACGCGCGGGCCTTTGCGCTACTCAAACGGCACTGGCCATCCAACGCTCTTTTGAAGAAAGAAGGCGTGTGTCCCTGGACGAAATCAAGTGACCGGGGTTTTTCGCACGAATGTTGCAGTAGCCAGTTCTCGACGGAGGCCAAGATTCATCCTGCAATAAGGAGAAGGGTTTTGCTAGCGGGCCGACGTATCGTCGATGGGGGGTGGTAAGGGGTTCCGGTCCCTAAAGGCCTTGCAGGCAGCTTGTTCGATTGAAATCCGCAAATCCTGGGTTGGCTGCCAGAAGTTTGAAGTTCCTTAGGAAGGGTGCGGGAGATCTCTTCACCCGTTTGCGCACTACCACGAAGGGGGATTATCCGGTTCTGTTGTTTGTGGCGGACAATCGGGGCCTACGGGCTTCGCTGAAAAAGGACAGGTTATGGTGCGTAACGTAAAAGTCAGTACCGTATCATTTCTAACCTCGGAAGGAAGTACACTGTCGAGGCAAACATGATTGAGGGAGATCGCATAATCGAACTTGTCCTCGCGGAGAAACCTGACATTGTCTGTTTCCCGGAACTTTTCTCGATAGTAAATGTTTGTAAAGACGAAATCGGAAAGCGGACCGAAGAAATTCAACGAATGACTCTCGAATGGGCAAGCAAGCGTTCGAAGCAAGATCATACTTATTTGATTGTTCCAGCACTCGAGGAGGCCGAGGGACATCTTTATAACACTGCCTTCCTCATAGATCGGCGCGGTGACATTTCAGGAAAGTATCGCAAGACGTATTTAGCTCCTAAGGAGAAGAATTTTTTTGTGTAGATACACCCGGCGACATTTACCCTGTGTTCGAGACTGATTTCGGCAAGATTGCAATTATGATATGTATGGACGTGCACTACCCCGAGGTCGCACGAATTTACGCGCTGGAGGAAGCAGAAATCCTATTTTGGCCTACCGTGGCTTACGGCCGAACAGAAGAATTTCTCCACATCGCGCTTCGGTCGCGTACGATTGACAATCAATTGTATTGCGTCGCATCAAATTACGTCAACGTACCTTATTTACCCGGGAAGCTAATGGGAACAGCGGCCATCATCGGTCTGGACCGCAGGTACAGGGCGGACACCGGAAACCAACCAGGAGTTGCTACGGCGGTCGTGGACCTCGATGAAGGCTACGAGATGTGGTATACCGGCAAAATCAAACTGAGGTTTCCCTCGCTTCGAGATACCTTAATGAAGACTCGATGGCCCGAGACGTACGGCAAAATTTGCGAGCGTGGATGTAAGGTAACGGCGAACCGCCGAGATCAGATATGAATTTAGGCCGAAAACGAGAAACTCGAAGGGGATATCTAAACCGGCGCATAACAAAACGTTCTTTTGAGCGCCCTTTGCATAGACAGTTGTTGAACTCTCAAATTCAAGGAGGATTCACTTATGGGATCAATCTTATGGTTTATCCGCAAAGTACGTGTTCGGTACACAAAGGGGCACACGCGAAGAGTTCTGAAACTTGCCAGTTGTTTGCTGGTATGCCTGATGCTTGCTGGTGGCTTGGCCTTCTCAGGTCAGAACCGAACTGAGCGAGTCTATCTGAATCGTCTTAAGCCAATCCACGATCCCAGGACCATCCTAGCCGATCATCCTGAGTACATCGAGCCAATTCGGGAGACGGCACGCTTCGAGGCTCCTCCTGTAATCGACGAGAAGGACGGCGATTTGCGGGTTCGATCTTGGCGCTTCTCGTATAACGCACACGGCATCATCGAGATGGAGAATCAGTTAAAGGCTGATGAAACGGCTCTTATCATGGTCCATCCCTGGGCGATTGACGACGGCCAAGGTTGGAAGACGCCGGAGCCCGCTGGAGTTGCGGACTTCTGCACGCCGGAAAAGAACCATCTCGTCGAGCGGCACGAAAGGGAAATCGTTAATCCGTTCATCAAGTCGTTGCGCGGAAAAGTAAAACTGGTGATGTTCAGCATGCCCGGGAACGAAGACTCAATCCGCAAGAAGCTGTACCGGTCCATCAACGGGCGGCCGACCGCGGCCGAGTTGCCTGAAGGTGCTAAAGAACTGTCCGACAAGCTAAACAGCTTTTCCTATCGGGGCGAGCCACTTCCTTCCAAATTAAAGCTTTCTCAGCGGGAACCGCTTGTCGATTATTTTCGGTTGTTTCCGGGTCTGGATTCCGGCGCTAAATATGACCCGGCTGGGTTTTGGGATCTGCCGATTCCTGTAGTGAAAGATGTAGAGGTGGACTCTGAGGATGTGATTATTTACGACGCGCAGGGATATCAACTGCTGAAAGAATTTCTCGAGCGGCAAGGAATCCGCCATGTGCTCTTGATCGGGTATGCAACTGATATGTGTTACCGGAAGACTACGGCTGGATACGAAAACCTCTCAAGCAACTTCAATGTCTTCCTGGTGGGGGATGCTACATTGGCCACATTTCCGTCAAATTCCACCCCTCGGTTTGCCACCAATGCAGCGATCTCGTACGCGGCTATCGATCACATGATTACGCAGATATCGTGGATCAATTACAAACCGAAGACTGCTGGGAAACAGTAGCGGGTTCGTAACACCCGAGGAAACCGACTTCCACTAGTTTCAGTGGGTGACACAGAACCTGCAATGTCATTCTTCTATGCGGTTTTGACGGTGTGCTGTATCGATGTAGAAAAAACAATGAACCGGCCATTCATTGATGCCTTGCAGGACACCTGAGTAGGAGAGGAATGGCAGCTCGGCACGTGGCTTCCACGGAGGGGGGCGGAGTTCTCCCGAATGTAGCGCCGGTTCTTTTCGGATTCGAGGCCAGAATGCTGGCGGCAAAAAGGACCATATGATCGTATATTTACTTTTTTTGTTTCAAATATTCTTTATGGGTCTAACAGGCTGCGGAAAAAGTGCCCCGCATTGCAACGAAGCGCGGTGTGACAAGTTCCTCGAAATTCCGGATGCACCATCAAAGTTTCTGACATGGAAACTGAGCCGAATGCGCCTAAGGATAGGAAATGGAAATTCGCAGTCCATCCACAACGATCACAGAGAATAAGCACTTACCGTCTTTCACTTCTTCGTGGGTTAGTACCTGGGTGGGTTCTGTGCGTATGGAGGGTTTCATCCCCGCTTTTTGAGTTGGTATCTGAACCGAAAAAGTGAGCTGCCGACGCTGGACGCGATTCGGAATCTGCGCCCGCAAAGTCCATTCCCATGTCAAATTAGATTCTCCAGTTTGGTCAGCTGTCGTTCCTCGATTCACCAGCATATAATCGACGACCTCGTCACCATTGGCGATCCAAACTTCATTGCTCCCGACCTCCCGGACCTTCTCAAATCGCCTCAAAAGACTTTTCTGAGTTATCTCTTTCTGGAGAGATTCAATCGTGGGATTAGTCAGGTGCGTGTAGTCCACCACCCAACCGCGAGACTCTCGCGCTTCGTGCAATCGGTAATAATGATCCAGACGGCTGTAGAAGGGATAGAAGCCTTCTTCAACGAGGGGTGAACGATGCAAAGAGTAGAGGTCCGTCCCATAGTCATTGAGAGCATCTGTTAGCGTGTAGACGCTCAAGTATCCCCCCTGGCGCGCGATGTCAACTACTGGGGGATGATTTTCGTTGTCGTAGGGCACGATGAACGAAGTAACGGGGATTGCTAATAAATCTTCCAGTCTCTCGCGCGATTCCACCACCTCATGGTGGGTGTTTGTATACATTGACCGCCGCGCACCATGAGTCATGCTGTGAGAGCTCACACCCCATCCCATTGCTACAAGTTCCTTTACCTGGTCCACGTTCATATGGCGCTTTCCATTCCAGGAACTTTCTGAAACATTGCGGGGCTGACCGATCTGTCCGACTACCAAAGCCAAATGGCCTGGGAATCCAAGTTCCTTGTGAATCGGAACAGTATTCTCCAAAAGGTCTACAAACCCCTCGTCGTAAGTAATCGTGTAGACAAAGCGTTTCCCAAACTTCCACTTTTCTTTCTCAAGCATCATAGAAATAACCCTCGGTAATTTGCTTGTCCCTCTTGACAAGGACAACTCATTTCGAACGCCGAGATTAGAGTTGGTTAATTTTTCAGCCCGGTGCACCTTGAAAAAGCATTCCGGAAGTTCACTTACACCCAGAGATTCGGCATGTTACTGCACCAAGCTAGCATAGGGCTTACACCGTTGCCCTGTCGGAAACCGATGGACGTCCCCAATTCGTCCCGGTCGAACTATGGCCGGGCTGGAAGCGCTGCGGGGCTTAGCCGCCAGGTGCCGACTGGAAACGGCGACTCAGAAGGCCCATGTCTTGGGGTAGCTCTCCCCCGCCCTATCTCCATCACTAGAAGTTGCCCCCCTCATGGTGAGTTTCGCTGCACGTTTCTTATTTCAGGAAACTTTGATAGGCCGGAGCAAATTGGGCAATGGACTAACGCCACTCTATCGTCATTTCCGCGCGACCTCTCAACTTGCGCAGTCAATTATTAAAGTTTTTCTCCTTCAGTATTCGCACTCGTCCGTCAAAAGTGCTGACGATGATTTCGGCGAGTCCGTCCCCATCGACGTCAGCAATAATAGGGTTTGCAACGCCCGAGTCGAATTCCTTACGCCAGAGAACTTGCCCCTTTCCAGCTTGCTCCGAAATGCATACCAACTTTCCGTCCGGCAATCCCAGGAGAAATTCGTCCTTTCCATTGCCATCCAGGTCGCCAGCAACAACAGACGTGTCGCTGGGCAAGGATTTCAAATCGAGAGACCAGCGGATTGCTCCTGAAGCCGTCTCGATGCATTCAAACACACCATCCTCAGCGAGCACACCAAGCGTCAACTCTCCATTCCCGGCAGTATCCCCGATAGCGCCCAAGCTCTTGAAGTAACGCCAGAGTTGAGCTTCGGCCGTTTTAATTTGCCACACGGTCTTTGCATTGCCATCAACTAAAGTCATGCCCAAGATGCCACTCGCCCGCAGAATATACTGCTTACTATCCGAACGGAACTTACCGACGATCGGCATTGTGTAGGCCGGCGGCCAGCCTTTGTCGTAGGCGACAACAGCCCCGACAGAATTGTAGATTCTTAGCTCCCCGTGATCATCTGCGATCACTTCAAATTCCCCGTTCTCGTAAAGATCAGCAGCGGCAGCGACGTGAGGATGGGTGCCGTGCTCCTTGTCCTGCCATCGCGTCCTGCCTACAGCGTCGTACGTGGCTTGGGTATTTGTGTGCACACCAGTTTGCATGTTTGCCATAACCCGAAAGTCGTTCCCGTAAGCCACCAGACCAACGTACGGAGGATCACTCAGGGGAATTCGAAAAGGCTTCCTCGAAGGCACCACGGGCATTTCGTAGACCAATAACGCAGGGCTGTATACCTGCTGCACGGCAATCTTTCCCAGCAGAAGCCCCTCGGAGTCGGAAAGGTCAAATGCTACGAGCCGACTTCTTCCCTGGCGGTCGAGGTGCATGACCGGCATACTGCCCACGACCTTCCACGCGTGGTTGAGTTTTTCGTTATGGCTGAGGTCTGGAGTTCCCCCGAGCAAAAAACCACCAGCAACATCAACCACCATTTCGCGGCGCTCGACCATTCCACATACCAACGGCTTGCACGTCCTTCCGCGCACTGCCAGCTTAGCTCCCAAAGGTTTCAAGTCTTCTCCGAACCGTTGCACACCTCCCTTACCATCCGCCAATATCAGTTGGTTATCATAAACATCTGCCCGGGTACAGTCGGCCTCTGCCAATGGATAGGTTCTAATCGAGCTCCCGGATTTCCCGCCCCAGAAGGATATCCTTGATTCATTATGTCCTTCGAATTTGCGGATGAGAATTCCTCCAATGCCCGCATCATTCTTAAGGAAGATTGGATTGCGCCGATTTGCCATATAGGTGATATCATCGGGTAACGGCGAATCCGTGGAAGAAAAAATCCTTGCGTTTGCAACCTTGGCGATAGGGCGCAATGTCTTTCCCGAAATGGCGAGGAGGGTAGTGGCGCGAGCCGTCCGGCGTTCAGACTCTGAACTGACGATTATTTCGGGAACACCGTCTCCGTCAATGTCGTAACATCCCCAGAAGTAATACCCTTCAAGATTGCCTCGTTGCGCGGCATAGCCTTGGGCGGGGTCTATGACCAGTGTCCGCCACGCCTTGCCATTCCACAACCCGACTACCAACTCCACAGAGCCCTCGCCTTGTACATCAGCCAAAGATGTGATCTGCGGACGGAGCTCCAGGTCATTTTTGGGCCATTCCTTCATAATAAACTTGCCCCAGATCTGGCTCAGTTTCTTGCCGTCTTCGTTTCGAGTGCTGGCTAGATACTCTTCCACTTGGCAGCTGACCAGTAGGATGTTTGGGAGCTGGTTTTTAGCGTATGGAACTGCTTGCAAAAGACCATAAGGCCGGCCCAGGGGATACCAGGAGGTAGGGTCCGGATCATAGTGCGTGTCGCACTTGATCGCACCTGTGTCAGTCTCGATTACGGCCTGGTAGAGACCCCGAGGAGGCGTCTTCCCGCTCAGGACGATATCCAACTTGCCATCTTCGTCCATATCTTTGAGGATGATACTCGGCCCGAACCCTGTCCCATACTTGCCCGAATAATTCGTCTGCCAGAGGAGTTTGGGATTTCCCGAGTTCCCAGAGAAATCAAAACAATAACCGTTCAGAGAATACGTCGGGAAGCAATAGAAACGAAGGCCGGTAGGTGTGCGCTGAAACTTATAGCCAGCAATAAATGTGGATGGCTCCGATTGCCACCGCCAAAGCTCCTCTCCTGTCGCCAAATCAATCAGTATAACTGTGCGAGGATCCGTTTTGAGAAAGACGGAAGTAGTCCCGCTGCCGTCAAATTCGTCGATTCTAATTACCTCTGTCACCCCAAGCTTATCCTTCCGCCACACAATCTCGCCATTCCAAAAGGCCAGTTGTAGAGTGGATCCAGCCTGGAGCACGACCGCATCTTGCCCATGTACTTTCACATTTCTAGCAAAGCTCACATCGCCGCCAGTTGTCATACTCCAGACCTCCGCAGGGGCCGTCGTCATATGGCCGGCGATATCGGAACGAGCCTGGTTCATAGAATCCTTGCGTGGCGTCATCCACAGACCCACGGGGATGCTGGCATCTCGAGGCGGAAAGGGAGAGGCTTCAGCTGGAGCAGCGAGCTCCCACGCAAACCGCGGCAATTGGGAGCCCACCGTGGCGGATGCAGTGGCTATGGCCAGAGATTTAATTACTCTTCGGCGTGTCAGCATGTTATGTCTCCTCTCACCGCGCATAATTTCGCCGGAGAGTTGGATTCGACTTGACAATTCAAGCCCTTTGAGATATTCATCCGTACAGCGGATGTTTTATCCATTCGCATTTTCTATTGTATGGCCAGAATGTCAAGACAAATTGCGTGCCGGATCTGAGCGAAGCTAAAGATTTCTCAAAGAATTGACGCAGTGAGTTCTCGCGCATCTAATGTCAGATCGCTCAAGCTTCAAGACATGCCTCTTAAGGGAACCGGTGGTTGGACGAGGTCCTGGACCACTGGGACCACGACGTTTTCAAGCAGAACTCTAAGGTTTGACTGCGCCCTTACAACACCGCAGACGACCGGATTTACCTGGGCATTACGTACTAGCCGGAGAAGATGAATGGAGAAAAACAGCCGATTGGACGACAGCTTACTTCAGGCTTCAGTTTTCCCGGGCATAGGCCCGATAGTCGAAAACTCTTACCGGGGTGATGCTGACACACCCGTTCGTAACTCAAGCAATCCCTTTCCATCGGTATTTCCAAGGAAGATCGACCCAAAGGCTAGAGATTACCTGGACGAGGTTCTCCGAAGCGGGTTGACCTCGGACATGGTCCAGCGATTTGAGAAGGCATTTGCGGCAGCGTGCGGCGTCTCTCACGCTGTGGCGGTAGCTAATTGCACTGCAGCATGCCACACAGCAGTGGCTGCCTGTGGTTTCGAGCCCGGCGACGAAGTCATAGTTAGCGCAATAACCGACTACGGCTCCGTCATGGGAGTACTCGTCGAGAACTGTGTTCCAGTGTTTGCGGATGTAGATGTCAACACCGGGAACACCACCGCCGAAGCGATCGCCAAAGTGATTACCCCGCAGACTCGCGCCATCATATTGGTGTATTTCTACGGAATGATGATTGATGTCGACTCTGTCGCAAAGCTGGCCAAGAAACACGGGCTAGTTTTGATAGAGGATTGCTGCCAGAGCCCGCTTGCAGATTACAATGGCAAAAAAGCGGGCAGTGTCGGAGATATGGGTTGCTTCTCATTGGACGCTGAGAAGCACCTATCTACCGATGGTGGCGGAGTTATAATTACTAATAATTTGCGTCTCGCCGAGCGCCTGCGAAGGTTTGCCATTCTGCGGGGCAGCGTTGGCAAACCCGGATTTGGTCGTATTCACACGGAGTTAGGGTTCAACTATCGTTATAGCAGTTTGCAGGCGGCGGTCGGCCTGGCTGAACTTGCCCGTCTTCCCCAGCTGAATGAAAAACGGCGGAAATCTGCCCGGAAGTTGACAAGACTTCTGGAGCGAATTGATGGCGCTCTGGATTGCAAGCCTCCGGCTGGGATCGATCACGTATATTGGCTTTACAGCATCCAACTGGATATGGAGAAATTCAATGGGACGATCGATGAGATCGCGGGGGCGATGGTCAAGGAAGGCATGAGGGATTGCGGGACTGCACGTTATTATCTCATTCCTGAGGCGCTGAGTTTTTTGCACTCTCGGAAAAGTACACCAGTTACAGATGAGATGACCTCAATCAAAAGAGCTGTCAGCAAACATCGATATTCGGCAGACCAGTACCCCCAGGCGAAACGTCACCTTGAACGGACCATTCGGTGGGCGTGGACGCCGGATTATACTGATCGAGATATCGACGATATGGCGAAGATTATATCTAAAGTATTCAATTTCTACCGGAAGAACGCCTGAAATGGCGCGCCAAGGAAATTGCGTATTGCCGCTGCGAGTGGGTATTCAAGTTAGACTCGGTTGTTTTTCCACCGGACACGCAATTCCCTGAGGGAACGATCGGTGTCAGATAAATGAGAAAGCCGGGAAAGTCGGAGCAAACCCGCACACGTTCCGCAGGAGCGGCGCAAGCCGGCACAGCACCAGTTGAGTCGTCGGTTTAGGCGCGAGTACGCTCTGGCAGAAGAAAGCTGTTAAGGCTTGGCGAAACCTCACATCAAGACTGAAACTATGTCGGACGCAACCTGCGCGAAGAGCAAAGTTTGGGCTGCGTGCCTGCAGGGGCATTTCTTCCTCTTATGGGATCGTCCAGCGCCTATTCATCTATGCCGCTTGTTACAAATGGCAAAGATAGAATTCACGGAGTCGTGTCCCTCTGAAGAAGGGGGGATTTACCGGGAATCGTAAACACTGTCGGCTGTATCCTTTTCGATTTATTCCACAAGATTTATTTCGGGGGCACTATGAGGAATGCATATTTCTCTATGTTTCTAGCTTTAATTCTATGCTGCGCTGTGAACGGGCAGACAGGCGACCGCCACGCGCGGCCGGATTATGGTTTGTTGCTGCATCCAGGTGAAGCAGGACATAACGAGGAGGAAGTTGTTGCCCTCACGGAAAAGGCGAAAAACGCACGAATAAATACAATCATCCTGCTGGTAAAAGACCCAGCAGGACTCTATTACTCGAGCAAGCTTTTCCCTAACGCGGTTGCGCCGGGTTACAAGAACTTTGACCTTCTCAGCGCCGTAATAATTGCGGCTCACAAGCGCGGCATGAGGGTAGAGGCTTGGCTGGCGGACTTCGTGGAGGGCAAAAACAGCTGGGCGTACACAAATCATCCGGAATGGGCGGAGCTTAATGCCGATGGCGAGACCACCCTTTCCGAAATAGGGGCTGACGGCAGATCTTACCAGGATGTGTGGATGTGCCCCGCACGCCGTCCCGGATATGTCGACCAGTACTTGTTGCCGATTGTCAGAGAAATTGTCAGGAACTATCCAGTCGATGGAATTCGGCACGGTTTTGCTCGCTATCCGGGAGACATCAACCCCGACGGCTACTGCTTCTGCGATTATTGCCTGAAGCACGTCTTCGCCCACAGCCACCTCGTCTACGATTCCGAGCCCCATATCGTCCCCTTGGTGAGGTTTCTCCCGCGTATCGACGCTGACCTTGCGCGAGAATACACACCCAAGCCCCCGCACTGGGACGAATGGACCCGACGCGAGAAGGCCACCTTTTTTCTACACGGTCGGTACGAGTATGACTCCAGCCCTGACATGTCGTATTTTTTTTACACCTATCGCACCGATGTGGTTAAGGACTTCATGCATGAAGCCCATGAAATCGTGAAAGACATCCGTCCTGAGGTAGCGATTTCCGCTGCTGTATTCAAAAATCCCCTAGCTGGAGGCAGATTCCTGGGACAAAAGTGGTCCGACTGGACCGACTTCGTCGACGAGTTTATGCCCATGACGTTTCGTAATCAATTCAATGGAAGCTGGAGTTCTTTTCTACAGGAATTCGGGGAGTACACACGTTACCAAAAGCGTTGGGTTGCGAACAGGAAACTCAATCAATCCATCTTCATACCAGCACTTTATCAAGAGATGATCGATTCAATTCACCATATGGCCTCGGCAAGTGAGCAGTGGCTGGCTCTTGGAGGTGCGGGCGGTACACAACGTTCGGAAATTCTGCGCTGGTCCCAAGTTACCCTCGCCCAGCTTCCTGAGGGACCTCGGAAAAGCGAGTTGAAAGCAGCTGTCCAGAATCTTCCGAAGGAAATCGATTCGGAAACGGACCGAGCTAAGATATCAGGGTTCCGACACGTCAATGAGAAACTCTTGAGTAATCCACCGGAAGGATTTTTCCCTCCGAGTAGGCTACTTGAGGCGATCCACGTCGCTCGCGAGAACAGCGCGGATGGGATCATTCTTTATGGCGTCAGTACGGTGGAAGATGCGGGTTTGTGGGAAACCGTAAGAGAAGGGTACAATGATGACAACCGAGGCCGCTTAGCGACCGGCTCCGCTCCTAATCGTTAGTCGTGAACTCAGCCACAGTGGTTCGGTCGTGGGCAGTTATTGGCTTGTGGTCGTCTTCTATCTTGTAGTCCTCTTCATAAGGATTTAATGGTAGTGTCCAGAGTTTTTCCCACATTTCTTGAGGCGTAGGTCTGGTGGTTGTGATACTCGGCTCCCTTGAGGGGGAGCCGACGTTTTCGCGCGACCGTTCATGCCGCTTCATTCGCCCACAAGACGATTCATAATCAGATAGCGCAGCGTTCCCCACTTCGCGCCGACCACGTCTCGCAACCTTGCCGTAGCCAGCATCAGCACCGACTTCCCATCCGGGAAGGCTTCCACGACCCGCGATTTTCGTCGCACTTCGCGCAGGATACGCTCCACCGGGTTGTTCGTTCGCAGGCACCGCCAGTGCGTTGGCGCCTTTGTCGGCTGACCAGCGGATCCAAATGAACGTGCATTTTTCACGAAGAGTTCATTACACGAATCTCAAGATCCAACTTTAATCTCATCAAGCTTCAAGCCTGGCATAGTCCAGTTGACATATTCGGAGTTGTTCTGGATCAGGTTCGCAGCCGATTCCGCTCAGATCGCTCGCACACACCTGGGAAGGTCCCGATAATTCAATTTCAGGTTGTGATAAATCGTGCTCATAGAATCTCCGGCTAGGAAACACGTCCGACGGGTAGCGAATATTGGGTAAGGTCGCCAAGGCGAGGCAATGGGATGCTCCGACTGCCGATTCCAGCATGCCCCCGATCCAACAGGGGATACCGTTTTGTTGACACAAGTTATTGATTTTCACAGCTTCGGTCAGTCCTCCCACGCGCCCCGGTTTGATGTTGACAAATCGGCACGACCCAAGTTCTATGGCTTTCCGGGCCTTCGCCAAGGAAGTAATACTTTCGTCCAGGCAAAGGGGAGTGCGCAGGGATGCCTGCAACTTGGCATGGTCCACCAAGTCATCATGGGCTAGGGGTTGTTCGATCATCGCCAACCGGAACTCGTCCAGGGCTTTGAACATAGCGGTGTCGTTCAGTGAATACGCACTATTGCAATCGATGTGCATCGTCGTCTCCGGAAAGCGCTCCCGGGCGGCCCTCACCATCTCCAGTTCCCACCCTGGTCGAAACTTTAACTTCACACGGCGGAATCCCTGGTTCACTGCCTCTTCTATGACGGCCAGAAGTTCTTCGAGATGGTCCATGACCCCGAAATCCGCCCCGACCTCAACGATTTTCTGTAGGCCTCCCAAGACTTTCCAGAGCGGCTGGCACGACTGTCGCGCGTGCAGATCCCACCACGCCAAATCGAGAGAAGCCTTAGCGAAGAAATTCCCCTTGAATCGCGCCAAGGCGGATTGGAGTTCCTCACCACTCTCCACACGCTTTCCGACCAATTGTGGGCCCAACCAATCCCGCACCATCAGGAACCCACCCTGAGCCCATTCGGTACTGTAAGCCGGCGTTGCCCAGGGACTGGCTTCGCCCCAACCGTAGTGACTTCCGCTGGTCATTTTTACCAGGAGACTTTCAATGACCGCGTTATTGCCGAAGGCTGTGCGAAACGGATATATCAACGGCATTCCGACGCGAAAGATTTCGACCGAGTCGATAACCGTACTCATAACCCTTCCTGTCGCGGATTGTAGCCAAGCCGCAGAGAAACCGAGTTTGCTGCATCGCGTATGATACAACCCAGTTCCAAGATCCGTTTTTTGGTCATGCGGGTGGAAGGCCCCACCAAGCTAAGGGCGCCCTGCACTTCTTTCCGATGACCCAAAATGGCACTGGCCACACAACGGACCCCTATTACACCTTCCTCGTCGTCAATTGCGAAACCTCGCTCACGAGTTTTCTGAAGATCGGCCATTAGTGCAGAGAGGCTCGTGTGGGTTTTGCTGGTATGACGAACTAAGTCCAGGTGTTTAAGAACCTCAGTGAGTTCCTTTTCCGATAGATTGGCAATGATCGCTTTGCCGAGCGCTGAGCTATGGAGCGGCTCTAGTCGGCCGATCTGCGTCCTTTGAACTGTTACCGATTCCGGACTATCGATCTTTTCCGCACACACGGCTGTCCGCCCATTCCAGATGACCAAATTCACCGTCTCGCGAGTCTCCTGACTCAAAGTCCGCATGTAAGGAAGTGCTATTCCCCGAGATTCCACCGTATCCAGAAAGGCCGTTCCCAGTTCGAGAACCTTGGGCCCCAGAGCATATCTCTGCCGATCACCATCTTGCTGAATGTAATCACGATGAGCCAGCGTGCCCAGAAGTCGATGCACAGTGCTATAAGGCAACTTTATTTGCTGACTGAGCTTCAGCACGCCTATCTTCCTCGCTTTGCCTACCGCTTCCAAAATCTGAAGAGCTTTCTCCACAGCCTCCACGGTCCCTCCAACCCCCTTGTGCTGATGATCTCGGTTATCCACTCATCTCTCCTCATGAGGTAGTCTCGGCTAAGCTCCAAACCGAGGATGTTCTTCATCTTTTTCATTATGAGGCCGGGCATTTTCAAAATCCAGGGCCTTCAGTGATCCCCTGCCCGTCGCGTTAATTTTTTTGATTTCTGCTTACAGCGCAGCAAAGCCTTCGGCGTGATATGCCGCTTAGGTTCCTTGTTGTTACTGAATTTGTCTTGACATTCTGGCCACGGAATATAACATACGAATGGATAAAACATCTACTCTATGGATGAAAAGACAAAGAGGAAGTTGAACCCCAGGAACTCCCGGCACAGCCGGAGCTCGCAAACGGGATTTGGGCCTGTAACCAAAGGTTTCGATAAGCAAGCGATCTTCGAAGGATGGGTTGCTGGGGGCTATCATTCAATACTCCTGAGAAGCCGCCCCCCGCGGATGCTACTTTGTGAACTCGGCATTGCTGTGCTCGGCTTGCAGGCTGGCCCGCGCGACCAGCGTCCTGCTGAACATTTCTGTCTAAGCTATACGTAACCATCAGGGCTAATGGCCTCTGTTTTTTATAATTTGATTATGCAGGAACCTATTCAGTCGACGATCAAATGACTACTGGACGAAAGGCTCTCTTAGTCGTGGCCACTTTGTTAATCGTACCGGTTGTGCTCGCCGGCCAAGATAAAAACAATTTGGTAATTAGTCTGATAGTAGATGTCACGCAGGCACCACAAGATATCATTCATACGTATATGGAAATTCCGGTTACCCCAGGCCCGCTCACCTTGTACTTTCCCAAGTGGATTCCTGGCGAACATGCTCCATATGGTCCAGTTTTAAACTTGACGGGTTTGAAGTTCGAAGCCAACCAAAAGATGGTCCCCTGGCACCAAGATCTGCAGGACATGTTCACTTTCCACATTGATGTTCCGACCTCAACAGCAAATCTTGAAGTCTATTTCGACTACCTTTCTTCCCCGGATGTCTCAGGTTTTGCCATCTCCACAACCGAAAGAACGGCAGTGATCAGCTGGAACCAGAACCTTCTATATCCGGCGAATTATCAGGCTGATAAAATAATATTTAGGCCGACATTGCGCCTTCCTCCGGACTGGAAGTGTGGTACAGCTTTGCGTATTGCCAAACAGGCTGGAAACGAGATCCGGTTCGAGCCTGTCTCGCTCATCCGAATGGTGGACTCTCCGGTGATCTGCGGCGAATACTTTCGTACGATTGATGTCACCCCACCCGGCGAGTCGGTCTCTCACGAGATCGACATTGCCGCAGATAGCAAAGCAGCGCTCGAAATGAGCCCAGCATTGCGGCAAGCCTATACAAAGCTCGTCTCAGAGACGGACAAATTGTTTGGGGCGCGGCATTATCGCGATTATCGTTTTCTGTTGACTTTGAGCGATCACTACGGGAGGCGCATGCTCGGCCTAGAACACCATGATTCTGAGGACAGCCGATCTGAAGAGCGTTTCCTGATCGACCCTCTGCCCAGGAAGCTTATGGCCGTTCTATTGCCGCACGAATTTGCCCACTCGTGGAACGGCAAGTTTCGACGTCCTGACGACTTGACAACTCCTCCCTATGAAGCCTCGCAAAATACCGATCTTCTCTGGGTATACGAAGGATTAACTGAATATCTTGGTTATCTCCTCACCGTACGCAGCGGTCTGTGGACGCCGGAGGAATACGGACAACACTTGGCTCTTGTTGGCGCCGAACTCGGTGCTGGCCGACCGGGCCGTACTTGGCGATCCCTCCAAAACACCGCGAACGCCACGCCAATGATCTACTACGCCCCTCAGCAGTGGACCAGTTGGCGGCGAGGAGCCGTAGATTATTACAATGAGGGTCTACTAATATGGCTGGAAGTGGAAACCATTATCGACCAGCAAAGCCATGGCCAAAAATCTCTGGATGACTTTTGTCGCCTATTCTTTGGCGGATCCAATAATGGTCCTGAGGTGAAGACTTACAGCTTCGACGATTTGGTCAGCACATTGAACCACATCGTCCCTTACGATTGGGCGAAATACTTTCACACGCGTCTGCATTCCACTTCTCCAGACGCTCCTCTTGGCGGCATTGAGGCAAGCGGCTGGAAACTTGTCTACGGAGACCGGAAGTCACAGATGCTCAGCGCCGAAGAGGACTACCATAAGACAATAGATGTTTCCTACTCCATCGGCCTACTGCTCAACCAAGATGGTGATGTACGAGATTCAATTTACGGGGGCGTTGCTTATCATGCAGGTGTAAGTCCAGGCATGCGCATTGTAGCTGTCAATGGCCGCAAGTTTGAACCGCAGGTGCTCCACGATGCCCTCCAGCTCAGCAAGGCCAGTCCACGACCACTCGAACTTTTGGTTTTGGACAAAGCCTACTACAAGACGATCAAGTTGGATTACCACGAAGGCGAAAGGTTTCCGGAACTCGTGAGAGATGCGGACAAGCCCGACCTGCTTAACCGAATTTTGAAGCCCCTTTCCACCCGCTAGTTTTTTCGTTTCATGCTGGACGCCGTAAGGGTTACCGCCATGACGTCTGCAGGAATCAAAACTTCGATATTTCGCCTACTTTGGCGGCATTGAGCCGGATCAGAACTTCTACCAATAAATCTACAGCGCGATCAAAATCTTTGAAGTCTATCACGCTGCCGTGTCCGTGCGTGTAGCGTGTAGGCACAACGAGACAAATAGTCGGCCGACCGGTATCATAACGCTGGATCTCGGTGCCATCTTGACCAAAGCTCCCCGTCAGGACCTCTGTTTGTAGTGCGATCTTCTTCTCCGCTGCGACGTTGAGGAAGAAGTCGCGCAGCTTGCGGTTGGGAATCATCGTATCTTCATATAGGAAAATCGCGGGACCCTCACCCAGCCGTTCCTGCGATTGCTCGGGAACCACGCTCGGTACGTCGCCTGCGATACCTACTTCAAGAGCTATCCCGATATCAGGTTTGACCGATTGAACCGCAGTTTGCGCTCCGCGTTCACCGATTTCCTCCTGGGTAGTTCCTACGAAATAAATCGTATTCGGGGGCGTGATGCCAAGTTCTTTAAACTTGCGAAGCGCTTCGAGCATGATCAAACAGCCCACTCGGTCGTCCCATGCTTTAGCCAGATACCGATTGTTCGCCAAAATCGTAAAAGGACTCGCCGGAGCGATGGGATCCCCTGGGCGAATGCCTAGCCGGATAACGTCTTCTCTTGAGCTGGCTCCCACGTCGAGGAAAATTTCCGAGCGAGGGATCAAACGCGCAAGCTGCTTCGCTGTCCAAACATGATCGTCCGGACCTCCAGTGACTGCGGGTACCGGACCTTTATCCGTAAGAATTGTCCAGCGCTGATCAATCAAGGCCTGATCCGTCCATCCCCCTAAGGTCCGAAACGAGATAAAGCCGTCCGGCCTGATAAATTGCACCATGAGGCCCACCTCATCCATATGAGCATCGACCATGATGCGCGGCCGGTCGGACTGGCCACGCACTACTCCTATGACCGAGCCGAGACCATCCACCGAGACACTGGCTCCGCCGGCACGAAGGTCACGGACAAGCAGGTCCCGGACTGGGCCTTCATAGCCCGGTGGAGCCGGCGCATTCGTGTACTCTCTCATGAGCTCGATTATTCGATTCTCTTTCGGCGGCTCTTGAGCGGACAGCACTCCTAGCGCCGAGATCATGAAAAGAACCACAACCGATGAAATCCGCTTACGCATAATTTATCTCCAATCGAAGTGCAGCAAATTGACCTTCACGTCACCGACAGAACCGGGTCAGCGTTCGGCCGCTGGAGTTGAACAGCCTCTTCCAGAGGTGAAATGTCTTTACGCTAAATTCCCCAAATTAGAAGGGCGCTTTCCACACCGATGTCGACGCTCGTATTGATATAATGCAGCGCCGAGCTGCTGTAGGGTCCGTTCGTTGAGTTGCCGGGACGGAGCGATCTTTCATCATGCTTCTGAAACTCAGCGAGATCAGAGGCCTCAAACGTGCCGGGTAGGGCGATGGCGCGGACCAGGCTTCGAATGATGCTGACGTTTCCATCGCTCCCCCTAAAATTCCGTAAGGCGGGTTTTCCCCGTTACGGCTTCAAGGCCGGTAGATCAGGCAGGGCCTTCCCGGCGAACGCGAGAACTTCGCGTCGACCGGTTTGCCTCCGCCCTTCGTGCTCCCCGCTTTCGCGTCTCTGCCCCGCTCTGTGTCGGGGGACACAATGCGCTTGAGCACCTCCGTGCGAGCAGCTTCTGCCGCTCTACCCCAGGGGCCCTCGCTCCGGTCCAGGTTATAGTGTCCTGGTCCATCAACGCTTAATCGGCCCCATGCGCCCCACTTGCGGGCACATCTCGACTTCGCCGCACTGCGGTTTATACGAGATGCCCTCGCTGTGCGTCTTGACCTCGACGCCTAGGCGACCCGCAAGTGGTTCCGTGCTTTCGTTGGCTATCCTCTATCGACATGTCGCCCTCGGAGACCCCGGGAAGCTCTTCGGCTGCATGCACCCAGTTCCTTCGCCGATGACGCTGGCCTTCGACCCGTACGGATGGTCTCGGCACTTCCATTTACCCCCACCCTCCGATTCTCGTGGGGAACCCATTTCGTGGCTTGACTACGGTTCGCTTTCGCTACGACCTGTCCATTTGCTCGCCCCCTGTCGGAGCTGACCAGGCTATTTTCAACCCAGCCATCGGGGACTTTTACTTCCGGGCTTCCGACGGATTGGTCACCCGCACCGCCGCCGGGTATAACTACAGAGGCAACTGGGCAAGTTCCTCTGGCGGGATTCTCACCCGCTAGAACACCAACTAGCATCGCTGCAACCGTACGCGGGCTCCAAGCCGTTGCATGTGGCTGGCAATGAGTCGTTGCCGCTCACTTCCTTACCCCCGGTGGGCGAACTACGACTTGGAATTCGGACAAACTTACAGAGATAGGTAACTAATTTCTCTTTGTACTCTTGCATCCGAAATTCTGCGCCTTTCAGCTCAGCCGGACAATATTTATTGCTGCGGCAGTAACACCACCAAGTTACTTGGCCGCCAAGTCGCCGAACTGTTTCAAATACTCCAGAACAGCGTCGTAGTCTCCGGTGCTATATTTCTCATCAATTAGCGAAATGCCTAGAGTCAATGCCCACCACTTATCAGTTGTAAAGCCTTCGTTGCGAGTGAACGTGTGCCCTTCCCCCCCGTTCCTTGACGCCACCGCGTAAGGATTTGAGGCGCTGATGTTGTAGAGTCGGGCGATTAGTGCCTGGTAGTAACACTCGCGCACGAAATCCGAAAGATATCTTTTCCTCTCAGCAAGATTCGTTTGGTCGGCCATCTCTTCTATCCGAACCACGCGTTCGTCGTCAACACTCACATACTTTTTCAAACCAGTGATGATCTTCTGATTTTCACTGATTGCCTTGGGCAGCACTTCCTTGGTATAAAATTCGCTGAGCTTTTGATATTCGAAAGGTATGTGCCGGGCTTTCGGGTCTGCAACCGTGGCTATCCGCTCGGGTCGCCCATCATTATTCATGTCGAACTCCCAGCGGTCGAAGTAGCCGTCGCCGTTCGTATCGAAATAGCGAATTTCTCCTATCTTTTCACTCCCCAGGATGTGCCCGAATTCAATCCAGCCGTCCTGCGCGCCGAACAAGTGGATCCGCTTGTCGATTTCCGAATAATAGAGTTTCCGCTCTTTGGAGGGGTTCTTGTCAAACTCTCGCCGCATGTTCCACTTCCGACTGGGTCCCCCCGTGTTATAGAGTATGTGACGCTCATAAAGCCAGAAAACTCCTTCATAAATCGGACGGGCCCCGTTGTCCAAGGTGCTTTCACCCCATTCGTCCCAACTAAAACCGGTTTCATCTGCAGGGTAGGTGTTTGCCATTTCCAAGCCGCTGGCGTGGTCAATCCGAGTAAAAGTTTTCGGATGCCTTCGCTTATCATTCTTATTGTTCATGTTTGGGTATTGATAAGGAACCTTTCCCACCATTGTGAATCCCATGTCATATTCAAGCGGCCGAGCAGGGGTATCATCATTCTTAATGTTATAGCTATATCGCACGTTCAGATTGCCCATTTGCTGCATGTTAGGTTGGATGGGTCCCCAAATGTTGTTGTAACTGTTCCCATACTCGTAGATGTCCATCGAGGGAGCCTTTTCTCCTGGGGTGCGCTTGCCCTGGTAAGTATCTAAAGGAGCGGCGCTGACTCGAATGACCGCCTCTGGCCGACCATCCTTATCCAAATCGAAGAATGCAAAAGGGCATTCCGAGATCGGAAAGTAGGTATCCCGCTCAGGGTCGTACTTATTGATGGCATAGCTGGTGTTGCCCTGACATATCAAAGCGAATACTTCGGCGTAGTTTCCTCCAGGAATGTGTCCGGGATTACGTACGATCTGATACCAATCAAAAGGCCACCCGGCCCAGCTATTCCATTTGCCATCGAATGATTCAAACAGCCAGCCCCAAACCAGATGGCCTCCGTTGAAGAATCGGAATTCCACTTCGTCTGGAGAGCCATCACCATTGTTGTCAACATAATCTATCGTTCGATCGACCAGCCCATCACCGTCGTAGTCAATCACCCAGCAGGAATCAACGTAATCCCCCATCGTGGTTTCATTACTCCAGTGGAGACCGTCGTCAATCACCTCCACAATGGCTTGGCCCTCTTTGAAGATGATGGTGTCATGTCGCCCGTCATTATTGAGGTCCAGGTAAATTCTTCCGCCTGACTTCAAAGCCTGTGCTTTAGTGAACCAAGGCTTCTCTCGGAAGCTGAGGAATCCATGGTCCATGCGCGTTTCTTCTTCCCACCAGGCGCCCCTCGACCCCGCAGCGCTCAATTTGAGTAAGCGTGAACTCAACACGGTCGAAGCAGTAGCCAATGCAACAGTTTTGATGGCTTTTCTACGGCTCAGCATGTGCAAGCTCCTTCAGTGTAAATTTGTGGCATCCTGGAGAATGCCCAAAACGGATTTGATCTCGTCGGTTTACTACCTGCTTTCAATCCGCGTCACCCCACAAGCACCTTTCCCGCTGGCTTTCCGCGGGATAACAATCCGAAATTGTGGCTAGCCGAGCCCAACGTCCAGCGCGCCCTCCCTAGTCGCGCGATTTGATTCAGGAAGTAATGAAAGATCGTCGGTGGAGCTTATAGAGAAGCGCCCCTAATAATGCCAGGCCGGCCGCGACTAGCCAGTCCAAATGCTGTCCCGACTGGGACGGCGAAAAACATCCGGCCAGGAACAGGACGAATCCCAGCCCCACGAGTACTAATCCAGTAATAAAAAATGGAGAGGGGACCTCGGCCTGCGCTTCGGCCTCCTCTTGAATCGGAGTGTCCAACCGATCGAAGAAAAGTCGAGCCTTATTCTCGTCGGCAGGGCTTCGCTTCTCGAGAACGCTTACGAGAAACATCGCGAGTACTGTCACTCCGATATTTATAAACGTTGAATAGGCGGTGAATGTGTACGTCAGCCACTCTTTGTTCAGCCCGCCTTGCCTTTCGAGAGCAAGCGTCCGATACAAGTAGAGACCTATGCCGGAAGCGAACCCCGCAATGAATCCGGCGAGGGCCCCTCGAGCAGAAAGTTTTCGGACAAATAGCCCACCCAGCATCGGCAGAACCGTAGGGCCTAGCGCCAGCCCGAACAAAACTACCATCTTGTTAAAGAGTCCCGTCGTACCGGATGCCAGAACGAGAAGACTCACGCCAATGGCGAGTCCACCCCCCAGCACGGTACAGAACATTCCCACTGTCCGAAGATGGCGGGAAGAGGCTCCGGGGTTAAACATCCGACGGTAAATGTCATTTGTGACGACGCTCGAAAGCGCGTTGTAGTCAGCGCTCAGAGCTCCCATTGCGGCCGCGAGCATGGCGGCAATTAAAATCCCCATCATCCCCGCGGGCAAAAGCTGCAATCCAAGCTCCGCGTAGGCGTACTGGGGACTCCTGGGAGGAGTACCCAGGTCAGGCAATAGTTGGCGTGCGATCATGGGCGGGATCAGGAAGAGCAATGGCCCGACGAGATTCAGGCCCGCAGCGAGCAGCGCGACATTCCTCGCGTCTTTTTCTCGCTTAACACAATAAAACTTCTGCACAATGGACCACGTGCCGTTGTAACTCATTGCGGCAATCAAAACGAATGCAAGGAGATACTTGAAGTCATAAGGACCTGAGGTGATCGCAAAGAATCCCGGAGGAGATCCGTGAATGAAGCCATGCAAGCCCCCGACACGAATCCACGCGAGGGGAAAAATAAGCAACACCGCAACGGTCAGCACGATAAACTGTAACAGATCGCTGATGGTTACCGCCCAAATTCCGCCCATGAATGTGTAAGCTAGAGTAACTATGCCGCAGGCAATTACGCCGGTCTTCAGGTCCAATCCCATCCCGACGGATACGAACAACCCCACTGCGTAGAGTCTCAATCCATCCAAGATGACCTTTACCGGAATTCCCGCCAATGCAAAGAGCTGTCTTAATGTATTGCTGAAGCGAGCTTCGAGGAATTCTACGGGGCTGATGATTCGCGCACGACGCCACAATTTACTGAAAATAAAAACGCTCAACAGACACCCAGGTACAACCATCCACCATACGGTTAAGGCTACGAAGCCGTGTTTATAGGCGATCTCAGAATAGGCTACAAAGGCAAAGGCACTGATGCTGGACATAAAGTGCGAAATCCCTGCTAACCACCACGGGAGTTGGTTGGCGCCCGTAAAATAGTCCTCAACGCGCTTCATGTACCGTAAAAAATAAAACCCGATCGCAAGCATCAAAGCAAAATAACCTGCGATCACGATGTAGTCGGAAGTAATCAAATGAGCCTTCATAACCCCTCCCAACACACAAAAGTTTCTCAGGAATCTTTAAAGCAACGAACTAATCCTTCATATACTTTTAGCTATGACTTGTCATTCTATGAGGTCGCTTCCCACTGGACTATATTCTCGATCCTGCCGATTTGCTCGATCTCCCCGCAGATCTTATCCCCAGGTTTAAGAAATAGATTTCGAGACATGCCAACTCCTTCCGGAGTGCCCGTTGCGATTATGTCTCCCGGCTCCAACGTCATAAACGACGAAATATAGGCGATCGTTTCGGGAATATTGAAAATCATGTGCTTCGTATTGGAGTTCTGCATGAGCTCGCCGTTCACCGTCAGCCGGATACTGAGGTGGTGGGCGTCATCGACATCATCTGAAGTAATAATGGCGGGACCGAGCGGAGCAAAGCTATCGAACCACTTGCCATTGAGCCAGTCGAAAAAAGGGTCGAACTCTCGTTTGAAACGGTCCACAAAACCCGAGTTCATTCGCCTCTCAGAAACATCGTTCATAATCGTATACCCGAATACATAGTCCATCGCTCGTTCCGGCGTTATGTGCTTTCCCCGCTGGCCTACCACCACCGCCAGTTCGAGTTCCCAGTCAACTGCAACGCTGTCCTGCTGAATCAGAATCGGATCGAAGGGTCCGATGATGGTTGTGGACGGCGGCTTCATGAACACCTGCGGAGTCATCCGGCCACTGTGTTCCGAAGCGCGAAGCCCAGCCTCCTTGATGTGCATCCGGTAATTTCCCGCAAGGCAAAGGAGTTTATTGGGATTCGGAAGCGGAGACAAAAAACTGCAAGATTCTCGCGGATAGCTAACCCCATCGCGAAAGTTTGATTCATCCTGCGCAGTCTGTTGAATCCTCCGGATTACCGACAAGCCAGCTTCGCCGTCTTCAATCAGATCTTTCATTTCAGAATAACAAACCAAATCCAGCGCTTTGGCAGCTTTACGTCCATCCACTATGAACTCACCCACGTCCAGCCCCCAACCGACGTCATCCCCTCGTGAGAATCGGACTAGCCGCATAATCCTGCTTGCTCACTTTCCTGAATGAATGCAAACCACCCGGGACCGCTTCAACGTGGAGCGCAACATGCTGGGGACTCCTCGCAAAACCCTTCGAAGGATTCATTCGCCTCTCGAGGATTGGTCAAACATTTACAAGTGCCGAGAAAAGTCCGGCAGAATGCTTCCTTGTGATTCAGCACAGATCGGTACTTGGTCCATCGGCACGTGCATTCTGAAAACGATCAACAAGCAATGACTCAACCGACACAACATCATCGTGCCGAGTCACGACCACCAAGAAAATGATCGAACCATGAGAGAGTACGCCGATCGATATCACGTAGCATCTTGGGTTCCTGTGGGCCATGCAACATCCTCGGATACACAACCATCTCGGTCGTGACGCCTCGGCGTTTTAGCAGGTTGTAAAGTTCGTACCCCTGCGAAACCGGAACCCGTTCGTCGGCTTCACCGTGAAGAATCAGGGTAGGCGTCGAGATTTGGGTCCCGTGGAAGACAACGGAGCGGTTACGATAGAAATCCTCGTCAGTCCATAATTCCTCGCCAAAGTGGCCCGGAAGGAAGCTGGGAATATCCGTTGTCCCGGTAAAACTTACAAGGTCCGTTATTCCCGCGCCAACTACAGCTGCCTTGAATCGTTTGGTTCGGCTAAGGAGCCACGAACTCAGATACCCACCATAGCTCCACCCCATGACTCCCAACCGTTCAGGATCCGCCACGCCCATTTCGACAACTCGGTCAACCCCCGTCATCAGGTCGCTATAATCCATTCCGCCCCAGTCCTTGTGGTTGGCGTAACGAAAGGCTTTTCCCCGCCCTGAGGAACCGCGCACGTTACACTGCAACATCGCGTATCCGCTTGCGGCAAAAACAGCAGGCGAATCAATGCCTCGATTGGCCATAAATGTTTGCATGAACGCGCCCGTGGGGCCCCCGTGGATATCAAGTATCATCGGATACTTCTTCCCGCTTTCGTAGCCCACCGGGTAGGTGATTAATCCCTCGATTGTTAGACCATCCGTAGACTTCCAGTGAATAACTTCCCGCCGCCCCAACGGGTAGGGTGGAAGATCAGGGTTGGCATGGCTAACCTGGATCGGGGCGAACCGATCTACTCGGGAGACATATGCTTCTGGCGAATTCGTCGACGTCTGTCCAACAAACCCAATCATTTCCCGAGAACCGTTCAGATTAAGATCGGATATCACCATGTTACCGGCGTCGATGTCTTGCGGCGGACTGCCATCGATCGGTATAGCGGAAAGGCTCGAACCCGTTCCTCGGTCCTCTGTGAAATAGATCCGTCGACTGTCAGCCGACCAGGCAACAGAGCGAGGCTCGCGGTCGAATGTCTCGGCCAATTGTCGAGACATTCCCCCTCCTGAAGGCACGAGATGGACCGTAAAGGTGAGGTTCCAGGTGAAGGTACTATCGCCCGCCAGATAGGCGATCCATCGCCCATCCGGCGAATACAATGGCACAATTTCGCCTACTCCCGTACTAGCCAAGGGACGGATTATTCCTGTCGAGATATCGATGACGGAAATATCACTTGAAGGCCAAGCGTTTGGATTAGTCGTCCGTGTGTGCGAGAAAGCCATTTGCTTCCCGTCTGGTGACCAATCGAAGCCCCCACCAAAAGAATAGTGCCAGAACACGGAGCTGCCCACGTTGAGATTATCCGGCGTAATCGTATGAGCTTTGCGTTCTCCGTGCGCGTCCTTTTCAACCGGGATGACCCACACTTGGTTCAGCATTCCGTCTTGGCCCACCACTCGCGAGTCGTCCTTTCCTTTCTGACTTTTCAACTCTGCCTCCGAAGGCGGGGCGGGCATAACGAATGCGATTTGCTTTCCGTCCGGGGACCACTTAAAACGGGTAACGGCCGTGTAAGGGCTTCCCGCAGCAACCACCCCTCTTTGGACATCGGTCAGACGCTCGGCCTCTCCTCCATCCACGCGGATCCGCCAGACGTTAACCTTCCCCGACCGGCCCGAGGAAAATGCAATCCATTTCCCGTCCGGTGACCAGCTTGGGCTGCTACAGGCCTCGTCTCCATCGGTAAGCTGATATTGTCCCGAGCCATCTGCATTGGCCACATAGATCTGGGTCAGGTATTCACTCTTTTCATCAGTTACCACTGCTTTCGTTAAAGTAAATGCGACCCTGCGTCCATCCGGAGATGGCTGGACATCGCCGACGGACTTAACGGTCAGGATATTTTCCGGGGTCCATCTGCCAACACCCTGTCCAAACATCCACATAGGAAGAGCGACGAAGAGGCCAATGCTCCAACCCAAAACGCGATCAGATTTGTGCATCACTTCCTCACAATAGAATTTGATGCTCGAAACCCCCTCTTTTAGCAGTGGGTTTGGAGCGTCCCCTCGCCGGCCGGAAGGAGAAGCCGTAACTGCTTCTGACCGCTGTCATAGTCAAATTTCGCGGCAACCGCATTCAATGTGACTCGGGACGGTTTGCAAGGACAATAAATAGCGATTTCACCGCCGGAGATGGCCCTGAACGAAGCTGTGACTTCCTCGCGCTCAATGCGAGCTCCGAACGAGAACAAGTCTCTCGCACGGAAGAGTGAGCGTCCACGGTTTAACAAAACCGACCCTTTATGGATCCCGTATCCGGTCAGTTCATCCGCGGATCGCTGTAGTAAACAGTTTTCGCCATCGGTATATGTTTCTTCGGCAAAAGCAACCCGGCCTAGGCGCCATAGCAACAAATCCTGACGATTCGAACCGTCTAGGCGGAGGAAAATCGTGTCGCCTTGCCTTCCACCTCTCACCTGCGAAGACTCAATCAAACCCTCCGGGTAGAAAACGTTTAAGAAGCAGGGCGGAGGAGGAGACGTCGTTTTTGCAGCCTGTTTTTCCAAAGCCAATAGGAGGTGGGGGTATTCATGGGGATCTACCGTCACCTGTACTGCGCCATTGCCTACGGTGCGATACATCCGTTCCTTGATGACTTCATAGTTAGCGACCTGTGGAAAGAGTGTCTGCAGGCGCATACGTGCGGATCCCCTAGCGAGGCTCACTTGGCCGGGTCCCGCGATCTCTATATTGCCCATAGAGTGGAGTTCCCAACGAATCTGCTCCGTTGGGGCATCTACCACGTCGATCGCGTCAAACATCACAATGTAGTGAGGCTGCAGGAAGAAAACGTGACGCTGGAACCTATGGGCATCAACCCGGGTATAGGCATAAGCCGACGTGGAGAAGAATTCTGGAACGGTTGCATCCAGCTGGTCCTCGCCTCGAAACTCGATGGTGTTAGGAGCTAGATGGTTCATTGATGGGTTCTTCGATTCCAGCTGCTGGTATGTGGCCAGCGTCTGCCCCTTGTAGTGAATAATGAAATTGAGGGCGCCCTGGGAGCCTGGAGCTCGACCTTCAATGCCGAAGAAAAGTTCGTCATCCTCCCAGGAATTTCGCATCATCACCTGTTCGGCCCCCCGGAAGCGACGAGCGAGGGGTAGGGCTGAGAGCTTTTCGGGCTTCACGGACGCGTCGTACCAGAGATAGGAAAACGGCCCCAGGCAAAATACTAGTTTGTCTGGATATCCAACCACGGAGGTTTCGCTCGTCTGTATTTTGCCTAGGTTGGGATCTCTCAACGCGACCCATTGCGCATGCGGGTCCTGGTATGCGGAGGCGAAGCGCAACAACGCCGGCGACGAATAGTTCAGTTGTCCGTAATCCGCCGAAAAAGCTATAAATTCGTTCGTTTCGTACAGCTCCTTAGCCGGGACTTCGCCGCCCATGTAGGAGTAAATTCCCCAGTCCAGGGGTAGCGCTACTTCGTAGCGGTGCTTTTGGTAGTAATCCTCACCAGTTGTATTCTTGAGCGCATCGAGAAAAAAGAACCGATACTGATTCTGGGAAGCCCAGAAAGTCATGCCCTCCTGGTGCCCGCCGTCTATACTGAATCCGAAGGGGAGAATCGTCGTCTCAAATTTCTCTCTGACCAAGTCGAGCCAATGCTGCGCTTTCGGCACTTCTCCTAACAGGGCGCAAGCAGCCACTCCGCCCCCACAGTAATAAATTGTGGCGTGATGGGTTGAGAAGCTCTTGTCATTCAGGCGGGGCGCAAGAACGTCCGCCTCATACTTCTCCATCTGGGAGGTCAGGAGCTCTCGTATCTGCTCTCGTTCGCTTTCGCTCAGTTCGTCATAAAGGCAATCATAATAAACTGAGGCCCCGAGCAGGTACCTGGAATACAGGTACGGCGGCCCCCAAGTCCGCTCCCACCCTAGTAACGCACTCATCCAGGAACGCGCATGCTCGAAGTATCGCCTATCCTGGCCGAGCACATAACAGAACGTAAAGTGCTCTAACATCGCCATGGTGAACATGGAGTGATAAAAAGTGACATAAAGGTCGTGATATTGAATGTCTGACCGGCCATGCGGAATCGCGGCAGGCGGCTTGTGGCTCAAAAACTCTTCTGCCGAGTCGCGCATGTTCTTCCAAATTACGGCGTGCTGACCCTTATGGATATTGGCGCGCAGGCGCTGAAGATCTTCTCGATGGTAGAAAAGGTGGGGATGGGGATATTTTCCACCCTGAAGGGGGAACGGGGAGGCCATTAGCTCGCTCGGTTTTAAACTGCTGGCTACACCTGCCGATGCGGCCAGCTTTAGAAAAGTTCGTCGGTTCGGGAGATTCATCGTGGTATCTCTCTTGGCCAAGCCGTTCCATTTTGGCCAACGGAAAATTAGGTTTCTTAACTCGAAAGTGCGAGTACTGGCAAGCGACCTAGAGCACCATTTAGGCGGCTTGTGTCGTTATCGTACAGGCGACCGGAACAATTGCTACCGTCGGATCTGTGATCTCGCGCATAATCGTCCCTGGCACTTGCGCGAACAAGCGTCCATTGGAAAAGACGACCAAGCGAAACCGACCGTCTCGATGTGCCCCGCTCCTCCTAGATGTCCATTAGATGGATTAGATGTCTATTGTCACCGGATGCGTTGCGGATAGTGGCACTCTCCCGTTCTTGTGTCAAGAAAAAAATCGCCAAAACAATAATGTGCGTGATCAACTCTTGAATTGTCCCGCCAAGTCCGTACAAAGTTTATACGGCCCGAGTCCGCGCGGGCAGAACCTCAGTGGACGAGCCTGTGAAGACGCACTGCATGAAAAGCGAATGATAAGCGCTCAGCTGATTTTGCGGGCACTTAAAGAGCAAGAGATGCATTGGCAGCATGAATGGATTATGGAGGTCGGTGATCAACCCAAATGGCGTCGCATTCCTGCATCCCGCCCTTCTGCGCCGAATTTCTCGGATGCCTTCCCGATGTCATACACATAGAACCTTGATGACCGTTTGGGGGTTGCCTATTCTTGTCGGCGACCGAATAGGGTCTGCCCAAAAACCAAATCCAATCGCTGCAAATCTCTAGTCTCCTTGATTCTGGCTTCGGACTTAGATCGATACATGTAATTTATTTGGCCGTTAGCCTTGGAGGCAGACTATATGGGATCTTCGATGAGCTTGAAGATATGCTCTTGCAGTACGGCTGCTCTTTGCGCGCTACTACTGATTCCGCTTGACACCATCTTTCGTCGCTTGGTACAAACCCTATTCAATATATGAGTGAGCAAGTGAAGGTGAAAGCCGCCCGAAGACTCCTCATGTGCCGAGCTTTGCGCGGATTCGGTGTGTGGAAAGTGGTGACGGCTCTGCTTTTGGCCTTAACCAATCTCCCTCTGACGATCGCACAGAATCAGAGTGTGGCCGTGGAACAATACAACCGTGCAAACGTGCTGCTGAAAGAGGGCGATCTTGCAGGAGCTCAGCTTGAAATCGAGAAGGTCCTGAAAGAATTTCCGAACGTTCCTGAGGCACTCAATCTGGCCGGGATTATTTCGGACGTGCAGGGCGAACACCAGCGAGCCATCGACTATTTCAAACGGGCATTGAGCGCCAAAAGTAACTATTTCGACGCCCGAAGCAACCTAGCCTATTCCTACATCGAAACGAAACAATACGAAAGAGGGCTCCTCGAGTTCGAAGAAGTATTGAAGGGAGAGCCCCACCATGTTGGGGCGAATCTCGGCCTAGCTCAGACTCTTTATAGAACCGGTCGATTTGCGGATGCGCTAAAGGCTGTCAATCATACGCTCACTCTCTCCCCTGAAAATCCGGACGCCTTACTGCTGGCGGCGAAGGTCAAGTTCCAGCTTAAGCATGTCGAGGAAGCGTTAGAATCTGGCAGAAAGTTTCGTCTTATGTTTTCGGACGACGGTCCCCAATTGACGGCTTTGGGTGTCGTCCTCCTCGATAACGGTCAGTATGCGGACGCCATACAGGTGCTTAAGCAAGCTGCAGCACTGGAAGGGCGCGATGCCGATGTCCTTTATTCGCTGGGTTTGAGCTACGCACTCTCTAGAAAGCTCAATGAAGCGAAATCCGTCTTCGCAAAATCGATTCAGGCCAATCCCGAACGAGCGGAAGGTTACTTGCTGCTTGGTCTTTGTTACGAAATGGAGGGGGAATTTCAGAAATCCAGCGAGCAGTTAAGCAAGGCGTTGGCGATAAACCCCAGCGACTCCGAGGCCGCCCTCCATCTCGGCATCTGCCTGTATAAACAGGGTGCCGCAAAAGACGCATGGCGAAGTTTCGAGCAGGTGCTCGCCCGTCAACCCAACAGCGTTGACGCGCTCTACTACGAGGCGCTGATCAGATTCGATCAGAAAGACTACCAGCAGTCCAGGTCGCTGCTTTCTCGTGTCTTAGAGATGAATCAGGATCACATAGGGGCGAACTTCAAATTAGCCCAAATCTACCTGAAATTCGGGGATAAAACAGAATCAACTAAGTATCTTAAGACCTTCGAAAAATTAAACAGCGAAAGCGCTCGCAACGCAGCTGCGAGTCCCCGCATCTATGCCGGCTCGGACAATCAGGTCTCCTTTTTCAAGCAAAAATGACGGATCGATTTGCGGATGAAATCCCCGCGCAGACCAGACCGGTGAAAAGCCGAATATTTCGTCAAATCCCTTACTCTTCATGAGAATTCTGCCGAGCGGTACAAACCTTCGCGACGCGCGACATAATACCGATCTCCTCGAGCACTCCGAGAGACCTATTCTTCGCAAGCCAACGGACAACGCCTACGTGGAATCGTTCAACGGCAGCCTGCGGGACGAGTGCTTGAATACCAATTGGTTCTTGTCACTGGAGGACGCTCGAGGCAAGATCGAAGCTTGGCGACGGCATTACAACGAGAGTCGACTCACACTGGCGCTCGGAGATGTGCCGCCCAGCGAATTCGTCAGCAAGACCAGGAAAATTCTCTCCCTAGCGGGGCCGGTCTCGTCACTCCGTCAGAAGGGCGACAATTATCTCGCTTGCCTTCTCCAGTTCGACCACCGGAACACATTCCGCGCTGGTGTGAGCCAACGTGATGGATCCTGGCCCGAAAACTGCAGTTGGTATTCCCGCCGCAGATAAGATGGACGCGTCAGTCCCAAAGTGCGCCGTCTGGAACTCTGGCTTCCAATTCACTAATTTGCTGGCCTCGATAAGGGACCGGCAAGGGAGGCTATCCTTTCGATGGTAAACGCCCGGAGCTTCTACGTAGGGATCTAGGATTTTTATGTGTTTGCCCAGCTTCGCCAGTCGAGCTTGCAACAGAGAGCGCACCGACGCGTAATCCTCACCCGGCAAAAGGCGACGATCAATATCGATTGTGCATGAGGGAGGAACCGTGTTAACAGCTTCTCCCCCGAAAATGCGACCCACATTGATGGTTGCGTGCCCAAGCTCCGGGTGCGTGCGCCCCTTCAGTTCTTCGGAGTGCGTCTGAATCTCGTGAATCACGTCCGCCATCCGATAAATTGCGTTGTCGCCAAGCCAGGGCAAGGCAGCATGCGCACTAGTACCCTCGGTTTGCAAGCGAAACCTGCAAACTCCTTTATGCGCGAATATGATGTTCAACGAGGTCGGCTCTCCGGCAATAGCAAAGCTGGCAGCAATCCCCTGGCCCACGAGCTCGCGAGAACCGCCGAAGGAATACTCTTCATCATGCACACCTGCAATTATGAAGTTGCGCTTCAAACGGAGACTTTGCCTAGCGATGATGGATGCAGCATGCAAATAAACAGCAAGCGAAGCTTTGGTGTCGCACGACCCTCGCCCGTACAGGTAGCCGTGTCTGACAACGGGATCGAATGGGCTAATCGTCATGTTTTCGTGGGACACAGTATCCATATGTGCCTCCAACAGAACTGTCTGGGAGCGTCCAAGGTCAGCCAACACCAAAACATTAGGATGTTCCCTGTCCTTCCCGGCTAGTTTTGTATCGAAGCCCAAATTGCTGCAATACCGCTGGACATAGACAGCTACATGCTTCTCAGAATAGATATCGCCGACCGCCGATGTTCCCATCGGATTCACCGAGGGAATCGCGATCAGATCGCGGGCAATTGCGACCGCTCCATGCATCGCTCCTCCGATTAAGTAGGCGTTGAATTATCGCGACGAGCTTACATTAGGCACGCACGATGTCTAGCAAGGCCGTCGGCCTGGTAAGCCTATCGCACGCGCGATCGATGAAAGTCAGCGATTTCATCAACAACATAATACGGCCACTTAGGGCGAGAGCCTATTCTCCCCTTCAATGCGGATCGGCGTGGTTAACTGTGAAGATGACGTAGCTTGCTCCCGTGCGTCCCGGCCCCGATGGACACAGGCATCGTATCCACTGCGGAGGCGTAGCAAATCTTCACCTCATACTCGCCCGCCTTTATACCTGAAGATGCCAGACTGCAGTTCCCGTGCTCTTCCAGAGCATCATGCCGGTTTCCCTCCAGAAACGCACATTTACTCTGGAGATTTGGTTGCGCAACATAGAGACGTTAGAATCTTGTGGCCGAAAGGCCATGGGAGTTCAAATCCTTCCTTCCGCACGCCGACGCGAAGCTATCAGGCGCATTGCGCATGCTGCGGGCCCAACTGAAGCTGGAGCTTTATCAGTTGGCTATGCGCATTGATGAGGCTGATGCGTTGATCAAGAAGACCGCTCACGAGAACGAAGCCTGCCGGCGGCTTGTTGCCATCCCTGGCATCGGACCAGTCACGGCAACCGTACTCATCGCGGCTATCGGTAGCAGACCCTGATGTTTCGAAAGCAAAAACGATGATCGCAGTATTCGCACGCAATCTTAAGGAAGCCTGTTATCTCAACAAGCTTCGCCGCCTGTTGAGCAAGACTGAGGAAAGCGAACCGCAAGCTTGTCCTTTACATGGCCCAGAAAATGGCCAATCGCTAGCTTCGCGGTTTGTCTCTGCTGGAAGCAGCCGTTCGACCGACCGATTCAAGAGGCGCACACAAAACCTACCGAATCGCGTCAACGAACGGTACAGGAAAACTCTTGCGGCGGACTATGAGGGAGGAATTTACGCAGCGAGTTTTGGATGGTTTGCTGCAATCCAACGCTCTACTAAACACAACGTCATAAGTAATTGCGTATTAGATTGATGTATGTTCTGCTAGAGGAATGAAACCACTT
>CAAGKR010022103.1_pt1 | contig 50947 bp, 47 predicted proteins | sample 2556971 | NCBI WGS metagenome assembly CAAGKR01 (sample SAMEA5207829, study PRJEB30636) | soil metagenome | biome: forest; feature: boreal; material: soil | place: USA | collected 2011-09 | depth 1 m | reverse complement strand
GGAACCCGAGGCGAAACCAGCTCCGGCGCCCGCCGCAAGTGCGGCTCCCGCGCCTTCGCCCGCGCCCCCAGCCGCGCCGAAGACCGGCGGCCGGGTCCGGATTTCCCCGCTCGCACGGAAAATTGCAGAGGAACGGGGAATTAATCCCGCCGGAATCGCCGGAAGCGGTCCCGGCGGCCGCATTGTCAGGGCGGATGTATTGGCCGCGGCCGAAGGTGGAGGCAGGAAGGCTTCCACGCCCGCGCCGTCCGGTGGCTCGCCGGGCATGGCCAAGGGTCCCGTTCAGGAGGACAAAGTGGTCCAGGTCTCCAACATGCGGGGCATCATCGCGAAGCGACTCGTGGAGTCCAAGACCCAGATCCCCCACTTCTACCTGGATATAGAGGTCGACGCCGGGCCGCTCCTGGAGATGCGTGCCCAGCTGAACACCGCCCTGGAAAAGGACGGGGTAAAACTTTCGGTCAACGACTTCGTGCTCAAGGCGTCTGCCGAGGCGCTTCGGCGCGTGCCGGCGGTTAACTGCTCATGGGAAGGAACGGCCATCCGTCATCACCCGGCTGCCCACGTATCCTTTGCGGTCGCGATCGAGGACGGCCTGATCACGCCGGTGATCCGCGATGCGCACATGAAGACAATCTTTGCGATCAGCACTGAGGCGAAAGCGCTCGGGAAGCGTGCGAAGGACAAGAAGCTGGCGCCCGCGGAATTCACCGGCGGAACGTTCTGCGTCTCCAATCTTGGGATGATGGGTATCGACCGGTTCAGCGCGATCATCAACCCGCCGAATGCGGCCATCCTCGCAGTCGGGACGACGGTGAAGAAGCCGGTCGTCAAGGGTGATCAGATTGTCATCGGCCAGCGCATGACGCTCACGCTTTCCGCGGACCACCGTGTGGTCGACGGCGCCGTCGGGGCCAGCTACCTTTCGGCGCTCAGGGACCTTCTCGAAAAACCCGCGCTTCTCCTCATCTAGGGGGACAGATTGTGCCAGCTACACAGCCGGAGCCGTTAGTTCGGCTTAGCGCCGAGGGTATAACCCCATTCGATATCTTCGCGGTAATTGCCGCCCGCGTCGTGTGCGAGCAACGCAGCCTCAAGTTCAGCTTCGAATGCCCCAACGTTCTTGCCCAAAACGGCCTTGGAACAAACCGACGTTGAATAGAGATAGCCGAGGATCGCCTCGACCGTCCAGTTGTGCGGCTTAACAAAAGGGTAGCTGCCAACCTCGACGAATCCCGCCTCCCGCATCACCCGTTCATCATGGCCGGGGCCGCCAGGGGCCTTCGGGGCACCTGGGCCGTCGCCATCCCGGCGTAGCCGGCTGCTCCACCGACGCACGATATCAGCGACGATTCGTTGCCAGGGCTCCTTCTCGCTAAGGATTGTGTAACAGCCCAGCGTGGCCAACCGGCACCCTGGCTTCAGCCATAGAAGGGCTTGCGCCGCCACACGTTCCTGGTCGAGCCGATGGAATGCCTCTCCGATGGTGATCAAGTCAAACGAGGCCGAAGACGTGTCCAGGTCCTCGGCCCTACCGACGATCCATTTGACGTTTTTCACTCCCTGCTGCCCCGCCCGCTCCCGGCCTGCGTCGATCATCTCGGGCTCGATGTCGATGGCCCAAATCTCCTGGAAGGAGGCTGCGAGGGCCAGAGCCAACCGACCGGGTCCGCACGCCAGATCGAGAAGCCGACCTGCTCCTGTTGTATCCGACCGTTCAACGAGGTCCATCAGGAGACGTCGGGGATAGGGAAGGCGGTAACGGACGTAATAAGGGGCTGTGCCGGCGAAGACATCCACCGGGAAGCTCGGCCTGACGCGGTCAGGCCGGGGATGGCTTGGGTCTCCTCCTGGCGTTGGGGCTGACGGATTCATTGGGAGCGGCTTCGGTTCAGATTCTGGCGCCTCAAAACGGCCGGGCAAAACGTTTCGCATCATTCGTCATTGGATGGCGGTTTGCAGTGGCCCGATTGTCATATTATGGGGAGCCAAGCCGTCTCAACTCCCTGGCCTACACCCTTCGATGAATTCTGTTAAAATATTGGCGGCGTTCGCATTGGCTCATCTCGGCACGGGGCTTTTATCCGCACAGGCCCCGAACAGCGTGGGCGACTCATTCTTCAGCTTTGCGTATTCCAGCGGCGTCGGCGGAACGAGCGGCACCGGATTATTGTATTTGGCGGCGGACGGGACGTGCAGGCAACTCTCCGCGTCGCTCTCCGAATTCGAGGGACCTGGACCGATCACGCCGATCTACATGGGTTCCGCAACGGGCACGTACACGTACACCGTTAATGCCGATGATTCAGCCGCGGCGTCCTTGATTGTGACGATGCCGAGTTCAGCGCCACTTGCGGACTATGCGCTCGCGCTGATGTTCACGAGTGGGACGACGGGCGGCAGCACCTATGCACCGGAAGGCCAATTCGGACCGCTCGCATATATTCCAGGCACGTTCACGCTCCTTCTTCACTCCCAAAATAACTTTCTCGTCAACGTGAGTAACAGGGTAACCCTGCGGCCCTCAGATACTTCGATCAGCGGATTCGTGATCCATGGAAGCGGTAGCCGTCTCGTGCTTGTCCGCGCAGTCGGGCCTACGCTTGCCCAATTTGGCGTAAGCCCCGTTTCACAGAATCCGCAACTGAACCTGTTCTCGGGAACGGGAACGAAACAGATTGCCCCGGGAGCCGTTTGGGATTCGGGGACGTATGCCACGGGGGGTTATGATACGCAGGCCATGACCTGGATTTTCTCCATGGTCGGAGCGTTTTCTCTGCAAGCGGACTCGAAGGACGTTGCATACTTTGGCCTGCTTGCCCCGGGAGTGTACACGGCGCAGTCCTTTGACTCCACAACCCCAGCCACCGGCGGATCCGCGCTGACAGAGGTCTATATTCTGCCGTACTCCGGCTAGTCCCGGGCCGCCTGCCAAAGGCCATTTGACTGCGGCGGTCTGGCCACGGTCCTCATTCTTCCGCGCGCCGGCGGGCGTCGGCCTCAATGAGACCCTTGAGCCTGCCGAGCTCCTGGCGCACGCGCTCTTTTACGTCCGCAAGACCTGATGCATCCCTCACCTTGTCCGAGGCGAAAAGGTAGAATTTCATCTTGGGCTCGGTTCCGCTTCCCCTGGCGGCGAATCGGTACCCGTTTGAAAGCGTGACGACATACAGGTCCTGCTTCGGGATCACCTCGCCATCGGCGTCAAGTATGCGCTCCGATCCAAAATCACGAAATCCGCTCACCTGCACGTCTCCAAATACCTTCGGCTTCGAGCTCCGGTAGGTGTCGAGGATTCGCTTGATTTTGGCGCTGCCGCTGGCGCCCTCGTAGTAGATGTTGATGGTGTCCTCGAGGTAGAAGCCGTATTTCAGGTAAATCTGGTCGAGGTATTCCGGAACGGTAAGCCCCTTCCCCGCAATCCAGGCGCACAGCTCGGAAAACATCAGGCACGCGGCGTTCCCGTCCTTGTCGCGCACGTAGTCATTGGGTAGGTAGCCGTAGCTTTCCTCGGTCCCGAACACGAAGAAGGTGCTGTGCTTGAGGAGAAGGCTCGCCCTCTCCGAAAAGGGCGTCTTGTCGTAATTCCAATCAGGACCCATCACCGCCTTCAGGCGCCTCTCGTAGCCCGCGATCTTCGCCGCGATCCACTTGAAGCCGGTGAGCGTGTCGATGACCTTCACACCGTGCGCGAGTCCAATCGCGTTCTGCAGCTCAGTCGTGACGAATGTTTTGATGATGCAGGCATTCGGTGAACCGTCCTGCGGGATCCACCCCAGGTCCTTGTATTTCAGAAGCCGGTATTCGGCGATGAGGGATCCTATCTGGTTGCCGCTGAGGAGTTCCATCTTTCCAGAGCGTCCCCGCACCGCGACTCCCATGCGGTCGCAATCCGGATCCGTTGCCATCACGACGTCGCATCCCCTCCTGTCCGCCGTCGCCACGGCCATGGACAGCGCCTCAGCGTTCTCGGGGTTCGGGGATTTCACCGTCGGAAACCGAGGGTCGGGCGCCATCTGCTCGGCTACCTGGACGACGTAGCAGCCCGCGTGCACCAGAAGCGGCATCGAATGGACCGAGCCTGTGCCATGGATGTTCGTGAAGACGACCTTAAGGCGGGCGGCGCGCAGCATTGCCTGGTCGATGACCGCGCACGCGGCCGCATCCAGGTAAGCGTCGTCCATCTCGCGGCCGAGCGTGGTCACGCGGGCCATGTCCTTTTCCAGAAAATCGGGCACCGCGCCAATCGGCACGCCCGCAACCTTTGCGGCGATGCCGGCGTCGTGGGGCGGGATGACCTGCCCCCCGTCGACAAAATATGCCTTGAATCCGTTGTCGTGAGGAGGGTTGTGGCTCGCCGTGATCACGACGCCCGCATGGGCCCTTATGTGGCGGACGATGAAACTCAGCTGCGGCGTCGGTCTTGGCCCGTCGAAGATGTACGCCTCGCCCCCGAGCCTCACCCAGATCGAGGCCGCAATCTCGCAGAAATGCCTGGAGTAGAACCTCACGTCGTGCGCGATCACGAGGCGGGGAACAGACGAGCCTCCCTTTCCCTTTAGGTAGTCCCTCGTGTAGTGGAAGAGTCCCATGACCGCGCGGCCCAGCGTGAAATCATTGAGCATGTTGCTTCCGACCGCCGCGTGCTCGGGAGTTCCGAATGGGCCGGGATTGCCCGTCTCGGCGGCCGTCGCGACCACGCCGATGGTGCGGCCCCGGATGCCGCCCGTCCCGAATTCAAGCTCCTTGTAGAAGCGGTCGTTCAATTCGCCCCAGGAGCGCTTTTCAAGGAGTTGCGTGACACTCGCCTGGGCCCACGTCGGGAGCTTGGCCTCGAGGTAGGTGGCGATGTTCGCGATCGACGCCGGCATGAGCTGACCCGACAGCACCGCTGACTGCAGTTTGTCCGAAGGGGTCATCTTGGCAGAGTTTCCAGGCAAAGGCCGTCGGCGATCACGGGCTTCGGGTTCAGGCGGGACCAGCTCTCCATGAATGAATCCTCGTCACAGCCGAAGAGGGGTGAGACCTCGATTGAGAAATCGACTTTGCCCGCAGCATTCAATGGGATCGAAGCCCCGCCGATCTGGAGCCACCGGACGAATTGGCCCAGTTGGTCAGCCCGGCAGGTTGCCGGGGAATCGACGCCCTCGGCATTCTTGACGGGCGAGAAATCGTCGGCGCGTCTCGTCTCGACTACGACCGGGTTCTTGGCAAATGGGAGCGCATCAAAGACGAACATCTCGAACTTTACACCGTTCGCCTTGTCGGGCTTCACCTCTTTCCCACTGGCGTCCACGGTCGCGATCTTCTTGTCGGCCCTGTGGAACGGCAGCGCGCCCGAGCCGCTTGCCATCCTTCGTATGAATTCCCGGTCTATGGCGTGTATCGCTATGCTTCCCGCCTCGTAGCGCAACCCGCCTGTCGCGGCGTCCCTTTCGTTCTGCAGCGCCATCGGCAGGGCCGAGTACTCGATCACGACGAGCTTGCCCTTTCTGATGCAGAAGTGCCCGAGCTTTTCCTCGGGGTACGCCTTGGGCACTGTCTTGCTCGACATCTCCGAGCCCCGCAGAAGATGCCAGCCTATGAACGCCGGATCGACGCAGCGGACAAGGGGGTTGTCGACCTGAAAAAAGCTGAGGGTGTCGATTCCCTCGGAGGCCATGAGGTCGAGGGCCCCGCTGCGGTCAAGGGCCCGAAGGGAGCCGCCGTGCCCGTCCGGCGAAAGCGCGAGCGAGCCCGTGGTCTCCAGCAGTATCTTTCCCGCGAAATCCACAGCCGGCATCCGACCTTGCCGGAAGAAATGGATCCGCCCGGGGTCCAGGCCGAAGTGCCCATTTTCCCGAAAATAGGACTCGGTTGCTTCATGGTTCTGGTGGCTGGTCATGATGAACCAGTGCAGCGGTCTCCCATAGCGAATTCCTGCGGCCAGGATCTTCTCGGAAAACACCTGGAAGAGGGAGTGGCGCCTGACAGGCGTAACGGGAAAAGTCCCCTTGGGTCCGTCGTACCCAAGGCGCGTGCCCTGGCCGCCCGCCACGGTGAACGCTGCCACGCGTCCCGTCCGCAGGGCGGATTCCCCAGCTGCCTTCGCCGTCGACCATGAGGCTGCACTTCCCCCGTGTGTCGGCAGGCGCTCGTATGGCGCGGGAACAAGCCCCTCGAGATCCACCGCGGGAGCGCCCCCCACCGCGACAAGGGTGCGGACGAGTTGCTCGACCTCGCCCAGGTCTATCTCCGCAGCCTCGGCGACGAGCCGCGCCCGTGCGTCAGCCGGAAGTTCGTCGAAGAAGGCGAATACCTGGCCCTGGCCCGCGCGGCGAAAGGAGTCAATGAGTGCAATGGGATCGGGAGTCATGCGGCGCGTCGTTCAGTCCTCGAACCGGTAGATGAATTCATCGGGTTTTGCGTAGCCAAGCTTCTTGCGGATCACGCTGTCCACGTATGCGGGGTCATTTCGCAGGCGATCGAGCACGCGCTCCTGGTTTTTCAGCCGCTCCTGGGCCTCGGCAAGCCTCTGGCGATTCGAGTCCTCGACCTGAATCAGCCGGCTGTACTCATGGCGCGCATCCAGGAAAAGATACCCGCCTGCGATGCCGAGGCCCGCAAAAAGCAGCAGATAGAGGCCGAGGATTACGTGGCGATAATTCACGGAGATTTGACCGCTATGAACAGGTTTGTACTAAATCTTCGCAATTTAAATTGGACGGCATACCTTGGCGCGGGTTTTGGCGTGCGTTTTAGGGCGGGTATCGGCTTAATGGATCCCGCATATGTATCAGAGCTACTACGGTTTCAAGGAGATGCCGTTCAACATCACTCCTGATCCGAAATTCCTCTATCTCAGCCCGACACACCAGGAAGCGCTCCAGCATCTCAAGTTCGGGGTGCGCGAGCGAAAGGGATTCATCGTCCTCATAGGCGAGGTGGGGTGCGGCAAGACGACGCTGTGCAGGCGCTTCCTGAACGAGCTCGACCCCGCCCGTTTTGACACGGCGCTGATCCTCAATCCGCGGGTGACGGAAACCCAGATGTTAAAGGCGATCCTCGGCGAGCTCGGCGAAACAAAGCTCGCACGCAGCCAGGTGGACCTCGTCTCTCAGATGAACCGCGTGCTTCTTGAGCGGATCAACCACGGCAGGGACATCGTTCTCATCATCGACGAGGCTCAGAACCTCTCGTTCGAGGTGCTGGAGCAGGTGCGGCTGCTCTCCAACCTTGAGACCGACAAGCAAAAGCTCCTGCAGATCGTCCTTATGGGCCAACCGGAGCTGAAGGAGATCCTGGGCCGCCAGGAGCTTCGCCAGTTGCGACAGCGAATCCTTGTCCACTACGAGCTGCATCCGCTTTCGCAGACGGACATGGTGCATTACATCCAGCATCGCCTCACCCTTGCCGGCGGAACCGGGCGGCCGTCATTCACGACGTGGGCGCTTCGTTCCATCCACAAGTCCAGCCGCGGGATTCCCAGGATCGTCAACAATCTTTGCGATAAGGCCATGCTCTCAGCATTCATCCGCGAATCCGACGAGGTGAATTATTGGGACGCCCGCCGTGCCGCGCGAGAAATGGAAAACCTCACGAATTGAGCGCAGGAACATGAGTCTCATCAACGATGCGCTAAAAAAGGCCGCGCGGCAGCGCGCCGAGGAACAGGGCGACGTGGCGCCCATGCCAGGCGGCGGAAGGCGCGCGTCTCGGCAGGGCGGCCCGATGCAAAAGCAGACCTTTGTCCTGATCATAGGTGCCGCCATCGTGCTGGTCGTTGTTTCAGCCGTCATCACTGGCATCCTCATGACAGGGAAGCCCGAGGCAAAGTCACTACCCGCCGCAAGACTTTCGCCGGAAATGACTTCCGTGGAAGCTTCGCCAAAGGTGGTTATTCAGGCGCCGGTCATCGCCGTTTCCCTGCCCCCGGTTGCTGCCCCTGCTGCTGCCCCGGTTGCGGTTGCGGCGCCGCTGTCGACTCCCACGCCTATCGCCGTGGCACCGACTGCGTTGCCTCCCGAGACGGCGGCGCCGGTAGCTGCGGCCGCAGTGCCGGGCGCCCAACCGCAAAGGGTTGCCGACAATAGCCAGGGCCATATCGATACCGTTCAGGCTGTCGTGGACGCCTTTCATATTTCGGGGGTCCGCACTGCCGGCGCCGGCAGCAAGGCGCTCGTGAATGGACACATCTACAAGCTGAATGACCTCGTCGACAAGGCGATCGGCCTGAAGCTAGTCAAGGTCGATGAGGACCATCTCACATTCGTCGACAGGGACGGGAACACCTACATCAGGAACTTCTGAACGCGCGGTCAGAACGCGGTGTCGGGCGGAGCGATCACCTGCCATAGCGTCCGGACCGTGATCTGCAGGTCCATCCACATGGACCAATGGGAAATGTAATAGACGTCCCAGTATACCCGGCGCCTGACCATCTCCTCTTCCAGGACGGCGCCGCGAAATCCCAGGCTTTGCGAAAGCCCTGTGATTCCGGGCTTCACCAGGCTTCTCGTCCGGTACCCCTGCGTTTGCTGGCGAAATTCCTCGTCCAGCAGGGGCATATAGGGCCGCGGCCCGACGACGCTCATCTCACCGACGAGGACATTCCAGAATTGGGGAAACTCATCGAGGCTGCGGCGGCGCAGGAACCTTCCGAAGGAGAAGATGCGCTGGTCCTCGGAAAAGGCCTGCATGGATTCGGCCGTCTCATTGTCCGGCGCCTTGAACATCGACCGGAACTTGAGCATTCGAAAAACCCTACCCTGCTTGCCGCGTCTCTCCCGTGCGTGGAACAAAGGCCCAGGCGCCTGGAAGGCCTGCATGATGGCAACCCAGACGCAGAGAGACGGGAGCGCGAACACCACGACGGGAAGCGCCACGGCGAGATCGAACGAGCGCTTGAGGAAACGATTGATAGGATCCTCCAAGGGCTCCTCCTGCAGAGTGTAAAAATGGCGTCCCTCCTCGGTGATCGGCACCAAGGGCTGAGTGTAGCGTTCCTCGATGTTGCTGTGGATCAGAAGGCGACAGCCCCGGTCGCGGCACGCGGCGATGATCCAGGCCGCCTCCTCGTCAGTGGCTGGAAGCTCCAGCATCACGACCTGCCCGACAGGCTTCTCCTCGAGGACTCTCGGCAGGTCCGCAAGCGTCCCGAGCCATGGGGCAGGTATTGCCTCGGCGCCGGACTCCGGCGGCTCGGGCGAGAGCAGCCCAACCGGGTGGATTCCCAGGGGTTCCTTGTTCGCGATCCACTCGTGGACCTTCGCGAACGAGCCCGGCTCGCCAATGAAAATGGTGGGAAGCCGGTGGCCCTTTTGGAATATCAGGCGCGCAATCCTGCCCGGAACCCACGCGTTCAAAAGGGCAAGTCCGATCCAGCACCAGACGAGGAACGTCCCCAAGAAGAGCCGGCTGATGCTGTGGTCCTGCGTGGCGAACATCATAGTAAAGAGGAGCATCGCCATGAAGGCCACCTGGCGGCCCGCGAGACGCGCCGACGCCCCGAGGTCGGGCAGGTGAAAGCGGGCGGCAAGATGCCGCGACACGTCGCGGGCCGAGAGAAGCATGCCCCCGACAACACAAAGAAAATAGGGCAGCAGGTTCTCGTACACGTTCATATGGATGAACGGGAGGGCGAAGTTCAGATTCACGCCGGCCCAGATCCAGAAGACGGCGGCGACAAAGAGCGTCATCGCGGCCGCGTGTATGTTGGCGAGGCCCCGAGCCCGGGCGTCGATCATCCGCGCCTCCGTTTTTTCGAAAGCCAGCTCTCCATACTCGCGAGCGCAAGCGTGTTCACGACATTCTCGCGCACGAGCCAGCCCTTGCGCGCGGCGTTTACGCCTGCCCGGACGAACCCAAGGCCGGCCGTGCTGTGGGCGTCGGGATTTATCGAGCATTCAAGCCCTCTCGCGGCCGCCTTCCTCCAGAGCCGCCAGTCCATGTCGAGGCGGTAGGGACTTGCGTTCAGCTCGATGGCCACTTCGTTCGCGATGGCCGCGTCGATCACCTTTGCGGCGTCGACGCGATAGGGCTCCCTCTCGAGTAGTATCCGACCTGAAAGGTGCCCGAGCATGGTCGCGCGCGGATTTTCCAGGGCCTTGATTATCCGCGATGTCATAGCGGCCTCGTCCTGGCTGAACGAGCTGTGGACCGAGACAACGGTGTAATCGAGCTTCGCAAGCACGGAGTCATCGAAGTCGAGCCTCCCGTCCGGCAATATGTCACACTCGGTCCCGGTGAACACGCGTGTCTTGAACCTGCCGGATGCGTTGAGTGCCGCTATCTCGGCAATCTGGGCAACAAGACGTTCCTCGGTGAGGCCGTTGGCCTGCCTGCTCGATTTTGAATGGTCGGCGATGCCGAGGTATTCCCAGCCGATCGCCTCCGCCGCCTCGGTCATCTCGGCAAGGGTGTTGCTACCATCCGACTGCGTCGTGTGGTTGTGGAACGCTCCCTTGATATCGCCGAATTCAACAAGGCGCGGCAGTTCGCCCTTTTCGGCGGCCTCGATCTCACCTATCCCCTCGCGCAGCTCGGGCGGAATGAACGCAAGGCCCAAGGCCGCAAAGATCGCCTTCTCGTCATCCGCGCGGATCCCCTCATTGCGGCTCGCCTTGTCCTTTGCGGTGCCTTCGCCCTTGGACGGAACAAGGCCCCACTCGCTGAGGCTCATATCCCGATCAAGGGCACGCTGGCGCATCTGCACGTTGTGGTCCTTCGACCCGGTGAAATGATGCAGCGCGAACGCGAACTGGCCCGCGGGGACTATCCTCAGGTCTGCCTGCAGGCCGTTCTCGAGCCGGACGCTCGCCTTCGTGTCCCCCTTTGCGGTGACCTCGCGGACTCCTTGCTGCGTGGTGAACCATTCGACGACGGGTGCAACGTCCTTAGCCGCGACAATGAAGTCGAGATCCCCGACGGTTTCCAGCCCGCGTCGGAGGCTGCCTGCGTTCTCGGCGCGGCTCACCTGCGGGAGCGCCTGCAGCCCGGCAAGGATCGGAGCGGCCGTCTGGCTCGCGTTCCACCAAAGATGCCTGAGTGAATAGGCCTCCCTGTTGCGGATCCCCGCAAGGATCTTCTCCTGCGTCTTCTCGCCAAATCCGTCGAGCGCCGCCACCTTCCCGTCCCTGCACGCCTTTTCCAGGGCACCCACCGAAGTCACCCCGAGCTCGCGGCCGAGGGCGGCGATCTTTTTCGGGCCCAGTCCGGGTATCTTTAGCATCTCGACCAGGCCCGGCTCAATTGTTGCCTTCAGCTTGTCGAGGAATTCGAGGCGCCCGGTGGCGTGGAGCTCGGCGATCTTCGCGGCTAGCGCCTCCCCGATTCCCTTGACGCTCTGGATGCGGCCCTCGGTCAACAGCTTGTCAAACTCGTCCTTCTCGAGCGCCTCGATCGCCCTAGCTCCGCCGGAATAAGCACGGATCTTGAATGGGTTCTCCCCCTTCAGCTCCATGAGGGTTCCGATCTCGGCGAGCACGTCCGCGATCTCGTTCTTGGTCATGCCTCCATTCCAGCCGGCCATGCCCCTGAATTCAACGCCGGAAGACGTGCGTCGAAGCTTCCTTTGAGATGTTGCGTACCGCCATTTTCGATCGTTCGCTTTGGCGGCTCACGAATCCATGCCCTTCACCTACGCCCGAACGGTCCATTTTGCGGACACCGATGCCGCCGGAGTCGTCTTTTTCGCCAACTACCTGGCGATCTGTCACGAGGCCTACGAGGAGTCGCTTTCGGCGTCGGGAATCGACCTGAGGACTTTTTTCTCGGTAGAGGGGGTCGTCGTCCCCATCGCCAAGAGCGAGGCCGAGTACCTGCGCCCGATTTCCTGCGGTGACAAACTGGCGGTGTCGGTGAAGCCCAAAGCGATTTCGGAGAATTCCTATGAGATCCGGTTCGAGGTCACGCGGCTGGGTTCGCCCTCCAAGTGCGCCGGGCGGATCAGGACCGAGCACGTGTGCATCGATTCAGGCACGAGAGCGCGCAAGGCCCTTCCCGGGTCGCTGTCGGCCTGGGTCACCACGGGCTGAACAGCCTCACACCGACAAGGCTAGTCTCGCCATCTCCGGACGGTCGATCTTGCCCTGCGCGTTTCGGGGCCACGGCGAGACAATGGCATACCGCTTCGGATGCTTGTACGATTCAAGGCCGCACAGCGCGGCCTTGACGACGTCGGCTCTGGGAGAACGAGACCCTTCAGGATGACACGCCACGACCGCCTGTCCCCATTCCGGATGCGGCAGCCCGATGACGGCGATGTCGGAAAATTCGCCGCTCGCCATCAGTGCGGCCTCCACCTCGGCGGCCGAAACCTTCTTTCCGCCCGTCACGATCAGGTCGTCCCTCCTGCCGAGTATGACCAGGCTCCCGGAATCGAAGGCCCCTAGGTCGCCCGATGTCCACGATCTTTCGTCGTGGGTCTGGGGAAAGTAACCCCTGAAGATCGATTCGCCCGATACCCGCACGATGCCATCGACAATGTCGATCCTAGCGTGAGGAAGCGCGCTGCCGCATCCGCGAAGGCCTCCCAGAAATTGCTCGGGCTTGAGCGCGGCGACCATTGCCGCCGTTTCTGTCGCGCCGTAACTCGTTGAAAGCGGAAGCTCCAGGCGGGCCGCCCCCTCGATGAGCCCGTCCCAGGCGGGGCCTCCCCCAACGAAAATCACGCGAAATTTCCGAAGCCATGCGACAGCGGGCTCGGACACGAGAAGGCGCTGCAACTGGGTGGGAACAAGGGAAAGGCAGCAGTCCTCCGGAAGCTCGGCGGGAAAGCGACCCGTCTCGGCCTCCTTCCACGACCAGGGCACAAACGATCCTCCGGTCATGACGCTGCGCATCCACGCCATGAAGCCGCTCACGTGGTATAGCGGAAGCAAGCCCAACGAATTGACGCGATCCATTCCGAAATGGCTGCAAAAGCCCTGAACCGCCGCCGCAAGAGTTCGACCGTCGTGGCGTGCAAACTTGAGCCCGCCCCCAGCGCCGCCGCTGGGAATCATGAGCCAGCCGGTATCGGCGCTTGGACCGATCCCTGCCAGGCGGCCGACTTCGGCCCGCTGCTGGGATCGCCACGCAGGGTTTGCGAGAAAGACATTCCCCTGGCCCGAGACCGCACCGGCAAAGTGCGCCATGAATCGCGCGGCATCGGGCTCCTCGATCACCGGGTTGTGTTCTTGGCCGATCGCACGAAGCGGCGCAAGGAGGTCCGCTAGCTTGCCGCGTTCCACAGGGCCTCCGGGCTAATCCGATCGACGTCCTCTATGCGAATGAACGGAGCCGCCGCGGGCCCGTCAAAGGCGGGATCCGAGAAAAGGGGCCACACCCCGAATCCGAGCGCCGGCAATTTCGCTGGCCATGCAAATGCGACGCGGAGGGCCGCCTGCGCGCCCATGCCCGTCTCTAGCGCGGAGGAAAAAACGATCCGGGCATGGGCCCCGGAAAGCCTGGCAAGAGCGCCGTGGGAATTCCCCAATAGCGAGGGCTTTATGACGAAGTAGCCCCTCCATCCAAGGTCGAGCCAGTGGCTTATGTCCCCCTCACCCGCGATGGACTCATCCAGAGCGATCGGGACCGGATAATCCCCAGCAAGGCCGGAAAGGGAATCTTCAATTCCTGTTGAATCCGGCGCCAGCGGCTGCTCCACAAATTCGATCGGGCGATCGGAAGAATAAGCCAGCCACTTTCCAGCGGTCCTGCGGTCCCAGGCGCCGTTCGCGTCAAGCCTGACCGTCGATCCGCCCGGCAGGGACCCGAGAAGGTCATCAAGGATCGCCATCTCGTCGTCCGGCGCGCCAACGCCGACCTTCCACTTGAAGACCCGGAATCCCGCCTCGGCCTTGGGCGGCGCATCGTCGAGCGCGGACCTGCCGGCGGGCAGGAGCGCGGCGACTCCCAGGCTGGTATGCCTGGGCGCGTCGGAAACACCGCCGACGGCACTGCCAAGGGCGTTTTGAAGCGTGCATAGATTCGCGGGCACCTGGGCGATGATGTCCGAGCCGACCCGGTCCCCGAAAGCGCGGCAGGCAACCTCGATCTCATCCACGGATTCCCTTCCGAACGCGGGTACGGGGGCGGCTTCGCCGAATCCCACGGCCCCGTCGGGCCGCTCCAGGCGGACGTAAACGCCCTCCCTCGCCGACCACGTTCCCGCGGAGGTGCGAACCGGCTTCCGGAATGCCAGGGAATACCTGCGGAAAGCGAAGCGAAATTCCATTTTGTTTGCCCTTTTACTGAACGGCACTACTTGGTTCACGGCAACCCATGAGCAAGGTTGCCAAGAACGCACAGTCAACGGTCGACACGCAATTCTACCTGCCGGCGGAGGAATTCTTCCGTGCGAGCATCCCGATGGCGCTCACGTTTGACGACGTCACTCTCGCCACGCTGTACTCGGAGATCCTCCCCAAGGAGGCTGACACGTCCACGTCGATCTCTGACTCGCTGAGCCTGCAGATCCCGATCATCTCGTCAGACATGGACACGGTGACCGAGACAAGGATGGCCATCGCGATGGCCCTCAACGGCGGGATGGGCCTGATCCACTACAACATGCCCGCAAAGGAACAGGTCAAGGAGGTCGCCCGAGTAAAGCGCCACATCCATGGATTGATCCAGGACCCGATCACGGTGGCTCCGTCGATCACGATCGGTGACCTCCTGGCGGTCATCGAGGAGAAGCGCTACAGCTTCTCGACGTTTCCGGTTGTCGACGCCGATGGGAGGCTGTGCGGGCTGCTTTCGGGCAACGTCGTCAAGGAGCGCTACCGCTCCAAGAAGGTAGCGGACGTCATGACGCCCCGCGCGCAGCTCAAGACCGAGGATGAATCCGATGTCGCGAAGGACCCGATCACGGCCGCCGACAGGTTTTTTACCGCAAACATCGGGATCAACAAGATGCTCGTGGTGGACGGCAAGAACCGGCTTCGCGGCCTCGTGACGGCATCAGACGTCGAAAGGATAACCGGCGAGATCAAATCCCGCAGGAAACCTGCGCGCGATTCCCAGTTCAGGCTCGTTGTCGGTGCGGCGCTTTCCCCCAAGCGCACTCCCAGCGGCTCCCTTGACCGCGACGCCATCCTTTCCCATGTGCAGAGCCTCGTTGACGAGAACGTCGACGCCGTGGCCGTCTCGACCGCCCATGGGCACACCGCCGGCGTCGGCGAGGTCGTGAAGATGGTGCGGAAGGCGTTCCCGTCGCTGACGCTCATCGCGGGAAACGTGACCAGCGGCGCGGGAGTTGAATTTCTCGCGGACTGCGGCGCTGATGCCGTCAAAGTCGGCCAGGGGCCGGGCTCGATTTGCACCACGCGGATCGTGGCCGGTGTCGGAATCCCGCAGCTCACGGCCCTCTTCGTCGCTGCGACTTCCGCCCGCAAGCGCGGCGTCAGGATCATTGCGGACGGAGGAATCACCAAGTCAGGTGACATCGTAAAGGCGCTCACGCTCTCCGATGCCGTCATCTGCGGCGGCCTACTGGCAGGATGCCGGGAGGCACCTGGCGAGATCATGGAAATCGACGGAAAGGTCTACAAGCAGTACCGGGGCATGGGCTCGCTCGCCGCCATGAAGGCGGGGAGCGCCGCCCGCTACGGCAGGGAAAGAGATGACTCCAGAAAGGTCGCCGCCGAGGGCATCGAGGCACTGAAGGAGGTCAGCGGCTATGTGGACGACGTGCTGACGAACCTCATCAGCGGCGTCCAAAGCGGCATGGGCTACCTCGGAGCAAAGACGCTCGCGGCCCTCCGGGAAAAGGCCCGATTCGCCCGCGTCAGTCCCGCGGGCCAAAAGGAGGCCGCGCCCCACGACGTGGTCGAGGTCTCGACCCGGGCCAACTGAGGCCGAGGCAGTTGAGGCTTGCCCTCCGCATCGGACTCCCCATTTCAATCCCCTGCAACAGGGGTGATGCGCTTCGGTTGCCGACCGATCAATGGCACTCCTCCCCTTTTCCAGCCTGCTCATAGCCGACGTCGGCATTTCCCTTGGTGACGAGGGCAAGGGTCGCCTGGTCCCCGAGATAGTCGAGGAGCTGCGCGGCACCCCGCGCCAGGTTTCCGTCGTCATGAAGGTCAACGGCGGCGCGAACGCAGGCCACACCGCAGCGGGCATAAAGCTCAACCTTCTCCCGTCCGGCGTCGTGGAGCGCGAGATCCCCCATCTGGCGATCGGCAGCGGAGTGGTGGCGGATCCAAGAAAATTCCTGTGGGAGGCGGACCCGCTGGAGCAGAAGGGCTACTCGGTCCGGGACCGGCTCCTTATTGACGAGCGCACGATGACGTCGGACCTGACCCATAGGCTCCTCGACCTTGCCGAGGAGGACTACCGCGTCAAGGTGCTTGCGGAAGAGTCGCGAGGCTCGACCGGACGCGGCATTTCCGCGGCCTACAGCGAGGAGACGGGGCATTGGCAGATGTATTTCTCGGACTTCCTGGCGGGGCCCAACTTTTTTGCGCGGAAGCTGGCGCAGCGCGCCGACCGCGCGTGCAGGATGATCCAGCACGTGTACCGCGTGAGCGAGGAGTCGTGGCACGGATTCTTCGACAGGCTGACCGAGGCCGAGCAGCGGGCCAACTCCGAGGCGGTGGCAGCCGGCGTTTTCGGCAAGGACGAGTTCGATTTCGCGCAGTTTCGGGGAAAGCGACCTTTCGAACTCGATATCGACCGTCTCACCGCCGTCTACTGGAAGGCAGGTACCGCGCTCAAGAAGAACATCGGCGAGGTCCGGGAGCTTGTGCTCCAGGAGGTCCGCGCGGGCCGCACCGTCGTTGGGGAATTCGGCCAGGCGTACTGGCTCGACAAGCGCCACGGATTCTCGCCCACCTCCTCCCATACCTACACGCCCGAATTTTTCGAGAGTGCGAACATCCCGGTCCAGCCGATCCACACGTTCGGCGTAGCCAAGGCCTACGATACCAAGGTGGGAACGCACACGTTCCTGACGGAGATGAGTGAAAGCGATCCCCTCGGAATCAAGCTGAAGAAGCTCGAATTCGGAACAAGCACAGGGCGGCAGCGCATGGTCGGCTGGTACGACGCGGTCGAGAAGGGGGACGCCCTGAGGTATGGCGGCTTCCAGGACCTCATGATCAACAAGCTGGACGCCCTCACATGGTCCGGGGACTGGAAGGGCGACCTCCTCATATGCACGGCATATGAGACTCAGGATGGAAAGAGGTGCGCCCACGTTCCGCGAAACGAGGCTGTGCGCAAGTCCCTGCGTCCCGTCTACGAGCACTTTCCCGGATGGGCCGAGGACATTTCAAACGTCCGGCACTTCGCGGACCTTCCAGCGAACGCCCGGCGCTATGTGAGCGGAATGGTGAAAGGGCTGCTGGACGTGGCGTATTCCGGGGAAACCCGCCCCGCCATTCTTCCAAACCTTCGCTATCTTGGCGTGGGGCCAGGCCCCTCGCAGGTCATAAAGGACGTGCCCCCGACCGCGGAGCTCGCCCGTCTAGCCTGAGCATCGCTCAAAAGTCCTGCAGGCGGCCCTCGCCTGGGCCCCGCTGGGGCTCCAGCCGGCAGAGAATCTCCCCGAGCAGGTAGATCGAGCCGGTGACGACGATGACATCGTCGCGCTTGCCCGCAGTGCAGACGATGGGGGACGGGAACAACTCCTCGACCGTCGAGCGGATCACCCGCCCGGAAAATGTCCTTGGTACGAGCGCCTCGAGCTCCGCATGCGTCGACGCCCTTGCCTGGTGGGGAACGACGAGGTGCAGCTCGCTGCAGTGCCTGCAAAGGACCTCGAGGAGGGGCCCTCCCCTCATGGCCCCCAGCGCCCCGACGATCGCCACGGGAGCGCGCCCCGTCTCCAAACAAAGCCGTGTCAGGTTTGAATCGAGCACCGCCGCCCCCTCGGGATTGTGGGACGAGTCGAGGATCGCAAGGCGCCCTCCCAACTCCGTGCGCTGCCAGCGACCCGGCCAGTCAACGGTGCCAAGCCCAGCCTGGATTGAGCTTCCCGAGACCCCGAACTTCGGCGGCAGCTGCCTGGCAGCCAGCGTCGCCGTTGCGGCGTTCCATTTCTGGTAGTCGCCCTCAAGGTTCGAGTGAGGGTAGCGCGCGATGTCCTCGCCGTATTCTTCCCTCACTGAAATGACCTGTGCACCCTTCGATGCAGCCAGGTCTCGTATGGCGGCCTCGGCTGCGGGCGGCATTCTCCCAATCACGACCGGGCGACCATGCTTGATGATGCCGGCCTTCTCACCAGCTATTGCCTCAAGGGTATTCCCGAGCATGTCGCAATGGTCCGCTCCGATCGACGTGACCACGCTCACCTCGGGCTCAACAATGTTGGTTGCATCCAGCCTGCCCCCTAGGCCGACCTCGATCACGCTGATATCGCAGGCCCGACGCGCGAACTGGAGGAACGCCATCGCCGTCATAAACTCAAAAAAGGTCGGCGTGTCATCGATACCCCCCTTGGCGGCAATCCGGTCGGCCGCAGGTTGCAACTCGGCGACATAGGCGGTGATCTCCCCCTCGGAAAGGATCGTGCGGTTCACCTGCACCCGCTCTCCGAGCCGTACAAGATGCGGTGACGTGTAGAGCCCGGTCTTCAGCCCCGACGTGCGCAGGATGGATTCGAGCATGGCGGAGACCGATCCCTTCCCATTTGTGCCGGCCACGTGGATGCAGGGGACTGCAGTTTCCGGGTGCCCAATGAGTTCGGTCAGGATTCGCATCCGGTCGACGCCGAACTTAACCCCGGCCGTCTTCAGGCCGAAAAGATAGTCCTGTACGGCCGCATAGCCGGCCAGCGGCAATTCGGGCGCCATATCCGATGAAAGGTCAGGCGCCCGCGGCGACCAGTTCCTTCTTTGAGTACAGGGCCGCTAGGATGTCCCTGATTCGGTCGCGCATCTCGGTACGACTTACAATCTGATCGAGGAGACCGTGCTTCAGAAGAAACTCCGAGGTCTGGAAGCCGGTTGGGAGCGTCTGTTTGGTCGTGTCCTTAATGACCCTTGCGCCGGCGAATCCAATGAGCGCGCCGGGCTCTGCTAGTATTACATCTCCCAGCGTCGCAAAGCTTGCCGTGACACCGCCCATTGTCGGGTGGGTGAGAACCGAAATATACGGGAGCCCGGCCTGGGAAAGGCGTCCGAGGGCGGCGCTGGTCTTCGCCATTTGCATCAGCGAATAGATGCCCTCCTGCATCCTGGCGCCCCCGGAGGCGCTGATGATGATGCAGGGGATCTTCTTTCTCACCGCGTCCTCAATGGTCCTCGTGATTTTTTCCCCGGCAGCGGATCCCATGGCCCCGCCGCAGAACCGGAAGTCCATGACTGCGATGGAGACGGGAATCCCTTGAATCGACCCGGTCCCGCAAACGACGGCCTCCGGCAAGCCGCTCTCCTTCTGGTACCGCTTGATTCGCTCCTTGTAGGGTTGGGAATCGACAAAATTGAGCGGATCATCGGAGCGAACCTCTGAGTTCAACTCGATGAAGGAATTGGCGTCCAGGAGCTTGGAAATCCGCTGGCGGGCTCCAATTGGGAAATGGTGGCCGCTCTTCGGGACGACCATCTGGTTGTCTTCGATTTCCTTGTTGAACAGGATCTCCCCGGTAACGGGGTCCTTAGTGTAAAGGCCCTCGGGGATGCCCTTTTTTTTCGTCCTGCGAACCGAGTACGTCGGCTTGTCGAAATGCATGAAGCTTGCGGGACGGAAACGGTGCCCAGTCGCGGACGGGGAGGCAACCGAATTCGCGGTCTACGGATAGCGTACGCGACGCAGGAAAAGCCCCTGCGCAGGTGCTGTATGGATCTGGGGGGTCCTGACTCCCGTAGCCAGATAGGACCTGATCTCGTCCACGGCCAGTTTTCCCTCACCCACGGCGACAAGGGCCCCGACCAGGCTTCGCACCATCTTGTAAAGGAAGCCGTCGGCCTCGGCGATGATGCACACGCTTCGGCCTCGAGCCGCCACCTCCAAGCGCCGCAGATCGCGCACAGTCCCGGCTTTTTCGCCGGGCTCGGTGCCGTTTCTAGCGGCGAAGGCCTTGAAGTCGTGACGGCCCTCCAAAACCGCCGCTGCCTTTCTCATCGCCGCCAGGTTGATCGGCTTGAGGATTGACCACACGTATGGCCTCGTGAATGGGTCGGCGTCGCCCAGCCGGATTCGGTATTCGTAGACCTTGCTCTTCACCGAAAAGCGGGCGTGAAACCTCGCGGGAGCCTCGCGGACAGATATGATCTGAATCGTCCTGGGGAGCCTGTGCCTGAGGGCTGCAGCGAGCTTGTCGGAGCCGTGCGGCCAATCCGCGTCGAAGTGGAATACCTGCCCGGCGGCGTGGACTCCGGCGTCGGTCCTACCGCTCGCATGCGTGCGGGACAGGGCGCCGAGGACGTCGGCTAGGCGGCCCTCAATGGCATCTTGGACCGAATTCCCTTTCGGCTGACTCTGCCATCCCGAGAAACCGCTCCCGTCGTAGGCGCAGATGCATTTCCAGCGCTTCATGTTTCGTTGGCGGGGGCCGCGCCCCCGGACATGAGTCTATCTAGATAATCCTGCAGAATGATCGTGGCGGCGCGCGAGTCGATCAGCCCCGAGCTTCGAACGGCCCTGCGCTTTGCCGGTGGAATAGTCGACTCGGCCTCGTAGCTTGTGAGCCGCTCGTCGACCAGATGCACGGGCAGGCCAAACTCAGACTCGATCCTTCGCGCGTACTGCTCGACCTCCTGCGCCTTTGGTCCGGACGACCCGTCCATGTTGAGCGGATGGCCGATCACAACCTCGGTGATGCGCCTTTCCTTCAATATCGCGCCAAGACCCGCCCACTGTCTTGACGCATCGTCCGTGACTATGGCGGGAAGGGGCGTGGCGACGCCTATATCGTCACCATACGCCAGCCCGATCCTTCGTGTCCCATGATCAATGCCGAGGAAACGGATGGGGGAACGGGTCATGCGGCGAGCTCGGGATGGGCGGAAGCGTAGGCCCTGGCCGACGTTGCAAAGGCCGCCTTGAGGCGCGCCGTCACGGTATCAGGGCCATGCTTGAATCTCGTGCCGTCTATCTCGCCCACAGGGACGATGTCCTTCGTGGTGGACAGGAGGAAGCATTCGTCCATCGAGCGGAAATCGCCCGGACGGACAACCTCCTCGGACGCCTGCACTCCTGCCGTTGCCGCTATTCCGCCAAGAAGCAGCCCCCGTGTGATGCCGCTGAGAATTCCGGAGGAAAGCGGCGGCGTGACAAGCCGGCCACCCCGGGAGAACGCAATGTTTGAAACCGAGGCTTCGGCCACCTCGCCCGCGATGTTGAGGATCACGACGTCGTCAGCACCGCGGGCTCGAGCCTCGCGGAGGCAGAGCAGGTTGTTCAGGTAGTTGCCGGTCTTCCACGCCGGGTCGAGGCTTTGCACCGGGTTACGCCGCAGTTCGGTCGCCACCGAGAGGCGAAGGCCTTCGCGCATCTTGTCCGCGGATATCTCCGGGCAGGGCTGCACGAGGATCAGGAAATCGCCCTTGTCGGCGAGCGCGATATCAAGGCCTATCGGGCCGGCGCCCCGAGTCACTTGCAGGCGAATGTAGAGCTCGCCGGAATTCGGGACGCTGCCGCGATAGGCGGCGACCGTCCGGCGTATTTCGGACAACATCCCGGCCGGTGAGAACTCCAGCTGCATGTGGAGAGCCTCGGCCGATGCGCGCATCCTCTTCCAGTGCTCCTCCCATGCGAATATCACCCCGTGGTACGTGCGCCAGACCTCGTAGATGGCATCGCCGTAGAGGAAGCCCCTGTTGAGAGGCGAAATCGACGGCTCGCTCGCGGGGTGTAGCCTTCCTCCTGTGTTGGCCTGAATATAATGCGTGGGCATGTCTCGGAGCGCACAAATGCAAACGGCCCCCGCCTACAAAGCAGGGGGCGCCCGATTCTGGCAAGGCTGCGCTGCGCTCAGGCCCGAGCTTTGACCAGGCCCAGGGCCTTCTTGATATTCTGAACGCTCGGAAGCGAAATCCCCAGCGTCTTCGCGATCTGCGAACCGGTCTTCCCGGACTCCACCAGCTTCTTAACGCTCGCTCGCGTCTCGTCGGTGATGATGGAGCGCTTGCGGCGCTTCGCCCTGGACGGCGATGCCTTGGCCGGCCTGCCCCGGCGGCCCTTTGGCACCGATCCGCCGCCAGCAGTCCCCCTTAGCGCGTTGATGAATTCTCCCAGCGATCCGAAGCCGTATTTGTCGTGCAGCGTCGAGAGCTCCCTGTGGAGACGCTTCGCTATCGATTTTTCGAGAGCGACAATCTTGGCCTTCGTGACCTCGAGTTCCCTGATCTGTTTAGTTACCATAGTCTCATAACCGTCGAGGTCCTTTTTCGTTATAGCAAGCGCTATACAGCCGATTGTTTACAGAATGATATAATTCAATATGTTGTGGTAGAAGAGATTTACTCGACGCGGGCGCGGAACGTAATAGGCGTTCAATGTGGAACGCACACAGACGCCCAAGGACCAAACGTTCGCGATCGGAACTCGCCTCTTTGTGTGCATCCTCGCGGTGACCCATGCGGTCGCGTTCGCGTCTATTTGGATCCAGGCGGATGGGCTGATCGGCCCGTCCGGCATCCTGCCCGCCGGCGAATTCTTTTCAGCGGCGAGGGAGCAACTCGGGAGGCGGGCTTGGCTTGAGGTACCGTCCCTGTGCTGGATCTTTGGCGCGGGTCCGTTCATCAAGGTGCTCTGCGCAGTCGGGATCGCGCTCTCCGTGGTCCTCTTCATGGGGTATGCTCCGGCCGTGTGCCTCGCCCTTCTTTGGGCGAGCGCCCTATCGCTCATGTCGGCAGGCCAGATATTCTTCGATTTCCAGTGGGACGCACTGCTCCTCGAGAGCACGCTCATCGCGGTCTTCATCGTTCCATGGACGCTTCGTCGCGCAAGAGAGCCGTATGACCCACCCCGCCTCGCGCGCTACCTCGCCTGGTGGCTGCTGTTTCGGCTGATGTTCCTTTCCGGCGCGGTGAAGCTGGCGAGCGGCGATCCCACCTGGAGGCACCTCACGGCACTCACGTTCCATTATCAGACGCAACCGCTGCCCACGCCCGTCGCATGGTTTGCCAACCATCTTCCGGTCTGGTTTCAGATGGCGACGTGCGCGGTGCTGTTCGCAGTCGAACTTGGGGCGCCCCTGTGCATACCGGCTCCCCGGCGCATCAGGCATTGCGCCGCGCTGGCCCTGATCGCCCTTCAGGTCATAATAGCACTCACCGGCAACTATGCCTACTTCAACCTTCTCACGATCGGGCTCTGTCTCCCCTGCCTAGACGATGCCTGGTGGCGGCACCGGCATTGGGGAGTCCCGGTTTCCATCGCCGGCGGAGGGGGGGCGCCCGCGAAACGAATCAAGGCGACACTCGTTCGATGGTTCGCGGCGTTTTCAGTCGGGGTGACCTTTTTCGAGACTGTCGCCGCCCTTTCGCCGGGCGCGGCAAGTTCGCCCATCGTCCGCGCCGTCGCGGAGGCGGTCGGTCCCACGCGAAGCTTTAATGATTACGGCCTCTTTGCAGTCATGACGATCGAGCGGCCCGAACTCATCATGGAGGGAAGTGATGACGGCCGCGACTGGCGGGAATATGCGCTCCCGTACAAGCCCGGAGAACTCTCGCGGCGGCCGCCCTGGGTGGCGCCCTATCAGCCGCGGCTGGACTGGCAGCTTTGGTTCGCGGCTCTTGCACCACCGGAAAGCAACCCGTGGGTCGGGACCGTGTGCGAATTGCTCTTAAGGGGCGACTCCGCCGTTCTTGGTCTTTTTTCCCACAACCCCTTCCCCGCACATCCGCCGCTCTACGTGAGGGTCGTGCGCTACCGCTACGAATTTACGAGTGCCGAAGAACGGGCCCGTACCGGAAATTGGTGGCGCCGCATGCCCATAGATTTTTATATTCCCCCTGTGGCGCTACCTTCTGACAGGAAATGAAGCCTTCCGGACGCGACCAATTCATGGTTCTCACGCGTGACGCCGTCGCGGGCGGCGCGCTGGAGAAGCTGACCCTTGGAAAGCCGAACGGAAACGACCCGACGTTGGAAAACGTCTTTGTCCGTCCAGTTTCGCTCAAGTCTGGACCTCGGCTGGCATTCGTCTGGCGACACGCGACAAAGGATGTTACGAAAAATCACGATTCAGAGACGGCAATGACCCTGCTGGAATCCATGATCGGAAAGGACTTCCTTGACGCTCATCTTTTCACCGCGACGCAAAGCGCCCAGCTGGAAACAGGCCCGGGCCTCTCGCGTCTCCGCGTGAAGGAACTGGTCAAGACTGCGGCTACGCCCTCCGGCAATGATCGGCGCAAGAACCACGCTATCGACCCGAACACACCCTGGCTGAGAGCCCTCGGCGTTACCGATGGACAGGGTAAGGCAATAGCCTCGATGACTGACAAGTTCAGGCAGATCGAGAATTTTGCTGGAATCATTAGTCACGTCCTTAAGGAAGCCCAGCTCCCAACGGACAGGCGGCTGCGCGTCTTCGACATGGGATGCGGAAAGGGATATCTCACCTTTGCAACGAGCGAGATGCTGGGCGACAAGGGGGACGTCTGCGGCATCGAAGCGCGGACCGAGCTTGTCGAATTCTGCAACAAGACCGCCACCGAGCAGGGTTTGGGCGCGCGACTTTCCTTCCGTCTCGGGTCAATCGCCGACACCGAAGTCGGTCCAATGGACATCCTGATCGCGCTCCACGCTTGCGATACGGCGACTGATGATGCTCTGGCGAAGGGCGTACTTGCGGAGGCGGCCCTGATTGTTGTCGCCCCGTGCTGCCAAAAGGAGATCCGGCCTCAGCTCATCGCGCCCCAAGTCCTCTCTGCGGCGCTTAAGCATGGGATATTCGAAGAGCGTCAGGCCGAGTTTGTGACGGATGCCCTTAGGGCCCAGCTCCTCGAATGGGCCGGCTATAGGACGCGAGTGATTGAGTTCATCTCCACGGAGCATACGGCCAAAAACACAATGATTATGGCCGTAAGATGCCGGCCGGCGGGCGACGAGGCCGCCGCAAGCCGCATCCGCGAGTTCGCGGCATTTTACGGAATCCGCAGACAGTCGCTGGCTGCTCGTTTGGGGTTCGACCTGACATGACGTGGTCCGAGCTCGACTGGACGTCGCTTAGCCGGCACCGCGAGCGATTTCTTGGCGGAGCTTCCTCCGGTGGACCCTATTGGGCCGCGGCATCGGACCTCGCGGGATACGACCTTACGTACGGCGAGAGGATCGGATGGAAATGGGATGCCGTCCTCGACGAGCTGCTCATTCGGGGCTGGAAGCCGGAACGGGGCCTTGTCCTCGATTGGGGTTGTGGGAGCGGAATCGCCGGCCGACGGGTCATCGGCCGGTTCGGGCCCGAAAGCTTTGATTCTCTCACGGTGTGGGACCACTCGCCTGTCGCGACGGAATTTGCCCAAGCCAAAGCCAGGAGCGAATTCCCCCGCCTCTCCGTTGCGGCAGCGACTCCAGGATTTTTCCGGGACAGCAGCCCGATCGGGCTGCTCGTGCTCAGCCATGTCCTGAACGAGCTTGCGCCGTCCGCGCTCGATGAGGTGAGGGGCTTGGTCGCTCGGTCGCGCGCCGTGATCTGGACCGAGCCCGGATCGCACGACATCAGCCGCGCGCTTGGGGCGCTCAGGGATGAATGGTCACATGAGTTCGGGGTCGTCGCGCCCTGCACGCATCCGAATGCATGCCCAATCCTGACGCCCGGAAACGAGCGGCATTGGTGCCACCACTTTGCCGCTCCGCCACCCGCTATCTTTGCGGATACAAATTGGGTGAAGTTCGGCCAGCGCGCGGGCATCGACCTGCGCAGCCTACCCTACTCTTTCATCGCCCTCGACCGTGGTTGGACCGGCGGGGACGAGGGGATGGCGCGGGTGATCGGACGACCCGAGCGGTTCAAACCGTACGTGCGCCTCCTCAATTGCGACGCAAATGGACTCGAGGAGCTCATGGTGATGAAGCGCGACAACCCGGTGCTCTACAAGGAACTGGATAGGACAAAGCGGCCCCTTGTCTACAGCTGGATCCGCGAAGGCACGAAGATCACCGCGGGAAGTTGCCCGCGTCGGAGTGAGTCCGTTTGAAATCTGCCGCCTGCGGCATCCTGAAGCTCGGTTTCAAAAAGGCCGCCTAGTGGCGCTTGCGACAATGCGGCATTTCTTCCAGAGAAAGATGCAATATGGTCGTCTTCATTGTTCTTTTGCGTGCCGTGAATGTTGGCGGGACGGGCAAGTTGCCGATGGAAGACCTGGGCAGGCGTCCCTGACGAGCTTGATTGCAAACTGACCCCCAGCGCCCGCGTCCTAGGTCTTGACTCACCCATCGCGAAAGGGTCTGATCACCTTTCTCCAATCAAATCACCATGGGCCAGCAGCTAAACAAGATCATCAAACGTAAACGCCGCGCCGCTTATCTTAAGCGGAAGAAGGCGGCAGCTTCGGCCGCAAAGAAGAAGTAGTCCGCTGCGGGCCAGCAGATTGCGCCCGCGCGAGACCCCGGTATGATCAAGGTCAGCCTTATCTCACTTGGCTGCGCCAAGAACCTCGTGGACAGCGAGATAATGGTGGGCCACCTCCACAAGGCGGGCATGCGAGTAATTCCCGATGCCGAGAAGGCCGACGTTGTGATTGTGAACACGTGCTCGTTCATCGACTCATCAAAGGAGGAATCTATCAGCCATATTCTGGAGGTGCATGAGCAGCGCGGGCTGCGCAAGCGCCGCCGCGAGCAGAAGCTGATCGTGGCCGGGTGCATGTCGCAGCGCTTTTCCAAGGACCTTCCCGGCTCAATGCCCGAGGTCGACGCATTCATCGGGTTGGACCAGATCACCCAGGTCGCCCCGATCATCGAGGAAATCTTTGCCAAGGAGCGTGGCGCCAACATCGCCCCGGCCAGCTTTGTGACGCCAAGGTCGAGCTTCATACCCGACTACGACACGCCGAGGTTCAGGCTGACGCCCTCCCATTTTGCCTACGTAAAGATTGCAGAGGGATGCAATCACCCCTGCACGTTCTGCATCATACCGCAGATCCGCGGCAGGCACAGGAGCCGTACGGTCGCCAGCGTGTCAGCCGAAGTCCGACAGCTCGTCGCTGAGGGTGTTAAGGAGATCAACCTCATTTCCCAGGACACGACGTTCTTCGGCATGGACACCTGGGAAGAGCGGCCGAGCCCCCGCACGCCGGTCGATTCGTCGCGCGGCACCGCCCTTACTTCCCTCCTTCGCGAGCTCAATGCCATCGAGGGGGAGTTCTGGATCCGCATCCTCTATACGCACCCTGCGCACTGGAGCGACGAGCTGATCCGAACGATCGCGGAATGCCCGAAGGTCGCCCGCTACGTGGACATGCCCTTGCAGCATATCAGCGACCGGATGCTTTCGGCGATGCAGCGCGAGACAAGCGGGGCGTACATCCGCGACCTCGTGCGCAGGATTCGCGCGGGAATTCCGGGAATCGCTCTGAGGACGACTTTCATTGTGGGATTTCCAGGCGAGACCGAGGCGGACGTCGACGAGCTGTGTGACTTCGTCCGCGAAACCAAGTTTGAACGGCTCGGCGTCTTTCGCTACTCGCAGGAGGAAGGGACCCGCGCCGGCAAGATGGACGGTCAGATTGCGCCCAAGGAAAAGGAGCGCCGCTGGCATCGTGTAATGGCGCTCCAGAAGGAAATCGCCGGCGTCGTCAGTTCCCGCAGCGTGGGAACCACGGTCAAGGTTCTTGTCGACGAGGCGGGAGTGGCTCGCGGCGAGGCCGATGCGCCGGACATCGACGGTCGGGTCTACGTCCCAAGGGATGTGCCCGTCGGAAATTTCGCGACGGTCACGATCAATGGCCATCACGACTACGATCTCCTTGCGCTGCCCGCGGGCCAGAGCCCCTCGGAATTCAAGGTCGCGAAGCAGGCACAATAGGCCTCAGCCCCTGGCGGAGGCGGCGTACTTGCCGATGATCCCGTCGAATGAGCCGTTGGAAAAGAACACCACGACCCGCGGCGCACCCCGCGCAGGAAGTGTGTCGGCCGCGAGCGCCTCGTGGAGGGCGGCATTCGAGCCGAATTGCCGGGCGTTGACGCCCTGGGCCTCGAGGTTTTCAGCCACCGCCTCCGAATCGAATCGCTCGTCGTCGCGAAGGGCCCCGGCGCGGCTGACGGGACCAAGGTAAACATCGTCGGCATGGGACAGCGCCCGCTCGAAACCGGCCTGGAGAGTCCTTATCCGCGCCGTATTGCTTCTGGGCTCAAACACAGCCGTCAGAAGGGCCCCGGGGAACCGCGCCCTGAAGGACCTCAGCGTCTCCGATATCGCCGTCGGATGGTGTCCAAAGTCTTCGATGACCGTTATCTGGGGCGTCGCGTGTAGAACCTCCTGGCGCCTTTTCACACCGCGGAACCTATCCAATGCGGCAAGGGACAGGGCAGCCGGATTATCCCCAGAAACCGAGAGTCCCGCCGCGGTGGCGGCCATCGCCGCGTTGCGAGCGTTGTAGATTCCCGAAAGGGACCATTTGACCCTCGCCCATTCCGCGCCGCGCCAAAGCAGGGTGAAGGTCGATCCGGCCGGTGTCTCGGCAAAGTCGACAATTCGCGTGTCATTGCCCTCGTCCATTCCAACACGGACGACATTGGTCCATGGCATCGCCCCGAGGGCCTTAAGGTTGCTGTCGTCGCCGTTGACGACGGCAAAACCGTTTCGCGGGATTATGCGCGAAAAATGCACAAATGTCCGCTGGACGTCGGCCAGGTCCCGGAAGATGTCCGCGTGGTCAAACTCCAGGTTATTGAACACAGCTACATAGGGAGAATAGTGGATGAACTTGCTTCGCTTGTCGAAAAACGCGCTATCGTATTCGTCGCCTTCGATCACAAATGGATCCGTCAAGGACCCGAGGTGACTCCCGGTCGGCGGATCCTGCGGAACGCCCCCGATGAGATAGCCGGGATCGCGCCCGCTTTCCCGGATCAGGAAGGCCGCCATGGCCGACGTGGTGGTCTTGCCGTGGGTTCCCGCTATGACGATGTTCTTGCGCCCGCGAAGCACCTCGTCGTGGAGCATCGCGGGGAGCGACGTGAACGGTATCGTCCCGTCGTCGAGAAGCCATTCGACCTCGGGATTGCCCCTCATCATTGCGTTTCCTATGACGACAATGTCGGGCCTGAGGGACGCGAGCCGCTCGGGATTGTAGCCTTCGTGAAGCGATATGCCCGCCTCTGCAAGAACAGTGCTCATGGGAGGATAGACATTCTGATCCGAGCCCGAGACGTCGTGTCCGGCTGCGCGGGCGAGGAGCGCCGCATTGCCCATCGCCGTCCCGCAAATGCCCATGAAGTAGATTTTCATCTTTGAGTTATCGTGGCTCTCCCGCGCTCAGTTGCCATGGCGAAAGGATTCTTGGACGCCGCAGGCCGAGTTCACAACTGATAACAGGCAATTTATTACCTCTTAAAGTTATAATGAATAAATCATCGCGAGCTGACTCATATCCTATCGCTCACTGCACCGTAAGGTTCACGTCCGAATAAAGGAAAAATCTTTGGACCTCGTAGGCCGCCGCGGCGCTCGGGCCTCGTCGCACGACAATCTGGCGCCCAGACAATATTCCGCTCCCGAAACCGGCAACGGAGGTGCTCACCACCGTTCCGGAATTTGGAGGCGAAATGATCGCATTTATCGAAGGCCCGATGTCCACCCATGCCGTGTCGGTCTGGCTGTTGTTCGCGAGGGTCAGAGTGTACTTGGGCTGGACGATCCGCTCGACAAGCAAGCGCGAGGCATTCGTGCGGTTGTTTGACGACGCGGCGTTCCACAGCGCGTACTGGCCCGGCGTGAGCAGCGAGCCCCAGAGGGGCGGCGCCTGGGTCTGCGTCGATTCCCAGCTCTGGTCCCATATCGAGTTGAAAGTCTGTGTGGCGTCTGCCGTCGGAAACACGAGCGCCCGGTACGGCGGGACCATGAGGGAGATAAGCAAATAGCGCTGCTGGCCAGATTCACCCGTCGGTCCGATGACGATGCATCTCTGCACCTGGTAACCGTTGAAGGCGATCGCCGCGTACTGGCTCTCGGTGAGCGCGGAATAACTGGCGCCGAGCACGTAGGAGCTCACGCCCCGTTTCTGCGCGAGCTTCGTCACCCACCCTGCCGGATCCACAACGACCGACTGAGCGAAGATTCTCGAAGCGATAGCGGTAGCCTGGTCGAAGGTGGTGAAGGCCGTCCCGGGGGGAAGGCCGCTATTCGCGATGGAAGCCTCGTTCAGGTTGTCGTAGTCGTTGGCGTCGTATGTGCCCTCGAAATCTCTTCTGAGGGACCTGAGCGTATCCGCTTCCGAGCGTATCTGGGCGTCGTCGAGCTTGTTGGCCAGAACCGGGGCAAGGATTCCGGCCAGGATCCCGACTATCGCCACGGCCACGAGCAACATGAGTAGAAACTCGCCGCGAGATTTTTCGTGCTCAGTGGATTTCATTCACGACCTCCACGACCGGAAGGACGACAGCAAGGGCAACGCCGAAAACCCAGCCCAGCACGAGCACAAGCATGACCGGCTCTATCAAGCCAAGTGCCACGGCGACACGATGCTTCGCCTCGGTGGCATAATAGTCCGCAAGCCGTCCGAACACCTGGGGAAGGACCCCTTCCCCGCTCTTTACGGCCAGCACGACTTCAGGCGCAAAGACTCCCGCGCGCTCAAATCCGCATCCGACCGTCTCGTTGTCCCGCACTGTCGACACGACGCTGCAGATCCCGCGGGCAAATACATCATTTCCTGCGACGCAGGCGCAGGCCTCGAGCGCCTCAACCACACGGATGCCCGATTCGCTTAGGGCCCTGTAGGTCACGCAAATCCGGGCCATGGCCAAAGCCTCAACCGCCCTTCGCACGACCGGCAGCCGGAGCATCAGCCGGTCAAACAGCGGCCTGAACCGGGGACGGAGGGCGAGCCAGCCCAGCGCGAAGGGCAGCACGAGCACAAGCGTCGTGCAGAACGGGTGCCCGACGACAAAGTCGCTCAGGCCAAAGAAAAATCCCGTGATGCGGTTCGTCTTTTTCACCCCAATATCCCGCAGCATCTTCGAGAATCGTGGCAGCGTGAAAACGCAGAGGACAATCGATGCCGCCAGGCCTGCGACGCAAAGAAACACGGGATACGCCATCCCGCGAAGGGATTCGCGCCTGATCTCGTGCATCTGCGCGACGTAGGCGCGCACATGCCTTACTCCCTCCGGAAGACGGCCTGCCGCCTCATGCGCAACGATCACACCCACCATCAAGTCATTGAAGACCCTGGGGAAGCGCCGGAGGGATTGCCCGAAGCTCCCAGTCTCCTCTACTCGCCGCACCACTTCCGTCCACATACTGCGTGCGGCGCCAGCCGGGGCGCAATCCGCGAGAGTCCTGAGCGCCAGGTTGATCCTCACTCCGCTGACGAGCATCAGCTCAAGCGAGTCGAGCGCCGCAAGCAGCATCGCACCCGGGACCCTGATGCGACCCAATCGACCCTCCCGACTCGCGAGCCTGGAAATTTCGACGACGTAGGCCTTGCGCTGGTTTTCAATGTGCCCCGAGAGGCTTGCCATGTCGATGGCGTCGAGCGTCAAGGTGTTCCTTCTGCCGCCGCGTCCCACATATTTCGCTCTAAACCGCGGCATATTACTTAGCCACCAACGGTCGAGATGGTCGTTCGAATACCGCGGGGTATCACAAAGTATGAACCGTTTCTTTCGAGAATCACGCCGGCGGCGATCACCTTAGCGACGCCGAATCGACCCAGCGCATCCCCCTGCCGTACGATATGTCCGTTAAGAATTGCTATTGGGCCAGCATCACCGCCGGCGACAATCCCCCCGCAAAGGAACACGGTTTCCATCCCTACGGCTCCCTTGTGGACGCGCACTTCCCATGGATTCCGCAGTCCCCTGTGCGTGTCCGCTGGTAATGCTGGAACGGCTGCTATCCGGCCGCTTGCGTCGGGCCAGTACGCGCCCTCGGGGAAAGCGGCGGGCAAAGCCTGTTCTGTGAGCTCACCTGACGGCAAAGGAATCTCGACGGCGAAGACTCGCAGGGGCTCCAAATTGCGATGGGCGACGATCGGATTCGTTCCGACGACAGTCACCACTTTGTCCGTCGGAGCCTCGGCAACCGCGAACGCCTCCAGGGGGCGGGCTTCGATGGAGGCGGGCAGGTAAGTCCACGCAGACTCACACCGCGCAAGCCGCGCGCTGCCAATCGCCCCGAGGAACAATATGGATATCGCTGTCTTCACGGATTTTCGCCGGGAAACCTGATCTCAAACCGGCCGTCGGGGATCGATCGAAGTGTAAAGGAGATGCCGCCACGCTTGAACCTAGATGGGCCGTTACCGTCGCCGTCGCTGACAATTGAGGCACCCGCCCGTGTGACTCCCTCAATCAGTGCCGGCAGGTCGGCGGTTTCGTCGCCGGCCCTGATGCTTCCGACGATTTCCCTTACCTCCGAAAGCACCCATTCCTCATTGGCTGACAGCACATCGGCACGACCCTTCCAACGACCCTCATCGACGGTATCTGGCATCGTTGTCACTTTGCCGTTTCCTCCACGGCCTTCTTTGCCTGTTCCACGGCGTCAGCCAGCGCGTCGAGGGCCGAGCGTTGGCGGGCAAGCTTGCTCGTGAGCCTAACTGCCTCCCTCTCCCTGAGCGCGATGTCATTGAGCAGGTCGTCGCGTTTCTTCTGCAGGTCGGCAAGTTCCCTTCGCAGGTCGGCGCCACTTCGTGCGGATCTGAGCCTCTCCTTGAGCTCCGAAGCCCGGTCGATGTCGTTTGTGAACACCTGGAGGAACACCGGATTGCCGTATAGCTGCGCGATCTCCTCGACCGCCGCCCGCATTTTTCCCAGCATCTCGTCATAGCGCTTGTCAGCCCGCGCGTTTGAATCGTTTTCGGCGGCCGCCGGGCCCACGGCATTTGTGGCCGGCTTGGTGACCGGATCCTGCTGCCCGGCCGTGATCCGGCATATCGGGCAGAGAAGCAAAGCAGCCCCTATTGTTAGCATATGTTTTCTCATGGAGTATTTGAGGAGTTAAGTGCTGCCCGGCTTGTCTGGATCGCCACGAGTATCCTCGCTGTATCCAACGACCGTCGATCGTCGGCTCCGCTTGTCTTCATTTCGAACTCGGCAATCCCGACGCCGGGTATCGCCTCCAATTGGCCCACCGCCTCGACGATTGACGGCCATTCGCCCACCGCGTGCGACACGAGCCTTAATGTGACAAGCTGCACGGAATATATTCCCTTCTCTTCCTTGGACCCCTTGTCGACGACCCAACGATTGCCCAGTCGACTGACTAGGATATCCCAGGTCGCCTCCGTCCCAAGGTGCATTCGAAATCGGCCAACCTGGCGGCGCATCGAGTCGACGTTTTCACTTTCGTAGGCAGACATCGCGTTGATCCGATTCAGAAGATCGCTCTCTTCAGTCGCCGCATGTCGCCGCAGTTCCGATATTTTTGCGCTGGTGGCCCGGTGCATCCAGAACATCGCGCTCGCGGCGACGAGTGCAGCTGCTCCTGCGGCAACCAGTGGCTTCGAGTATGCAATGCCGCGGGTCATGTTCGCGGCGTCCCGAGTTTCCCGTGAATCACGAGCCGGCCGGTCGCCGGATTTAATGCCCAGCCATCGGCGGGGGCAAAAATGAAGCCAATTTTCTCAATGTCGTGCCGAAGCGATTCGGAATCGAAACCCGGCCCGACGACCATTGCCTCAATCTGAAGGCCGTTGTCCTTGTGCAGCGCAAGCGACGTGAGCGTGAGCGCATCCGGAATGGCGGCCGCCAGGCCAACCAGAACCTCATGTGTCGATACACATATCGGCGCCAAATCGGCCGGCGCCTCGCTCCGCAGCCGATTCATCTCATCTTGATTCCGCGTGAGGCTTTCCAGGCGACCTTCAAGCAATGACTCTCGCGCCTCGATCGAGGCGCCTTCTTGCCGAAGTCGGCTTCGACCGCCGATGACAAGCATGCCGATTGACAAGGCGGCCATGACGGCCGCCGACACCGCGCCAGCAAGGTAGCCATCCAAATTTCGGGGAACGGGAAAGGCTTCAGCCAGGTTTGCAGGGTGACTTCTTGGGATACGGGCGACGGCCGCCGCAAGCGCGTCCATCTTCATCACAGTTGCCACGCGGCCCGAGGCGTTGATTTCATCCCACAACGGGCAAAGCTTAGTGGGCTCGCCGTCAGCGATGACGGCGATACCGGAGCGCCTCAACCCCGGATCCCCCATTGAGGCGGAAAGGCGTGTATCGGCGTCCCCGATGAGCGTTGAAAACGCCTTCCAATCCCGCTCCGACATGGGACCCACCCAGGCCTTGAAGGAACGTTTCCCCGGTGCGCATGTTGCCACGGCGACGAAATCGTGGGCCAGGATTAGCAAGAACCTGGCCTTCGCTGAAGCAACGCCACCTTGAACGCACGCCACCGCCGCGGTGTAGGCCGGCCATGCACCCTCCAACCGGGATCGCCCGCGGGAGCACGCATCCCCCAGAAATGCGAGGCCAGGTGTCAACTCCGCGTGCAGCAGTGTTGAGTACGTCCCGCCCTGCACGGGCTCAGGATACTCAATGCCCCATCCAAGCGTCTCAGACCCGACGACGGGGAATTCGCTACGCATCTTCGCCAGCGACGCGAATACCGAGCGGCTCACTTTGGGAGTCTCGACAGTCTGGTGGCCGAGGGCCTCGGGCTCGAAGACGAGACGCCACCTTCTCGGCGGGTCGCCGGAAAGGATTTCGTCCAAGCGGGCGAACGCGGCGGCTGGGGCGCCGGGCCCTCCGTCGACTGACTCACGACGCCAGGCACCGGAGTCGCGCGTCCAGATGCATCGACCTAGGAGGATGACAATGCCGGGAGACATGGCCTAGAAGTTCCCCAGATAGACGTAAACATCCGTCACTCCGCCGACGGCCGCCGCGTAGACAACCTCGCCACGGCCCTGGGCAGTTGTCGCCGAGCCCGAGGTGTCGTCCATGAAAGCCGGCGTATCGATGGCGTTCGCGATCTGGGAGGCCTCCGGACCGGAAACGGACTTTATTACCGCATATGCGATACGACCGGCTGCCAGGTTGTTCACGCCATCGATCCTGAAGTTGGTGCCCCCATTTAGATCGACCGTGCCCGGTACCTGAGCCGTGTCGACGGCGGCGCACTCCAGCCGGGAAACGGCTGAGTACCCATAGCCAGATCCGATTCTGGAGTCCGGCAGGTTATAGAAGGTTCCGGTCGACGAACTGTAGCGCGGATCAACGATTGCCGATCCGCCGGTGGGCACGAATATCTGAGAGCCGCAAGCGGGGGCGAAATACTGCTCCAGCTTCGGGTTCGGGACGGAAAGGAGCACATCATCGAGCCTTAGTGCATTGTTAAAATCGGTTGTCGCCGATCCCGAAAGGTTTGGACTCGTCGTCGCGTTGACCACGCCGGTGAGCGATGTGTAGCCCTTGGTCTGCGGGAGGGTGCCTCCCAGTTGGTTGGCCGCGTCAGCCGCGAACCCCTTCAGCTGTCTGAGGTCGGCGATGGTGCGGCTCACGTGGGCCGAAGAGAGCGCTTTGTTGAGCGCGGGAAGCAATATTGCTGCGAGGACCCCGATGATGGCGACGACGACCAGGATTTCTATCAGTGAAAAGGCGCGAACCCTAAGGCTTCGGCCGAGACGGACCGTTATGTGGTTTGTTGTATTCATATGGACTAAAGATTCATTGTTCCTCGACGCGCTCCATTGTCGCCCCGAACACTTCTTCCGGTGTGGTCAGGCCGAGATAGGCCTTGAGAATTCCATCCTCCCGCATGCTTCGTGCGCCGACATCACCCCCAAGGACAGCGGCGGAAAAAAAAGATTCGGCGGCGGTGGGATCGAACCGGGTTCTCTGGCGAAGCAACAGGTCGGCTACCGGACTGCGAATATCCCTGAACTCGAATATTCCCGACCTGCCGGCGAAGCCGCTTCGATTGCACGCATCGCATCCCCCGCCGGCTTCGAAAAAACACCCTTTCCCGTCCTCCGGCCGGCGGATGGCGCCCGTGTTCATCGCCATCTCGACGACGTGGCCGTAACGCTCATTCAATGCAGCGGCCTTCCGGTGCGGCTGCCGGCACCTGGGGCACAGGCGCTTCACCAGGCGCTGACCCAGGAGGAATCGGGTCGTCGCGGAGATCATTGAGGCCTCGACGCCAAGATCGAGGAGCCGGCAGATGGCCTGGACCGCAGTGTTGGCGTGAACCGTCGTCAGGATCAGGTGTCCCGTGAGCGCTAGGCGGATGGCGAGGGACGCGGTCTCGCCGTCGCGAATCTCGCCGACAATGACGATATCCGGGTTGTGCCTGAGGAACGCCCGAAGTGCGGATGCAAAGGGCATCCTCGGACTGACGGGCGCCTGCGTCACCGTCCTGAGCCGGTACTCGACGGGATCCTCCACGCTCAGGATCCGCTTGTTGCGGGAATCCAGCCACGGAACAGCCGCGGCGAGCGTCGTGCTCTTGCCGTGGCCGGTCGGCCCTGTGACGAGCAGTATTCCGTTGGGCTTCTTAAGCTCCGTTCGGAAACGCATTGCGGTGTCCTCCAGCATTCCCAGGTCCTCGAGGGAGCCCACCTGGGCGCTCTGGTCCAGGATTCGAATAACGATGCTTTCCCCGTTGATGGCGGGAATCACAGAATATCGAAGGGAAACCCGCTTGCTTCCGTATTCCCGAACGGCCGATGCATCCTGGGCATCTAGGCGATTGGCCACGTCCAGGCCTCCCGAGGCGACCCCGTTGCGCGACCTGCCGTCGGCGCCCCGTGTCGACGAGAGTTTAATCTGCGCCGAGACGGTTTCCTTCATCGATCCAGGCAGCGTTCCCCATGGAACAAGGTCTCCATCGATGCGCCACCTAATGTCGCAGCTTCGGTCCTCCGGTATGCAGTGGATGTCCGACAGCCCCCGCGTATGGGCAGCCTCGCGAATCATGTCCTCAACAAACCGCTCGAGCTCGTTGTCGTGGAACTCCAGACTGGCCGAGTAGGAATCGGCAACACGCGCCGCGATATCGGCCTGGGGCGAGACCACCCATTTGACAGCGGCGTCGCCCAGCGCGTACCTGACCTGCGCGAACTGGGGCCACGAGGGATCGGCTATCGCCACCGTCAGTCCCGTCCCATTTCGCGCAATGACGATCGCATGGCGATTCCGCGCTATGGCCTCCGGGAGGACCTGGTGGGCGTCGCGCTCGACGCGCAGTTCCTCCCTGGGAAGGTAGCCCCAACCATGAAACTCCGCGATCCACCGCGCCACGGCCTCGTCCGTGGCAAGGCCGAGCTCAACGAGTGTCCGGCTCACCGGCTGCCGGCCCTCGACCTCGCGGTGATAGGCCTGCGCCGATGCAATTTGCCGCTCGGAAACCCCTGAGGCGAGGACCCGTTCGACAAGGAATGAGTCGAGCTGGCCGCCCTTCCTCTCCATGTTTGCGTCGTCGTGGGTCATGACAGGAGTCCCAGGACGTCTATCCGCTCGGTGCGGCGCTTGCGTTCCTCCGGAACGGGAGCGGACGCCGGCGGGAGATCTGCACCCCTCATTCCGGGTTCGTCCGCATCTATGGGAACGAGGGCTGGCGGCTCCTCTGCGTTCACCGTTACAAGGAAAACAAGCTCAGTCCGCGTCCTTGCCTTTTCCGCGGTTGTGAACGCTCTGCCCAGGACGGGCATGCTGGACAACACGGGGATGCCCCGCTTGTCGTTTGCCATCGTCTCGGTAATGAAACCGCCAACAACCGCCGTTTCGTGATTCCGCAGGGTCACAGTCGTGCGGGCCCGCTTGGTGTCGGTGATGGGCGCCGTTTCCTGCCCATCGGGCGACGTGACGGTGCCCTTTAGCTCCGTCATCGCAGGCGACAGCGAGAGCTTCGTGGTCAGGTCGTCCGAAATCTGGACCGTTATCTCGAGGACGTTGCCGAACGACACCGTGCTTTCGGAATAATTGGTATTCACGATTGGCTGGGTGCCTGCCTGGGTGACGCCGCCCGCGTTTATTGTCGTCGTGCTGGTGCGGCTGAAAAAGGGCTGGTCTTCGCTCACCTGCACAAATGCCGTTTGGTTGTTCAGCGCCGACACCTCGGGCTTTGACTCCACGTGAACTGTGCCCTGCTCGGAGAGCGCACTTATCGCTGCCTGCACGCCCCCGGCGTTGATTGTTCCGCTGAATGTGTCCGGGCTGAGTGTGATTGACCCGATCTGCGCCACGCCTCCGGTGGCGGTCGCTGCGCCGACCAGGCTCACCGCCGTATGTGCGATGTGCCCGATGGATGCACCCGCGACACTCCAATCGATACCGGCCTTGGACTGGTTGTTCAGATCAACTTCCACGACCTTGACGGAAATGCGCGCCTGCCTCCCAACCCGCTGCAGGACGCGGCGCAGGTAGCTTTCCATAACCGCGTGCGTCCGAAGCGATCCGCGGAGTTGCACCAGCCCTGCAAACCGGTTGACGACGAGCGTCTCGCCGTCGCCCACCATACCCTTTAGATCTGATTCCAATCGCCCCCAGAAATCCGCGTCGTTCTGCTGGGAGACGCTGAGCGTTGAGCTTCCCCCGCTTACCGAGCCCGAGGCACCAGACTGACCAGCCGCCATTCCCAGGACGGACGTCCCGCCAACACCGCCGGCAGTGCCCGCGGTTCCCGCGGGCACGCCCCCGGCGCTCTCGCTCAGGTTGATGCTCGCGGAACTGGATCCCGTCTGGGTCATTTGGAGGTAGTCCACAGGATAGATCCGCGTCACGAACCGCCTGATGAGCAGGTATCCACGGCCAGAAATCTCGCAGCTCCAGCCCTTGGGCTGGCAGATGGCGTCAATAACCGTCCCGAGCGTTGCGTTGTGAACCTCGAAAGTGACGGTGCCCTGGACATCGGGGTCGACGACGATGGGAAAGCGGTATGCGGCGCCGATTCCCTCAAGCACGGTGCGCGCATCCTGACCCTGTACCCCGAAATCCTCCACCTTCCGGCCAAGGAGCTGGGCAATGAATTCGCCGCTTTGGGCGCTGGCCTCCGAGGCTGCGAGAAGCGCAGCGAGAATCACCGGAAACAGGAGCGGTCTTGCTGACTTCGTTTTCATCGGGCCGTGAGCGTCGTTAACACATTTGATAAGACAAGTCTTATTTCAGAAATATTTCAAAATTCCTGAATCTCCGAGCAAACGCAGTCTCCTTCGCTCACGGGTTGCGGTGCACACGTGGCCATTCGGCGGCCAAACCGACGGGCTTGCCATTGCCGCTCCGGCATCTCCTTCTGGTTGGCTCGGTGACAGTCCATTTTGAAACAAGCATTTCCGGCCCGGTTCTGGCATCTAAAGCACCCGTTAAGGACGCGCTTGGCCGCAAAACTGCTTTCAGGGGCTAGGTCCTAGCAAATTCCCAGACGATGCCCCACGCTGCCACCTCCGGCATTAGCCCGGCCGCAAAAGCTGCACTTTGTCTAGGCGCGCTCGGCGTGGTCTTCGGAGACATAGGGACGAGCCCTCTCTATACCATGAACGAGTGCATCGCCCACCTTCCCGCGGGATCGCGCGAGGATGGGATGCTCGGCATCCTTTCCCTTATCTTCTGGTCACTCGTCCTCGTGGTGAGCGTGAAGTACCTCGGGTTCATCACAAAGGCGGACAATCACGGCGAGGGCGGGATATTCGCGCTTCTTGCGCTCATCCATGCGCACCACGAGGTCTCCCCGGGAAAGGCCCCCTTCAAGCGCGGCCTTGGAATCGCCGTGGTCATAATCCTGATAGGCGCGGCGCTTCTCTTCGGCGACGGCATCATAACACCGGCGATCTCCGTCCTTGGTGCCGCCGAGGGATTCAACGCGATCAGTCCCAACTTTGCGCCCTATGTCCCGTGGCTCGCGTGCGTGATCCTTGCAGCCCTGTTCTGGTTTCAAAAGAAGGGCACAATGAGCATAGGCTCGGTGTTCGGGCCCATCATGCTGGTCTGGTTTGCGGTGCTCGGGATCCTTGGGACCTACTACATTGTCAGAGCACCCTCTGTCTTTCGCGCGCTCAATCCCGCCTACGGCCTCGCGCTCCTGCACAATCCCCCCATCGAGGTCGCCGCCCTGCTGGGGTCCATCGTCCTTGCCATAACGGGCGCGGAAGCGCTCTACGCCGACATGGGGCATTTCGGAAGGAAATCAATAACGCTTGCATGGTACGGCGTGGCGTTCCCCGGGCTCGTCCTGAATTACTTTGGCCAGGTCGCTTACCTATCGCTCAATCCAAAATCGCACGAAAACCCGTTCTTCGCGATGGCTCCAGACGGTCTGTGGCGTGCGGCGCTGACTGGGTTGTCGATCATCGCGGCCATCATTGCCAGCCAGGCACTCATTTCCGGCGCGTATTCCCTTTCGCGGCAGGCAATCCAACTGGGATATTTCCCGCGCCTAAAGGTGACCCATACAAGTTCGGGCCACTCGGGCCAGATCTACGTGCCGTTTGTGAACATGCTTCTCGCAATTGGGTGCATCGTGACGGTGATCCTGTTCGGTTCGACCGCACGGCTTGCCTCGGCCTACGGCATTGCCGTCACCGGAACCATGGCGATCACGAGCGGGGCATATTTTATGGTCGCCCGCCGCAACTGGAAATGGCCGCTTTGGCAGGCGGCCACAATCTGCGGCCTTTTCCTTATCGTTGATCTCGGCTTTTTCGGCGCGAATGCCCGAAAGCTAGCCGACGGCGGCTGGTATCCGCTCCTGATCGCCGGCGCGATCCTCGCGGTTATGCATACGTGGAAGACGGGGCGTAATGTCGTCTTTGAGCGCGTCTATGGCGGCAATGTCACCGAGGAGGAACTGACCACGATTGCCCGAAGCCAATACGTGGTCCGAGTCTCGGGAGCGGCAGTCTTCATGGTCGGTTCACCGCGCGGTACGCCGCTTGCACTGCTCCACCACGTGAAGGCGAACCGCTGTCTGCACAAGACGATCGTGCTCCTCAGCATCATAACGGAGGACAGGCCCACCGTTTCCAAGACGGCGCGGCTCAAGCTCCGTGATATAGGTGAAGGAGTTTGGCGCGCCACAGGGCACTATGGGTACATGGAATCGCCGGACGTGAATGACCTTATTGGCCACGTCAAGGATGCGGGCCTCAAGATCAACCCGCAGTCCGCGACGTATTTCTTCAGCCGCGAAATGGTCATGACCGGCGGAAACACGGGAATGTGGGAATGGGAGAAGAGCTTCTACAGCTTCCTGATCCGAAATGCCCGTCCCGCCAAGGACTACTATAACATCACCCTTTCGCAGATCATCGAGATCGGCCTGCCGGTGCAGCTTTAGCCGACAGGCACCCCGACCGAGGCTGGATTTTTTCTCGCCAATTGCCATCCGGCTGCATCCCCTTGGTGCTCACGGGCGTATGGTTAATTTGGAAATATGTCGTTCACATTCGAGATCTTGCAGCTTTCCTACGCGCGCATGGGGATTGATAGGCCGCGCTCGCGCTTGGAGCTGCTTGCTCGGATGACAGGCAACGACGACATCGACTCGCAGGAGAAGCGCGCCAACGCCAATGCTGCGCTCATCCGACGGATGGCCGGAGGGGATCGTGACGCGCTCGCGGAGCTGTACGACAGCCTTTCCCGGCCCTTGTATGCAACCGCAAGGCACATTCTGAACGACGCGACGGAGGCCCAGGACGTCGTGCACGACGTGTTCCTTTCATTGTGGCAGAATGCCTCTTCATTCGACAGCGGCCGCGGCGCTGCGTTTTCCTGGGCCGTGACGTTGACCCGAAACCGGTCGATCGACCGGCTTCGCACCCGGGCAAATCGAGCACGCCTGCTTGGCAACTCCATCCCGGACGATCTCGGCTACGGGGATTCGGGCGATGCCGGCGGAATCACCCTTGCGGACCTGGGCGACAGGGCCGTCGCCGTTCGCTCGGCGATGGCCGAGCTCCCATCCGAGCAGCAGAAGGCGCTCGAGCTCGCGTTTTTCTCGGGGCTCACGCAAAAGGAAATCGCCGAAAAGCTCAGCGAGCCGATCGGCACCGTCAAGGCCCGCATCCGCCGCGGACTCCTCAAACTTCGCGACGCGCTCGCGAACCGGCTATGATCGACGACCGCCATGAGGAGCTCGCCTCCCTTCACGCACTCGGCCTCCTCGAGGGAGCGGAGCTTCAGCAGTTTCTGGGTGAACTCGGCGGTAACCCTGAACTTCAGAGGCGCGTTGCCGAATTGCGGGTGGCCGCAACCGCCCTTGCCCATGTGGCCCCCGAGGCCGAGCCTCCCGCGGCGCTCCGGGTTCGCGTGCTGGCGTCCGCGGCCGCCGGCGTACCCGCCATTGCGCCCGCAGCCGTGATACGATTCCCGGCCTGGATCCCCTGGGCCGTCGCAGCCTGCCTGGCGATCGTCGTCGCGTGGACTGGGCGGCAATATTCCGCGCTGCACCGTGCGAACGAGGGGCTCGGCGAGCAGAAGAGGATTGCCGAGCAGACACTCGAGCAGATGCGCGGGCAGCTCGATGAGGCGAAGCGCATGGTCACCGAATCGAGCCGCCAGATCGCGGAACTTTCGATGAAGTTGAAGGACGAGGGCGACCTCGCACATTTCAAGATTTCAACTCTGGCGTCGATGCTCGGCAACACGCCTGCCGCGATTGCCGTCGCGGTGTGGGATCCGTCGCGCGAGCAGGGGGTCCTTTCAGTGTCAAAGCTTCCCGCACTGGCGTCGGAGAAGGACTACCAGCTCTGGGTGATCGACAAGCAGTACCCGACGCCTGTCAGCGCCGGAGTATTCGTCGTCGATCCCGTTTCGGGCGAAGCCCACATTGTTTTCAAGGCTGACAAGCCGGTCCGGTCCATTGCCAAGTTCGCGGTCAGCCTTGAGCGCAAGGGCGGCGTGGCCTCGCCCGAGGGCCCGATCGTCCTTATCAGCCAATAGCCTTCGCGCAGTCATCGGCCGACGCCGCTTTTTGCGCATTGAGGCCCGAGAGAAAGGGCGCAAGGATCGGCGCCCCGATGAGAGAATGTTCAAGCGTGGCTGCTTCCGTCCCTGCAGAACATCCTATTTTGAAATACTATCCCCGCGAGCACGCCAATCTGGGCCTCGCGCTGGCATTCCTGCTCACCAGCGCGACCGTCCATTCCCAGTCGCAGTCCCCTGACGCCAGCGCCGCATCTGTTCTGCACATCATGGAGAATGTTGCGGATTGGCAGCTGGCGAATCCAAGCGTCCATCCCCTGACCGACTGGACCCAGGGCGCGGGCGATACCGGGCTCATGGCCCTCGCAGGAATATCCGGAAACCCGAAATACCGCGATGCGATGCGGACGGTCGGCGAACAAACGGGGTGGCAGCCGGGCTCCAGGTTTTACCACGCTGACGACCATTGCGTCGGCCAGACCTATGCGGAGCTCTTTATGCTCTATCGAGAGCCTAAGATGATCGAGGGCCTAAGGGACCGATTCGACGGTATCATTGAAAAACCCTCCCTTGTGAAGGGGATGGATTTCGGGCAACCCGGCAACCGGGCGACTGAGCTCTGGTCCTGGTGCGATTCGCTTTTTATGGGCCCGCCGGCTTGGATGCGCCTTTTCCGGGCGACGGGCGATGTCCGCTACGTGGACTTCGCCGTCAGGAACTGGTGGGCCACGACCGATTTTCTTTATGACAAGGACGAGCATCTGTTTTATCGCGACAGCAGCTACTTCGCGAAGCGCGAGGCAAACGGGCGAAAGGTGTTCTGGAGCCGGGGCAACGGCTGGGTGATCGCAGGCCTCGTCCGCGTGCTCGAGTATCTCCCCATGAATCATCCCGACCGGCCGCGGTTCGAGCAGCTGTTCACGGACTTGGCGGCAAAGGTTTTCTCCTGCCAGCAGCCCGACGGTTTGTGGCGGGCCAGCCTGCTTGATCCCGAAAGCTACCCCCTTCGCGAATCCAGCGGCTCGAGCTTCTTCACCTACGCCCTGGCCTGGGGTCTCAACCAGGGCCTGCTTGACAGGGCCCGGTTCACGCCGGCGGTACGCAGGGCATGGACAGGCCTCGTACGCTGCGTGGGACCGGACGGCAGGCTTGCGCACGTCCAACCGATAGGCGCCGACCCAAAAAAGTTCTCCGAGGAGTCGACGGAGGTGTACGGCGTGGGGGCCTTTCTGTTGGCCGGGAGCGAGCTCTACAGGCTCGCGTTGGGAATGCCCGCTGGCACAGGCGAAACGCTACAGGGATGCCTCGTCGTCAAAGTCACCAATCCAGTCCCCTATTTTCGCGGGGAGGAGACGGTCCAGATCGATATGCAAAAATCCGGCCTCGCGGGGGATATCGCCGTGATGGACGGGGTATCGTCGCGGATACTTCCCAGCCAGGTCATTTCATCAGAACCTGGACAGACTGCGGACAAGCTGCTCTTCCAGTTGGACCTGGCTCCGGGTGAATCTCGCAGATTTTACATTCTAAATTCAAGGGCCCTTCCGCCCACTGTACCCATGGCGATCATCAGGACCTACGTTCGCCAGATCGCCGAGCGTTACAACGACGTGGCCTGGGAAAGCGACCGCATCGCCCACCGAATGTACAGCCAAGATCTGATCAAGGGCGAGGGCACCATCAGCAGCGGCATTGACGTCTGGGCCAAGCGCACACGCTCGCTGGTGATAGACGAATGGTACAAGAGGACCAACTATCATCAGGACGACGGAGACGGTTTGGACGACTACCAGGTGGGTAGAAGCCGCGGCTGCGGCGGCCTCGGTGTCTGGAGCGGCGGCAGGCTCTATGTCTCCAGCAATTTTCGCAGAGCTCGGATCATCACCACCGGGCCGATCCGCTCAGAAATCGAACTGAGCTATGACGCATGGGACGCCGGCGGCCGAATGGTCACAGAGCGGAAGCGGATCAGCATTGATGCGGGATCCAACATGAGCCGCGCAGAGAGCGTCTTTGCGAGCGATGACCCGTCTCCGATGGAGGTCGGGATCGGAATCGCGCAGCGCGCCGGAAGTGAAGGCGTCGTATCAAAGGACGAGGAAGCGGGGTGGATGACATACTGGCAGGGGTCGGACCGTGACCGGGGAAGCATCGGCTGCGCCGTCATCCTGCCGGTCGGTGGCATCCATGAGTTCGTGACGGAAAGCCCAAGCGTTCCTCCCATTGCGCCGGAGAAGCGACTTGTGCCCGGCATCGAGGGCCTTCCCCCGGTGGGAAATCTTCTTGGCATTGCCCGAGTCGACGCCGGAAACCCTCTCGTGTATTACCTCGGTGCGGGCTGGAGCAAGAGCGGAGACTTCCCAACCGGCGAGTCGTGGACACTCTATGTCGGCCACTTCGCGGAACGCCTAAAGGCGCCTCTCCAAGTGGTCGTCGGGCCGTGAACCGATTTCTGCCTCAGGTGTCGTCGGGCTGCGAACGTGGCGAGAATCTCTGAACCGTAGGCGTCCTTTGCAGCGGGCCTGTCTATCACCTCACGGACCCCCCGGACCAGCGTCTCCGCAGTGTACGGCTTCTGAAGAAAATCCCGCACACCGGCGTTGTTTGCCTTGGCCATGTTCGTCGCGAGCTCGAGGCCGCTGGCGGCGATGATCTTTGATCCCGGATTGATGCATCCCAGCACGTGGATCGTGGCCACGCCGTCCATGATCGGCATCATCATGTCGGTGATCACAACCGCGATCCCCCTTGCCTGTTTGGCGTAGAGCGAAATCGCTTCCGCGCCATTCCCTGCGGTTATCACCCGATAGCCAAATGCCTCAAGGGTCTGCTGGGTGATCTCTAGGATCGAGTATTCGTCGTCAATCACCAGCACGAGCTCATCGCAGGCTTCTGGCACGGAAGCACCCTAAGTATGCAACGACATCGATCGCTTGATTGGTCCGAGTCATCTCGTTCTGATCCCACCCACCTCTTCACCCAAGCAACCACCTCCTGGTTCCCCCGGATCCTTGGCCGCCTCGCTCTCCGGTGCCCCGACGCCTCCAATTCTCAGACTCTGGGTCTGGGCAAGCCGGCGACGAAGACATCGATTTCTCGAAGCACATCAAGCTCGTTTGACATATAGATCAAATGGGTCGCGTGCGGTATTCGGACGATGTGAGAGGAAGGCGACTCGTTTTCAACGACCTTGGCCAAGGCATCAGTGCGAACCATGTCCTGAGCCTCCGCCTTGGCGCGGCCAGTAGGGTCATTCTGATACATTCCCAAAAACGCGTGAGGGTAGGCAAAAATGGCGAGAACTGGGACACCAACGGAAGTGTATTTCTCCATCCCGGCGAAGATCGCCCCCGGAGGCGAAAAGCCCTCCGGCTTTGGCGGAGGTGCAACTGTGTTAGCAGAATTTGCGGCGGCAGGCAGTCTTTCCTGCTCCTCCTTAAGTTCCTTTTCGAGTCGAGGGAGCGACTGCAGCATTTCAGCCACCAATGCACGCTCGTCAGAAAATTCCCTCTTCACAAACTGGTCTATCTCCTTACGCGATTCGAGGGAATCGATCAAGAGATTGCCCTCTACGGGATCATAAAAAGCGTACGATTCGGCGGCCTCCAAATAGACCAACCCAGCAATCTTTTCTGGGTGTCGCGATCCCACCGAGCTTAACTCCTCTCCGGCCACGGAATGTCCGACTAGGACAGGTCGGTCAATCTTGAGGGCATCGATAACCGCCACAATATCATTACCCAGCCTATCCGCAGAATATCCGTCAGCCGGAGCGCTTGAGGCACCGAATCCACGCCGCGTGATTCCATAAACGTGGTATTTCTTCCCGAGCTTTGGCGCGAACATATCGTAGGAATGCGCTGTCGCCCCAAGAGCCGCCAGTAGGATAAGCGGCCGTCCTGATCCTCCCCAATCTAGGACTTCCAACTCAATATTTTTGTCCACGGTTACGAATCGCGTGGAATATTTTCTTGGAATAGCATCGTCACCCGCGCGCATACTCGAAGCGACAATCAACGCAAGCGATGCGGTCCACAGCGTTTTGTTTCTCATACGGGGGTTTCGCTTGGATCTCCAATCAACGAGGCGTCAAAAAGTGACCACCTAAGATGTCGCGATTTGAATGAACTCACCGATATCGCATCACGATTTCTGGTCAACGTCATTGCCAAGCGCGGCAACATAGGCGGTCGCCTGGGAGGTTCTCGAATTGGTGCTCAGGAAGGGCACCGATCTACGAGGGGGCCCGAAAGCCTGTGACGGATCTCATACAAACGGTCAATTTGCCGCCGTCTCATTGCTCATTTCTCAGGCACAGTTCCAAGGGACTTTACCGCGCCGATCTCGACCCTCCCTTCAGGGATTCGTTCCCTTAACAAGCCATGGCTATCCTGACCGAAATACTTCGACGCATACTGCGCCATCAACGGAAGAGCCCTGTCGAAAGCGTTGCGCCGTTCGCTGATGCTGAAGCGGGTTTGCCACAGGAGTTTGTGCTTCTTCTGCTTCCAAATGAGCTGGAAGTCGTAGGCCATCAATACCACGAAGTAGCGGTTCTCTTCGATCTCGTTGTAGAGGTCGTCTCGCTCGACACTCAGCGGCGTTCCCCGGACATAGTTCCCGTATTCGGTTCCTATAATTCCGGGTGAGTCGTAGCCCAGCATCGCCGCGTTCTCGAAGTCCCTCTTGTCGCGATCGTGGTTCTCCATTGTGAGCAAGATCGAAGCCGCGGTCATTTGGGCCATCGCTGCGTCGGCCGAGGCTCCCCAGACAACGACCTTCTGTCGCTTGTCGACGTTGGAACGCACGAGATACTTATTCAGGTTGTCCTGGGGCGCCTGAAAGTTCGAGAGTTGGATTGAATCCGACGAAGGCTCGGGAACGGCAGTTGTTCCCCAGTAGACCATTATGAGGAGCTTGGTCTTGTTTGGGTCTGTTGCTGGGATGTATTTCTGGCTAGCCAACGGCCAAACAATGACGTGGGCCACGTCGAGGAATTTGAGCTTATCGATAGTCAGATCTTTCAATTCACCACCCCAATTGCCTCATTCCCCAAAGGAATAATATTCAAACTGGAATGAGCCATCGGGCAGTCTAGCCCGGATATAGTCGGGGCTCACCTTCGAAGCCACGGCCGTGACACCTTCGAGGTCTTCCGCAGCGTAGGCGGACCTTCCAATGAACATTAGCATGCAGCAGCCCGCAAGAAACATACCTTTCAACTGGAATGTGCAGCACACGTGCTTAGGGGGCGGGGCTTCTATTGTACAATCTGCTCACGGCATGCCAAGCCATGTTGTAATCGGCCCACATGTTGATGACAGCTAGCTTACAGAATTTGCCTCGGAAGGATTCCCGTTGATCGAATGCGGCTTTGGGTGCCAGCCGCAAATTCACCCGAGATCGATTGGCTTTGTTGGGTGCAGTTTCCCAAGGCAGGGCACGCCCGGAAAGTATGCTGTCGGTCAAGTGTCGCCGCAGTTCGGAGTTCACGGCGTTCAGGTGCGGGGCTGCACGACTGCACGAAATCCAGGGTTCTCCCAAACTGGGGTTCACGGCATCGGAGGAACCATGGTTGCTGAGATCTTGGCTCCCAGGAAGCCGCACACCGGGATCCACGGGCTCGGGGAAGCCGCCGCCGTTGCGCTCCGACCCGAATACTATGCTCCTTGCGGCACAGTCACCGAGCATTCGCTGTCTGCCCAAGGCGCCCGAGCTCACCCCCGTGCCCACTCCCTCCGACTCAATCCCTCACAACCTCGGAACTGGATGCACCCAACGGCTCCAGGACGTCCGGTGGGCCGAGACCACGGGTATCGACGTCGATGAGTGCGCCTCCTCACCGAGCACGCCCATGAAGTGCTCGACCGGAGCGTCCTCACTGCCCCGTTCATTGCCCTCGGGGCACAGGTCATGCGGGAGACGCAGTCGCAGCGGACGGCTGCGTAACCTCGTTAACCCCGGTCCCGCGCGCGAACGCGATCAGCGGCGCATAGTCCTGTCCGTCGGCGCTCCTTAGCGCGGCAAGGTACTCCTTGCGCCTCGCCTCGTTATTGGGAGACGTTCCTCCCCAGGGAAACATTGTGCGGCCGATCTTTAAGGCTAGGATGTCGGCTGCGAGACGCGAGTGCCGGCCGTTGCCGTTCGAGAACGGGTGGATGGACACAAGCCGGTGGTGGAAGCGGAGCGCTAGTTCGTCCGGCGGATACGACGCATTTTCTACCCAATATGCGGCATCTCCTAGGAGCGCTCCAAGGTCTGAAAGAATCCGATGGGGCGAGACCCCGATTGTCTTCTCTGTCGTCCTCACCTTCCCCGCCCAGCGCCATGTTGCATTAAACATGTGCCGGTGCAGCTCCAGGAGGTAGGAGACATTCAGCACTTCCGACCTGGCGAGCCTTCGCGGGCTCAGCGCCCACGTGCGCCCGGATATGATGTTCGCAAACTCGACCTCGTTGAGTTCGCGTTGCGTGGTCAGGCTCGGGATCAACCCCTGAAGTTCGTCCGCGGCAAGGGGGGTATCCCCAAATTCCGCCTGGTACAGCTCACTCACGAGAGTTCGCGCGGGTTTGCGACCGCCTGCCCCTCCAACGCCATCGTGCGCTGAACGGAGTCGAGGGCGTCATTCTCCGCGACCCCGGCAAGCGTCGAAAGTGAGCCCTTCCTGGGGACAATGGCGTAGACCACGCGGCAGCCCATGGCGTCTGCGGCCGCTTCCAATCTCTTAAGTGAGATTGTACCGGCGGCCTCCGACTCCTCGGCTTGTTTTACCGCCTGGGGTGTCTGGCCAAGGCGGACTGCTACAGTCTTAAGGCTCAGTCCGAGGGCTTGGCGGATTGCGCGTAGCCAGCCTGCCGATGGGCGTTCCAGCCCGACAATGGGCCTCCCTAACGAAAGTTGGTCTTCGAGCTGGCGTAAACGTAACGGTTGAATATTGATCTTTTTCATAAATCTATAAGTTGTTTTTTTATTATTCTTTTCAAGCTTTAAGTTATTCTTCTGTGTTTTTGGCGTCAACTATCCCTGATGGATGCTCGCCGCTGTACCCGCTCTCCCCGTCTAAATTGCGAGTCCAGTTCGATCGGCTACACGATCTTCTTCAACGGCATAGCCCTTTGGGCACTGCGCAGGGCGATGGCGCCAAGACCCAGCGACCCGAAGGACGTGGTCATGAGCAATTATGCGTGCCCATGGACGCCGAGGCGAATACTCCAAAAACTAAGGCAACCACCCTCCCGTGTTCCCAGGATCTTTGGCCGGTTTGCTCCTGCAGAAGTGGACATCCAAGAACCACAGCAACAAAGCTTCGCTGTATATGACGTCAGATCTCACTCTGGTTGGGGGAGAACCCGGAAAGCTTTCTCCGTCAATTCGCTCCCGAACGTTCGTTGTTATCCCGCCAACTCGCGAGCACCGCGAGCACGTTTTCTCGACGCGGGCTTCCAATGACCTCGAAGATAGCCGATGCCATCTCGGCTCTTTCGATGGCGTTGCCGTATTGACCCATCTTGTGAAGTAAGAACGCCGAGTTAAGCAGCGATATGGCTTCGGCATTTCTGTCAACATTCTCCCGAGCAATTACAAGCTCACGGTCGTAGAGGTCGACAGCCTTTCGTGTATTGCCCACAGCCGCGCATGCTGTGCCAAGATTTCCAAGAGCGGTGCCCTCGGCTCGGCGGTCACCAATTTTGCGAAAGACCTCTAGAGCTTGCTCGTAAAGTTCAACAGCTTTGACCGCATTACCTAAGCCGTAGTGAGCATTTCCGAGGTTACAAAGGTTGCCGGCTTCGCCACGCAAATATCCCGTCTCGCGATCAATGGCCAAGGCAAGCTCGTGATACGCACCGACGCCGATCCGCTCTTAACTACTCTCGGATATATGACAGGAAGTGTGGGCATCAGGGCAGCGAACAAGATACCCTGGGAAACTATGTGCAACTGTATTCTTCCCTCGAGGGGAGCCTCCGAAATTGGTGCTCAGGAAGGGACTCGAACCCTTACGCCTTACGGCACACGCCCCTCAAACGTGTGTGTCTACCAATTCCACCACCTGAGCATCT
>CAAGKR010097128.1_pt1 | contig 51112 bp, 40 predicted proteins | sample 2556971 | NCBI WGS metagenome assembly CAAGKR01 (sample SAMEA5207829, study PRJEB30636) | soil metagenome | biome: forest; feature: boreal; material: soil | place: USA | collected 2011-09 | depth 1 m | reverse complement strand
GGCACGCACCCGTAGCTCAGCTGGATAGAGTACCTGACTACGAATCAGGGGGTCGCATGTTCGAATCATGCCGGGTGCACCAATAGTATCAATAGGTTAGGGCATCCATGAGTTGTTAGGTGCTTCATCCAGCTACTGACACTTAGAGATAAGAGTACGCACTATCCTCTTGATTATTCGCAGAGGGTGTAGAACTTTAGAGTGCTCCTTCTTTCGCCATGTTCCTTCCCAATAATGAACGCAATATGTATTCTCTTTAATACAATCCCGTGCGAACTTGCCGAACCAAGGGTAAGGGTAAAAATATTCTACCGGGTAGACTGTCACCTCTTTTATCTCTTGTAGTCCATACTCTTTTAAACCCATCTCCTTTAATATCGTCGTTGTTACCGTAGGGGAACGATAGAATTCACCCGTCTCTGCGAATAGTTCTCGAGTCAACTCCATACCCCGTTTTAAGAACTGATGCTCCGGCTGCGCGCCTAAAACCGCAGTGTTGACCCAATCAACTTGTTCTTCTTCCACCTGAAAACCCACAAAACATTTGTGATGCAGCAGTGGGGCAAAACTCTTTATCACTTCGACATCAGTATCTAAGTAAATTCCGCCTTCTGTATAAAGAGCGTGCAATCTCACATGGTTTGATAGCCTGGACCACAATTCTTTGGCATAGGCCCTTTGGGAATACGCATTATCGAGGGGGCTATTGGTTTCATTCCATTCTTTTATTTGATAGTCAGGCATCACTCTACGCCAACTATCTATGCATCGCTTATTGAGGTCGCTCATGGGAGCCTTCCCGAACCAGCAGTAATGAATTGTTTTGGGAATCATTTCGGCGTCTCCGATGATGATGGTCGCTGGCCTTTCGTTAATAGTCATACTCGAATAATTCGACGTCCCTGCCGAAATGGGCCATCCTTGATTGTTGGAAGCATTGAAGTTCCTTTGAAGACTACAATTCTGTGCGTCAAATGAGAGCAACCAAGAAGGAGCGAACACGCGAATAAGGTCAAACAAACTCGCAACGTAAGATTCATCTTTCTTAATATCTCGCATAACTAACACTTAAAGAGGCCTAACGCAGCGCTTCAGCAGCGAAGGATCCCTTCAAGCTTTGAATCACTACTCATCAACGCGGCGTCCAGCCGAGTATGCTGCAAGCAAGCTGCTCAAATGCTTTCTTCTGTTTTGACTGTGACTCTGCAATCATAGCCAACGCGCTGTAGAAAGGGTTTGAGCGGGCGCTGTTCAAAATACTCATCGGTTGCTTGTTTTGAACCCAGCCAATGCCCGTAATCATCAATTATCAGCACACCGTTCTTAACAAGTTTCGGATACAAGTAGGTTAGTTCATGCCTGGTGGATTCATACCAATCTGTATCTAATCTAAGCAAAGAGATCTGTGGGGGCAGGGTCCGCGGTATTGTTTCTTCGACTTTTCCTTCTACCAAAAGGACATTGCTTTCGGGATAAGCTGTTGATAGCAGATTTTTTGCCACCTCATGTTTATCTGCATAACACCATGCACCCGCATCTTTGTAGACTGTTTCAATCAACCTCTGTGCGCTTGTGCCATCGAATCGTATGTCTTTCTCGGTGGGTTTCGACATGCCGGCAAAGGTATCGTATAGGTATAATTTGCGCGTTGTATCACCTAGCCGTTTGAGCGTATGCGCTACCACCATCATACTGCCCCCTCGCCATACGCCACATTCGACAAAGTCTCCCTCAATACAATTCTCAACTATGTATTTTGTTGCCCGAATCAAGCAAACAACCCGCTCAGCACTTGTCATGGTGAATGGTGATACAGCGAGGAGTATTTCTTTTTCCTCTGCAGTCAGATCAGCCGGAAGCCTGATGATGTCGTAGCCGAAGCGCTTTACACATTTTTTCAAAAACTGCTTCATTGTGTATTTCACTCATCGTCATTAAAGCGTCCCACGCTGCGCTTCATCGGGCCGCACGACAACTGCCCTTCAATGTTGCGCGGCAAGGTGTCCGAGAGACATGCCAGTTCCCGTCCGCTGCAAACGGTTGTCGGCCGCGGCGCAACATTGACGAGGTCGCAAGGCTAAAATTCACCCGCTAAGTCAGGTGGCTTCTCTCGCGTCAGAAGCGCGAAAGCGGTCCGCTGTCCTGGCGCGAGCTTTTGAAGCTTCAACTTCACGATCCCGAGAAGGAGCGTTCGTGACGAGAGATTGAAGTAGTTCGTGTGCTGCTTGCGCGACCTGGTCTACGGCACAACTGAAGGCAAGTTCGTTCGCCCTGGAAGGCTTTGTGAAGCCGCTAAGTTTTCGGACGAATTGCAGCGACGACGCGCGGATTTCTTCGTCCGTCGCAGGCGGTTTGAAGTTATGCAGGGTCTTAATGTTTCGGCACATATTGTTTATTACATCCTGGGGCTTATGGGTTGTAAGTATAGGATCTGCGGGCCCTGACAGCGACACGCTCGCGATTTACTTTGACTCTTATTTTTCTCTCCTGCCCCCTTTGCGCGAGTTCGTTCGGGTGGTAGCCGAGCACATACTGTCGTCGTAATTCTTCAGCAACCTCAGCAAAAGATCTCCTAATTGTATTTCCATCTGCCGCCATGAAGTAACGCCCTCCCGTTTTCTCTGCCAACTGGTGGAGATACTTCTGTGCGGGTGCGTCGCCATACTGGAGTGTGTAAATGATTATGTCCGACTCTTCCGCCTCATGAAGCGTACTCTTCATCGTCGCTTTACCCCAGGTGTTCTCGCCGTCAGTAAAAATTATGACCGCCTTACGTCCGGGCACAGGCTTTAACGCGCCGACGAACGAACTGATAGTGAGCAGCGCACGATTTTTCCCTAACGTTTAGACCAGAAGCAATTCGGCGGTCGACCCCCTAGCCCGCGTAAAATTGAGCGTAAGGTTTTGTGTCCCGATTTGTGTGCCAACGCAACCAAACAGAGAAATACCAAGCGGCACTGGACGGTGCAAAGATTCTAGATTCTCCCGACAAGACCGCATGGAGGAATACTGACAAAAACTGAGGAAAAGAGGCCGTTAGAGACTACGAATAAGGGGGTCGCATGTTCGAATCATGCCGGGTGCACCAATAAATAAAGTCCGAGTCTGAAGTCTGGAGTCTCAAGTCGCAAAGGTATCAAGTCCAAAGTCCCACGGTCTCAAGTCGCGGGTCTCAGGTGTAACTTGAGACTTGCCGACTTAAGACCTGAGACTTGAGACTTACTGAGGCGGCGGCTCAGCCCGTTTTCCGGGATTGAGGAATTGGAAGCCACTATCGCGAAGTTGTTTGTTTAGACTACTGACGTCTTCATCAATGAACTTGTTCATTTCGGCGACAAGATCTTTCAACTGCTTCGATAGATCTTCTATGCGGACGATTTCATCTTGCGTTGGCGCTGCCGTGTAGCTATCCAGTCCCGAAGCGACACCCCCAATCTGGCTTAGCAGCGGCCTCGGCTCATCGGGAAGCGGTGGTCCAGCGCTACCCGAAGTGTCGGGCGCTGAAACCAGCTTCTTCTGAATTGCGGTGAGCTGATCAGACAGCTTTTGTACCGAATCAGTTACTTGCTTCGACACGTCCGGAGTCTCTTTCAAGGCATTCTGGAGCGTCGTAATCTGCGTCTTCAAACTCTGCATAGTTTTGCGCGCCGCTTCGGCCGACTTTTGTAACGCGTAAACCTTCCCAATTGCTTCATTCAACTTGCCGCGATCCGCTTCAACAATCTGGATGCGCGGGTCTTCCTGGACCAATACATTTCCGGTCGCAGTCTTATCTCCCGCGCTAATCTTTAGGACATACACGCCAGGCTGTACTCTAGGCCCCCGCGGAGCGCCAAAGAAACCGCCGCCGCCTCCCTCTCCCTGTCCTTCGGGTGGTGGCGCCGGAGGATTTAGCCTCAGGTCCCAAACCACGCGACTTAGGCCGGCTTCTTTTGGTCCCTTGAGATCGCGCACAACAGCGCCGCTCTTGTCCGTGATCGTTATCTTGACATCGTCTTTGGGTTTATCTTTGAGATAATAATTAATAACCGCGCCATACGGCGGATTGGGTGCCGAGAAATACTTGTGCCCTGTTGAACCCTTGCGGCCATAAAGCCGAAAATGAGTTGCCGGAGATACGTCGAAAAGGTGAATGTCCGAAGTAAGGATATTTTCGGACGCGCTCTCCAGCGGACTAAGATCATCAAGCACCCAAACTGATCGTCCATGTGTTGCCAATACGAGCGCGTTGTCCCGCGGGTGGATTTGAATATCATCAACCCGAACCAGCGGAAGATTGCCCTTTAATCGTGTCCACCGTCCTCCACGGTCGAAGGACACGAAGGCGCCAAACTCCGTTCCAAGAAACAAAAGATTTTGATTGCGAGGATGCTCACGAATGACACGCGCAGTGACTCCCGCGGGAAGATTGGCCTTAATTGGTTTCCACGACTCGCCGTAATCCTGAGTTACAAAAACGTAGGTGTTGTAATCGTCTGCGCGGTGACCGTCTAAAGTGAGATAAGCCGTGCCCTCCGCGTAACGAGACGGAACTATCCGGCTCACGTAAGTGCCGTTAGGCACACCAGGGATATCGCCGGTAATGTTTTTCCAGGTCTTGCCGCTATCGCGCGAGATTTGCAGATTGCCGTCATCTGTTCCGGCATAAAGCAAACCTTCCTTGAGCGGCGACTCAGCGAGCGTCACAATCTGCCCAAAAGTTTCCGTACCGTCATGGCGCGACAGCATGTTCTTGTCAGGCAAGGCGCCCATGATTGGTAATTTCTCGCGGTCCTGATCCTTCGTTAAGTCATCACTCCAGGTCCATGTATTGCCACGGTCGGTAGATCTGAAAACGCGGTTTCCCGCAAAATAAATCATCCGATTGTTGTGGGGTGAAATAACGATTGGCGAGTTCCAGTCGAAGCGGTAACGCTTTTCTCCCGGCCGAGCTTCGGGCTTGATAGATTTGCGCTCACCTGTTTTGACTTCCAGTCGCGAAACAGATCCATTTTGAGATTCGACATAGATAATGCCGGGGTCAGTGGGATCGACAACGGAGTAAAAGCCATCACCGCCGCCAGTGCGAAACCAATCATCGTTTGTGATGCCCTCTTGATTAAGCGTGCCGCTGGGTCCTGACCAACTGCCGTTGTCCTGCAACCCCCCATAAACCCAAAACGGTTTTTGATTGTCCAACGAGACTTCGTAAAACTGGCCCAACGGAATCGTGTTAATGAAATCCCAGGTTCGGCCACGATCGTATGAGGCGTGGAGACCACCGTCGGAACCGGTCAACACGTGATTTGAGTTTGCCGGATCGATCCACATTGCGTGAAAGTCGCCGTGGATGCGTTGCACAAGATTGGAATTCCACGTCTTGCCGCCATCGTCGGAAACGTACATATTCGCAGCCAACTGCCACATTCGCTGATCATTGTTTGGATCGATTCGAATCTGGCTGTAGTACATTGGCCGCGAATCCATGTCGCTCATCTTTCGCCATGTTTCGCCGCGATCGTCCGAGCGAAACGTGCCACCTTTGGCGTTCTCAACCAGCGCGTAAACGATGTTTGGATTGCCGCGATAAACATCCACACCGATGCGACCCGTTGTGCCCTCGGGTAGTCCTTTAGTTAGCCTGGTCCACGTTGCTCCGCCATCAATAGTTTTGTATAGAGCGCTTCCTGCTCCACCGCCATTGAATCCCCAGGGCGTGCGCCGGCGTTGGTAAGCCGCCGCATAAATTGTCATCGGACTTTCCGGATCCATGGCCAGGTCAATGACGCCCGTGTCTTCGTTGATGAACAATACGTTGCTCCAGGTTTTGCCGCCGTCTGTAGTTTTGTATACTCCTCGCTCTTTGTTAGGCCCCCATAGATGGCCCACAACGGCTACATAGACAATGTTTGGATCGCGCGAGTCGATGACAATGCGACCGATGTGTTTGCTGTCGCGCAGTCCCATGTTCTGCCAGGTTTTGCCGGCATCAAGCGAACGATAGACTCCGTCGCCCCAGGATGAGCTTTGACGGTTATTCGGCTCGCCTGTGCCCACCCACACGATGCTTGGGTCGGAGGGAGCGATTGAGATGTCGCCAATCGAAGTAGAGCTCTGCCCATCAAAAACGGGTGCGAAGGTTGTGCCGTTGTTCGTAGTTTTCCAAACGCCGCCTGTGGCCGCGCCCACGTAGAATGTGCTCGGATTATTTTCGACCACCGCAATATCATCGATGCGGCCGCCCATGTTTGCGGGGCCGATGGCACGAAACTGAAGATTCTTCAGAAAGGTGTCGTCCAGCTTGTTCTCGCTTTTATCCTGAGCAATCGCAGGCAATGAACCACAAATAATGACGAACAAGGCCAGAGCTAAGGGAAGAAAATGAACTGACTGGTCGGCTGCTTCGCTGGCGTGAATCGTTTTCATGATTTTCCTTTAGAGATAGAATCACAGACGCGGTGGTTAAAGATGGAGACTGCTTCTACGAAATTACCCTCAACGCTTTGCTGCAGAGTCTTACACTGGTTTAGCTTTGCTAACGCTTTTTGGGTTGGAAGGCGACAAAATAACACAACACGGCCCGATACTGCATCGCTTTTTTGCCAAGAGCTAGGCATTACGCTCCTCATTCCGACTCGCGCAGAAAGGGGTAACTGACCCGACTTGCGGCTATAAACATTTCGGCGCTACGCGGCTGTTTTTTCGACCCACTCGCTGAAACGGAATGTTAACGATTAATGGCTGAATTCAAAACTTATGAGTAAAAAGCGAGTGCTAATTTTATGTACCGGCAATTCTGCGCGCAGCCAGATGGCTGAAGGGTTGCTGCGTCAGGACGCGGGCGCTCGTTTTGAGGTCTTTAGCGCTGGGGTTGAGCCGACCTCTGTGCGGCCTCGGGCAATCGAAGTCCTGCGCGAACTGGGCGTCGACATTTCCGGGCAGCGATCCAAGTTGGTTGAAGAGTTCTCAGGCGAAGACTTTGATTACGTCATAACCGTCTGCGACAACGCCAACGAGCGTTGCCCAGTCTTTCCCGGAAAGACAAAACGAATCCACTGGAGCTTCGAAGATCCCGCTGCTGCCATAGGAGATGGAGCCGCAAAGCTCGCCGTCTTTCGACGCGTGCGCGACCAAATCCGGGAGCGACTTAGTGAATGGGTTTCTGAATTAGGGGAATAGTTGAGTAGCTGTTCCAACCTTGTGCTCCGCTGCTCGCGTTCTCGCCCTTAGCACTTTCCAGGATCGTATTACGCCATAACTAAAGAAGATGGTCATTATTGGCTCTATGAGCCAGCGGTGCCTTCCTTCTACATAGAAAATACTTTGTGCAAGACAGATCGACAGCGGAACAGAGATCAGTATTAAACAAGATTCACGAGTTTCTCTGTTGGACTGAGTAGCCCTTTCCAGCCAATAGATTGTTGGCTATCGCTTCATATTCCCAGCCTACCGGATGAGCGTACGTTTTGAACGAGACGATTAGCGCCATCCTCAAAATGAATGCCGCTGCAAGTACAAAAATCAATCGCTGTTTTATTTTTCTTTCGCTCTTCACCTTCTCGGGGATGAAGGTAACATCAAAGCGCAGTGATGCCCATCGTTAGTACCTAGAAACCGTCTGTTGTGCCTGAAAGTGAATAAGATTCGGCAGAGCCCATACCGAAGACCGCTACTTGATCATTCGGATCGGGATTGATCCCATCGTCTAGCCATAAGTAAATCTTCAACGGACAACTTGCCAACGATCAGCGTTCCATCGGGCGGATAGGTATTGTTTTTCCACAAGTATGTGGCCAGGTAACGCTCGGCACACTGCAACCAGAAGGCGCTGGTCGGCGATAACGAAGCTGACAGTTCCCTTTGGATTTGGACTAGCCCTATTTCAGTTTCAGTAAATCCCACCGTCACGCTATGCTCACCGCCGCTTGGCCCACGGACAACAAAATGACACTCGCTTGCCGAGTCTCGAGTTGACGGTTCTCGTTCACAGAGTCGCACGATGCTAAACCCATTTTCGGTGATTAACACGATCGGAGGATTTCGAATGGCGGAGTCGGGTGCCGCCAAATGTACTTTGTTCGGAGCGCCGGCTGTTATTTTTGGTGATTGAAGAAGACATGCGGATACTCTGTTCAAAGACTCGCGCGCAGTCTCCAAGTCTTTAATAAGCACCGACAACGTCACGCTTTCCATTTTCTTCCTCGTCTCGAGCACGCTCCGCTTCAGTTCGTTGATGTATTATCTTGCGCAACTGCGCAAGCACGCTTCGGCGTTCGTCCCCCCGGAGGGCATCTTCCAAGCGCGCCAGCGCTACCGCCACGATCTCTTTGTGATGGGCATCTTCGCCGCCCTTCTCATGAGTGATATCGAGCCAAAGGTTATGGATGGCAGTGATATCGTCATCAGCCAGGTGCGGTGCGTGGGCACCCAAATAAAAATCGACGATCTTCCCGTCCGCTTCGACGATGCGGAAACACACCTGGTGTTGCGGCTTGTGCGGCAGAGCTTCCCACGCCTCTCCTAAACGCTTCGCCTGCTCTTCGGGGGAAAGGACGGATGAGCGACCGGCAATGATCTCCGAGCAGTCCAACTGCGCAGCTGTATGAGCGATAGCCTCGAAGACATTTGACGATGGCACAACCAGCAGATCAACGTGCTTACCTGCTTTTTCCGCCAGGGCGATGACTTTGCTGAACAACAGTTGTTCGTAGTTAGTAAACAGGTGCTGTTCGCCGATGTTTTCGTATCCGGTATCAGGACCCCTCATCACCTGGACCGTCATCACCACCAGGTTGCGCTTTCCCGTGTGCGTTAACTCAAGGGCTTTGCGTACGTGGTCGAGCGTGTTGTAATCGCGCACCAGACAAAGGGTGCAGCCGGGACGTACCTGGACCGTCTCATTTGTCACCACATCCTGCATTTGCAGACGAAATTGGTCCATCTCGACGTGTTTAGCGTGGCCCCGTTTGCGCTCGTTGATGCGTTCGGAAACGAAGAAAAGCGTGAAGAAGACCAGCGTGAAGGCGACGCCGCTGATGGTCGCAACCTGTTTTGTAATCAGGTTGATTCCGGCGACGGAGAAAAGAAGCGCCGCGATGATGCCCAACCCAAGCGGAATTTCATTACCGCCCAAATTGATGTTGAAGGGAACTTTCCATTCGCGCGGCGATCTATCCTTGAAGCGCAGCACGAGCACTGCCAACGCCTTAAAAGCGAAAGACCAGATGACGCCGAAGGCGTAGGCTTCGCCCAGCACGTAGACGTTGCCGCGGGAACCGATGATTGTCAGCAGTTGCAGGATGACGATCATGTTGATCATGCGGAAGGTCGTACCGTACTTTTTGTGGGGAGCGCGGAACCATTCGGTCAGCACGCCGTCTTCCGAGACGCGATTCAGCACGCCGTTCGAGCCTATGATCGCGGTGTTGACTGCTCCCGCCAGCATTAGAAATCCGACGACCACAATGAAGGCCTGGAAGATCAGTTTCACCGGCATCGGCCCGACGAGATTCATCGAAATGCCACTTATGAGATTGTCGAAGTACTGCGACCGCGCGCCGTCTGGAATGATCGCGTAGGCGAAGAAGGAGACAAGCGACGTGAACAGGAGCGAGTAAAGAAATATCACCATCCCCGCTTTCATCAGGTTTTTATGTTTTGGGTATTCCAGCTCACGATTGACTTGGGCGAGTGATTCTTCGCCTGACATCGCGAGAAATGAGTGGCCGAAGGCGATCAGTATGCCGATCAGTCCGAGCAGCGCACCTGCGTTGGGAACCAAGCCATAGCGCGGCTCGGGCGCAGTCTTATCAGGTGCAGGAGAAGTAGCCGGAGGCGCTTCTGCGGGCAACTCACGCAACGCGCCTGGCGCGATTTTTGGAAGCCAGCCAACCGCGTCACGATTAAATGCGAGATTGTGAGGTGCTGGGGCCGGAGGTAGTCTATGCGTCTCAGGTTTCGTGAGAATTGTTATCCCACTCCAGAGGATCAGCAGCAAGACCATCGCCGTCGTGACGTACATTATTTTCAATGCATCGTCTGACGACTCGTGAATGCCTTTAGTGTTGCGCCACCAGAAATAAACCGTGATAAGGACAGCGATTCCCGCAGCCAATAAATTTATTGTAGTTTTTGTGGGGGCCCAGGGGTGGCCGAAGTAAGTGACTGTCTGAGCAGTAAGACCGACGATGTACTGTCCCGCAGAGACGCTGGAAATCGGACCCGTCAGGATGTAGTCGAACATCAATGCTGAAACTGACAATTTCGCCAAAGTCCCACCCATTGCTTCTTTGACGACACGGTAAACACCGCCCCGTGTGAACATCGCGCAAGATTCGACATAGACGGCACGCACGGCGTAAGAAAAGAGCATTACGCCGAGAATGAACCAGGGAGCCGCGCGTCCTACCGCCTGCTCTGCGATACCGCCAACGTAGAAGGCTGACGATCCAAGATCGTTCAGGACAATAGCCGCCGCCCGCCAAAACGAAATAAAGGACAGCATGACGGAGGTGGCGACCACCACTTTCGTCCTGCCATTTATTATTTCTGCCGCCGCTTTGCTAATTAAGCTCAATTTAAAAGGTTTCGTTTTCTCCGGGTCGTGAGCGCCCCGCCTGTGGTTGGTTTTGATCGCGTTCCATCCAATCGAGGCAGTAGCCGGAGAAGATCAGCAAGGGGATTGTCAGTATCAAAAACCCGGTGCCGAGGCCGCGCACCCACGGATGCGCTGCCGCTCCCAGTATCCAGGTGCTTGCAGTTAATACGCTGCCGATCAAGGCAGCGCCAATCCCACCAGCAAAGCAACAGATTGCGCTGGTCACTTCCCAGGACCAAACGGCGTGTTTTGTTCTTTGTTTGTTCATACAAAGAACCTACGCCCGCTCTCATAAGGATGGGGTAAGGGATTTATAAAGAGTTCGTAAAGATTGCAGGTGAGCAGTAAGCAGTGAGCAGCAAGCAGTGAGCAGTAAGCAGCAGGCTAAGGCTATGCCCTCTGATGTGCGGTGGTGGCTTTGCCCCACCGGCTAGCGGTATTTACTTGTTTGGGCTACGCCCACATTCCGGGGCAAAGCCCCGATTCTTATTGCATGCTTCGGAAGGTCTTAGACCTTCCGCACATCAGGCGGCATAGCCGTAGGTGTGCGGGCACCTGGCGATTCAGGGAGGCCCTTAGATCAGTTTCCTGCCTGAAACCGGTACCCTATCCACGGCTCTGTGAGGATGTATTTTGGGTTTGCAGGATCGGATTCGATCTTTTTTCTCAACTGGCCGATGAAGACCCGCAGGTACTCCGTCTGTTCGGTGTAATCACCGCCCCAGACCGCGCCCAGCAGCATGTGATGCGTGAGAACTGTTCCCGCATGACGCAGCAGATAGACCAGCAGATCGTATTCTTTGGGAGTCAAATGCACTTCCCTGTGTTGGAGCGTCACTTTCCTTTCATCAAACTGAATGCGAAAGTCGCCGACTTCCAAAACCTTTCTTGTGCCTTCCTGAACCGCAGGCACCCTGCGCAACGTCGCGCGTATGCGCGCCAGCAACTCGTCAATCCCAAAAGGTTTCGTAACATAATCATCAGCTCCGGCATCAAGCGCCTCAACCTTCGAGCGCTCTTCACCCTTCACGGACAGCACGATGATTGGAACTTCCGAGAAACCACGCAACCTGCGACAGAGTTCCAACCCATTCATGTTTGGCATTGATAGATCGGTGACGACGAGATCAGGATGCCAATCACTAAATGTCTGCAAGGCAGCTTCGCCGTCAGCGGCAACGTGAACTTCGTAACCCTTCGTGGTGAGCCCTCGGCTCAACACCCGGGTGATTTGTCGCTCGTCGTCAACGATAAGTATGCGTTGCTTGTCAGACACTTCAGAATTCTCTTAGTCGGCATAGCGGCGCGATGTTTATAGAATGCGATGTAACATACACCCCTAAGCTCCGTTAGGAGCGGAATATCCTTCCGCCTATAAATAGGCGGAAACTTTCAAAACTCGCCTAAGCTATAAACATTTGGCGCCTACGGCGCTGCACTTCTTGTTTTCGACGCCGCTGTTTGACGATCCGAGTACTCGCTACCCTCCGTTGGCAATTCAACAATGAACCGCGCGCCTATTCCAGCCTCGCCATCTTCGATCCAAATGCGTCCCCCGTGTGCTTCCACAATGCCATGCGCGATCGCCAACCCCATTCCTGTTCCCGACGGCTTGCTCTGATCGCCATCGCGCATGGCCCGGAAAAACTTGGTGAAAACACGCTCTCGCAACTCGAGTGGTATGCCCGATCCCTGGTCTTCGATTATCAAGCGCACCGTATCATCATCGCCCGCTTTCGCGGCTACCTTGATAACGGATCCCGGAGGGGAATACTTAGCGGCGTTATCAACCAGAACGTAGATGACCTCCACCAGCGCAGACTCATCAACATTGACTGGGGGCAGTTCATCGTCAAGCCACAGTTCTATTCGACGTCCCCGCGTGCGCGGCTCCGCTCGCTTCATCGCGGCCATGATAATTCCGTCAAGCGAGCTCCACTGCCGCCGCAATTGCATCTCGCCGGCCTCAATTCGTGCAAGTTCCATCAACCCTCCAATGAACCGATCAAGCCTGTCGGACTCTTCGTTGATAACTTCAAGCATCTCTTGCCGGCCTTCTTCACCGAGCCGTCCTGCATCTTTGCCGTTTTTAAACGAAAGCTGATCGTCGAGGAGTGTGGTTACGGAAGCTTTAATTGATGTTAGCGGCGTGCGCAAGTCGTGCGTCACTGCATCTAGTAGAGCAGATTTCAACTGCTCACTTTGCTTAAGTGCTTTGGCCTGACTCGATCGCTCGAACGTATCCTGCAACTCGTGGTAAAGCCGTTCGATTTCTCGCCGCGCCGCCTCGGCTTCCTCGGCACGTCGCTTCGCTCGCGCCGAAAGTTGGCCCGCCGTTACGGCAGTTATCATGAAGGCAACAAACGCTATCCAGTTCTCAGGGTCGGCGATCGTGAATGTGCCGAAGGGAGGAAGAAAAAAGAAGTTGAACGAGACCACTCCCAGTAGCGACGCAAGAACGGCGGGTTTGGATCCCCAGGCCGTGGCGATGAAGAGCACGATTAGCAACAGCGATAGTGCGACCGTGGTCGGGTTAATGTGGCCGCCAAAGACTTTGAGGACGGTGGTAGATGCCGCAATAACAACCACGGCGACGATGTATCCGGGGAACTGCTTATGGGCGAGGGCTTTCCACACGGGCTTATTGTAAGCCCAGCGTAACTGAGCGAGACCTCCTCAGACGGATTAGGAAGCTTAGCCGCAGCTGCTAGGACTTCTGTAGAGTAGCCAATGCGCTCAAGACTTCTTCACTGTGGCTGGCCGGATTCACTTTGACGAACACCCTGGCAATCTTTCCTTGCGGGTCGATTATAAAGGTGTTGCGCGCCGAAAGCTTAGTTCCCTCGTATTCCATGACGGAGCCGTACTGCTCAGAAACTTTCGCGTCCGTATCCGAGAGAAGTTTGAAGTTTAAACCTTCCTTGGTGCAGAAACTCTTGTGCGATTCAGCAGTATCAACACTCACACCGAGAACCACCGCATGCAATTTCTTATACTTGGCCAGGTCGCGTTGAAAGTTGTGGGCTTCAAGAGTGCACCCGCCGGTGAAGTCTTTCGGGTAAAAATAGAGCACCACCCATTTTCCCCGAAATTTCGAGAGGCTCGTGGTTTTCCCTTCATTAGTAACCAGCTTAAAACTGGGAGCGGCTGCGCCGGCAGTGGGAACATCCGCCAGCGAACTAAAGGGCTTGGCCGCTACCGCAGCAACGACTAGCAGTGCGATAAGAAAAATAGACTTACTCATAATCTGCTGACTCCTTATTAGGGTAACTATATACTTGACTGACCTTTGATTTGGCTTCAAGTTAAAGAGAACGCTATCCGCGCTCCGGTCCACTCCTTTGTGGTCTGCTTTGAAGTCTTAGAACAACTCCAAGCTACTACCCGAGGGTGCCCTTTCATATACCGTTTAGGCGCGCCCTGAATTACAAAGTATCAACCCTCCATCAGAACACGTTTCAGCGCATCATAAAGCTCTTCACTATCAAGCACAATGAACCAATTTTGGTGCATAAGGAAATACATTGGCCGGTCAGCATCAAACCCATCATCGGGCTCCGGGTTCGGCTGCCCCTGAAAGGAGTAGAGATACCTTCCTGCTTTATGCTGCTCCGTTACCCTAACCTTTTCCGCCCCTCTCGGATCAGGAAAGAAGATTACCTCGACCACCCCCTTCTCCGTTCTAAAGAATGCTGCCTTTTCAATACCTTGGAAGAAGCTTTCTAACTTGGAATGATGCACGCTTTTGACGTTGATTCCCCTCTCATTAAGGAAACGAGCAAATTCCATCGCATCTGCATAAGCGAAATGCCCCGGTTTTAGCAGTGACCCATCTTGAGATTGACTGGCCTGCGAGAGATGAGAGAAGGCCCTTTGAGGTGGCACATTACCTGCGACCTCAAAACTTAATGCGGTGGTAAGACAACACATTAGGAACACTCTCATATCAACAACTCCTTTAATTACCTTTAATAGGGTAATTATGTATGTATTTTCCCTTTTAGATAGGACCGACATTCGATAGTGGCTCGGTTTGGAATTCTACTCCCGACGTCTTACTGGGAGCGCGGGCGTGCGGGGTCCCCGGCCGGGCAGCCCGGCTGGGGTGCTTATCTCGCCCGCCACGCGGCGCAGCCGCGAACCCTTCCTCCGAATGCTAAAAGAGCATGACTAAGCTTCTTTCGCGCGCCGTCCTCATTGCGGGCAAGACACCCGCGCTCCCAGTAAGAAGTCGCTCGTAAAATCCAACGCTGACGACTACCCGCATCGGGCGCGACAAACTCAAATCTGGCTTGCTCCAACCGGTTCGGCTTTTCCTGCTTCTTTTTCTGCAGCGTCCGCTGTCAACGTAGCCTGCGCAGCCGCCAGACGCGCCACGGGAACGCGAAAGGGCGAGCAGCTTACATAATCGAGACCGATCTCATTGCAGAAAGCGATGGAGCTGGGATCGCCGCCGTGCTCGCCGCAAATCCCCACTTTCAAATCCTTCTTGACGCTACGACCACGCTCAGTACCCACGCGTATCAGTTGGCCCACACCCTCGCGATCCAAAACCTGAAAAGGATCATCGGGCAGAATCTTGTGCTCCACGTAATTCGGCAGGAAGCGGCTCGAGTCGTCGCGACTCAGACCAAAAGTCGTCTGCGTCAGATCGTTTGTACCAAAGGAAAAAAAGTCGGCATGGACAGCGATGCTATCCGCCATCAGCGCCGCACGCGGCAGCTCGATCATTGTTCCGACGCGATACTCGATCGTCATTCCCTGTTCGCCCATTACCTGCCGTGCAACCTCGTCAATTACCTGGCGCTGCTGACGCAGTTCCTCGCTGAGAGAAACGAGGGGCACCATAATTTCCAACTCAGTCTTTTTCTTCTCGCCCTGCGCCAGGCAGGCTGCCTCGAAAATTGCGCGACACTGCATGCGGGTGACCTCGGGAAACACCAAGCCCAAACGACAGCCGCGAAATCCGAGCATCGGGTTAGCTTCTCGAATACGGTTGACTTGCTTGAGCAGCCGGCGCTTCTCGTCAATCTCGTCAAGCAGGTTGTCCATGTCGCCGAGCGTAGTTGCCAGCCGGACGGCCAGCTTCAATTCGCTGAGTTCGCTCATCAGCTCTTCGGCGTTAGGAAGAAACTCATGCAATGGCGGATCGAGCAGGCGAATGGTTACCGGCAAACCAACCATCTCGCGGAAGATGCCGACAAAGTCGCCGCGCTGCAGTGGCAATAATTTTTCAAGCGCTTTCTCACGCGCGCCAACACCGTCCGCCAGGATCATCTCGCGCATTGCCGCCAGCCTTTGATCCCCGAAGAACATGTGCTCGGTGCGACATAATCCGATGCCTTCGGCGCCAAACTGGCGGGCGACCTTAGCATCGCGCGGCGTGTCGGCATTCGCGCGCACTCGCAGCCGGCGAAACTTATCGGCCCAACCCATTAACTCGTAAAACTCTGGGCCAAGCGTCGGCTGCACGGTCGGCACCTGGCCGAGAAACACACGGCCAGTCGAACCGTCGACGGTGATCCATTCGCCCTTTGTGACCACAGTGCCGTCAACGGTGAACTGTTGTTGGCTGTAATCAATGTCTATGTCCTTGGCGCCGCAGACGCAGGGCTTACCCATACCGCGCGCGACCACAGCCGCGTGGCTCGTCATCCCGCCGCGCGCGGTAACGATCGCCTGCGCGGCAACCATACCGTGATAATCGTCAGGACTCGTTTCCTGGCGCACTAAGATCACTTTGGCGTTCTCGCGCGCCAACTCCTCAGCTTCATCAGGACTGAAAACAACCTGACCCTGCGCGGCGCCCGGACTCGCTGGTAGCCCTGTAGCCAACACAGTGGCCTTGGTTTTTGGATCGACTGTGGGATGCAGAAGCTGATCGAGTTGTTCAGGTGTGACGCGCTGAACTGCCGTGGCCCGATCGATCAGCTTTTCGCTAACCATCTCAACGGCCACGCGCACAGCCGCCGCGCCGCTGCGTTTGCCGGTACGTGTCTGCAGCATCCAGAGCTTGCCGCGCTCGATAGTAAACTCGCAGTCCTGCATGTCGCGATAATGCTGTTCCAGCAGGCCCGCAATTGAGGCAAACTCGTCGTAGACTTGCGGCAACTCCTTTTTTAGTTGGCTAATCGGATTCGGCGTGCGAATACCTGCGACCACGTCCTCGCCCTGGGCGTTGAGTAGATATTCGCCGTACAGTTCTTTTTCGCCCGTCGAAGGGTTACGCGTAAACGCGACGCCGGTGCCGCTGTCCTTGCCCATGTTGCCAAATACCATTGCTTGCACGTTGACCGCAGTACCAAGCGAATCGGGAATACGATTGACGCGGCGATAATCGATTGCTCGGCGGCCCATCCATGAATTGAATACGGCGGCGACGGCAACGCGCAGTTGTTCATAAGGATCTTCGGGAATAGCATGTTGCTCGGCGACAATTATCTGTTTTTCGGCGGCGATAATGTCGCGCAGGTGTTTTGGTTTTAAATCTGTATCGCGTCCGCCGGATGTCTGCGCCTTGAAGCGATCCATGACCCGTTCAAACTTTTCATGGGCCACCCCCATAACAATCTCGCCAAATAACGAGGCAAAGCGCCGATAAGCATCGAGGGCAAAGCGTAAATCGCCGGTCTGTGCCGCCAGGCCCTGGACGGTTTGTTCGTTGAGACCGAGGTTGAGCACCGTGTCCATCATTCCCGGCATTGAAAAAGCGGCGCCGGATCGAACCGAGACCAGTAGAGGGTTGTTCGGATCGCCAAATTTCTTGCCGACCTTCTCTTCAATCCTCTGCAAGCCTTCTTTAACCTGGTCCCACATGCCTTCCGGAAAGTTTTTATCGTTATCAAAAAAAGTGTTGCAGGCCTCCGTAGTCACAATGAGTCCGGGCGGCACGGGCAAGCCGGCACGCGTCATCTCGCACAGACCCGCGCCTTTCCCTCCGAGCAGGGATTTGTTCTCACCGCTTCCTTCTTCGAAGAGGTAAACCCATTTGTTGGCAATTTGTTGGTTAGCTTCCTTAGCTTCTTCAGTTACAGTGCTCATCTTTTCGGGGAACTCTCTTTGTTCGATAGATTTAATTAAATAATAGAAACAGGACTGTACAACACTAACGCCAGGCGGGCGCGGCCAGTATTGACGTTATGTCCTGACTGCAAATTATCTCACTTTGGTTGTAATTGGGAAATCTTTAAGAGAGATGAAGCTCGAATGGCCCGAAGCGGAGATAAAGGAACCGAATCCGCCCGATCCAAAACCCGTTAAATACCTACCCGGCAGCGCCCGCCGACATGCGCCACTGAACCTCCCCCTCTTCATTGACGCTGCCCACCAGCGTACACGCCAGATTTGGAACTGCGCGCGGCGTCTTCCCCTTCATCAACTGCTCGAAAAGAGTTTCGGGGTCGTGACGAAATCTGACGAACTCGGATTTAGGAATGCTTCTGTCTGTGCGTGGTCGTCGCAAATTCAGATTTGCCCGCTCATAAGCGACGACCTCCTCGAGATACTTTATCCGTATTTGGAGAATGTTCAAATGCCATTCCTGACTTTCATCCTCGCGTCAAGTGATGAGAATAGTTGCGAAAGTTCGAACCGCAAGGGCGGCGATAAGGCGAGCATGACGCCGGTGACGACTATCGTGACTACTGAGCCGCCCAATATCAAACGCTCCACAAGGCCATCCAGCCATCGTATTGATAACGAGCCCAGCGCAGTACCCAACACGCATGCGATGACGCCGCACAAAAGTGTGCGCGATACTATTTTGGAAATATTGGGAAGCAGTGCTGCGACAAAGCGCAAGCGATTTATCATCGGTGGAATGCTATCTGCAGGACTTCAAGAGATGGCTCGGGCAATCATGAATGCAGCTCCTGCCGCGAGGCTGCCAATCAGGGCAGTTTGCAAAGCGCTCCTCATGGGCCTCGTGCCCGTAAAGCGGCCTTTAACAAATCCGAAAACCAACAAAGCTGTAAGCGTTAAGGCGATGGAAATAAACAGTGAGGTTGATGGACTGTTAGCAAAAATGTAAGGCGCGAGCGGGACGAATCCTCCCGCGGCGTAAGCGCCGCCGATTGTGACTGCACTGGTCAGCGCGCGCTTCGGATCGGGCCTTTCGAGGCCGAGTTCAAAGCGCATCATGAAATCGATCCACTTCTTTGGCTGCCGCCGCAGGGCCTCAACAATGGGCCAGGTTTCTTCCTGGGTTAGTCCGTACTCCTGAAACACCTCAGCCACCTCTCTCATCTCCTCATGCGGTATCTCAGCAACTTCGCGCTTCTCGCGTTCCCGTTCTTTGGCATAGTGCTCTGCGTCGCTTTTTGCCGCGAGATAACCACCGAGGCCCATTGCGATGGACCCTGCCGCAATTTCAGCCAGTCCGGCAGTCACGATGATTCCGTTTGGATTGGGTGCTCCCACCAGACCTCCGGTGAGGCCGGCAGCAAGGGCGAAGGGAACAGTCAATCCGTCTGACATTCCAATTACAATGTCGCGCACAACCTCGCTGGCAGTGAAATGGCGTTCAGTGTGTGGAGTTTGGGGCATATGGGAGTCTCCCAATTTTAGATAGGACGTGAAACCAGTCTAGCCTTTAGATCTGTAAAGATAATACTAACAACCCAGTGTTTGACCCCTGAATCTAAGTCAGAAGCCGCTCATAATGTAGGGCTTCTTCACTTATCATCATCGGCTTTTATTTATCTCTGTGCTCATCATGCGATGAATAACTTGAAAGCCTTTGCATACGACCGGCGTTCCTACCGTCTGCGAGAAGGCGCGCTCAACTCAGAACTTGCCTGCGAGAATCAATACGCCAATCACAATGAATGCGACCGCAGCAACCCGCTTGATCCAGACTAGCGGAAGGTAATCGCCGAGCACGCTTCCCACCAGGACGCCAATCGCTGAAACAGCGGTGAGAGCCAGCGCCGCCGCGATGAACACGGCCCAGGGTTTTTTCGACTGCGCAGCCATACTCATTGCCGCGAGCTGAGTCTTGTCACCCATCTCCGCCAGAAATATCACGCCAAAAGTTGTTAGAAAGACGCGCCAGTCCATTTCAATCTCCTTAGCTTAGAAACACTCGCAATGACCACTTAGAATGCGACTGCCACGGTGAACCAAAAAAAGACTTCTACGGAGCCGCCAGCCGATGCTTAAAGAAGAACGCCCACGGCGTTAGCCAATTCCAGCCCAGGGCAACGAGCCTGTGTGAAAGCCGTGATAGACTCCCCAACCCTGAAAGGGTTAGCAAAAGGAGCCACCTCATCATGGCACAATCTTTAGCGAGACAATGGACGCACTTGATCTTCTCAACGAAAAGATCGATTCCCCTTTTTATCTAATAAAGACATTCGAAAAGACATGCATGCCTACCTGGCAACGGTACTCCGCACTCACGATTGCGAAACGCTATTAGTCGATGGCGCAAAAGATTATGTCCACCTGCTATTTGCGCTGTCGAGAAACTATTCGATCTCCCAGATTGTGAAAGAAATCAAGCGAACATCATCGAGCTGGGTTAAGGAAGTTTCTCCGCCGACCCAAAGGTTTCACTGGCAAAACGGTTATGGAGCATTCTCGGTAAGTCCGTCCAACCTCGACGAAGTGGTACAGTACATCGAGAAGCAAGAACAACATCACCGACGCATTACCTTTCAGGATGAGTATAGGGCGTTTCTCAAAAAGTACGATGTTGAATACGATGAACGATACGGCTGGGATTAGGAGTTCGATTGCGAACCCTTGCAGGGTTAAGCTTTGTTCGAGTTACCCCACGCCAGGGCGCTGCCCTGGGCTGGTATTAGCGGATGCCTTCGGCATCTATCCGAAAAGGACCACTGATTGCAATCTCGCTCACACTAGCTTTATCCATTAATGAGCCAACATTCAAACGAGTTTCTTGGGACGGAACGTTTCCGCATTCGCCGCCGGCTTGGTTCGGGCGGAATGGGTGTCGTGTATGAAGCCCACGACAGGGAAACGGACAAGGTGGTTGCGCTGAAGACGCTAACGCGCGCCGAAGCATCGCATATCTCCCGATTCAAAAATGAATTTCGTTCGCTTGCGGATGTTTCCCATCCGAATTTGGCGGCGCTTTACGAGTTCATGGCAGATGGCCAGTACTGGTTTTTTACGATGGAACTCGTGCACGGAATGAATTTTCTTGAATACGTTCGCCCGGGTTATCACGCCAGACAGTCCCAATCTTCAAAAACTTCGACGCTCCGAAAAACTTCCCTCAATTCCGGCGGCGAGGTGTTAGCAGATTACGAAGCAGTAACCAGACAGTTGGACTCCATCAGGAGTACCTATTCGGCGGAAGATTCTCCGGAAACTTCCGAGGAGAGTTCGCTCTCGAAATCGAAGTTGGACCTTAATCGTTTGAGGGCGGCCTTGAGGCAGCTTGCAGAGGGCTTACACGCCTTGCACGAAACCGGAAAGCTTCACCGAGACATCAAACCTTCCAATGTATTGGTAACGAAAGAAGGCCGCGTAGTCATTCTGGATTTTGGCCTGGTTGCTGAAGTAGAGGGCCAGGACCTTCATGACAGCGTCACGCTCGCCGGTACCCCTGATTACATGTCGCCTGAGCAGGGGACCCAGCTTCCCATTTCCCGCGCCAGCGATTGGTATAGCGTCGGCGTCATGCTGTATCAGGCGCTTACCGGTCGGCTTCCGTTCGCCGGCAAGTTTTTCGAAGTGATGATGAATAAGCAGAACTTCGATCCGCCCGCGCCCAGCGAACTCGTTCGGAATTGTCCGGAAGATCTAAATGACCTTTGCATCAGGTTGCTTCGCCGCAAGCCGGAAGAGAGGCCAGGCGGCACGGAAATTTTGCTGGCGCTTGGACATGGTCAAACCAGTCCATTGCAGCAACCGATAACGTCTTCGCCCGCACCATCTTTGGCACAAACCGCACCTTTCGTTGGTCGGAAACGGCAGTTGCGCGAACTCGAAGATGCTTTTGCCGTAACGAGGTGGGGACAGACCGTGACGGTGTATCTACACGGCAGCTCGGGAATGGGAAAGACCGCGCTCGCCCGACACTTTCTGGATGAGTTGCGCGAGAACGAGCCAGATGTCGTAATCCTCGAAGGACGCTGCTACGAACGCGAATCCGTTCCCTATAAAGCTCTGGACGGCGTGGTAGACAGCTTAACAAAGTATCTGCTCTCACTTCCCGATACGAAAGCCGAAGCGCTGATGCCGCGGGAAGTGCTGGCACTCGCCCGACTTTTCCCGGTGATGCTTCAGGTAGATTGTGTTTTCAATGCGCCGCAACGAGAGCAGGAGATTCCTGATCCGTTCACGCTGCGACGGAAAGCGTTTGCGGCTTTGCGCGAACTGCTCGGACGCATATCTGACCGGCAGCCCCTGGTGCTTTATATCGACGATCTTCAATGGTCCGACGCCGACAGTACGACGCTGCTTGAAGATTTACTGCGCCCGCCTGATTCGCCGCCACTGTTATTGCTCTCGAGTTTTCGCAGTGAAGATCTCCAAACTAAACCGTTTTTGAAGTCGTTGCTTGCGAAGGCTGGAAGTGAGAGTTGTCGGGAAGTGCGCGTCGGCGCTTTATCAAAAACCGAATCTTACACGCTATTGAGAGATCTGCTTGGTTCCAGCGCTTCAGTACTTGAGCCATTCACAGACGCGATTCTGGGCGAAGCGCAAGGAAATCCGTTCCTGCTGGAACAACTGGCTCGCTACGCAGCAACCAGCGATCAGACCGCAACCACGGGGATTACTTTGGCCGTGATGCTTGATGCGCGATTACGACACCTGCCAAAAGGTGCGCGCCAGTTTGTTGATGCCCTGGCTGTCGCCGGACGTCCAATTAACCCTGAGGTGGTCTATCAGGCGGCAGAACTTTCCGGCGATGAGCTTCCCCTGGTCAGCTCATTGCGGGCCGCACAGTTTCTGCGCACCGGCGGCGCCGGACACACGCTCGAGCTCTATCACGATCGCATTCGCGAAACCCTATCCGCGCAACTGGATCCGAAAAAGGTTACTCAGATTCATCGCCGCCTGGCGCAGGCACTCGAAGGCCGAGGCATCGATGATCCCGAAGCGCTCTTTGAACATTACCTCGGCGCGGGAGAAAGAGTTCGAGCCGCAATTCACGCTGCGGTGGCGGCTCGAAAAGCGGCCAGTGCTCTTGCTTTCGATCGCGCAGCAGGATTTTATCGTCGCGCTCTCGAACTGGCTCCAATGCGAGGGGCCGAGCTCGTCGATCTCAAGCGAGGACTTGCAGACGCGCTGGTTAATGCGGGCCGGCCTGCTGAAGCTGCGCAAGCATATCTTGAGATGGCCCAGCTTACCTCAGCCGGACACAGTCTTGATTTCAAACGCCGTGCTGCCGAACAGTTACTAATGGGAGGCCACATCAAAGAAGGTTTAGAGCTGATTCGCTCTGTGCTCGCGGCTGTAGGTTTTACTCTTCCCGCCGGGCCAAAGCGCGCCCTGCTTTCACTCCTGCTGAAGCGTCTCCAAATTCGTCTTCGGGGTTTGAATTTCACTGAGCGTGATGCCAGCGAGATACCCGAAGCTGATCTCGTTCGCATTGATACCTGTTGGGCCGTAGCCGCGGGTCTGGGCGCTGTCGATCTCATTCGCGGCGCGGACTTTCAAAGCCGCCATCTTCTGCTGGCCCTGCGAGCTGGGGAGCCGTATCGCGTGGCACGCGCGATGGCCTTCGAAGCGGCCCAGACGGCTTCTCGCGGCGGCTCTGCCAGAGAACGCGCTTCCCAGATTGCGCGAAGAGCGGAGGAACTATCGCAGAAGGTTGGACACCCACATGCCATCGGGCTTTCGATCTGGGCCAGCGGTGTGAGCGGCTATCTCGCTGGGGATTGGAAAAAATCTGCTGAACTTTGCGAGCGCGCCGTGGAGGTTTTGCGCGATCAATGCACCGGTGTGACGTGGGAACTGACAATCGCGAATCGGTTCGTGCTAAGCGCCCTAATACACCTGGGCGAGCTTGCCGAAGTCTCGCGACGAGTGCCGTCTTTGCTTTCGGCTGCTCTCGAACAGGGAAATCTTTTTGCTGCGACTGATCTGCGAACTCGTTTGAATGTGATTTGGCTGGCGGCCGATGACCCGGACAAGGCAAGGGCCGAAGTTATCGAAGCGCTTAAGACGTGGCCCCATGAGGGATTTCATTTGCAACATTACAATTCTCTATACGCCCTGGCACAAATCGAGCTTTACACGGGAGATGTTGAAGTTGCCTGGAAACATATCAATGGGCAATGGCAAGCTCTGGAGAATTCAATGCTGATGCGTATACAAGTGCTTCGGATTGAGGCCACCCATCTGCGGGCGCGTACAGCGCTTGCCACTAGCGCGATTGGGGGCGGCGAAGACAAATTGCGAATCGCGGAGAAGCTGGCGGGCAAGATAGGAAAAGAAAAGATGTCGCCATGGGCAAAACCTTTGGCCAATTTGGTACGAGCCGCAGTGGCCCATCAGCGCAATCAGAGATTGCAGGTTGTCACCCTCCTATCCGATGCAATCCGGGGTTTTGATGACGCTGATATGCACCTTTATGCAGCAGCAGCCCGCCGGCGTCTTGGTGCGGTGCTCGGTGACGGCAAGGGGCGTCAACTAATCGCTGAGGCCGACGCGTGGATGTCAAATCAAACGATAAAGAACCCAGAGTTGATGACTCGAATACTTGCTCCGGGATTCTGAGAAGAGTTACTTCATGAACGAGACCATTAAGAAGTTTTCTTCTTTTAGCCCCATCGGGGCGGAATGTTTATAGCTGGCAGCACCCCTAAAGATGTCAGTAGCTCCGTTAGGAGCGCAATGTGACCAGATAGATGGTTTCGTAAGTGGGGAATATTTCGCTCCTAGCGGAGCTTAGTTCTAGTTAATCGAGCCATGGCTATAAACATCGCGCTCCTAGCGGAGTTGAAAACATAATTGTTTCATCGGTGAAGCAGCTTAAGACCGAAAAGAATCGCATCCTAAAACCATGGACACACTCAAGACCCTGACCTACGACGTAACCGGCCGCATCGCTCGCATCACGCTAAATCGTCCGGAACGAGGCAACGGCATAACCTTCGAAATGCCGGCTGAACTGGCGGCGTGTGTTGAGCGAGCTAACCTCGACGCGAGCGTTCACGTGATTGCTTTGTCGGGCAATGGCAAAGGTTTTTGCGGTGGTTATGATCTTGTTATGACCGCGGAACAAAGACTCGGCGGCGAAGCCGATCTGATGGGCTGGCCACAGGGGTCGCCGATGGATCCCAAAGTGCAGTTGGCCAACCATGATCCCGACGAGATCTGGGATCCAGTTCTCGACTACGCCATGATGAGCCGCAACGTTCGCGGATTCATGAGTTTGTTCTATAGCGACAAGCCGGTGATCTGTAAGGTCCACGGTTTCTGCGTTGCCGGTGGCACAGACATGGCTCTTTGTTCCGATCTTCTATTCATCGAAGACACGGCACCAATCGGTTATCCACCGGCGCGAGCATGGGGCGTGCCCACCACCGCGCTCTGGGCATACCGTATCGGAGTGGAGAAAGCCAAGCGGCTTTTATTCACTGGAGACTGTCTAACGGGAAAGCAAGCGGCGGAGTGGGGATTGGCCACTGAAGCCACGACGGCAGATAAACTCGATCAGCGATTTGAGAGGATGTTGGAACGCGTGGCGCGGCTTCCTATTAATCAGTTGGTCATGATGAAGCTTCTAATCAATCAGACTATTACCGCCCAGGGTCTTCACGTCTCGCAGATGCTGGGCACGATATTCGACGGTATTGCACGCCACACCAAAGAAGGTTATGGATTTCAGAAGCGTGCAAGCGAAGTTGGCTTTAAGCAGGCTGTCAAAGAACGCGATGCCCCGTTTAGCGACGCTGGTGAATAGCTGGGGATCTCCGCGATCCTGTTCCTTACAAGAACTGGCCGTTGTTCGTTTTTCTTTGCGTTTCCTGGCGAACCCTTTGCGGGGCTGTGCGGTCCAAACTAGTCGTCAGATACGAACGAAAGACAAACCGCAAAGCACGCAAAGGGCCGCACAAGCGAAATTACTTCGGAGAAAGATATTCATGATCTTCAAAAGCCCTCACGCCTCAGTCACCATTCCGGAGATATCTGTAACCGATTACGTTCTGCGGCGGGCAGGCGCATTGGGTGACAAGCCGGCGCTCATCGATGGACCAACAGGCCGAACCTATACCTATGGCCAGCTTCCCGGCTACATCAACATGTTGGCCGCCGGTTTTGCCCATCATGGTCTCCGGAAAGGAGACGTGCTTGCGATTTTCAGTCCCAACCTTCCCGAATATGCGCTCGCTTTTCACGCTGCTGCCACCCTAGGCGTTGCGACAACGATGGTGCCGCCGCTTTTTACTGACGAGGAGATAATCAAACAGTTAAGAAACTCAGGTGCAAAGTATTTGCTAACTATCCCGCAGTTAATGGAGAAAGCGTCGGAGGTGGTGCAGGCAACCGGAATCAGCAAGGTCTTCGTTATCGGAGAAGCTGAAGGTGCGGTTTCATTTGCTTCGCTACTCAAGAAAGAGGACAAACCCGCCAGTGTTCAGATCGATCCGCGAGAAGACATTGCGGTGCTTCCTTATTCGAGTGGAACGACGGGATTTCCCAAAGGAGTGATGCTGACCCATTGGAACCTGGTTTCCATGCTGCGTCAGATGGAGGGCAATGACGCTTTCTCGAAAGACGATACGATGGTTTGCGTCGTGCCGATGTATCACCTTTACGGTTTGCACATAGTCGTTAATTTGGGATTGAGTCAGGGAGCGACGATCGTCACAGTGCCGCGATACGACCTCAATCAATTCCTGCAGGTACTGGAGCAATACAAAGTAACCATTGCGCCTCTTGTGCCGCCTCTGGTCTTAGCACTGTCGCGCGCACCGCAAGTGGACGATCACGATCTGTCCACGCTGCGGCTGATCCACTGTGGCGCCGCGACGCTCGCCGACAATGTTGCTCAATCCTGCTCCGAGCGACTGGGCTGCCAGATTCGATACGGATACGGTATGACCGAGGTAAGTCCGTTGTCCCACGCCAGTCTCGGTGTTCCGAGCAAAGATAAGCCGGGCTCGGTCGGTTACTGTCTTCCCAACACTCAGTGCAAAATCGTTGACTACAACACAGGCGCTGAACTCGGCCCGGATCACGAAGGTGAAATCTGGGTACATGGGCCACAAGTGATGAAGGGCTATCACGGTAATCCTGAAGCCACTGACGAAATGCTCGATAAAGATGGATGGTTGCGCACTGGTGACATTGGCTACTGCGATCGGCTGGGGCGGCTGTTTGTAATAGATCGACTGAAGGAGTTGATCAAGGTCGACGGCCGGCAGGTGGCTCCTGCGGAACTGGAAGCTGTGTTGTTGTCCCATCCGTCAGTGGCTGACGCCGCGGTTGTTCCCAGCCCGGATGAAAAATACGGAGAAGTCCCGAAGGCCTTTGTGGTATTGAAAAGTGAAGCGGGCGCCGAGGAAATAATGGACTTCGTTGGAACGCGTGTGGCGCGTTACAAGCGTGTTCGTCGCCTGGAGTTTGTAAGTGAGATTCCGAAGAGCCCCGCGGGAAAAATTTTGCATCGCGTCCTCAAGGAGCGCGAACGACGCTCGCTCAGGAATTAGCGGTGTCCAGCAGAACTGGCTGCGTATGACTATCATTAGCACCTGGCTTCAGCCAGGTGATGCAGTATTTCTAAGAAGCGGGAACCGTTTCAACGGTTTGCCAAAATTTTTGCATCGGATCACCTGGCTGAAGCCAGGTGCTAATGAGATAGGTTATCCGACTGAAACTTACTGTTGGTAGAAAACCAATCTACACAGCTTGGGCGACTGCGAGTTCCGGAGCCGTCGAATTCTTTAGCAATCCTGAGGTGAGACGCCCGCTTAGTCGACCAAAGCTTTGAAGGTTCCTCCCCGAACTCAGCGCGTATCGCAAACTTTCACTTCGCCAAACCCTGTTGAGAGGAAATAGGGTTCATGGCGACAAGTGCGGGCTCAATGACTTCATTTTGGGGAACATTGATCGCTTCGCGACGCGGCCGTATCCCCCAGTCGCTCGTCCTTCTTGTCATGCGAATAGCCGCCCGAACAGAGAGTCTGGCAAATAACCCCAGCTTAGTTTTTCGGACGTTATCGGCGGCAATGCCACCCGGATAAAGCGATGCGAACACCAAACATGCCACCGCGTAGACAACCTTGCTGCTGAGGGACAGCAAGCTCATCGGGCCATTCCGCATGCGCCTGAATATTCCTTTCAAACCATAAAAGGCGCGCCAACTCTGCTGTACCTCCTTCATCAGGTCTGCAACTGCTATCGTGGGGTGTTTGACTGCGACATCGGTATGGTCATAATCGAGCCAGAACTTATCACGAACGATTTGCACCGCGTGTTTTGGCACGTAGTCAGCCCGATCACGATTTTTCCAATCGCGCATCATTTCGTGGTAGTCCTTGGTTCCGGGATACACGCTGTAAAGCGGAAACTGGGCGAAGGCTGTGCCCGAGGCGTTCGCGAATTGCCGCATGATCCGAAGAGTGGCCAGCGTATCACTCTCGAGACCGCCAATAATCGAGGCAAGAACCATGATTCCATGACTCTGAATCTTTTGAATTGCCTCAACCATCTTTTGTCCCACCGGGTTCCAGGTCTTGTTCGCGTTCTTTAAGCCCTCTTCGGTAAACGACTCCACTCCGATCAGTGCGCCGCGGAGGCGCATCTTGTTGTACATAGCGTCGAGGTATTCGTCGTCACTGATACACTCCGCTGTCATTTGCGTAAAACCGTAGAGCGCAGGAGGCCCTAACCGATCGTACTCATCGAATAGTTTGAGCCGATCCTCGCGCACACGTTCGAGATTGGCCCGAGTGCCCGGGGTTGTCTCTCTCGCGATACGACCCAAAGTTGCGGGCGTGAAATTGTCGTCAGAGAAAAAGACGTAGCGGAAACCCATCGCGTAAAGCTCGTTTGCTTCCTCAATGATCTGATCGTTCAGGTGCAAGCGGGGCGTCCGGCCATCAGTCACCCAAACAGAGCAAAAGCTGCAATTCTCAGGACAGCCCGCTACGGTCTGGATACAGCCCATCAAGTATTTACTTGGATCCAGCAGATCCCAACGAGCCTTCCCCATCAGTTCTCCCGGCACTCGCCCACCGTCGTAAACGCGTTGTAGTTTGCCAAGGTGAGCGTCCTCCAGGACTTTGCTCCAGATGATATCAGCGTTTCCCTTAACAACCGCGTCAGCGCCCATCTCCAAGGGCTCTTCAGGGAATATGCTAGCGTGAATGCCGCCGACGATGACGGTTGCTCCGCGCTTCTTTGCCTCGCGCACTACGCGATAACCCGGCCGGCAGTTTCCCGTGTGGATTCCGACACCGACGATATCACCCGGACCGACCTTGTCAGCATCAAACGCCATAACCGGCTCGTCGACAATGACCGGATCACCTGCCAACTCAACTGGCGTTGCGCCCGCAATGACAAATAGCCACCGAGGAGTGATCACGCTGTAGCCGACGGTAGCGTTTGCCGGGTTTACTAGTATCACCTTACTCATAACGCATTCTCCTTTTCAGTTGTGCGCGTGATCCATAGTTGGTCCGCACGAAGTCGGTTACAGAATGGTAGTACCAATGAATCGTCCTGATTGGCTTGAGAGGATCAGGATCTGCCTCAGAAAAACGCGCAAAGCGTAATGGCACAAGGCAGCACTGTCAATACCAAGAGGTTCTCGGGCGAAGACAAACCGTTGAAACGGTTTGCCAAAATTTTTGCTTTAAGGGGTCACCTGGCTGAAGCCAGGTGCTAATGAGATAAACAAGGGATCACCGGGCTGAGGCCAAGTGCCAATGAGATAAACTCGGCGCCGCTGATCGACAGGTCTAAGAGCGTTTGTGAGGAAACTATCGAAACGCTTGCTGGTTATCCTGCTGCTGCAAATCCGTCCTAAAAAAACAAGATACTAAAGAGATGGCGTCGATTTGAGCTAATGTTTGTTCGAAATCAGGATCTAAACAGCCTGTGCGACTGCCAGTTCCGGAGCCGTCGAATTCTTTAGCAATCCCGAGTTTAGAATGTCTTCGTGTAACTCGCCTTGCTTGTCAGTAACCATCGTTGGCTTGAAGAAGCTTTCAAAGCGTGAATCGACCCGGAAGGCCGGTGTGTACATATGGTCCAGAGGTTCCGTCGTGCTCACGTAGGTACGAGGCCGCGGCTTCTTCCTTAACCATCCTAACCCGGTGAGCGAAGTGGTAAGAGGTTGAGCACAAACGAGCAGGCCGGCGCCCACAGCCAGCACCATCTGCATGTTTGTTAGTTTGGAACGATAGATCCGCGCAAATCCCGCAGCATGCTTCAAAACGCGCCCGTGAAAACCTTTTAGACTTTGCAGGTCATCGACAAACTTCACCACCTCGACTATAGGGTCGACCGGTTTCTGCAAAACAGTAGTCCCGTCCATGTCCCGCAGTTTCGTCTCGGGAAGAATGGTCCGGTTCTTCAAGCATTCGTAGAAATAAGGAGTGCCCAAAAGCGGAATCGGGAGCGTGACAAAAGAGGGTATTGTGATTTCCGGTGTGCCGGTAATGAAGTTCAACTCGCGGCGCAGGTCGGCGATGCTTCGAGTGGACACGTCCATCATCAAGCCATAGGAAAAAACAACGCCTGCATTTAATGACTTGCTAATCACTTCCACCTGGGGCGCCTTTGTGTTCTGCAGCTTATTGAAATTACGCAGCCAGTCGTTATCGAAAGACTCCAGTCCACTGAAAAGAAGCTCGCAGCCGGCCTCTCTGATTAACTTCAGATTGTCATCGCGACCATAAAAGTCGTTAGTTACAAGCGCGCCCCATTCATTAAACTGGCCAGCCGCCCGCATTTCATTGATGAGTCTTAACCTCGCCTTGAAATGATTTCGGTCGCTGCCATAAAAATTGTTATCGAGGAAAAACATTCTTCGCCGTTTGCCCGAGGCGAGGATCTGCTGGCGAATGTGATCGATTTCGTAAGTTTGATAATTATGGCCTTCGGCAGTTAACGAACAGAAGGAGCAGCGGAAGTTGCAATAGCGAGTCGTTTCCACGTAGCCAATTCTTCCGAGCCAGTAAGCGAGGTCATAGCGGGGCAGCATTGTTCCCGCCACGTATTCAGGACCGAGAGCTTCCCTGATCACCTCGCAGAGTTCTTCGATATCTCCCAGGCAAGTGTAGTCAAAGACTTTTCTTGAGAGCAGCGGCAGCGAACGCGCGGGAGGTCCGCCAGCTACGACAATTACTTTTGGATTCTTCGTGCGAGCATATGCGGTCAGATGAAGCATGCGGTCGAAGCTATTTGTCAGACCCGTAAGGACCAGCACGTCCGGCCAAGCGAGCAATTGTTCATCTTCAAGCGGCCCGCTTGCGAGTTCCGTATAGCAGCGAACGTCACACAGTTCACGAGAAAAAGCGCCCGCGAGATAGATCGGACCGACTGCCTGAGGGATCTTTGTTGTCCTGGGAATAGGCTGCCGCGAATCGTCAAAGTAGCAATTTACGATCAGCACTCGCTTGCACGGCAAACTCGCCTTGGGGCTTCTTATCGCGTGTAACTCGGGGCGCATCCAATGTCTCCTCTGGGACAACCGCTTGCTCTCTGTCCGAATGTGTTCAATTAGCTGGGTTTTTTCGGCTGTTAAATAGCCTCTCTGAAACCTAAACGGCGAGGCGATTTGGTTGGAAACCGGAGAATCATGAAATCGCCGGTTACTCTACTATTTCAGCCGTTCTTAGGCAATGATGATTAATGGCAATGATGATTAAGGGCAATCAGGGAAATTACTCAGGTATCACGCACAATGGTGTCGGCCGAGAGTAGATCAGGCTTCAATCTGCGACAGCGCCACGACTTACAAACTTCAAAGTTTATAGAACTCAGTTTTGCGATGCCAGGTCTCGAAGCGCGTCAGAGAGTCTGGCGCAGACTCTGCCGGAAGCGACTGAATACTGCCGGAAGTCGAAGGTTGTCACGAGCGCCACTCCGAGACTTGCCGACGTGAGAAAGATTTCATCCGCCTCTGTGAGATCTGCCAGGTCATACACACCCTCGATTATGGGAATAAACTGTTTGCTTGCCAATTCGATAACAGCACCCCGCGTTACACCTGCCGATGCTCCAGTAGAAAGAGCCGGCGTGTGCAGTGTGCCGTCTCTTACCCAGAAAATGTTTGCCATCGTTGCTGAAACAATCTCGCCGCGTTCGTTGAGCATGACAGCTTCGTTAAAATCTCTCGCCTGCGCCTCTTCCCAGGAGAGCACCTGGTCCAGATAGTTTAAACTTTTGATTCCGACGAGCGGCGAAAATGTGTTGTAGCGATAAGGCGAAACAGCGAGTGACAATCCCGCCGGCGAAACCTTCTGTGCTTCGCTTGTCATGATAAGGAGGTCCGTTTTGCGCGTACCCTCCTTTTTCGTTTTCCAAACGTCACGTCCGCTGCGTGCGAGCAGGATTACGCGCGCGCGCCCGTTTCGCACCTGGTTGACCGCGACGAGTTTTCTAACTGCCTCCCCAACGTTCTTTTCGTTTGCTTCGGTGCAATCGACGTTCAATCGCTCGGCATGGTCCCTAAGGCGTTTCCAGTGGTCAGGCCACAGGAATGCCTTGCCGTTGTAGATTGCTACTGTGGTAAAAACCCCCCGGCCGTACAGCATTGCCGATGACACGGGCGCTACCCGCGCCTTCGTGGCTTCGAGCATTACTTTGTTGAGATAAATTACGGGATGCACAATCGGGTCTCGGCTCAGTTGCGGTTCGAGCTTTAGCTTGTCGTTTAATCGTCCAAAGTCCAACGTCCGACGTCCAATGTCCAATGTCCAATGTCCAACGTCCAATGTCCAACGTCCAACGTCAAGAACCAAATCAAGATGCGCAATTAATCGAGCACGTGGGACCAATCTGAAGATACTACCGCTAACTCAGACTTTGGACATTGGACACTGGACGTTGGACGTTGGACATTGGACATTGGACTCGCTGAAGCAACCTAAAAGTTGAACTCAAAACTCATTGAGCTACTCTCTGCCTGCGGCCATCACCTCGGCCTCGAGCTTTTTGGCCAGGGAGCTACGCCAGGCCTTTTCTATCTCGCTAATATCAGTCGAGATGGCTTCTTTTTGAGCAAGCTTTATTCGAAGCGTGTTTCCGCCAACATAGCCGATTACCGTGAACGGACAATTCTCACGCTCGGCAATACTTTCGACCGCAGCGCGTGAAGATCCCGGGAAACTAACAATGATCCTTGAAGGTGATTCTCCGAAGAGCATGCTCGCCGGAGGGAGCGCCGCTAAAGCGTCTGAAAAAATAATGTCGGCTCCCATGGCTGGGCGATTCAGAGAAGAAAAACAGCATTCTGCGAGTGCTATTGCGAGTCCGCCATCTGAGCAGTCGTGGGCTGATGCCAGCAATCCAGCCTCTGCTGCCTCGAGACAGACGTTCTGCACCGCACGTTCGGCTTGTAAATCTATTTTGGGCACTGTGCCATCGGCAATGATCGCCTCAGTTGAAAGTCCTTCAATGGTCGCCGCATATTCGCTATTGGAAATGTCGTCTGCAGTTATCCCCAGCAGAGCGATCACGTCGCCATCTTTTTTGAATCCAGGTTGCACAACGCGGCGCACATCCTCGACGAGGCCAATCATGCCGATCACGGGCGTGGGGAGAATGCCGCGCCCTTCAGTCTCGTTGTAGAAGGAGACGTTGCCGGAAACTACTGGTGTATTGAATGCTCGACACGCTTCAGCCATCCCGTCGATAACTTCTGAAAAAGACCACATCACTTCCGGACGTTCGGGCGATGCGAAGTTAAGGCAATTTGTAATTGCCAGGGGGCGCGCGCCAACGCAGACTACGTTGCGAGCCGCCTCCGCCACAATCAGCTTCGCTCCTTCGCGAGGATTAGCTGCGCAGTAACGGCCGTTGCCGTCGAGTGTCATCGCCAGTGCACGGCGGGTTTCTTTGATTCGTACAACCGCGGCGTCCGCGCCTGGCAAAACAGCGGTGTTGGTTCGGACCATGTGGTCGTATTGCCGGTAGACGAATTGTTTGGAGGCGAGGTTTGGCGAAGCCAGAAGCTTTAGAAGAACGTCGTCGAAGTTCTGATCTTTGAATTTTGTCCTTTGATCTTTGTACTTTGGACGTTGGACGTTGGACTTTGGACTTGGCCGCGACATCGGGCGTTCGTAGAGTGGCGCTTCATCTGTAAGCGCGGAGACGGGAATATCAGCCACCGTCTCGTCGTTATGAATCACGAGCATGTTGCGACCCTCCCGCACGCGCCCGATAACCACAGCGTCTAGATCCCACTTTCGAAAGATGTCGATCACTTCCCGCTCGCGTCCCGAATGAGCAACGATCAGCATTCGCTCCTGCGACTCGGAGAGCAGCATCTCGTAGGCTGTCATTCTCGTTTCACGCTGCGGGACCAGTGACAGGTCGATCTCTACACCGGTTCGGGCACGCGCGGCCATTTCACATGAGGAAGACGTCAGGCCGGCCGCGCCCATATCCTGAATACCCGCCACGGCGCCGCTGCGCATCGCTTCGAGGCAAGCCTCAAGCAAAAGTTTTTCGAGGAAAGGATCGCCAACCTGCACGGTCGGCCGTTTCTCGAGCGCCTCTTCGTCAAACACCGCTGAGGCCATGGTCGCTCCGTGAATGCCATCGCGTCCCGTTTTAGCGCCAACATAAAGAATCGGATTGCCAACTCCCGTCGCCTTGCCGAAAAAGATCTGGTCCTGGCGCACCAGTCCCAGCGCGAATGCGTTTACCAGCGGATTGAGCGAATAGGCATCGTCGAATGTAACTTCGCCACCCACTGTAGCGACGCCGAATGCGTTGCCGTAATGAGCAATGCCGCCAACCACTCCAGCAAGCAAGGAGCGATTGCGGCGCCCGTACTGAGGGTGATCCAGCGAACCAAATCGCAGGCTGTTCATTGAAGCGATCGGTCGGGCTCCCATGGTGAAAACGTCGCGCAGAATGCCGCCGACTCCAGTTGCGGCTCCCTGGAATGGCTCAATGAATGAGGGGTGATTATGCGATTCGATCTTGAAGGCTGCACACCAACCGTCACCGATATCAACGATGCCGGCATTCTCGCCGGGAGGTACGATGATGCGGTCGCCGGTGGTTGGAAGCCTGCGTAAATGAATGCGCGAGGACTTATACGAGCAGTGCTCAGACCACATTACGGAGAAGATGCCCAGCTCAACGAGACTGGGTTGGCGGCGCATAAGCGACGTGATGCGTTCAAACTCTTCCGGTGTGAGATTGTGAGCGGAAATTACTTCAGGAGTGATCGGTTCCATAAGAAAGTAGGCAATGGGCCGCGAAGGAGGCAGCAGAAGTTTCAGTCTTAGATCTGATATTTGAAAATCTGAGATCTGAAATCTAAGATCTGAGATCTGAGATTCCGGGAGCTGCCGAATTGCCTACTGTCTTACTGCCTACCAGCTTCTCAATTGCGGCTCGCAATTCAACCGCGTTTACACGACCAAAATGTTTGTAAACTATCTGGCCTTTTGCGTCGTAAAGAAAAGTGGCTGGCAAAGCACCACCCCATTCGCGATCCACTGCATTGATTGCCGGTTCCGGGTCGGCAACGTCCAACAAGTAGACGGGCATTTTTGCGCGCATCTCCCGCAGAAACTTCGGCACTTCAGTATTGATATCTTTCAGATCGTCGAGAGTGATCGCAATGAAGTCGAGCCCTTTTGGTCGATACTGTGCGTCGATTTTCACCAGATCAGGAAACTCGTCGCGGCACGGATCGCACCACGTGGCCCAATAGTTGACTAGCAGCGGACGAGTGCCGTCGCGTTTCAACAGGCCTTGCAGCTCCTCAGCGTTAATCGCGCGGGCAGCATTGCGCGGCTCTACTGGGGGCGCAATGCGAGCCTTTCGAGCCTTGCGAGATTGGGCAGCCGCTGAGAAGCCTGGCAACAAACTGCCTGGACCAACGACGACTGCGACGACGACAAGCGCCAGCAGGATGAATTTTGAAACAAGCGACATTAATCAGCACGCTTGATCGAGCAGCCGAAAGCGTTCGCTGTTGTTTTTGCGACCGGTTTTCCGGACAGCGTTGCTTCCAGGGCATCTCGCAACTCGTTGGAGTTGACCTGCGAAATGTCCCGGCTGTTATCTATGCGTCCGTGGTAGACCAACTTATTATTCTTATCGAGTAAATATGCCTCAGGTGTCCTGGTGGCCCCCAGCGTGTCGGCAATCTTGTTGCCGTTATCCTTGAGAATCAAGAAGGTCATCTTGTGAGCGGCGGCGTGGGCTTTTACGGCCTCGGCTGGTTCAGACACATTTGAGTTAATGCCGACCACTGTTATTCCGCGGGCTTTGTAATCCTGAGCTAGTTTTCCCATTCGCTCGTTGTAGGCGTTGGAAATCGGGCATTGCACCGCGATGAAAATCAGGACCGTACCGTTCGTTCCTTTAAGCGAATTAAGGGAATGCTCCTTCCCGTCCGTATCGGGAAGGGTGAAATCTACGATGGTAGCGCCAATCGCAGGGGGAGCCGGAACATCGGTGTCATTAGTTCGCGCGCTTCCGCCGATCTCAAGGGCGGCGACTGCTAACATAGTGGTAAGCATCAGCGAGACAGCATGTAGCTTTTTCATGAGTGTAACTCCTCTTAGTGGCGATACAACGCGATGCGGAATAGGGAGAATTGGAAACGAAAGATTAGCAGTCTGGGATGAAGCGTGGCAAGCGAGGGAACTGAAGGACCGGGCGCCGTTCAAACGGAGTCTGAATGCTTCCGCCATCGTGCTGCGATGACGAGGGCTGTTAAGGTAAGAGTCACAAGAGCAGACAGCAGACAAAACTGACAGAAGGCCTTGATGACGAATCCCTGAAGGTAAAGCAGCCAGAGCGTAGTGAGGAACATTACTCCCACGACAACTGCGAGTAACCTGCCCGCTAGTTCGTAGCCAAAAGCCGCGAGCGTGGCGAGGCTAAAAACTGTGAAGTATGCCACGGCGCCTATTAGCGCGAGAGGGATGCCACGTATGGAAGCATACGGGCTGGAAAGCACTTCCGAGCAACCTGCGACAATGGTGCAGCGAACACTTCGACCAGAGAGGTGTTCAACTGTGAGATAGATGGAGTCCCCGAGCCCGATGAGTGAAACGAAAGCTACGAAACCGCGTAGGATCGCCGCTCGTCGCGGGTGATTTGGTTTGTCCGTTTCGTTTGGACTGGTCACGAAATTCCAATTCAGATCGCTTTGCTTTCGCAACAGAACAGACTAGTCCCAGCGATATTGCTCTAAAAAGCCGCGTAGCGGCGAAATATTTATAGAACAGGCGACTATCAACCTCGAAACTCCGTAGGAGCTAAACACTTCTTGATAGGCGTTGATCTTACTTATAAACATCTCGTCCCTACAGGACGTTCTTTCCCTGCGGGCGTGCTGGTCGGTGACGCGATGCCTTGGCTCCTAATCCAAGTTTCTAATCGTCATGGACGGGCGGAGAGTTCGGCGTTTATGAGAGCCCGAAGTTTTTCGGGCGCGAGAGATTCAAAGGGCACCTCGCGGCCATTAAGAAAGACTGTCGGTGTGCCCTTAACTCCCAGTGAGTGTCCGCGCTTTCCATCCAGAAAAATCCGCCGTTCAACAATTTCGCTATTGATGTCTTGCTTGAACTGTTCAAGATTCAAGCCGATCTTAGCGGCATAACCTTCAAAGATCGGACGTACGTCAAAAGCCTCGTGCCAGACTTTTTGGTTTTCATAAATCAAGTCATGCATTTCCCAAAACTTGCCTTGCAGGCTTGCGGCTTCGGCTGCGCGTGCCGCAGCCAGCGCATGTTCATGAGTGGGCACGAGGGGAAACTCACGAAAGATTATTCGCAGCCTCGGGCCAAATTCGCTCTCCATCGTTTTCAGGACAGGGTGGAACAGTCCGCACGGCGGACATTCGAAGTCGCCAAACTCTTCGAGTGTTGCCGGCGCGGTGGCCTCACCTAATGCATGCGGCGGGTCGGCGCCAGGTTCCAGGTTGTTCGCGGCCCCCGCCAAAGGCGACGCGCCAGGCAGAGGCGAGGCGCCGGTTACAGAGGATGCGCTGGACCCGGGCCTGGCAGCCCGAGTTTCCTCTGTTGGGCGCGTCAAATACCAGGCCGTGAGTAACGCCGCTACCAGCACCCCGGCAATGATGACAAATGGAAGGGCGCGTTTCATCCAATCAACAGTTTACCAAGGCTCGCTACCTGGGTACGACGCGTTACTCAACCGTATAGACAACTGTCTTATCAAGATCGCCGTTAATGTAAACCTGAACCTTGTATTTCCCTGTGGGCCAGTCTTGCGGCAGGGTTAAATGGCCATGAACCACATTCTCGAGTGCTTTGGTAGAGTAGTCGATGTCCTTGATCTTCTGGTTCTTGGTGCCGTCGGCATCAACTATCCACCATGAAAACTTCATTTGCGTTCCAGACTTTGCCTGTTTCAAGGTTGCAACGCAATGGACCGTTCTGTCGCCAGGCGCGAACGAATCCGTCTCTTTTCCTGGCGCACCATTACCATCGTCCTTGGCCATGTGTATTTCCTTGATGGTGGACCCGGATCCGAGCTCGACGTCTGTGTTGGAATTGGTGGTTTTAGTATTTGTATTGCTCTCGGTGTTGGCATTCTTGTACTTGCCGAGGTTGCAGGCAAGCACGACGAAGACTAAAAGCCCGGCGGCAAGCCAGGCGGGATGGTGTTTCATCTTAAGTTCTCCATTGTGGTTGTAATTGAAAGTTGCCAATCAGGCCACCGCGGCCAGCGTGGCAGCAAGCGAACGAAAAATGTCGCGTCCGTCACTCGACCCCAGCAGATCTTCACACGCTCGTTCAGGGTGTGGCATCAGGCCCAACACATTGCGCGCATGATTGCAAATACCAGCGATGTTATCGCGCGAGCCGTTTGGGTTTGCCGCTTCAGAGACTTCCCCATTTCGGTCGCAATATCGTAAAACGATCCGCCGATCTCGACAGAGCTCTTCGAGAGTCCGATCGTTACAGACGTAGTTTCCCTCGGCATGAGCAATCGGAATTCGTAGCACGGCTCCTTGTTCCATTTCATTTGTGAAAGGCGTGTCGGAAGTTTCAACGCGCACAAATACGTGTTCACAAATGAAGTGTAGATCGCGATTACGAATCAAGGCGCCCGGCAATAGGCCTGCTTCGCAAAGAATCTGAAAGCCATTGCAGATGCCCAGGACGAAGCGGCCGGTGGCGGCGAATTTCTTTACCGATTCCATCACCGGCGAAAAGCGAGCGAGCGCGCCCGCTCGCAGATAGTCGCCATAAGAAAAACCGCCTGGAATGATTAGCGCATCATAAGGGTTTAGATTTGTCTCGCGATGCCAGATGAAGTCTACCGGCTGGCCAACATGCTTTGAGATCACATGATAAGCATCGTGATCGCAGTTTGAGCCAGGAAAAACAATTATTCCAAATTTCACGCTTCAATCTCCACGCGATAGTCTTCGATAATCGGGTTGGAAAGAACTTCCCGCGCCATGCGAGCCACCGATTCGCGTGCTTGTTCCTGATCAGCTGAATCCTGAAGCGCAATCTCGAAGTATTTACCCTGACGAACATCCGCGATGCCGGTAAAGCCGAGTAGCTCTACGGAGTGTTGTATAGCTTTACCCTGTGGATCGAGCACGCCCGGCTTGAGACTAACGTAAACTTTCGCTTTCATATCGTTTGGCACAACTTCCGGATTTTCCCGTTCATACTAAGACATAACATTGCTTCATGTGTAGCTAATAGCATAATATCTCGGCCCGCGACGTTAGTATTCAATCTTTAGACAATTCTGAACCCAGGAGAAACTAATAATGCAAAACCCCCCGCCCGGACAGCAGAATTACGGCACCCCCAGCGGTAGCCCCCCTCAGAGCAGCTCTCCATTGGGCGGCATGGACCCTAAAGTAGCCGCTGCCATCTCGTACATTTGGATCGTAGGATTGATATTTTACTTTATCGAAAAAGAAAATCGATTCGTACGTTTCCACGCGATGCAGTCGATTCTTTTTGGTGTCGCAAACTCCGTAATTATGGCCGTGCTCGCCATTATTGCCAGCATTCTGACGGTTGTTGGTATAGGTAGCGCGGCCGTGGTCGGCGGCGGCCTCGGCTCCTTGATTGGTCTCCTCGTGTGGGCGATGTGGGCGATATTCTGGCTCATCGCCATGTTGTTTCTTGTCGGGCTAATCTTCGCGGCTGTTAAGGCTTACCAGGGCCAAACTTTCAAACTACCCGTCATCGGCAACATGGCTGAGAAGATAGTGAACAAATAGGATCGACTCCTCGCGGGCAGGCCAGGCAGAAGCCCGACTGTTAAGGAAGGCTCCATTCGACGTTCGCGTATCAGCAACGCCGCGCTCCTTTGTAGCCCTCCCTAACCGTCGGGCTTCTGCAAATTCGCCTCGCCAAAAACCCTGTCAAAGATCCTGTCGACATTTCTCAGATAAGTGTTAAGCGTGAACACGGCGTCAATCTCTCGCAAAGAAAGATGAGATTTAATGTCCGGATCATTCTTCACCAGGTCCTGGAAGTCTTTGTTCTCATCCCAAACCTTCATGGCATTTCTCTGCACCCACTCATAAGCTGTTTCACGTGAGACGCCCTTTTGCGTAAGTACGAGCAGCAGTTGCCCGCTGAAAACCAGACCTTTCGTGGTCTGGAGGTTTTGCAGCATGCGCTCCGGGTAGACCACGAGTCCTTCAACTAAAGACGCTGCTTTATGAAGGATGTAGTCGAGGGCAATACTCGAATCCGGAAGAACCACTCGTTCAGCCGAGGAATGCGAGATGTCACGCTCATGCCAGAGGGCAATGTTTTCGAGTCCCACGAGGCTGTTGGCTCTGACAACCCGGGCTATGCCGCAGATGCGCTCTGAGATAATAGGATTCCGTTTGTGAGGCATCGCGCTTGAACCTTTTTGGCCCGGGGCGAAGCGTTCCTGAGCCTCGTTAACTTCCGTTCGTTGCCAGTGCCGAATATTGAGTGCAAACTTCTCTAGCGACGAGGCAATAATGGCTAGTGTGCTTAGGTACTCGGCGTAACGATCCCGCTGAATAATCTGCGTGGAAACGGGAGCTGGTTTGAGGCCAAGCCGCGCGCAGACCTTCTCTTCAACAACCGGATCAAGATGGGCGAATGTCCCTACCGCCCCGCTTATTTTCCCGACAGCTACTGTAGCTCGCGCACGCTTCAAGCGATCCCGGTTGCGCCGCATCTCGTCGTACCAAAGTGCGAAGGTTAATCCGAACGAGGTTGGTTCAGCATGGACGCCGTGTGTGCGGCCAATTTGGGGAGTGTCCTTGAACTCAAATGCCCGGCTCTTGAGCACCTCTAAAAGCGATTCGACCTTCTTAAGCAGAAGATCGCACGCGTCTCGCAAAAGCAGCGCGTTAGCAGTATCCACGACATCCGAAGAAGTGAGACCGTAGTGAACGAAGCGCGAAGCTTCGCCAATTTTTTCTGAAAGATTAGTGGTGAATGCGATTACATCGTGGTTGGTAGTTTTCTCGATCTCATTGATTCGTTCAACGGAGAAATTCGCACGCTCCTTGATTTGATCTAACGCATCTCGCGGAATCGTTCCCATCTCTGAATGGATTTCGCAAACGGCGATTTCCACCTCGAGCCACTTCTGAAATTTGCTCTGTTCACTCCAGAGCGCGCCCATTTCAGGCAATGTGTAACGTTCGATCATGAAACTCGGGACCCATTCACAGATTAGGCAGACTTGGTCAGTACCGCCTGTGGTAGCGGGCGGGTGGCCGAGCAGTTTCCGCCATCTGCGGATTTCTTATTTCAGCGCGGTTGAGTTGACAAAATATCGTGCTAGCTGCCAGCGGTTATCCCGCTCGATCAGTGTGAAAGTTTCCATGCCTTCGCCATTCTGAAATCTTGTTCTGTAGGTGACGATGTAGGCGCGGCCTTTTAGGGGTCCACTGGAATTCTCTTGTTCAGTCGCTGACTGCAACATTCGGTTTTCAACCAGGCCCAGCTTCGCCCGCAGGGTCTTCAAGGTTGAGACAGACTGTTCGAGCGTTGCGTCTCGTCGCCACAGATCCGACGCCTCGTTATAAATCTTTTCGTAACGCTCTGCCGCAATCTCTTCGCTTATTGTCCCAATCGCTGATTCCACTTCGGGCGGAATACTTCGGCGTTCTTCTTTGGATCCGCAAGCGCAAATAACGAGCGAAGCCAGCAGGATCAGCAAGCATGGAAAAGGCGGGAGGGAACACAAAACCTTAGGGCTAACAGACCCAATCGTTGTCCTTCCGCCCGCACCCTTCATCGTTCCTCACACCTCGATCCATGGCGTTGGTTCCCTGGGAAACGACAGGCTGATCTGAGTGTCGGTGTGGAAAAGCGGGTAGCGCTCCTGGAGAGCCACTTCAGCGGAGATCTTCGCAAGATAGGGGTTGTTTGCACGTTGCGAGAGATGGGCTAATACCAGGTACCTCGCGACGCCGTCAAAACCTTCGCGAATCCACTCAGCCACGTCTTCATTAGAGAGATGACCGAGTCGCGAAAGAATTCGCTGTTTCAGTTCCCACGGATAAACGTCACAAGCTTTTAACATGTCGCGGCTGTGGTTTGATTCAATCACAATCGCAGCGCAACCGCGTAGACGCTCGCTAATAAGAGTCGTGATGTGGCCAAAATCCATCAACGTGGCAATCTTCACGCCCTGATGAGTAGCCGTAAATCCGAAATTGTCGACCGCGTCGTGCGGAATAGTAAAAGGATGGAAATCGATTTCGCCTATACGGAAGTCTTTGCTCGATTCTATCCGTTCGACCCGGTCGCGAAGGGCTTGGGCACGTTTGCGCGGCTCTTCATTGCTGACATCTTGACGCTCGCTCACATAGGCATCGCAAGTCTTTGCGGAAATGTAGACCGGACAGTCAACGGTTCTGAGTAGCACGCGCAGACCCCCAGCGTGGTCTCCATGTTCATGTGTGACCAGCACGGCATCAAGCCGTTGAAGGTCTTCGCCGACGAGAGCGAGCCTGCGCGCAATTTCCTTTGCGCTTAGTCCGGCGTCAACGAGAACACGAGTCTCGCCTGCAACGATCAAGACCGCATTGCCCGTTGATCCGCTGCCGAGAACGGTAAGTTTCATCTTAAGGATGTTAGAGCTATGAACTGGCTACCAAGAAAGGCGTAGAAAGAAACTTTATCATTTAATACAAGAAACGGCTACACGGCGTCTTTCACATTTGAAGCCGCGAACGATCGACGCGAAAGCCGTTGAGGTTTCCGAGAGCGCCAAGCGCCAGCGATTCTGTGGTGAAAAATTTGCGAGCGACCCGCTGCAGATCCTCAGGATTAACAGCCTCGATTTTTTGAATGATTTCCACCGTGGGAATACGACGGCCATGTATGATCTCCTGCCGGGCCAACGCGCCGGCGCGTGCACTAGACGATTCAAGCCCGAGAAGTATCGATGATAAGGCCTGATCCTTAACAAGCTTCAGCTCTTCCGGTGGAACGCTCTCGCTCACAACGCGCCGCATCTCTGCCAGCGCCAAATCAACAACCTCGTCCAGGTGTTGCGGTGAAGTTCCGGCATAGATCGTGAAAACACCGACGTCTGAGAATGCACTGCCTCCGGCTCCAACAGAGTAGGCGAGGCCGCGCTCTTCACGAACTGTTTGCCAAAGCCGGCTGGAAGTACCCCCGCCGACGACTGATGCCAACAAGCTGGCGGCATATCGTTCCTCACTTCTTGCATCGGGCCAGGGTGCTGCGATAACAAGATGCGCTTGCTCGAGCTCCTTCTTCTGCTCAATAAGAATAGGCGCCGCTGGAGAAGGCGATTGCTCCGCCGCCGAATTCAACGGACTTGCTTCTTTTTCTGACGCCGACTCAAAAGAGCTTTCAACCAGTGCCACCAATCTCTCGTGTTCAACGTTGCCCGCGGCTGCCACAACCAGATTAGACGGTGAAAACTCGTGCGCGTGAAACGCCGAAATCGTATTGTGATCAAACGAAGAAATAGTTTCTTCCGTACCTTCTATTGGCCGTCCCAGCGGATGATCGGGGAAATAAGCAGCGTTGAAGAGCTCGCCCAGCAATTCGTCGGGCGTGTCCTCAACCATCTTCATTTCTTCGAGTATGACCTTCTGTTCGCGTTCCAGATCATTTTGGTCAAAGCGGGGATGGGCGAGGAGGTCGGCAAGTAGATCAAACGCCTCAGGCAAGCTTCTGTCCGCAACCTTTACGGCGAAACCAGTCATCTCATGGGTCGTAAAGGCGTCGAGATGTCCCCCCAGTCGATCAGATTCAACTGCAATATCGCGAGCTGTCCGGCGCTGCGTTCCTTTGAAAACCGAATGCTCAATAAAGTGGCAGATGCCATTGAGTTGGGGGGCTTCGTGGCGGGAACCACGCCGTACCCAAATGCCGGCGGTTACAGACCGCAGACCGGGCATGTGCTCGGTCAAAATCGTTATGCCGTTGGAGAGCCTGGTCGAGCGAACTTCATCAATCATGGGTTGCACAAATCAAGACTGGCAAGGATTAGTATAGCTCCGCATCCTAGCACGCCGGAAAGCGGCGGCAAAGTGGAGCCAAAGCCGTTGCGGAAAAGGGCCGATTTGCTTGACAGCGCTTTGATTACTGGTGGAAAATGTGAGCTATCCAACGGTTCTGGTAAGTCTCCTGGCCTGAACCAGCTCGTCTTCCCGGATTTAGGCGAGGCTGCCTGGTAGCTTGGAAGAGGGCAAGACCTTTGGGAGACTTCTCCTTATTTGCGCAGAGCACAGTTACAGTCGATTGCTTCAAACGTCTCCAGTGTGAGACGGAGGGAGGTTCCGTGTCGATGAGAAGAGCAGGCAAAAGAATCGTGGGGAGAAGAATCTCGCGTCGAAGAATATTAGGTCTGTTCCTGATAGTGTTTTCGGCCGTCGTTTACCTCCAGGCTCCTACTGCAAGCGCAAGCAGAGCAAATCTGGGGACAATTACTGGTGCCGTTCAGGATAACAAAGGCAATCCTGTGGCTGGCGCACTAATTTCTTTGCTGAGGGATCGGGCGAGCAAGGTCGTCAAGCAAATGCGCACCGATGCAGCGGGCCGCTTCAGCACGCGAATCTCGCCGGGTCGCTACGGCATTCGTGCGATTGCTGATGGCTTCAACGAAGTTGTCTTTTCCTCTGTAGAGGTTCGTGCGTCGCAGGAACTGGTTTACCGCTTTAACCTCGAGCCCGTTGGCTCTGGTAAGACTCTGCCCGAACGCCGCAAAGACCGCGACGACGTAAAGTGGACTTTGCGCTCAGCACAAAGCCGTCGTTCTATTTTTCAGGCACAAGAGGGTGAGGACCGCGACATTCAAGCAGTGCTCCAATCGGAAACGGCCTCCGATGACCCGACTCTTGCGAACGGATCTCCCGAAGATAGTGAAACTTCCAAAAAAGCTTCGCAGCGCGGGATGCAAGGTATTGTGGAAACATACTTTGCCAGCAACTCTTATGGTTCTAGCTACCCGGGTCTTAATTTCGCGGTGGCAACCTACCCGAACGACCGGATCGAATTGATTTTTTCCGGTCAAACCGGGGTCGGGGCGAATGCTCCTGAGCGATTCGAAGCGAGTGCACACGTTCGTGCCGGCCAGCGGCATCGCGTGGGCATGAGTCTGGGAGCGGTCCGCTTCGGCGCCCCAATCCGGGCAACGGTAAGAGATATCCAACCGGACAGACTGGGCCAGTTTTCCGTCCGTGCCATCGATGAATGGATAGTTCGGGATGGGATAGTTATCGTTCTAGGTCTTGATTATTCTCGTTTCATTGGGGCGGGTGGAGCGCGCTCCGTCAATCCGCGCATTGGACTTCAATTCGATGCGAACGCGCGGACGCGTTTGAAAGTGGGCTACGCACCCGGTGGAGAAGAAAGCCGCACGCAAAGTGTCGCGGGCTTTGAAAACAGTCAGATAGTCTTCAAGGAACCTAACCAGAGACCAATCGCCTTCGTGGACGGCAGAGCAGTAATGGAACGTAGCCACCGATTGGAGTTTGCAGTCGACAGAGTCATTGACAATAAATCCGACCTCGAGACAGCAGCTTTCTTTGATACGACCACAGGCCGCGGTGTGGGCCTGCTTAGCACACCAATGACTGCCTTCTCGGGCACAACTGGTGAAGCCTTTATCAATATCGCAAATCAGCAGGGCGCATCGCGAGGGATGCGACTGGTCTACACGAGAAGACTGAGCCGCGTGTGGACAGCATCAGCGGGATACTCGTTTGGGCGCGGACAGCGACTTTCATCAGGCGATATTTCACGACCCACTGAAATATTAGAAAACGGGTTTTTCCAAACTGCCGCGCTCCAACTCGGTGCCGGCTTTGATACCGGCACAAACATACAGACGGTGTTGCGTTTCTCGCCAAATGCGACTGTATTTGCTATCGACCCTTTTGCAGGGCGTCTTGGTGTTTACGACCCATCGTTGAGCATCCAGGTGACGCAGGACCTGCCGAATTTCGGTTTGCCTTTTCGCGCCGAAGCGGTTCTTGACGCGCGTAATCTGCTGGACGTCCAGGCAAGCGCGGACAATGGAGAGATTCTCACCCAACTCAGAACCGGCCGTCGGTCTGTTCGCGGAGGAATCTCGCTCAGGTTTTGAAGCAAGAGAGAGGGAATAAGCAGGACTTGGCTTCGCAGTTTTTATGGGTTTTGCTTTTGCTCTTCGATCTCCTTATCTAGCCGGTTCTCCAAAATCTCGGAAAAGTCCAAAAACTTGGATAGTGTGCGCCGCGGCGTGTCCGTTTGGAAAAAAACACAGCATCAGCGAGAGGAATAAAAGACTACCTATCGCAGGGGAATCTCACAGATGTCCCATTCACGACAACTAAACCGCGAGCAATTAAGGGAGCGCTCTCAAAAAAGGGACTTGGGAACACACCTTGCATTTTTGTCTCCTGATCGGGAGTCGGAAAACGTTCTCGAAAGAACTATTCATTGAAGAGATCGGTTTTTACAACTGGGACGTGGTTAGTGCTTGCCGGCACCGCTCTGCTAGTCACGGCAGGCCTGCTCAACTTTGCCCAGCGGTTAAGGCATGAAACGCCTCCCTGGGACGGCGTCAGATGGACAGACACCAAACAGGGCATCCTTGCTGAGGCTGTTGAACCCGGCTCCTCAGGGGAACGTGCGCAAGTCTTACCTGGCGATCGGTTGCTCGCGATTAGTTTAGACAATAAAAACTATGAAGAGATCGCACACGGTAAGAACGTTCAGATTTACCTGGACCAGGCCCGCGTTGGCGGTGACATACATTATTTAATAGAACGACCGTCGTATCCTGAGGAGAGCCGATTTTACTACGCGGATCTTGACCACCTGGATGCGATACACAAATGGACGCCGCGAGATCTTTACATTAATCTCATTGGCCTGGTCTATCTTTTCGTTGGATTCTTTGTCCTTTTCAAACAAGGTGGTCGCGCGCCTTTTGCGCTACACTTCGCCTCTCTCTGCCTAGCTGCCTTTGTCTTTCACTTTTATACCCCGCTCGGCACTTATCGGGATCTGGATCTGGCAATCGCATTTCTTGATAGTGCCGCGTTAATTCTGTTTGCGCCCCTTTTCCTGCATTTCTGCGCAATCTATCCGGTAAAGCAACAACTCTTCAGCACTCGCCGGTGGAGAGCCGCTTTGCTTTATGTGCCCGCCATAATTCTACTGGCGCTTGAGACCTTCATTTTTCTGCGAAATGTAATCAGCACTGCTATTCCAGCTCTGCGGCACGTACCCAACGTGTCAGAGTCACTCGTTGGTCTCTTTTACAAGCTGACTCTCGCACACTTTGTCCTGGCACTGATTGCGAGTGCAGTCTTGCTGGTGAGAACCTGGGTGAAGGCCAAGAGCGCGGTTATTCGGCAGCAGATGAAATGGGTAATTTGGGGCTCAGTGTTAGCAGTGGCTCCTTTCACTTTGCTTTATGCCGTCGGTTATTTGTTGGGCGCACAGACCGATCCCTGGCTAACCAATGCTGCGGTACTGCCTCTGATTCTTATCCCGCTCGCATTTGGCTATTCAGTTGTTCGCTACCGTCTGATGGATGTCGAACTGGTCGTGCGGAGGGTCTTTGTTTACGTTCTCACGACGCTCGCGATTGCTCTGATGGTAGGCGCTGTCGTTTATCTGGCAGGTCTCTACGCCCTGGGCGGCGACCGGGGCGTTACTTCCGGTGAAATCACACTGCGCGTGGTTGTAGCAATAGTCGCGATGGCAGCCATCGTCATGATTGCAGCTCCTGTGAAAAGCTTTCTGCAGGAGCAGATCGACAGGCTGTTCTATGGCGAGCGCTATGACATGCGCAACAGCTTGCTTGATTTTGGCCGCACGCTTTCAGCCACAACTGCGTTGGATCCTTTACTTGATTCGCTTGTAAGCCGTCTCCAGCAAGTGGTGAATGTTGGTCGCATCGCCATTTTCATAGAGGACAAAAATGCGCCTGCCGGCTATCGCGTCGCCCGAGCCGCGGGACTTTCCGCGCAGATGGTTGTGCCGCCCGACTTTCGCGAGATGATCCGAATACGCTCAGCCGAAAGCGGAGTGGTACGGACTGACGATCTGGATCTGATTCCTGAAACGACCGGTTTTGTGCGGCGCTCGCTTCATTATTATGTTCCCTGTGTAGTGCGAGGCCGCATGGTCGCAGTTATCGGACTGGGGCGTTCAGCCGATGGGGCGCTGCTCTCCTCGGAAGACGTTGACATACTGCTTACAGTCTCAGGATATGTCGCGGTCGCCATCGAAAATAGTTTGCTGTATCAGGAGCAACAGGAGCGAGCAGCAGAGCTGAAGCTGCTCAAGGAATTTAACGAATCAATCATTGAGTCGATCAACGTTGGACTCCTCGCGGTGGATCTTGACGGCAGGGTAACTCGCCTTAATTCGGCACTGGAGGAAATACTCGATCTTAGCCGCTCTGAAGCAGTGGGCAAACGCGTCGAAGAGCTCTTCTCCGAAGATTTCACTGATACGCTGCGCCAGGTGCTTGGCAATGACCGCTGGCGCTTGAGAGAGATTCGCAATATCTACAAGATACATACCGCAACCTTCGCCGGTCGCACACTTGTTCTAAACATTGCCATAGCGCCCCTGCAAGATTCGCAAGAGCAAACCGGCGCCCTGGTAGTGCTTGAAGATGTGACTTCGCGGGTCCGGCTTGAAGAACAGTTGCAGCAACGCGAGAAGCTCTCGTCGATTGGTTTGTTGGCAGCCGGCGTGGCCCACGAAGTGAACACACCTCTTACCGGCGTGTCGTCATATACCCAAATGCTTCTGGGGATGCTGTCCGAAACTGATCCAAAGCATGCGCTATTGCTGAAAGTGCGTCGCCAGGCCGAGCGGGCCACGAACATTGTCAATAATCTGCTTAACTTTTCACGTACCGGCAACGCAACCGAGTTTTCGGAAATAGACATAAGTCGCGTCCTTGACGACACACTGCAACTGCTCGAGCCGCAGTTACGCGGCAATCAGATTGATATTGTTCGCAATTACGATCCTGATTCGCCTCTTGTCATTGGTAATAGCGGCAAGCTCCAGCAAGTGTTTACAAATCTGTTGCTGAATGCTCGCGACTCGATTCCTGCCGGGGGTTCCATCAGGATTTCTACGATTCCGTCCGAGGACCACGGTCTCACGATTGAGGTTTGCGACAGCGGAATTGGAATCGCTCCCGAAAACGTCGCCAAGATTTACGACCCGTTCTACACAACCAAAGGAGTTGGGCGCGGCACAGGACTGGGCCTCGCCGTCTCATACGGCATTGTTCAGGAGCATTCCGGCCACATCAGCGTGGAAAGTACTCCGGGGCTTGGAACAACCTTTCGCATCACCCTGCCGACGGTTAATGCTCGCTCGCGTTTGCAGGCAGTCGCCGACTAACATTCAGGGGCAGATTCAAAAGGCAGGAACACGGCGACGCCTCGCTTTGCTCTTGCCTTTTTTTTTGTCTTGATCTCACCTAAACTGATTGGCTTTGAGATATGAGGATAAATCAGCAGTGGCAGTAAAACCGGAAAGACGCTTAGCCAGGAAAGGCTCAGTACTTGTCGTCGACGACGAAGAGATAATGCGCGAGGTATTGGAGACGCTCCTCTCTTCGGAAGGCTACCGCGTGGATTTGGCGAAGACTGGCGAAGATGGACTCGAGTCATACGGTCGCCGCGCCTACGATGTGGTCCTGCTCGACGTTTCTATGCCGGGCATCGGTGGGCTGCGGGCGCTGGAAGAGTTTTTGAAGATGGATTCCGACGCAGTCATCGTCATGATCACTGCTTATGCGACCTTTGATACGGCCATCGCCGCCTGGGAACATGGCGCATTCGGTTGTATACGGAAGCCTTTCCAAAACGAGCAGATTAGCGCCCAGGTGTCCGCGGGAATAAAACGGCGGCGCAAAGAAGAAGAACGACGGACGCTCAGACGCGCAATGAGCCGTGCGGTGGATCGCGGCGCCATCGTGGGCCGCTCCGATATCATGCAGGAAGTGTTTCGGCTGGTTGAGCAGGTAGCGCCTGCTCGGTCCACTGTCCTAATCACCGGTGAAAGCGGAACGGGAAAAGAATTGATTGCGAAGGCGATTCACGAGGCGAGCCCGCGCGCAGGAAAACCTTTTGTTACTGTTAACAGCTCAAACATTCCTTCCGAACTTCTTGAATCAGAACTCTTCGGCCACACGCGCGGCGCTTTCACGGGCGCAGTCGCTGCGAAGAAAGGACTGTTTGAAGTTGCTGACGGCGGATCGATTTTCCTCGATGAAATAGGCGACATTCCACCGGAAACGCAGGTACGCCTCCTGCGCGTTATCCAGGAACGTGAGTTCACTCCGCTTGGTGATACAACGCCGCGTCGCGTGGATGTGCGCATTATTGCGGCTACCAACATCGAGTTGAAGGAAGCCGTCAAACAGGGAACTTTTCGCGAGGACCTCTATTACCGTCTGGCAGTCGTGCCTATTGAACTGCCACCGTTGCGCGACAGGCGCGAGGACATCCTGCCGTTGGCCCAGCATTTCATTGAGAAGTATAACGAAGAAAACGGCCGCCGCGTGTCTCAGCAGATCGCGCCCGAGGTGCTGGCTATGCTCGAAGCTTACGCGTGGCCGGGGAACGTTCGTGAGTTGGAGAATGCGATTGAGCGTGCGGTAGTCATCGCACCAGGTGACGAGGTTTCGCGCGAGTGCCTGCGCCCGGAGATTAGTGATCCGCAGTCTGTGATTGTTGCGTCGCAAGAGGGCGCCAGCGTGGGCGCGGTGCAGGATCTGGGCCGAGGCATTAACTTTTACGATCAGGTGCGCCGCTTTGAAATTGATCTTATACGGCGCGCGCTGGAGCAGACCGGCGGACATCAATCGCGCGCAGCCCGCTTACTGGGGATGAACGCAACTACGCTGAATTCAAAAATCAAAACCTACAGGATTAGCCTGCGGCCATAATTGAAGAGTAGGGGCAGGGGG
>CAAGKR010060540.1_pt1 | contig 51490 bp, 65 predicted proteins | sample 2556971 | NCBI WGS metagenome assembly CAAGKR01 (sample SAMEA5207829, study PRJEB30636) | soil metagenome | biome: forest; feature: boreal; material: soil | place: USA | collected 2011-09 | depth 1 m | reverse complement strand
TGGCGCTGGTACCCACGCTGGTGGAGGTGGCGGTGGTTCTGCTGCTTGTACCTCAGCTGGCTCTTGCACTGCCTCCGCTGCTGGCGCTGGCGGCAAGGGTGGCGACGGCATCATCGTCGTGACATCGTACTAGGAGCCATACAATGAGAAACCTGTGGCTGGCGCTATGCTTCGCACTCCTGGGCCTTGCGCCAGCCCAGGCTCAGCCTGTTATCCCACTCACGCAGGCGTCGATTCCAATCACCATTTCCAGCGCTACCACAACTCAGTTGGTAGCACTGAAGGCAAGCCAAAGCATCTACGTCACCTCTGCCATCATCATCGCCGCTGGTACAGGCAACATCCAATTCGTCGCTGGCACCGGTGCCTCCTGCGCTACTGGCCAAACCAACATCACTGGCAATATGAGCCTTACCACCCAAGTCGGCTTCACCCTGGGCAATGGCTCTGGGGTTGTTTGGGTCGTCCCAGTTGGCAACGCACTTTGCGCAGTCACCTCCGGAGCCGTCGGCATGCCAGGGAGTTTGTCCTATGCGCAGTTTTAAGATTCTCCTTCTGCTTCTGATTGCTGGCAGCGCCCCAGCTACTGCTCAACTATCCCAAACCGGTGCTGGACATGCTGCTGTAGCTGGTGGCGGAGGCGGTGGTTGCAATGGCGTAATCGACTTCTCTGCTGGATGCACACTTCCAATGTTCGGAGGCTTATAATGCGCTGGGCACATAGACTTCTCAAGGTTGCGTACATTGGCCTGATTGCAACGTTGCCAATCGCAGCCCTTGCAACCAACTACGCTGCCACGCAAGGTTCTGGAATAACCTTCGGCTCGCTGGTTGTCTCCGCAGTCAACTACGCTCAGTTCCTGATCTGCGATCCAACCACGCCAACGCAGTGCCTAGCCGTAAATGGCAGCGGGCAGCAGACAATTGCAAATACGTCGTTCACTGCAAACGCCGGGACTAACTTAAACACTTCTGCGCTGGCAACGACAACGAACGTTGCAGCGGTAAACACCACGCTCGGCTCACCGTTCCAAGCGGGAGGCTCGATTGGCAATACAACCTTTGCAGCCACGCAAGCAACGGGGACAAACTTACACGCAGTCCTTGATACCACTTCAACAACTGCTGTAACACAGGCTACTGGTACGAATCTTCATACAGTTGTCGATAGCGCTGTCGGCCTTGCACAAGGCTCAACCACCTCCGGCCAGACCGGCTCCATGATCATGGGAGCGGTGACAACCTCGCCTCCGACTAACACAACAGCCCAAACTGCCTATGCTTCGCTTGCTACAACTGGTGGTCTTCGCGTTGCGGGTGATGGCACTAAGCTCCTAGTCACACCTGACTCGGTAGCCTTACCCGCGAATCAGTCTGTAAACCTTGCTCAGGTCGCCGGCGCTACAACGCCAGTCGGTTCTGGTGTGATGGCAACTGCGCCACGTATAGCCATCGCGACTGACAGTCCTGGCATCATCACGCTTGGCGGCGTTACAACCGCAACCTCGGTTTCGTATATTCTAAACTCACAGTATCCAGTTAACTCAGTAACGACTGCACCAACTCCCAAAACCGGAAACGCAACTGGCTCAACCGGTGCGGTGGTTGGAACACTGGCTGCCGTTGCGAGCGTCACTAACTTCATCTGTGGGTTCAATGTCTCGGCTATTGGTGGTACGGCCGCCGTAGGCCCTGTTACGATTGCTGGCTTAATCGGAAGTTCGCAAGTCTATCAAGCAAACTCATCGATTGCTGGTGGTGTGGCTTTGTCGGCTAACTTCAATCCATGCATTCCAGCTAGCGCGGTCAATACCGCGATTACCGTGACGACCACGGCCGATGGCACAGCGACCGCAGTCGATGTCAATTCGTGGGGCTACCAACTGTGATGAAGCACATCGCCGCCTTCTTCCTCCTGCTCTACGCGGCGTTCTTCTGCTTTCAGCAGATGGACGGCCGTGCGGCGGGGTTCTTGCTGCTTGTGAAGCCGGGTGGCGGTGGAGGGTCAATATTTACCGCCACCGATGGTCAGACGTTCAACTTAGCGGGCGCCACCAGCCATACGTTTGCAAGCGTTGCTATTGGGACTGCTTCTGCTGATCGCATTGTTTGTGTCGGTTCATTTATTGATTTTCATGCTGCAAATACTGCTTCAATGACTATAGGCGGTGCTACAGCAACATTACAAAAAGCTGCTGGCGCCAATGGAACTGCTGCTAATGGCTCGATTTGGTGTGCTAATGTCACTAGTGGAACTACTGGCGCAGTAGTTGTTACAATTAACAGCGGTTTTGATAATCTCGATATTGTAGCTGGCTATTTTACCGGACAAACTGGTGGTGGTTCTGCTACGCCAGCTAATACGGGCGGCGTAGCCTTATTTCAAGCTGAACCGATAACTCTTGCTGCTACTATGATTAGTGGTGAAGTAGCAATGGTTATATCAGGATGCACTAGAAGTGCTGTACCATCGGCAATAACCTGGAGTGGTGTATCATCTTCATCTAGTTTAGAATTTGTGTCTGGAACTACAACTAATAATCACCAACTTGGTTTGCAAAAAATGTCCACTACAGCTACAATTAGCATAACTACTGCTAGTGCTAGTTGTGCTAATGCTGATACATTTGGTGGTGAATTAGTTTATGTAGGGTTTAATTAAATGTTTCGTTGGACTGCTATTGTTTGTCTTGTGCTTTGTAGTTCATCATCTGCTATGTTCTTTAGTGGTGCTCCAACTGGAACGACTATTAAATCTCTGAAAGTTGGCGCTGGTGGATTTATCAATAAAATTGATTTTGCCAGTGATGGGACACTGGTGGGGTGTTCCGACACTTACGGGGCATATAGCTGGAACCCAAACATTTCAAATCCGGGGAATGCTGGAGGGACTGGTGCATGGCAGCAGCTAGTCAGCGCCGCGAGCATTTCAGCCTACGGGACTACTGCCCCCATCACTGCGGCCAACAGTGATTACTCTTGTTACGACATAAGGATCGCGCCCAGCAATTCCTCAATTATCTACATGAGTTGGAACGCGCTGATTTGGAAAAGCACAAACAAGGGCATAAATTGGGTACAGACAAATTTTTCAACCGTTCCAATGCAGGGGGCAAGTCAGGCCAACGAACAAGTCGGCCCGTACATCGCGATTGATCCGGCAAATTCAAATGTTGTGTATGTTGGAACTACCAGTGGGGTATTTAAGACTACCGATGGCGGGGTCACTTGGAGCACCGTTACCGGAGTTGGGACTGCCGGGTCTGTCGGCTCATTGGTCGCCATAGATTCATCAGGGGGAACCAGTTCTCCAGGTGGAGTCTTACAGACAAACAACGTCTATGTCGCTACTTCCGGGACCGGCGTTTACGCATCGACAAATGCAGGAGCCGCATTCACTCTAACGACAAGTGGTCCGACAACCTACGGGCACTTGACCGTATCGCCTGCTGGATTGGTTAACGCTACCGACTTCACCAGCAACACGAACACCTTTCATCAATATAGCGGTGGGCTCGCCGGTACTTGGTCAACTAAAACAGTCGGCACAAATATGGGTCATGTTGCAGCAATAGCATATGATCCAGCAAATGCGAGCAACATCGTTGCGACGAATGGCTTCGGTCAGAATAGCATGTCAACAAACGGCGGCACTTCATGGAGTGCCGCTACCGTGCTTAACGTTACTATTTCTGCAACAGATATTCCTTGGTTGCAAAATGGACAGGCAAATGTTACTCTTACTAGTACCGATTTACGTTTCGATCCTTCTCAATCCAACGTAGCCTATCTGGCTTCTGGTGTAGGTGTTTTTAAACTTTCACCTACAACAAGTACAACCGCATCTGTATGGACATCGCAAAATTCTGGCATAGAAAACATGGTAGCTAATTGGATCATTAGTTCTCCTGGTGGGAATTTAATTACTACTTACCTAGATCGTCCTATCTTCACCCATGCGGATCAGACTAAGTATCCGACTCAATATGGAACCAGCTATGCGACCGCAGCAGGTGGCATTAAGGACGGTTGGAAAGCAGATTGGGGAAGCTCTTCGTTCGTTGCCGTGATTTCTCAGCAAGTTAACGGCAATGTAGACTACTCAGGATTTGTCACCAACAATCAAATTGGAAGTGGAACTGATGGCGGTCCTTCTAATTGGACAGTATTCTCTGGGCATTCTCAGATAACGGATATAACAGCCTTTGGTGGGACTAAATTCGGGGGCTCCATTGCCGCCGCCTCATCTACCAACATTGTTTGGGCAATGAGCAACGACAATTCCGGGGGCAATACTCACGTGTGGGTGACTTCGGATGGGGGAGCAAATTGGTCCGTGCCTGGTACGCTTCCCGTAGGAGGTTGGGGCAATGCTCCTTTTTCCGACAATAGGCAGATAGTAATTGCGGATCGCGTTAACATCGGGACGTTCTACGCTTACAATAGCAACAACGCGGGTACTCCGGGGGTTTACAGCTCCACCAACGCTGGCAGTACATGGTCCCTTGTCAGTGCTGGTCAATTTGACTCAGGAAATGTCAGTAATTCGAAATTCAATTCGCACATGAGAGCCGTCCCTAACCTGGGATCAGTCAGTACAGCGGGCCATTCGTTCTATACATCTGGTCCAACGACTGGTTCTCCATTTCCGTTTTATCGCACTTCCGATGGTTGGGCTACGCGAGGAACGGTGCCAAACGTAACGGGGGTAACGAGTTTTGGTTTTGGACCACCAAGATCAGAAAACACTTACCCTTCCATTTATATCTACGGAATTGTAAGTGGAGCATCTGTTGTGTCCGGTGGTGTCAGTGGTTCTTATGGTGTCTGGCGTTCTGATGATGGGCAAAATGGCTCTCCTACCTGGACACAACTTTCAAATGCATTTGTTGGAAATAGCTTCGATAGGATTACTGTTGTAGAGGGTGACAATAACACATATGGAACTTTTTATGTGGGATTTGGGGGATCGAGTGTTTTCGTCGGAAAGCTGAATTTTTTGCTCTCGCATGATCTTAATCCCGCTAACGACAACACACCGATGTGGCTTAACCAAGTAGCATGAAAGGAAAGCTAATGGCTCGATGGAAACTTAATGAACCCCACTACCTCCTCGGTTACCCACCTGATCTCCCTGACGGAGTCGAGTGGGAGTACAAGGAGACTGATCGGATCAATGGCCGTGAGCGCCGTAAGCGATTCAAGGTTCCATTCTACTTCGACAACGAAACCATCGTCTGCCATGAAGGGAAGGGGCTGCCTACCGACTTCGTATTCGAAGGCGATCCGACTCCTGCAATGGAGCCGATTGATGACGAAGCCAAGGCCCTCAGCGCGAAGCATGCCAAATCTTGGATTCACCCGATCGAATCCCTTCCTGGTCAAGGCTTCACCGCTTCGCTTCTTGGAGGGTTGGAAAAGCAATTGGCTGAACTCAGCGCGAAGATGCCAGTTCCTGCAACGACCGTTACCGAGTCAGGGGTAAGCCGAATCGAGTTCGAAGCCCTCCAAGCCCAGCTTGCTGAGCTAATGGCGCAGAATGCAGAACTCCAAGCTGTGAAGAAACCCATCGGACGCAGGGTTGCTTGATGGCTGAAGGTAAGGAAAACATCGAAGCCCTACTCCTGCGTAATGCGCAAGAGCTTAAGCACATTCGAGAAATGATGACGGTCGTCGTCAACGCAATCCGCGAAGCGGAGAGCGAAGTCCCTGAGAAGATGCGGCGGTTCATTATGTACATGCATGACGTTCACGATGTATCATACATGTACGAAGAACGTGGGCATCAGATCCCACCTCATCTCCTGCGCGAGATGGAGCGCTGTGATGACCGTTACCGACAACTCTTAGCCGAATCGCATGCAGAAGGTGGGGCCTTTAACAAGGTCCGACGTGAGATGGCGAAAGACTCAGAGAATCGTTGGGACCATACTAGGCTTTTAGACAAACCAAAGGAGACGACATGAAAGACGGACGAAAGCGTGAGCCGATAGCACACGCGATAAACCCAGCTGGCGTCAGCCAGATCGGCAGTGTCTTAGGCAACCATGCCACAGATCATGGCAAAATCCTCCACGGTGCCAGCATCTCGATGAATGCTGGCCGCGGATTCGAAGCGCCCAAGGATGCAGGGCGAACTGTGCATCATAACGGCAGCCAGGGGAAGCGATGATGAGCGACCATAAGGAATTCGGCGTCGATTGGCAACATGTGGGGATGCTGTTGCATATCATCGACAAAAGCAAGGATCATCCAAAGCTCGCGCCTCTGACCAACGCCGCGCTGGCTGAGCTTGACCAGCACGCAGTTGAGGCGAAGAAGGCTTTGGATCTTGCTGCCAAGGAGCGTGCGGATAAGGAAGCCGAAGGTGCGCGGAAGCATGTTGAGGAAGTAAGGGAGTCTGAAGGCAAGCGATTGGATGAAGAAGAGAAGGCAATCATGGCTCGGCCGATGTCAAAGACCCCTGCTGAGATTGCTGCGGATGTCAATGCAGCAAAGGCGGTCAATGAACAGGCTCAGGCCAACGCCAAGTTGGAACAAAACGTGCAGGGGCCGTTGCTTCAGTCTGAACCCACTGTATACGAACGCCCAACGGTTCAGCCCGAACCTCGCATCCTCCGGCGCAACCTAAACGAGGAGCCGATCAATGAGTAGAGACACCCTCAGCGAATACGGCAACGATTCCGGCGCTGCCGATGCACCCCGCGCAACCAACGGCGGGCATATGGAGGTAAAGCCGATTCCCTACTCTCCGCCGAAGGGGCCTACGACTTTTGATCATAAGGGCCCTGGCCTCGCCAACCACACCAACCACGGTTGCTGCGGCACTCAAGGAAAGCACTAATGCCCTCCCAGCTTGACCTCGACATGGGCGGAACCTCCCGCGAGTGGGTCTCAACCTACCTCGGCCCCAGCGTGGGGTGGGTTCGCCTGCCCTCGCGCAACCTTCTCGAGGTCACAGCTGCGGGGACTTACACTCTTGATCCTAGCACCAACCTTGTGCATGTGAAGGTTGCTGGGGTAGTGACGATCATCCTCCCATCCGCGATTAACCCAGTCGTCCCTGCTGGGGTGCAGCCTGGGCTCTTTGGCAAAATGGGAATTGGCATTGTTGACATTGGCGGCAATGCCCAGGCCAATCCAATCACCATCCAACCTGCCTCCGTCTCTGAGACAATCATGAACCTTGCCTCAATCCAAATCACCGCCAACTACGGCGGCTTCATCCTTTACCCAAGTAACACTCTAAAGGGATGGACGAATCAATCATGAAAAAGCTCCTTCTCGCTCTCGCGCTTCTCTTTGTTCCGTCCCTGGCACAAGCCCAATGCAATGGTATATTCCCTTCCAACACTGTCTGCGGAACGGTAGCCGGAGGTATTCCAAAAGCCGTCTCCCCCGGTGGGTTTAGTGCAGGGCTAACAATTGGTGCTACCACGGTCACTGGCGGCACAAATACTCGCGTGCTTTATGACAATGCTGCTATAGTCGGTGAATATACCAACGTCCAGCTAACCGCGCTGATCCAAGCCGCTACCGCTTCACTCTCCGGCGCCCTCCCTGCATGGCCCAACAATACCACTACCTTCTTCCGTGGGGATGGCACTTATACCGGAATTACCTGCGCCAGCCTTCCACCGCTTACTGGTGATATTACCTCCTCTGCTTGCGCAACAACTTTTACAACATCTGTTATAGCCAACGGCGTAAAATGCGATGGCGTGACAGACGACACGACAGCATTGCAGGCTATTGGAACAGCGCTCAATGCCGCAGGTGGTGGCACAATTGTACAGTTCCCTATTGGCGCAACCTGTCTAATCTACAACAGCGGGCAGGCGGTCACCAATAATGCGCTTTTCAACCTGAACACCGGCAGCATCAAGTCGGTCAAATTCAATTTCAATGGCTCAACGTTGAAGGTTGGCCATACCTTTCTAACGACGGAAACCTTGGCGATTTTCAACTTGATCCAGGCTACCAACGTCACGATTGACGGCGCGAACGTCATACAGACGACACCGATCGTGCTTGGGCCGACGCCGTATGGAACCATACTTCTCACTGGGGGGAATGGTACAGCATGCCCTTGCAATCAAAATATAACACTAACAAATTCATCCATCACTGGCGGTTTTGCTCCATTCGAGATGTCGAGCACCACCACCGCGACATTGATCAACAATTCATCCGTCAACTCATTCTATGGCGTTGTCGGACTCGACAATCTTTCCGTCCTTACCGTACGTGGCTTTAATACCTCTGGTGTTGATCGTGATGTGTTTCTAAAAGGCGTTTCCGATTTCGACATATCTATTGACTCGATTAACCCTGTAGCGAACAGTGTTTTGTTTTCTACCGATATCAATAATGCTATTCTGGAAAATGGCCGCGTTAATTATAAAGTAGCTAAACGCACGGCTGGCACCAACCCGGCAAGCTACATTACTTTTGCAAATCAGGGTGCCTTCACTGGGTCGATCTTCCGCAATATCAAGGTCAACGTTGATATAGACGTATCAGGCGATGCTGGGACAGTTCCGGTTCTTTCTATCCAGAAGGGTACCGCTGCAAGTCTCAGCACGATCTACGAAGACATCAAGTTCAGCGGGCGCGTCACTGGTGCCTTGGCCTCGGCTGGCAAGTTGATTGACCTATTCACGACGGCTGACGCTTCATGGGGTGGCGAGACAGCGCGCAACATTTCCATCGAGGATTTGTTAGTAACCGGCAGCGCGACGCCGACATTCTTTGTAGACTACGCACCAATCATCACAGCATCGGCTGGCGGTCTGTCACTTCGCAATGTTTTGTTCCCCGGTAACTACACCGATGCGAATAGTAGCAATGTTGTCACGCAACGGGCGTCCTTAAACGTCTCGTTTGGAAACCTAACCCCAGTAGTAAATCCCTCCTTTGGTGGCACTGGCCTCTTTCAGCCAACTGTTCACACAATACCAATTGCGGAAAGTTCAGCGGCGTTTAATCTAATCGGGCCATTGACAAACGGACAAACGCTGGTTGGAGTGACAAGCAGCGATCCCATTGCAGGCTCGCTTTCTCAGATCACCGGTCAAGCCACCTTTGCCCAACTGCCTTCAATGGCGGCTAAGAGTGTATTGTCTAACACTACTGCAGGCAGTACCACTCCATTAGATAACTCCCTTTCTCTCGTCCTTGATATGATTTGTTCCACACAGGGAGACATTCTCTATCGTGATGCGGCTGCGTGGCTTTGTCTTGCCCCAGGAACTTCTGGTCAACTTCTTCAATCTGGTGGTGCCGCTGCTAACCCATCTTGGCTCACCGCCTCAGGCACCGGCACAGTTACCTCTGTTGCCAATGATGGCTCGATCAAATCCAGCGTTGCTGCCAATGGCGCTATTACCGCAGCTGGCACCCTCAGCCTTTGGGGTGGTTCAGGAGACATTACTAACTGCATCCTACAGGCTGGCGTCGGCGCCAATGCTCTTACTGTAACACTATTAACTCAAGCAGCGGTAACGCCAAGCTCAACGTCTCCCTGCCTCATCGCATTTCGCAATGCTACAATCGCAACTGGTGATTATACCTATGTCAAGGTGGTGGCCGCAACTACATTTGTGACGGCAACCAGCGGCGACACGTTCGGTTCCATCAACTCCACACCGTTCCGTCTTTGGATCACTGCCTGGAACAATGCTGGGACTATCGTCCTTGGCGTGTCGAAGCAATCAATTGCGACACAGATTTTTCCGTTGAATGAAGGCAACGTCCAATCAAGTACAGCTTGTAGTGCTTGCGGAACAGCCACTTCATCTGGTGTATTCTACTCGACGGCTGCACAGACTTCGAAGGCCATCCGCATTCTTGGCTATATGGATTGGGCATCGGGCCTTGGTACGGCTGGAGTCTGGGCAAGTGGGCCGACGACTATCCAGTTGATGGGGCCAGGAATTAAAAAGCCAGGCGACGTTGTTCAAACCGTTGTCCTGAATTCTACTACCAGTTTTAGCACTACAAGTGCTGCTGCTGTGTCGGTAACTGGTATGAGTACTACTATAAATCTTACCTCTGCGATGAATCTAGTCCGCGCCTCTGCATTTGGTAATTTGCAGGCAACATCAGCATCACTAATAGTGCGTGCCCGGTTATTTCGCGGCACGACTGCTACCTTGTTTGGATCGAATCCAGTCATAAATTCAGCCGGGACTAATGCCGTCTCGCCTGCGCCTATGATGGGATATGATTTCCCCGGAACGGTTTCCACAACAACTTATGGCGTTGGTCTATCCAGCGATGGAGCAAACGCTGGGTTCTTCCCTGGGTCATCTGGCCCAGTTGGGTTTCTGGAACTGCAAGAGATAATGGGATGACCACCAACCTCGACATCGGCAACCGTGCGCTGCAAGTCATGGGCTCTCGGACAAACATGACCCTTGCTGAATTCAACGCGCAGTCGTCCAACGAAGCAATTCAATGCCAGCTGATCATGTTTCAACTCCGCGACGAGTTGAACCGGATGGCACCGTGGGATTGCGTGACGAAGTGGGGTAGCCTGACTTACATTACTACCATTCCAGGCAATCCCGAGAATCCTCAGTCTGGCGCACCGCTATGGCAGCCTGGGCAACCACCCCCGCCTTGGTCTTATGAATTTCAATACCCTGTGGATTGCCTCCGCGCTAGGATGATCATTCCTCAGTTCACCACACAGGCTGGTGGGGTGCCGCTCTATCCTGCGGGGACCGTAACCGGCGCTGGGCAAAGTGGTTGGACCGGACCGGCGATTAAGTTCAAGGTGGCTACTGATGCATTCTTCAGCGTGACTGCGGCTGCGATCTCAGCTGGCGGTGCGGGCTATGTTGCTGGGGATATCATAACCCTTGCCCAGCCCAGCTTTACCTTCACCCAGAACTCAGCGCCGGTTGGCCAACCTGTTTCCAATACATCCTACACTGTCGATGCTGGTGCCCCTGCGCAGTTGCAAGTGTTGACTACAGGCGGTGGCGGCTCGGTCGCAACCGTAGCGGTGGTCAACCAGATCCAAGGAGAAGCCACTCCTCTTGGTGGCAGCTACTACTCAGTGCAGCCTAACCCTGTAGCACAAGGCTCATCATCTGGCGCTGGGACTGGCGCAACCTTCACGTTGACCTTCGCAAGCGCCGCTGGCCAACAACGTGTTATCCTCTGCAACCAAACCCAGGCCATCCTCTGCTACAACGCGCAGGTCGTTGACCCCAATGTAATGGACCCATTGTTCCAAGATGCTTGGGTGCATATCCTCGGGGCAAGGCTGACCTTTCAGCTGACTGGGGATAAGACCCTAGCCAACCTCCTAATAGGCAGCGCTAACACCTCCATCATGGAAGCGCGCAAGGCCGATGGTAATGAAGGTATCACCGTTAACGACGTAACCCCAGACTTCCTTCGCATCCGAGGGGGATACGGAGTAGGCCCTAATTTCGAGTATAGTTCCAATATGAGCTTCGATTGGGGCTCCGGATATAGTCCATACTAACCATGGCCCAAGCAGTAATCAAAACCAGCTTTGCTTCCGGTGAATGGGCGCCCAAGCTTCGCAGCCGCGTCGATATTCAAAAATATCACAGCGGTGCTGCGTTGCTGCGCAACTGGTATGTTGATTACTCTGGTGGTGGGGCCTCGACTCGTCAAGGAACGAAGTTTGTCAACCAGTGCAAGGCTAATGGTTCGAGGATAATTCCCTTCCAGCCATCGACGACTTTGTCTTACGAACTCGAGTTTGGCCAGAACTATATTCGGTTCTTCTCCAACGGCGCGCCGATTGTTGAGGCAGCGACGACAGTCACCGTGGCTAGCCAAGCCAACCCCGGTTCGATCACCGACGTTGCGCATGGTTATGCCACTGGTGATTGGCTTTTCCTCTCCGCCTTCGTAGGCATGACCCAACTCAACGGCAACTACTACATTGCTGTTAAGACCGGAGCTAATACCTACACCCTAACCGATCTCAACGGCGTTGCGATTGATACCACTGCCTTCGGTGCTTATGTCTCTGGTGGCAAGGCCCAGCGTGTTTACACCATTACTACACCTTACGCTACCACCGACCTATTTCCCAACCCAGCCACCGGTAATCCCGGGCTGAAGTTCGTTCAGAACGTAACTCAACTTATCATTACCCATCCTAGTTATCCACCAGCTACCCTGACTATCAACTCCGTCACGAGTTGGACCATTGCCACGATCAGCTTTGGTTCAACCATCCCAACTCCTAGCGCTCCTGGTATTGGTACAACTAGTGGGGGAGGTGGGGGTTGGAACTATGCCTATGTCGTCACCGCGGTTGATGTCAACGGCCAAGAAAGCGGGCCATCATTACCTGGGATACGTTCTAATCTAAACTACATCGGTACGACCGCGATGACTAATGATGTTAACATCTCTGCTGTGTCTGGCGCGGTTAGCTATAATGTCTATAAGGCCCTTCCTGCGCTAACCACAGCCATTCCAGCCGGGGCTTTATACGGTTTCATCGGAAATATTACCGGTTTGGTAATGCTTGATGCCTATCCAGGTATCGTTCCTGACTTTGCGCAGACCCCTCCAGTACCACAAAATCCATTTCTCGGAAACGGCGTTCAAAGCTATACAGTCACTGCAACCGGGGGTTATACAACCGTTCCTACTGTCGTTGTGGCTGCCCCATCATCTGGTAGTCAGGCTACTGCTATAGCTTCGTTGACGGTGATAACAGTTGGGGGAATTACTCATGGTGGTGGCTCTGTTGATATAACCAGTACAGCTGATCCTAACGGGGCCCTTCTTACCTTCAGCAACGGAGTTGTTTTTGCAATTACCAGCACTTCTAATGTCTTTGGAAATCAATGGACAGTTAATTCCTTGTCGTTGCAAAGTGTTGGAGCTATCACGTCAGGGAGCACTCCAACCAATCCTATTAAGCCAATCAGCAGTTCACCAATCGGCGGGTTTGTTAGCTTTGGAGCGGCATTTGGGATCAGCGTTACCTGGGGTGTAACGGCAGTTATTCCAATAAGTCCCGGCGCAGGATATACTTCAGCCCCAGGAGTTAGCTTTGCCCCGGCTGGTGCATCGGCAACGGCTGTTTTATTTGCTGGCAGCGGTGGCGGCAATCCAGGAGTGCCAGGGTTTATCCAACAACGCCTGATGCTCGCTGGCCAACCATCGGCAGTACAATCATTTGAGATGTCACAGCCAGGGAGCTTTTTCAACTTCAACGTTTCCAATCCCTCGCAGCCTGACGACGCAATATCTGGTACTATCATCGCCGAGGAGCTTAACGACATCCGTTGGCTGACTCCGGTCCCGACTGGTATCATAGCTGGAACCGGAAGAGGGGCATGGCTTATCAACGGCGGTGGAGGTATCTCTACCCAGGTTCCAATCACGCCAGCCAATGTCACCGCGCAGCCTCAAGCCTTCAACGGTGCGAATGACCTAAAGCCGCTGAAGATCAATTTTGATCTTCTCTACGGAACCAATAAAGGCAATTACGTTCGCGACCTTTCCTATAACCTTTACGCGCAGACCTTCACTGGCTCGGACATTTCCGTCCTAAGCAACCACCTCTTCTTCGGCTTCTACATGCTCGATTGGTGTTGGGCGGAGGAGCCGTTTAAGACAATGTGGGCCGTGCGCAGCGATGGGCAGATGCTCTCGCTTGGCTACGTAAAAGAGCAGGAGCTAATCGGCTGGGCTCATCATGATACTAATGGCCAGTTCAAGTCGGTCTGCTCGGTGATTGAAACGGTGAATGGGAATGTGGTGGATGCGGTTTATTGCATTGTCCAGCGGTTGGTCAATAGCAACCTCGTCTCCTACGTTGAGCGTATGGCTGATCGGTACTTCCCTTACGGTTATGAGGACTCTTGGAGCGTTGACTGCGCATTGCAAACTTCGCCAGCCGCTTCACCGGCTACTACCCTGACTATCGCTGGAGATGCCAGCGCGGTTGGAAATGTAGTCACCCTCACCGATACCGTCGGTGTTCCCTTCACTGCGCCAATGGCTGCGAGCAATTGGATCGTCCGTGCCAACGGCGGTATCTACAAGATCACAGCCTTCACCTCATCTTCGATCGTCACAGCCAACGTCGTTCGGGTGCCCAGCGTCCTCAACCCCTACACCAACGTCCCCTACCCCGCAATCGGAGGCTATACCATATGGACACCGATCACAACCGTCTCTGGCTTGACCCAGCTGATCGGTCAGAGTGTTGTTGGTGTAGCAGACGGCGCAGCAATAGGGCCATTTACTGTGTCAGCGTTAGGCAGTGTCGCGTTGGGGTTGGCGGCAACGAAGGTCACGCTGGGGTTGGCATATCTTCCACAACTTCAAACCTTGCCTTTAGACTTGGGGGAGCCGACGGTGCAGGGCAAGAGAAAGAAAATCACCGGACTTACCTTGCGCGTAGCGGACACTCTCGGGTTGTTAGTAGGGAAAACATTCTCGACGTTAGTAGCAATGAAGGACTTTACCATAGGTAATGTCCCGTCAACCTCAACTGGGATTTCAGCAGTGACTGATCTCGTCAATGGCGATGGCCGGACTATCCTTGACCAACAATGGGACACCGCGGGGAGTTATTGCATTCAGCAAAACTTGCCCTATCCTGCGACGGTCCTCGCCTGCATGCCAGAGGTAACGGTGGGAGATAGTGGTAAATGATTTCCATCCAAAGTATAAGCAACATCCCGCTGTCTGAGGTACTCCGGCGCAGCCCAGCTTGCGGCCTACCTGACGCTGAGGCGACGCTGCGCGAAGCGGTGAACCGCAGCATCGAAGTCCGCTACGGCCTGCTTGATGGTGAGGTCGCGTGCATGTGGGGGCTGATCCCGCCTTCGCTGTTGTCAACGACTGCGTATCTTTGGCTTCTCACCACCGATATCATCGCTGAGCATAAGTTCCTTTTCATCCGCCATTCACAGCGTTGGATGGAGGATGCACTGAAGACCTACCCTATCATCATCGGGGATGTCCTTGTCTCCAATGCCCCTGCGCGGAAGTGGCTAGACTGGCTCGGTGCAGAGTTCAGCGCACCCTTCCAAGGCCATCTCAAGTTTGTGATTAGAAAGAAAACCCTCCATGGCTGATCCGGCCACCATCGCTGCTGGTGTAGGAATGGGCGCTACTGCCGCTGGTGCGGTGACTGGTGCTATTGGCAAGGAAAGCCAAGGCCAGTCCGAAGCGGCGATGTACAGCTATCAGGCTGGGGTAGCGAAGGTCAATGCGCAAATCGCCAAGCAGGATGCGAATTATACCCTCGAGGCTGGAGGGGTCTCCTCGCAGGAAGCTGGAATGCGTGAGCGGGCTACGGTCGGCGCAACCCGCGCTGGGTTCGGGGCGAGCAATGTCGCAGGTGCAAGCAAGAATGCGGTTGTCTCCAGCGAGATTGAAGTCGGACAGCAGACCCAAGGGGTCATCCAAGCCAACGCAGCGAAGCGAGCTTATGGCTACGAGGTTGGAGCAGCTGGGGACATCGCTACAGCCGGCGCAGACGAAATCGCTGCTAGGACTTCCAAGACCGCTGGTGGAATTGGCGCAGTGAGCTCTATCCTCGGCGGGGTCGGTGCTGTATCCAGCAAGTGGATGCAGATGGGCCCGGCCTTTGGCGATCCGACCGCAGGTGGTCAAGGATTGCCTAGCGGCAATGCAACAGGGGGCCTTTACTGATGGAAATCCCCTACACCCCTTACTCTACAGCCGAACCTGCTGGTGGCAGCGAGCGGCTTAGCGTCAGCGCCCCTCCCGCAGCGTTCGGCGCAAACATCGGCGCAGCGTTGGAGCATCTCGGCACCACCACCGAGCAGGTTGGTAGCGAGTTATTCTCTCGTGCAATGGCCCTTCAAGACCTTAAAAACGAAAACGATGCGCGAGATGCGCAGGCAAAATATGCAACTCAATCATCCGCACTTCAAGCTGCCTTTGATTCAAGCGCTGGCAAGGATTCTGCTGATAACCTACAAGCTCACCTCAAGGCGCTGAATGATCTTCGACTAGGCATCCGTGGCGATCTCGGTACAGCCCATGCTCAGCGTTTCTACGATCGTGACACCCTTCCCTTTATGCAAAGAGACATTTTCTCCTCTGCTCGTCATGCCGGGGACCAGAACAGAGACTACACCCTAGCGACGATGGGTGCCAAGGAGGACATGCTAAAGAAGAATACCTTTGAAAATCCCAACGATACGAAGGCGGTGCAGTCTAACAAGGATCAACTAGCTGACATCACTGCACAAAAGGCTGAGCTAAAGTTCGGCGTCGGCCCCGATAGCCCGATTGTTAAAGACGCTGTGATGAATTCTCTTAGCTCGCACAAAGCCAGCCAGCTAATGGGCCTATCACACACCAACCCAACCGGCGCAATGGCTGCTGCGGAGGATGCGAAGAAATCTGGGGAACTTAACGAGCCTGACTATCTAAAGATTCAAGGCTCAGTCGAAGGCCGTGGTGTTGCGGTTGCGGCTAGCAATATCACGAATACCTTCCTAGCCGACCCAAAGAACTTCAAAGATGGCGAGCTTCAAATCAGCCAGACTAATGCGATAAAGAAGATCGGTGACATGGCTGATGAAGCTGGGATTAGCCCTCAACTAAAGGCATCAGCCATTGCACATTTCGAAAGCCGAATGTATCAGATGCGCATTGCAACAAATCAAGATCGGCTGGAATCAAATTCGAAGATTGATGATCTTATCCGAAACAATAAAATTACCACCGCTCAGCAACTTCTTGCTCAGCCAGGCATCGACGGGCTTATTGATATGTCAAACCCCAAACTAGGACTCAAGCAATATCCACAGAGCTACATCAATCGCCTTAACAATCGCGACCGTGGGCCTTCTGACTTAGAGCAACTTGCTATTGCAAAAGGTCTCTCTAAGAGCACTGATCCAAACGAACAAGAGAAGTTTCTCAATACCGATTTCACTGCTTGGAATATAAACGGGAAAGATCGACAAGAGCTTGAAGACGCGAAGAAAAAGCTGATGTCGGACCCGAGAGGGGATGCAACGGTACAACGAGCTTATAGCATTCTCCTCGGTACTCGTGGAGCAGAGCTTAACACGCTTGGGGTGGATAAGAAGACTGAATCAACCACTGATGACTACTACCACTTCCAAGGTGCGCTGCAAGAGGCTTTGGAAGTTTTCAAACAGGACAACAAACGCCCTCCGTCGATGGAAGAAATCCGAGATAAGATCGGCCCTGAGGTGATCAACAGGCAAGTTACCAAACAGGGTTGGTTTGGCAAATACAACGAACCTGCATTTAAGAGTTTCAACCGGGCAAACATCGATGACATACCCGATGCGGTCAAGCGCAAGATGATCTCTGACTCACTAGCTGCTGGCGGGTCATCCCCAACCGATCTCCAGATGCTCCAAAAGTGGAACACTGAAATCTTCAACAAGCTCTATGGTGGAACAAGTGCCGGACCTAGCGCAAGCGCCCCCCAGTCCAAGTGACACCACGCCGCTTCCGAGCTTAGGTACGCCTGACGAGTTCTTCGCTCAGCGTGCTCAGGCTGGCGCATTGCGCGGGATGCAGGATTCCGACGCTGACCCGGCTAGCGCTGCGCGGGCGATAGAGCTTGGGCAGGCGACTGGCGTTCCGCCGGAGATAATCCATCCTCAGCTTGATAACTTTGAGGATCAGCATCGTCGGCAGATCACCGCGGATATTATCAAGAACAATCATTACCTCTCGGACTACGCCAACTCTAACCCGATGGCAACGAAGGTCTCAGCCAACGATTGGGGCAACCTCCATACATTCTCTGAGTCACTTCAGCGCCTAGCGAAATACAAAGCCGCAGGGCAGATCGGCTCGGTCTTAGGCGCTGGGGCCAAGGACTTTGCAGCTGGGTTTGGCGACGGTTCTTGGGGATCAACCTACCTTGACATGGATAAGGTCCAACGGGATGTACAAGATAGCTTTATCGGCACGCAACTTACAGCTGCGGGGATAGTAGCCGGGATACCAGCCGAAGCTCTATTCCGCACTATCAGCGGTGGTATGGCTGGTGCTGCGGGTATGGTCGGAGAAATCGCCCATCAAATGGGTGCGCCAGCGGAGATCGTGGAACAGACAAAGGCAGACCTTCTCCGCACTCTTAGCGATCCTGGTATGATGGCTACCCTTGGTCCATTAGGCGAAATAGCTGGGGCTCCATTTGCACTTAACGCAATGCTAAAGAAGGCAGTTCAATCCACGAAGGTCATTCAACCATTTGCTGAACATGGAATTGTTCCGCCAAAGGGGGCTGACCCACTTGTTGATCAAGGCTATGTCGAAGATGCAAAACTCGGCATGAAGGTCCTTGACGATGTAATGAAGGATGGGGAGAAGACTGAGACAAAGAAGCTCGCGCCGGATTTGGCAAAGGAGTTTGCTCGGCAACATATTGACGCGAAGGTCGAGATTGACGCTGAAGCTATCCGCAAGCTCTACGGTGCGGAGGAAGGCAAGCTGTTAGAGTTCTCCCCTGACGACAACAAGCTCGGCTGGGTACCGGGGATACAGGATCAGTTCGCGCTGGCTGAGGCTCATGGTGGTGGGGTGGAAGTGCCACTGGCGGATATGGCTGCAAGGATGAAGCGGGAGGTTTATGATGAACTCCGTGAAGGCATCCGAGTCCGCCCTGGCGGGATGACGCTGGAGGAGACGAAGGGGCCGAAGGCGGAGGTAGCGGAGGAGCCCAAGCCTGAAGCAGGAGCCGAGCCCGCACCGCCACCTACCGCTGCTGACACCATCGCCTCCGCAGCCGGCCTGCGCCCGAAGGGGTGGGATGTGGTCGAGGCTCCAGAGGCTGGCCCATCCTTCCTCCCAGAGGATGCGACTTTAGGTAAGAAGATTGCCTTCGATGATGGGACTAGCATAACCGCAGCTGCTTCCTTCCCCGCTTCCTCCATCCTAGCCAAGGTCGATCCCGAGCATCTCAACCCTCTTCCCAAGGAAATCTTCAACTTCCTCAAGCCGAAGCTAGACAAGCTCGCGGGAGATATCCAGGTCCACGTCATATCAAAGGGAGACATGAGAAAGCTCACCGACATGTTGGGCTTTCCTAAAATAGACGCTCCCGGTCTCCACACGCGCTGGGGTGAAGGCCTTCATGAAATATTCCTAACCGATGACGTAGCCTCTGGAAGAATGGGGGAGAGCTACGCCTCGCATATTATTATCCACGAAATTGCCCACGGCGCAACAGTTGCAGCGATGGATGCCAACCCAGCGCTGGCAGATGGCCTGCGTGCGCTGATGAAAGAAGCCTTCGATCAATTCCCTGACGCAGATCGCAAGACACATAACTACGCATTCTTTGGCGGGGCTGGCAGGGTCTTCAACCCCGCTGAGTTCATCGCAGAGGCATACTCCAAGCAATCCTTTCAGGAAGCGCTAGCCTCGACGAAGATGTCCCCAGAATTAGCCAAGGCCCTTGGCATTGGCAAAGGCCCGAAGACCCTTTGGGATGCGTTTCGTGAGATGGTGCGGGGAGTTCTTGAGAAGGTGCTTGGGAAGAAGCTACCCGATTCAATCCTCGATGGGGTCTTGCAAATCGGCAAGATCATCGAGCAGGTTGAGGGTCGAGGGGAAGGCAGGGCTGAGATCGGTGCACAGGCTGGCCCGAAGCAACCCGACCTTCCTGGCATCATCAAACCCGAAGGGCTATTCGACCGCCCCGCTGCGTTGGGGATGAATAAGGAACGGGCTGATCGCTATCGAGAGCTTATCAAGAAGCAACAGGCTGAGAACGCAGAGTTCCAGAAAGCCCAAGTCGAGGCCGAAGAGCGCGAGCGCCAGACAAAGGAGTGGAAGGAGAACTATTCCAGCGTTCGTCAAGAAGTCAGCGAGGACCTGAAGTCTAGGCCTGATATCGCCGCTGATCGGTTCCTTCGTTTGGGAGAGCTTTATGGTGAAAAGACCAAACCAGTCAAGCTCAACAGCACCGAGCTAACCCCAGAGCAGAAGGTCGGACTACCCCGGGACTACCTCAGCCCCGAAGGCATCCATCCTGATGACCTCGCTGGGCTGTTTGGGTATAGCTCTGGGGATGGGTTAGTTGCAGGATTGAAGCAGCTAGAAGCCCAGCGCGAGATGGAAGGCCTAACCCCCCAAGCCCACTTCTCCCGCTTAGTCGATGCCGAAACCGATCGCAAGATGCGCAGTACCTATGGCGATCTCGAGAAGAACATCATCGAGGAGGCGAAGGAGCATGTCCTATCCCCTACCCAGATGGATATCCTTCATGAGGAAATGCTGGCTCTGGGCGAGAAAGCAGGGGGACCTAAAGGCCAGGCGATCAGCAAGGAGGATATTAAAGCTTGGGTCAAAGCGGAGTTTGACAAGCAGCCGCTCAGCGCCCATTCATCGGATAAGTATATGGCGGCCGCAGGACGGGCCGGACAAGCCACCGAAGACTCGCACTTAGCTGGTGAATGGATGGAGGCATATAAGTTTAAGCAGCAGCAAGTGATCGCAATTCACCTCGCAGGGTTGGCGAAGAAGTTGGAGAAGGAGGAGGCTTCCTATGACAAGCTGGCAAAGCGGTACTCAAAGCGTGAAGTGCCAGGGGTCCCTCCGGAGTTTACTAATTGGATACACGATATATTCATGCGAACTGGTAATGCAGTTCGTAGGTCCGTCCATGATCTGCAAGACGCGATTGGTCGTGAAACGCACTCAACTTTGCAAGAGTTTGCAGACTCCAAGAATGCCGATGGTCGTATCTGGGAAGATGATCCCAATGCGCCGAGTGATTTCCAAGTAATGCCGGTCGCCCCATTCCTCTTCGACCCGGCCTATCGCAAGCCGGTCGAAGACATGACCCCGCCTGAGTTTCACGCTGTGGCTAACTCAATCAAGACGCTTGTCAAGAACGGCCAAGACGAGCGCAAGGTGAACCGCGCTGGGGAGAAGGAAGACCTGGCCTCGACCATTGAGAAGATGACCACCCAACTCGCTACCCTCTTCGCTGGAAAGGAACAGCAATATGCCCTGGGCCACAAGGACGCCGGCATCCGCCATCTCAACAATGCCCTCTGGGCCCAGTTGCTCCCCATCGAGGCAATTCTCAACCGTTTTGACCGAGGCGATCCGAAGGGAGTTTTCCGAGAAGTCATATCTCGACCTATCATCGAGGGAAATAATGAATTTAGAGCGAAGCAGGCGGAGTATAGCAAGCTCTACCGCGCGCTGAAGTGGAAGGATGCGGAGCTTAAGAAGAAGGTGGACAATCCGCTCTTTGGCGATCCACTGCGCGACGGGGAGAAGTCAGCGCTGACTAGGGAGAATGTCCTCGCGATCTTGCAAAATGTAGGGAACGCCAGCAATCTCGACAAGCTAGCCCGTGGCTATGGCATCAAAGACCCTGGCCAAATCATGCAATGGCTCTTTGCCAACACCAAGAAGGAGGACTGGGATCGTGCGCAGGCTTTGGGAGATGTGTTCAAGAAAGCTTTTGAGGAATCTGCGGTTATGTATCATGGACTGTCAGGTGTGGCTCCTGAGCGTATTGATCTCAAGCCTGTCCAAACACCTTTTGGTCTGTACGAAGGATGGTATCATCCTATCATCTACGACCCTCTACGTCCTGGAGCATCCAAGAAGCTCATGGGATCGAGTCCATTGGAAGATGGATCTTACTACAGGGCAGCGACCCCTGCTGGATACACAAAGAAGCGTACTGGTTACGCGGCGCCAATTCAACTTAACTTCGAAACCGTTCCAGCCAAGCTCAACGCCATCCTGAAAGACACCGCGCTGAGGCCAGCGGTGTCCGAGGTGGCGAAGGTGTTTTACAACGCTGACTTCAAGAAGGCCGTGACGAAGTACTACGGAAAGGAATACTCCGATCTATTCATACCCTATCTCAAGGATGTCGCAGGGATGAAAGAGAACAAAGACGCAGCGATGTCAGGGGTATCGCGGGTTGTCGAAGACATTCGCCAGAACATCAGCGCGGTGTTGATTGGGCTCAACCCTTCCACGGTTATGAAGCACGGCCCCACCGCAGCGATGCTATCCATGAAAGAAGTGGGACCCAAGGCCTTCCTTTCCGAACTGTCTGGCCTCCTTTCAAAGAACGACGCCCTCGGCGAGCGCAACTGGACCTTCGCCATGAGCTCCTCCCAAGAACTCCAAGCCCGCCACCGCAACTGGCAAGAAACCCTCACCGGAGCACACCAAGATGTCTTTGGAGAAAACACCCTCCGCAACACCGTTATTAAACTCGGCGCTACACCAGTTGCAATCAGCGATCTGCTCTCTGCGGTACCAACATGGTTGGCCGCCTACAAAGATCAGATCAGAAGTGGAGAAACGCATGGAGACAGCGTGGCTTTTGCAGACACGGCCGTCAGACGGGCGCATGGCTCCAGTGCAGTTGCGGCTAGACCTGCGCTGATGCGGAGTGGGGTGGGGCGGTGGGTTGCGCCGTTTTACACCTTCTTTAATGAGATGCTCCAGCGCCAGTATGAAATGGCGTGGAGGGCGAAGGATGCTATTGGCCAGTTCAGCGAAGGGGAATACCGCGAGGGGCTGAAGGAAGTGCCTAATCTGATGAAAGGCCTATGGGCCTACGTGGTATTCCCAGCGCTGATCGAGCAGGCAGTATCTCCCCTAGTCACCGGCCAAGAGTCCACCGGCGAGAAGGCCGCGATCATGGCTGCCCGCACGCTAAGCTCGAGCATCCCCATCCTGCGCGATATCATCGAAGGCTGGTTGGGCAATCGTGATCCCACCGTCGGCCTTTACTCCACCGGGGCTAAGATGCTCACCGATGCGATCCGCGACATCCCAAAGGGCAAAGTCGCCTTCGATAAACAACACGCTGGCAACACCATCAAGCACACCATCACCGCTGTTGGCGTTCTCAGCGGCTTGACCAATGCCCAGATGGGTCGGACCGGGGAATTCATGTACAACTACAGCACCGGAAAGGAAAGGCCGAAGGACACTGGTGCCATCCTTCGGGGGCTATGGCATGGCACGACAAAGGAGCCCAAGCGGTGAAATGGTTTTGGACAATTTGGCTAGTGGTCATCGTCGCCTCCTTCGCCGGCTTCGAAGGCTACGCGTTGATGCATAATACCACCACCCTCTCCCGTTATGTCTGGGACCTCTCTGCTGCGTGGCCGCCGCTCGGGTGGTTTGCGGGATTCGGCACAGGGTTCCTGGTATGCCACTTTTGGTGGGGTGGGATTGTCTCATTCAAACCAGTTAACAAAGGAGCATGAAGTGACACAAGAACAAGTCGATCAATATCTAGCCTGGGGCAAACACGTTGTTACATTTGGTGCTGGCGCTGCGGCTGCTACTGGAGTGTTGACTCAGGTATCTTCCGTTGATATCGTCAATGACTTCGATCATATCTTCAACGGCGTCAAAGAGATCGCTATTGGCGCTGGCCCCTTGGTCGCGCTGGGAATGGGTTGGTGGTCAGCGCACAACGCCAGCATGAAGGCAAAGGTTGCCTCAGTGAAAGCCGCTGAGCCACAGACCTTGGTCAAAGCAGTTCAACAAGTCGCCCCGGTTGTGCTCCGCGATGCAGTCGCTGCACAGCCGGATGTGAAGTCGATCGTCGTTACCTCTCAGGCTGCCGCAGACGCATCCGAGAGTCCTAAGATTACTACGTCGTCATGAGCGTAACGCCCCGACGATACAGGGGTAATTAGGGGATCGAAAATGAAGAAGATAATCCTAGCATTGTTGATGTCAACCGCGGTCGCTAGCGCGGCGGACATTCCGATTAAGGCACCAAGCCTGATGCAAACAGGCTACCCTGGGTGGTACCTCTTGGTCGGTTCCGAAGCCGCAGTTGCCCAGGCCAACGTCTCAGGGAATAACCTCTTTGCAACCAGCCTTGTCAGTGGCGGATTGAAAGCCGCTGGTGGAGCAGTCAAGGGAGGGTTTGGTTACATCACCCCGAAGTGGCGGCTGGAAACCTCAGTTGGTTACCAGAACATTACTGGATCGGACACGACTGCTGGTGGCAGCGCCAGTGTTGCCAGTCGATGGTCAGCCACGCAGGAGTTCGACTTCAACTACAGCCTCCTGCAGAACATCCTTACGGCTGTTGGAAACATCGGGGTAGCCTTTCCTACGTTTACCCCAGTCTTGCCAAGCAACCTCTCCGTGGCGGCATCGCCACGACAATACTTTGGCTTTGGTGCTCGTGAGTTCGGCATCGATGGAAACATTCTTGGTGCTACTGGCAGTTCATGGTCTGCCGCTCCGATGATCAAGAGCGGGTTTATCTTCCAGGCTCTGGACTCTACTGGCAAGTCCACCGGTGGTGCCTGGGATGCCTATGCATGGGTATCATTCCCCATGCGTGGGATCACTCTGGATAACGTCTTTGCCAACGGCACTCAGGTGACATTCAACACCGGGGCGAACATGGGTACCCAGTATGGCCTGGGGCTTAACTACAACTTCGGACTGTAGTCTATGGAAGTCCTGGCGCTCATCCTTATCGTAGCCTTTGTCATCTTCCGGGCAATGGCCAAATATAACCGAAGGTCTAAGCCCAGGCAACGGTCTGGCGGAGCTTGGGCTCCGGGGCCGTTAAGATAAGAACAATGGGCCCCGTCAAAGCAAGGCGGGGCCACTTACAGGGACTTCATGGGCGCACAAATTGAGACTTTGCTAGCTGTTGTCTCAGCAATCGGGGCACTAATTTTAGCGACTGCTACGTTAGTTTGGTTCATTTCTGAGCAGTTTAAGAAGAACCGCGAGGAATTCTGGAAAGGAATTTCCTCATTGCATAATACAATTACAAGTATGCTTGGCAACCATGAAAAAGAAGACGATCGCAGGTTTGAGAGATTGAGTGACCAGATTCACGATGTTGAACGGCGGAATGCTAGAAAAGATGGGCGACCACCACCGACGCGTGGTAATGATGATAATGGCAACCACAACAAATAGGAGAATAAAATGGGTTTAATACTTCTGATCGTGGTTATCCTCCTCCTCTTCGGTGGCCTCGGGGGCGGCATTGCCCCTTGGGGCTATGGCTACGGCTATGGGCATGGAGGGGTAGGGATCGTTGGCATCCTCGTAATCGTGCTTTTGGTTTTGCTCTTAACAGGGAGACTATGATTTAAGTCTCCGCTTGCTGTATCGCCCGCGTCGGTTTCTGGTCTTTGGCTGGATAAAGAGGGCCATTGCCGCGCGGGTTCTTTTCTTCGCATCTGCGACGCATGGTTCGCAGAAGTAGTGGACCACGCGCTTCCCGCGCTGGCCGGTCATTGGCTGGCGGTGTTTGGTACAGTTTGGTACTTTAGTCATTGAGCAAATACCTATTTTCCCCATCCTTCTTCACCCTCCCTGATAGCCAAAGCAACTCAATCACCTTCAACACTGCATGTGTGGGTACGATCCGCGCTGCCTGGTGGACGAGTTGGTGGTGGGGGACGGGCTTGCCCTGACGGCGGATGAAGTCTTCGATTTCTTCCATGGCTCTGGCATCGACGGTTGTCGATCCAGCTTGGAAGATCTCCCCCATGTTGATCTCGGCCTCGAGTAGCCAGCCCAGCGCGGTTTTGAAATGCGCTTCCCCCAGCATCAGCTTATCCCCCCGATCTACGCAGGCGATCATGGAGAGCTTGAGCAAATGCGCAACCCTGCGCGAGCAATAGTCAGCCAGCCGCGGATGCTGCGGGGTAGGCTTGCATCCGCCTTCGCGCCATTCATGGAGCAGGCGGTTGTAGGTCGCGTCCCATTTGATCTCACCGTAGTTCCCGCCGATGATCTTTAGGTCGTGGATGAGGGAGTCGGGGGAGCCAATGCGGGAGATGTCGAGGATATTGCGGAAGGACTTTTCGTTGGAATAGATCAAGATCACTCGTGACATGAATCCTTGACCCCAGGCTGTGGCTGGCACGAGGTCCATCAGATTAGAAGGTGTGGTGCCGCAGAGGACCGAAAGCTGTGGACGGTCGAGCTTATGACGAAGTGTCTCTTTTCGTTTGGCCTCAGAGAAGGCATTACAATCATAAAATTTCGTGAGTGCTGATACAAGATCAGTATCCCACTGGTGCATAAGAGCCGAGAGTTCGTCAACCGCAACGAACATTGTATTGTATTCGACCATTGGATTTGGCAGCATGACAATGGATCGTTTGCACTCTGCAAGTGAATCGACAAGGCTGGCCCTACTCATGCTTGTTGGTGAAAGATGAAAGTCCGGCACTTCGCGCAGGATGTCAGTGGCGATGTCGATCCCAGCGGTTTTGCCAATGCCGGCCTTGCCGATGAGGAAGACGTAGAGGTTTGGATAAAGCACCCGCCCTGTGTTGATCCAAACCCTCCGCTCCAACGCCGCCCCGATGGTAGCAATCGCCACCCACTTCCTAAACAGCGGCGCGGTTTCTAAAAACTCCGTATGGCTTACGAAAGCGTCGATCCAGGAGGGACATTTCCGGTGTGCGCTGCCGTTTATCCCCAGGCGAATAGGTTTTAAGGCCATCAGGGTTTAAGTCCTTGTCGTACTTGCCCCAGTTCCAACCAGTGGCAGCGCTGAATGGGATAATCAATTGACGACCATTTTCCAGTAGGATAGGATAACGCAGTCCTTGGAGAATTTCCGGAATAATATTGTCTTCGAGTGATTCAGGATATTGTACCAGAATTGCGTCGTGGATTTGCATAAGAAGCTCACACTTTCGATCTCGCCAGACTTGCAACATTCCTCGATTAAGTATATCAGCAAGCGAGCCCTGAGGGTCGTAGGCAATAGCTTCACGAAGAGTCGAATCATCTGATCGTCTCCCGAAGAACCAGCGCTTGCGGCCGGTGAGGGTGATTAGGTAGCCATCGCTGCGCAGCGTGCGCTCTACATAGGCGTGCCAGCGGAGGTGGGCGGGGAAGGCGGCGAAATACTTAGGCTGAAAATCCTCAATAACACTGCGATCAATCTTAGCCTGTTGCGCCAACGTCGCAGGTTTACCTGCATAGTTGGTTCCGTGTCCAATCTTTTTGCACATGAACCGATAATCGTAATGTCGATAGAAGGGTTGTTCGGCGATTTTTCGGTCCAGTCTAAGGTCACCCGTCCATGGAAGTTTTCCCCAGCATAATTTAGCAACAGCAGTATGCAAGTCTCCAGATTCACACGCATCTAGGTATCTCCCATCCTCAAACAAATTCCATTCAATGGCTCCAACGACACGGCTTTCTCCTTGTTCTGCATCGAGATACGCCATCTTCATTCCAGGGTCGGCGATGAAGACGCTGCGTAGGCTTTCCTCTATATTCTGAAGATTAGTACCCGTACCAAACTCAGAAAAGCTAGAAGATAAGCGACCAGTAGTAGTCCCTGCGATATTGTATGAAGTTCGCATTCGACCATCATGATCAATCTCCGTCTTTAGCATTGATATCTTCTTCCCCAGATCGCGCATAAGCAGAATATGCTTCACAATCTGTGTCGCGAGGAAGTATGCCTCTAACTTCTCGAGAGCATCTCGATCAACACTCGCACGTCCTCCGCGCTTAACTGGCGGGATTCCGAGCACGCTGTAGAACACGTGATGTAGATCTTTATTGGAGCGCCAGTTGAATTCCCAAATACCAAGGCCATTTCCAACGATGCGCTCAAGCTGACCTTCAAGTCGCTCAATGGTTTCGAAGTACTCGTCGATGACTTCGGCTTTCCTGGCTTTGTCGATACGTACGCCACGTAGTCGCATTTCCAGCACTGGCGCCTGTAATTCTCTGGAGAAGTTGTACGTCCCTGCTGTATGGTTATCCAACTGTGGGAGCAAGGCTTCAAGGACTTCGGAGGTAACGCAGCAGTCGAGGCCATTATAAATTTGCTCCCTTTCCCACGGAGTTAAGTCTTTTGGATCGACTTGATCCGTTCTGATGATCTTCATTCATCCGCCTTCAGCGTTTCATGCTTCACTCGCATATGCTTCCAGGCGCCTTCGTCGGAGTAGATGGAGCCGAGGAAGCCCAGGCCCTTGAGGGATTCGGGCTGGAGGGCGTGGTGGAGCAACATCGTATCATGCTCCGCTCCCATTACTTTGATCCCATAGGCCCTCCAGAGGAAGGCGATGTCGTAGAGGCCGTTTTGGAAGAGCTTATGTGGTTTACTAGATACCAACACTCGCCTAACAAACGACCAAGCTCTACGTTCCAACTCAATAGAAGCCCAATAGCTTCGGTCCTTTCGGCGGGTGTCAAGGAACGGGATAACGATGGCACTATCGGGCCCGGCTGCAAATCCAATGCAGGTAATTTGATTGCCAGCTGTCTCAATATCAACTGACAGGCAGTCACATCGCCGAATGTGGGTTTCGTAGTAAGCATCTATGTCCTCCAAGGTTGGTTCGATCCAAATCTCGCGCTTCGGCCTGCGGATTTCGGGAAAGTCCGACTCGCGCAGGGCCTTCATCAGGTCTAGGATAGTAGTTGGGCGGAGTTCCCATTGTCGGCAGACGGCGGCTGGGTGATATGTGGGCAGGACTTTGAACCCTGTGACAGTATGCGTAGATAAGTCTGTTGTTCCCCGGAACTTAGAGATCGCAGTTCTTCCCAACAATGCCCACATAGGCGTATTACCCATAGCGATGATGATATTCGGATTGATGGATATAAGTTCATCGCTGAGTCGCTGAATTTCCAATATAAAATCTTGTCGAACATGTTTTCCTTTAATAAGAGCAGGATATCCTGGGATGCCTTGTTGCTTGGGTCCACAGAAGTACTCCACTTTGTTCCCGGGCGGTTGCTGGTTGAAGACGTTGGTGAGGAAGCAATCGGCCCGGTGGATGCCAGCTTCGGAGAGCATTCGGGTGAGTTCCATTCCGGAATAGCCGACGAATGGAAGACGCTGGCGGGCTTCCTCTTCGTCCCATGCTTCGCCGACTATGGCAATCGAGGTCATTTGGATATTCGGGCGATTTCACGATCAAGATACCATCGAGCCTTCTTTAAATCCTCAAGCTGGTTACCTTTGTCTCCGGCGCGCCAAATGTACTTGACTGCATTTCCAAGACAAAAGTTCATATGCTCAGTCACCACGATACATTCTATTCCTGATGGGTGTTTCATGTAATGCTTTGGGTGGTTTACTGAATCGTACATTTGCGTCCTGGAGTCCCCAATCGATGAGGAGGCGGACGGCATCGGTGCGGTTGATGGAGTTTCGTTTGGCATATTCCATTACCTCCTGAAAGGTGTCTAGGTCTAGGCGCAAGGAGAAGATATGAAAGTCGGTCTTGGCCATCTTCGCCTCTTTGAAAAAGGGCCGAGGCATTTGCGCCCCGGCCAGTTGGTGGGAGGAAGTGTTACTCCGCGATCGAGGTCGAGGCCACTACAGCCCTGACGCCTTCGCCAGATTGGAAAGCCTCATGCTTGATATGAATCACGCATTGCTTCCCAGCGGTTTCGCCCATGCGCTGGCGAAGGCTGGCATCCACATCCGACGCCTTATCCGGAGTGATCCCGTCAAGGTGATCGAAGAAGGTGGCAAGCCGGCCGATGGAGTTTTCGGTGTGGTAGTAGGTATTGCGGATGGTGCAGTCGGTGAGGCGCTTCTTGGTGGTGCCATCCATGCCAGTGAGGTACTCTTCGAGGGCGTCTTCGTCAACGTCGTCGAGGGGCTCAAGGATTTTCATGGTGTACTCAGAGTACTCCGTCTGCTTCTTCGAGGACTTGTCAATCTTCGGCTGGCCCTGGACGACAGCGAGATAGGAGCCGACGGGAAGGGGCTTTGCTACGCGTTCAATGCCCGAGGAGGGCATGTCGAGGACGGAAGCGAAGGTGGGCTCAGCGGTTCGAGTTGCGGATTTTGCCATTTGGTTTGCTTTCGGTTGGGTTTGCTTAATAGGGGATTTCGTCTAAAGCTTCTTTGTATAGCTTTGCTCGGACTATACAATCCTTTGCCTCAAGCAGCTTACGCAGCCCAGCAGTTCTTTCTGGGTTGCTTGGAAGTGTTGAGACTACCTGCACAGCGAGTTCGCTAAATGGCTTGCTGATCTCCTGCAAGTGTGCTGGCAAGTGTTCATAGTGAAAGAATTGTAGCAAGCGATCTTCCATGTTAAACCTTTCTAATGAGTTTGGGTTTGCTTTGCATCACCGGCGGTTCCTTCAGTACATTGAATATCTCTCCCAGTCCTGTTGCGTTGTCGTATTCATCCTCCACGTCGAATGGCTTGGACAGCGCCAAGTCAATCATCGGGGTGGACTTCGTTTGTATCACGTAGGAGTTTGCCTTATGTCGATAAAGGATGACGTTGGGGAAGTATTGGGGAATCTTTGGGGAAAGCTTTTGGCCAACGCCTTGGGGATAGCCTTTGATCTTCCCATCCTGTTCCTCTTGGTAAAGGATGTGGCAAATCAGGATGACGTTGGTTTCGAAGCTCTCTGAGGAGAGCAGAGCCAGGTTATGCTCCACTGCCTTCTGCGCATCGAAGAACGTTGCACGCTTGTCGATCTCCCCGCCTTTGCCAACGGCAGTCAAAGGCAACCGCCAGTCGAAGGCAGCGTCGCACCAACGCGAGAGCGAGTCGATGACCAGAACACAGTCAGGTCCCCACTCGGCTGGCTTGCCTAGGTCGATGTCATCATACTTCCATCGATCGAGCATCTTCACTGCTTCTATGTAGGCCTTCGGGGTTACATGAGGGCCGATGGGGGTCGCCTTGCGCTGATCGCGGAGGGTGCGGTACTCGACGTTGTGCATGAGATCAGGGCAATTTTCCTCGACGTAGGATTTGAGTGGGTGGAGAAGGTTGTCGAAGTCGAGGATTCTCAATTTATACCCCAGCTTGACCAACGCGCCAAGGGATGTGGTTTTGCGAGTCTTGCTGTCGCCGATGGCGATCAGCTTGACGAATTTACTGGATTGATGCTGGGTCAGGCTTGTCATCGCTGCACCAGCATGTGCGCATCTGGCAAGTTGCCTTCGACCCAAAAGACATCCTTGCCTTTCATTCTAGCCCACTCGATCTCGCGTTTAGTGGAGAAGCCAGTATATCCATCAACATTTATAACAACGACGGCATCGGAGTTTAGTATCTTATCGAGGTGAACAAGATCAAGGGTTACCTTGTCGGCTTCTGATATGGTTATGTTTCCTTTTTTGTGTGTGTCCTTCTCCTCCCTTCCGAAGAGAGACAGGCTGTAGACTGTGTGACCATTGATAGCCAGCTTGTGGTTCCATTCTTGAAAGGCAGGTTGGAACCTTGTGCTTCCACATAAAGTTATTCTCATTGCAAGTCTCCTGCTAGGACTTCCGTGTAAAGGGTGAGATAATCCCCAAGCTTTACATCAGCCTGGATTGGAATGTCGATATGAAGCTTAACCGAGTTGCCTAGATTAAGGGAGGCCTTGGTGCCAGTCAGGCCCTGGCTAACAGCGGTGACTTGGAACTTGCCGAGGATTAGTCGGAGGCGGAATGGTTCAGTCATTGACAGCCCTCGGGTATATGCGGAAGCAGCGGTGGTTGAACTTTGTTACATCATCCCCGCTGCTTTGAGCTATCATGATAAAACGTCGCATCCAGTAATCTACGTCGATCTTGTCATCTCCATTGACGATTATGGTGACTGGCTTCGGCTGCCGACCGAAGTTCATCTCGTTTTGAGAGGATTCCACCGCTCTGACTCCTTTAGTTTGATAAAGTTTCCTTCGAGAAACCGCCCCCGAACGCTGGGGCTCTTCGAGCATATCTCACGAAAGCGACACCCGCCGAACTTATCACATGCTGTATCATTCTGTGGCCAATGCTCGGCGATTGCGTATTGCTCCGCAAGGACCAGCCAGAACTTGAGATCGGCCAACCACTCTTCGAGTTGGTCGGGTGTGCGAAAGGTGAAGCCCCTGCCGAATTCGGTCACGCCGTCTCCGATCTTTGCTGCGTCGATGATGACTCCACGGATAGGGGCATCGAGGACCATCTTGCCAGCGAGGGAGTAAAGGGTCATTTGGTTCGACGGCTCGAACTGCGCGAAGTAGTAAGGCGAAGGGGCGATCGAGGAGGTTTTGTAGTCTTTGACGAAGAGTTCTGAGTTGTAGGTGACGACGCAGTCTAGATGGCCGCAGAGCATGTATTGGGCTTTTAGGTTGGCAGCTGGGCCGAAGTTCAGCTCGAAGCGGAAGGATTGTTCAACTGCAGGAGAGCCATCGGAAAGTATCAAGGTCTTGGCCGGGTCATCACGATGCTGATCCAGATACCAAATAACTGAACGGACCAGACTCTCTCGAGTTTTGGTTTTGTGATCGGGTTCGAAATCCGCTGTGCGTATGAGTAACTCACGAATGACGTCGTGTACAGACTCTCTGTGGTCAATCCCGGCAGCACGCGACAAGTCATAATCCTGAAACGCGGCATGGTATTCGATCCCGAAACGGAGGTGGACGGACTCGTCTTTGGTGGACCAGCCTTCGATCATGGTGTATTGGTAAAGCCTGGGGCAGGTTTTGAGGTAGCCGAGGGAGGTTGAGTCCCAGGCGAGTTGGATGTGGGTGCCGGGGAGGAAGGGGGAGGGGGCGGGATTAACTTTCGTCATCTTCATCCTCGTCTTCGTTTGGAAAAGCTATCCTTACGGCTTCACTATAACCATCCCAGTTATCCACTCCACATTCTTGTAAAGCCATTAGCAGCTTCTCGGCACGAAGGAGCCGTGCTAAGTCCTTCTCAGAAATAGAACGCATCAAAGCCTCCTCCTCTTAATCTCCTGACTTGGCTTTGACCCCAAGCCAAGGGCATTGATGTCAATATGCACCGGCGAGGCTAGACGCTTGGCTTTCCCCCCTGCGGCTTGCCGGGCTCGGTCGGCGCGGTGGACTGCAATGATCTCGTCGATGTTTTGGGCGGAGAGTTCCAAGGGGTCCAGGTGCATGAGCCAATCGAGGTAGTTGCCACCAGGGAAGCGTGGGTCAGATGGTACGGCTTCTTCGGACATCGGGCTTTGCTCCTATTGATTGGTGAAATGATCCTTTCACAATCAGCACATGCGCACGGATCGCTGCGCGGATGACCATGCCTACTGCGCCTTTGCCGTAGCGGAGCTTGAGGTACTCGAAGTCATCGGTGAAGAGGTTGACGGTGACGTGGGAGAGAGGCTCTGGGGAGGGAGGGGTTGGCATTGCGCTGTGCGCTCCTGGTTGCGGGATTGGTGGAAGATGACGTGGACGTAGGAGAGGGATATGCCGAAGTCTGACGAGAGTTGCTTGGGGCAATTGTCACGCCATAGGTTGAGCCGGCGGATGATTTCTCGCTTTTGTTGTATGGTAACAAGTCTGCGCCGGGTCATTCCGCTGCTCCTAATTCCTCAACCTTCCCCTGTACCACCCTTGGTTCGACGTAGACCCACCACTTGCCCTGATCATGCCTCGGCTGGCGGACGATGAGGATGTCGTAGGGGGATACTCCGTAGGCTGGGTCATCGGCTTCGTAGATTTCGATTGACTCCCTGCGGGAAAGCACGCGGGCGGAGTGCATCCGGACGTAGATTTGCTGGGCCGCACCGCGGGTGGGGAAGGGCACGCGAATGCCGAAGCCGGTGGCAAGAGCTCGGTCGTAGAGGCTGAAGCAGTCAACATATGCAGCTTTAGAAATTGAGCATGTCATGATTCACCACCTTATCTCCTTGCTTTCGATTTCATAGTAGCTCTCCAAGGCGCGGGTTTGGATGACGTACTTCAGGTTATGCTCTTGTTCGGTTTCGCCGATGAGCCAGGAATCGAGGTGGTACACAGTAAGCCACTCAAGTCCTTTGGCCTTGTGGCCAGTAAGGAGTTGTATATTGCCTTGCTGAGAAAACAGATGTCCCGCATAGGTAATGGCTTGTCCCAGGTTTTCTCCAAATCCCGCAAAGACGCGCATACAGTCTGCAATATCTCCTGCGGTCTTGCTTTCCTTGGCAAGCTTGTCTTGCCTCCAGATTTCGATTTCATCAAGCAACGTCTCCTTTGTCATAGCCTCCGGGCCAAGCTTACGCATTATCCCAATCACCCTGGGCCCCACATCACTGCCGCTAACGCTAACACTACGGCCAGCGCTGAGAAGCCTAAGGGCGCAGGCGAATAGTGGAGCGTTGTTCCGACAAATGATAGCGCTGCCATCCACAAAGCTAGTGCTAGAAGGGTTACGGAGATGCGCAACGCGGCCTCCTGGTTTGATCCATTTCATATGCGGCACGCGCCAGTGCGCGTTGCGGACGATGGCCTCGGGGCAGCGGAAGCTGACGGAGAGGTCAGCTTCGGTCATGGTGAAGCGCTGGGCTAGCTTCTGCATCCCTGATTGAACCGCTCCACGAAAACCATAGATACTTTGCCAAGGGTCACCAACTGCAACGATGCGACTTTTTGAGAGGTGACCGAGCATTTCATGATTGACCGGGGAGAGGTCTTGCGCTTCATCAACGAGGACGAGTGGGAAGCGAGGGTATGTTCCTCCGAACAATGCGGGCATGTATACCTGATCGTTATAGTCAATCGACCCGGAATAGGCGGCGCGGATGGAGGAGACGAGGACTTCATCGACGAGGCTTTGGGAGAGCGGGGAGAGGCTTTCGTCGAGGGTGGCGAAGAAGGCCTCGGTGGAGATAAGCCGCTTTGCGTTACGATAAGATCCGTCCGGGACATATCCAAGAGACTTGGCCAGCCCGGTGGCGGAGACGATTTCCCAATACGAGTCATAGGCTTCCTCCTTGTCGGGTTTGGAAAGGGATTTGATCGCTTCGCGGAGCAGGTCTTGGCATTTCTTTGGATCGAGGCTTAGGTTAGATACACAAGCACTAGCCCATATACGATGGCCAAGACCATTAAGAGTACGAACGGTGGTGGTGGATCGGAACCGTTTAACCATTTCATCAGCAATGCGACGGTTAAAAGCCAAACAAAGCACAGGAGCAGGAGCGGCATTTTGAATCAACTCTAAGGTTGAGGTCTTGCCTGTCCCGGCAAGGGCGTTGATGAGGAGGTTAGCCTTCGTTGTATTCAGCAGGTGGATAATATGGGTCTGCTCCTCGGTCGGAGAGAAGGCGGGTGGTGGGAGGGGCTTAGTCTTTGTTATTGGCAAGGTATTTCTCCTGACGGTTGAGCATGTCGTTGATCACAGCACCGCCAATAGCATCTGAATTCTCACGCTGGTCTTGCTGGTATTGACGATGCTCTGGCTCAAAGAGCCACTTGGTAAGCATTAGCATAATCAGCGCGGAACCGCCATCGGTGCCAGTGACGACTTGATTGTTGTCGTCAAGCATCTCAATACGATAGCGGCCAAGGTGGATGGTGGAGATGCAGAATTTCATTGCAACCCCGCTGGGCCTGGGGATGATTTGGTGTTGTAGGAGTCGATCAAGGATAGCTTGAAGTCCTCGGCCAGTGATTCGATTGGGGTGGTGCCATCGGTGCCAGCGTGGAAGACTTTGAGCAAGGTAATGCCAAGGATGGAGATGCCGTCGAGGGGAGAGTCGGTTTGTTCCAGGATGTATTTGAACAAGCCTTCGGCGATGGAGTCGAGTTCAAGGTCGGTCATCGAAATCCTCCAGCTTGGCGCAGGCTGCGCGTTGCGAGGTTGGTGATGTTGGTCTGGGTCATCTTGAACATCTCGCCGACTGCGAGGAAGCCCTGGCCGTGCGCGAAGTCATCCTGCGCTTTGTAGAAATGACCCAGGATGTATGCGGCTTCCTCGGCCATGGCGAGGTTGGAAAGGATGCGGGTGTAGATGTCAGCAGTGGTTTCGGGCGGGGAGGTCATGCTCGGAAGCCTATGCTGGAGGAGGTTTTGCCTTTGGCTAGATGGGTGATGACGGTGGCGACCTTGTCGAAGTTGTTTGCAATGGTGTGCCAGTTGGCGGCAGCAAGGGAGTGGCCACGCAAAGCGCAGTCATTGCCAAGCTTATGGCAGTCTTCTTGGATCAAGATGCAATACTCAATCAGCTGCTTGTAGGTGATCTCGGCTGAGAGATTGCCGGCGGTGGTTTCGTATGGGAGGCGGTTGGTCATAGCTTGCGCCTTTTAATCGGCTTCGACCCTAGGCCGAGGGCGGCAAGGAGGGCGGAGGCCGAGGGGAAGAGGGATGGGGCCTTGCGGTCGTTGACTTGGTAATGATCAGCAAGGGAAGGCCACCCTTCCCTATTGTCATGCAGTTCATTATTTATGTAATGATTGCCTCCATTATCATACATGCCTTCAATGCACAGGTCATCTATTGACCATGCCTGATAGGGATAAGCCCTATGTCCTGAGGTCGGGATGATCCAAGCCTCTTCCTCGCCAATGGTCACGCGGATGGCGATGTCAAACGCTGGCCGGCCCCGGACCTTATGCAGGATGAGGAAGGGCACCGTCCTCTCCGCATCCCCTGGTGTCGCTGCGCTCCCTGCTTGGGATGTCGCTGAACCCTCGGGTTTCGCTGCGCTCGCTGGGAAAGGGCTCACTCAATCCTTCTCTTTCCATTCGGCGTTGGGGCAGGAATGATCTGGGTTGCGAGTTCATCGAGATCAACGGGGATGGCGGAGATAACCTTCGGGACAATCTTCGCCACGTCATGCATCCTGGCAAAGAGGGTCATGATCTCCGCGCCGGTGAAGGAGGTACGGCCGGCCCTGGCTCGGATGGCTTCGGAGTAGACATTGAGCTCGCGGGCGAGTAGGTCGGCCTCGCCGAGGGAAAGCCTGGCGAGGACGTCAAGGGCTAGGGAGAAATGGGGGAGGGGTGGGGGAGGGGTGTGGTCGTTCATTTTTTAGTTTCCAGATTGTTGAATGCATGCCTTATCTAGCACGCTGATAAGATCGTTGAGATTTATTGAGTTCGGCACTGATAAGTCCATGTTTGCCACGGTAAAATGCCCGTCTACGCAAACAATGGTTCCCATTTGACTCTGTGGCGTCGGACAATCATTACCACATCCAGCTAGCATTAGAACTAGCATCAGAATTCCAATTCGATTCATCTCATCTTCCTGTTTTCAGCTTGCGCACCACCGCCCTCGCTGCCTCGCGCATGTCGGTGGAGAAGGTGGCGCGTTCGCGGGCTCGTTCAGTGACTTTAGCAATCTTGATTTTGGATTTGCGAAAGCGATCGGCAGAGCTTTGGTCAGCCGATGCAGGTGGAGTGAAGTTGCTGGCCCCGCTGACATACCCAGGTTGCTTCGCGATGTTTGGAACATGGCGCAGGGCCTTGGACAAGCCAGCCTCAGTGAATGGAAAGCGCAAGCATTGCCCAGGGGTTCCCGGGAGGGTGAGGAAGAGGCTTGCGCCGTCGTGGTAGATGGTGGGGGCGAAGGGAGGGGTCATCGACGAAGCCCCCGACGAAGCCCTCGTGCTATAGCACCAGCAAGTGCCTGCGAACCAACTTCACCATACTCATTTGGTGAGTTAAGTGAGTCAGCAATTCGAGTGAACTGCTCAACAATCTCACGTAATAGAGCTTGGTTTGCGTAAGCGAGTTCGGTTTGTTCTGCCTCAGTCATATTCGCCTCCCTCGTTTGATTTCGCCAAGGGCCGGATAAGGTGGTGGAGACGTGGCAAGGATTGGATCAATCACCTTCTCCTGAAAGGTCTGGACCAGTTCCTCCTCGCTCATCTCATCCACCGGCGGGGCCGTGGGGAAGTCATCCCCAATCGGTTGGCCTTGGCCATCCTCAATCAACGGCTTCCTCCACATCCTCGTAGCCCAGTCAAGCATCCAGCCGTTGTCGATGTGGCCTTGAGCCAGGAAAAATGGAAGCATCTGACGATGTCGGCATGATGGGCGAGAGCCAGCAGGGCAAGAGCATTCGGCCGCGCTGACGACATACGCTGCTTCGATAGAATAATCCTCATCCAACTTGGTAATACGAAAGCTAGTGTCAGATTGTCCAATCGAACGCAGGTGGTAGAGAGAAATGGTCATTGACCTGCTCCAATAGGCCCATAAACCCCTACACAATGCTCACCGTCGTCGGCTTGGCCAAGAAGGTTATGTCCGCCTTCATGGCAATCAAAGTAAAGGCCGTTGCGTTGGTATAGGATAACCACTCCAGCAGGGTGGCAAGTGAAGCCATCATCAAGCTCAACCTTATCACCAGGCTTTAACTCAGACAGCTTCGCGTAAGCTCGGCCGGCTTTATCATGTGTTTGGTTGGTCATCGCTCGCATCCTTTGATGTTCAAGCAAGCATCATATCACAAATCCCTCCCAAAGTCAAGGGATATCCCTATCCGCAGGTCGAATTCGACGCCCTGGCTCAGTCACTCTCAGTCATCCCTCAGTCACCTCTCACGATTCCCTCAATGGCTCAATGACAACTTTGGGCAGGGGGAGGGCCTGGCCGTGGTGTTCATGGTTTGTTCTTATTAGTTTGAAAAAATTTTTTATACTATATAAGAGAGACACCCTAATGACCCTACCCCCCTCAGAAGCCTCCATTGAGCCATTGAGGGGGAAGCGAGGGATGATTGAGAGATGACTGAGAGGAGAGTGAGGGGTATTGGGCAAACCAGCATGGGTATGCGCAGGTGGATGGCTTTCGGCCTGGGCTTGGATGTGGCAAATGAAGAAAAAGCCCCAAGGCTTGCGCCAAGGGGCCGAGGATTAACCGATTGTAAATATCACATTGGCAAATTCTACTTGATGTTCAAGATCGTAAGGCCCTTCGATATAGTCTGGATGATTGAAGTATTCGATCCAAACCATGAACCAAGGCAATTGGTTCTTACCTCTAAAGCCTATTCTATAACGATATAAGCGGCACATTGCTTCCTCCAAATGAAAAGGGGAGGGGCCTAACCCTCCCTGCTTCGCCTACTCCGTGAATATACTCTTCAGCGTATCCAGCTTCGCCTGACACCCTTGGGCCTTATCCTTCCAATCCCCTGCCTCTCGGATCACCGCTTGCAGCTTTTCCTCCAATTCCATCACAGTCACCTGCGCCTCATCACGCTCATCACGTACAGTGCGCAGAGTTTGCGCCATCTGCTGGTGATCTTCATTATGTCGATCAGCTTCATCAGCCATTCGAGTGTTTGCCTCCTGAAACCGTTGAAGCTCGCTCGATTGCTTATTCAGCAATCCCCGAAGGTTCTCATTATCCGCCCTTGCTGAGTCACGTTGCGAGCGCAGCTCCACAATCTCCTGATCCATTCTCCAATTCTGCTCCCGCACAATCTGCACTTCCTGCGCCAGATGCTCCAATTCCGTCCGCAGCCTCGCCACCTCCTTGCTAAGCTCACTTGCATCACACACCGTATCCGCGATCTTCTCAAAGAAGCTTCGTACTGACATCTGATCCTCCGGATTGAAGGGACCTAAATTGGCACCAGCCAAGGCCGTGTTTCCTTCGTTCATAGCCATACTCCGTTTTGGGTTAAAGTTGCTTCTCCACGTAGTCCAAGAGGGCATTGCTCCACTCCTTGCCCTTAGCCCCCAGGGCATGATCGCCCTGGGGTATTGCTTGCTTTATCCTAAATCAATGCGCCGTATGCTGCCCAACCTGCGGCTTTGCCTTCGCCATAACCCCCGCAGGGACTGGCTTCTTCGCCTTCTTAGCCGTGGCAGCCTTTTCCTCAGCCGCCTTGACCAACTTCGGATCAGCATGAATACCCTTCAAGCTGATCCCCTTCACCAACCCAGCCTCCTTCTCCTCTCTGGCTTTGATCGTAGCCTCAGCCAGTTCGTAGAACTTCGGCCCGTAGTCTCCTTCAAGCACCTCCTTTGCTGCGGCAGTAATCTCCTTCGCCGCAACATGGCTCACCTTGACTTCCCCGGCGGCCTTGATCGCGTCCTTCACCGCAATCCTTGCAAGCCTCATTGCCTCCGCTTGCACCGCCCTGTTATTATTCTTCGCCTTCGCCTTGCCTCCGGTGACCCTGATCTCACCCTTGACCATGGCCGCATAAGTCTCCTCGGCCTTGGCCTTCAGCGCGGCGTTATTCTCCTCAAGCTTCTTTCCTTCCAGTTCCTTGCTTGAGCCGATCTTGCTCTGCCCTCGGTTCAGCACCTGCTTCAATCCCTGAAACAAGACCTCTTTGAGCGCGTCCGTGGGCAGGTTATCCATCAGCCAATTCGGGTCAACCTCAAGAAAAAGGTCCTTCCCCTTGCTGATCGGGATCGTCATCTTCGCTCCGGTTGCTGCGCCGGTATCGGTTTCATCAGTCATAGTATACTCCGTAGTTGAGCAGGTAATCTCAACCTCGGTTTAGGCTCTGCCATTGCCCTGATTGCTCCGACAATGCTCGCAATGGGTTTACCCTCTGCGCTGTTTCTGTTAGCCACTCAGATCGTGCAGGATTGCACGCTAATAGGTAAGGGATTAGCTTGCCTATTCACTTACAATCAAGCTGTGTTCTCACTCGCAGGTAATCCTCAACCAATACCCGTATCATAGCACAATCCCGCCTCGTCGGTCAAATCACAATCACGTGATAGCCATCACGCCTTCGTGACTTTTCATCACGAAATTGTGAGCGCGGCGTTACCGCTTGTCGAGCCTGCCAATGGGCCTTGGCCCCGACCTTGACTACCCTAGCGGCTCTTGCCTTTGACCCGGCCCTTGGCTTGCGCTAGGCGATTGTGATGCCATTGGCAAGCCCAGCTCGCCCTGCGCTTCGCCCTCATAAAACGCAAAAGGCCAGGCACTATGGCCTGGCCTTGAGCTAATCACTGCGCTTGCGCCTATCCCCTTGGCTTACAATCCACCCACAACGCCACGCCTAGCGCGATCCAAGTCACAACAAGCCAGATAATCGTCACGTTCATTGCGGTCATGGTATTGCCTCCAGTGCCTCTTCTAACTCACGTAGTATCTGATACAGCTCTACCGATATCTTACTCCATGCTGCGCTGTCATCACGTCGATAGTAACAACCAGCTAGTCGATCGAATAACAAGCGTAGAGTGTGTGTGCCATACTTATCTCTGAACGCTGCAATGGCAGTCATGTCCCTGCCCTCGCTAAGCAATACCGATGCCACCATTGCCTATGCGCTCGCCCAGTCTGCGCCGCCATCATCCGCTCTGCGCAATACCACGCAATCCTTGTCAAATTATGCTTGCGCTTGGCCATCACACTGCCCTCTCGCCTTGCGCTGCGAGCCAGTCCGCCAGTGTCCCAGCCGGCTTAGCCTTCACCTTGCGCTCAGAGATAGGCCCAACAGCAATACTCAGCTTGCCGAACATATAACCAAATTTGAGTTCAGCCTGCGCTGGCAATTGCCCCACATAGTCCGCTTGCATCGCCGCTTCAAACGCATCCTTAGCCGCTTTGTACACACGATACGCATCCTTGCTCGCCTGATACAGATCAATCGTGCGTACTGCCAACTCAGCAACATTCACATTCTGCCACTGCAACTCACTGCGCTCTTTGGCCATAGCCATCGCTCCTACTTGCCGCCTTGTGCCCGATATCGGCTGGCGACGATGCACAGCCTGCGCCCCGACCTTGGCGATTGTGTGACCGAATTATGTCGAGCAACCAATCGGCCTTCACAGTAAGTTGACAAACGCTCAACTAATCGTGTTCGCCATCACATCTGCGTGTTGACGCAGCGCAGCGGGCGATTGTTGCACCGCAGCAAGAGCCGAGGCCACCCCCACCCCCAAAATCACACGCTCGGGCGCGGCCCAATACCTCCTCGCGCAATATTTTCCAAAACCATGCATCCTATCCTTCCCCTTCGGGGCAAGGGCAGGAGTTGGTCAAGTGAATTCGCTTGACATTTGCAAAAAATAGTATATAATGGCGAGCATGGAAAAGGACTGGGTTGAGATTGCGCTGGATGGCGCAGCCTGCGGGGTTTACCTGCTCTTGCGACAGGGCGAGGTGGTCTACGCGGGGCAGAGTGTGAATGTTTTTGGGCGGCTAATGTCGCATTGGAACGCGCTGTGTAGGGCCAGGCTTGGCAAGCAAGCTGCGATGTTTCGCACTTGGGAAGAGCCGGTCATCGACTTCGACGCGGTTAGGATCAAGCGTTGCGCGAAGTCGATGCTTGACCGCGAGGAACTTGCCTTGATCCAACGCTTTCGGCCGAAGCATAACGTCTTGCTGAACCGTGAGCCGAGCCCGATCGACGCTGAGCTCGCAGTGCTACCCTGCATTCAGGCTTTGGTAAAGGTAGCGCGAGCCAGAGAAGAGCAAGTCAGGCGAAGGCGAATCGCATGATTGGGGAACGGGGTGGAACAGTCTATGGATACGAGACTGCCCATCTTCACACTGTGCAGGATGATGGAAGCACTAAGCAGATAGGCCCAATGCCCGAGCAAGCCCAAGGCATAGTCGCACAGTATCGAGAGTCGCACCATCGCATTGCGCAGTTGGTAGCGGTGGGCTGTACGCCGAGTATGATTCGGGCCCAGACCGGCGTCACCGCACGCAGGCTGGAGTTGCTTTGCGCTGACCCGACCTTCCGAGAGCTCATCGCTGGCTACACCAAGCGCAGGACGATGAAAGTCGAACTCGCCGCAGATTCCTACCAAGACACATCCATCGCCAACATGCTCCGCGCTGAGCAAATGATCGAGGATCACCTTGACCAAGCTGAGGAAAGCGGGGAGTTGATCCCTTTGGCCCAGCTAGACAAGATCAGCCAAGGCCGAGCGGATCGCTTCGGCTATTCCAAGCATACCAAGGTCGAGCATACTCATGACTTCTCCGCGATGTTGGACAAGGCAATCGCGCGGTCAGGCAAGGCAAAGCTTATCGAGGGGCAGGTCGAAGCTCCTCGGATGGTTGAGGTAAAGGATGAGGCAGCGCCATTCCACCTCCCGGTGAGTCCAGCGCTGTCTCAGCCGATGCTTCAAGAGGAGCGGGTCCAATCCCCCGCTCCTCGTTCTTTCTCCTCAGTGCTCGAGATCAAGCGTCGTCGTATCGCGTAAGGGGACTCAGCGCCACTCCGTCGTTGGGTATTGAGGGGAAGGGTCTTGCTCCGGCTCTTCCCCTCAAGGGATTTAGGGAATGGACGAACGACTCGTCGAGTGGCTTGCCTCAGTTTCCAACGACCCTGTAGCCTATGTCATGGGCTCATTTCCTTGGGGCGAGGTTGGCACCAGGCTGGAGAACTTCTCCGGACCAGAGCCTTGGCAACTTCAGCGGTTGGAGCTAATCCGAGACAAGCTCGCGCTGGGTGCGAGTCTGACCGAGGTAATCCAAATCGCAACTGCCTCCGGTCACGGCGTTGGCAAGTCAGCGTTGGTTGCGATGTTGGTCAAGTGGGCGACCGATACCCGACCCGATACCATCGGTGTCATTACCGCCAATACCGAAACTCAGCTGAAAACCAAAACCTGGGTCGAGCTCGGCCGCTGGCATAACATGTCCATCACCAAGGACATATTCAAACTCACCGCCACAGCCTACTTCCACTCTGACCACGAACGAACCTGGCGAGTGGACATGGTCCCTTGGTCAGAGCGCAACACCGAGGCCTTCGCCGGCCTGCACAATCTAGGCAAGCGCATCCTTCTCCTTTTCGATGAAGCCAGCGCAATCCCAGACATGATCTGGGAAACAGCCGAAGGCGCCCTCACCGACAAGGGTACCCAAATCATCTGGGCCGTCTTTGGCAACCCAACCCGCAACCTCGGCCGATTCAAAGATTGCTTCGACGGTGGCCGCTTCCACTCCCAATGGGATTGCAAACAAGTCGACTCCCGCACAGTCTCTTTCACCAACAAAGACCAGATCGCCAAGTGGATCGCCGCCTACGGCGATGATTCCGACTTTGTCCGCATCCGTGTCTACGGCATGTTCCCCCGCGTGGGCGAGATGGAGTTCTTTTCCAATGAAGACGTTCAAGCCGCGGCGAATCGCGAAACCGTTTCGGGCATTACTGACCCGCTTGCGCTGGGGGTTGATGTCGCTCGTTACGGGAAGAACGCATCCGTTATCTATCCGCGCAAAGGTCGAGATGCCCGTACCTACGAGCGACAGCGTTATCAGGGCCTGTCGACCGTCCAACTCTCTGACAAAGTCTTCGAAGCCAACTTCACCTACCACGCCGATGGCATAATGGTTGACGGCGGTGGCGTCGGGGGTGGCGTCGTAGACCAAATCAGAGCCAAGGCCCTCCATTGCTTCGAAGTCCAATTCGGTTCCAAAGATGATACCCCGCACATGACCTGGGGCTCGCAGGGTGAGCGCTATGCCAACAAGCGCAGCGGCATGTATGGCGCAGCGCGAGCCTGGCTCAAAACCGGCTGCATTCCAAACGATCCAGCCTTTCTCAAACAATTCGCCTCGATCAAGTACACCCTCAACAAGCAAGATGCGATCCAGCTGATGTCTAAGGAAGACATGCTCAAGCTGGAGCCAGACCTCGAGCTTGATGACATCGACGCCTTCGTCCTGACCTTCGCCCATGCCCTCGCTGCCCACGACGACGCTGGCGGCGAGCACGTGCGCAAGCCCCTCGTCCAGCATGAGTACGACCCGATCGCAGTGTACGAGAAGGAACTGGCGGCATGACCGAACTTGAAACCATCCTCGGCAACCAAGTCATGCGCCAAGGCCTTGAGCTTAAGGTTCTTCGTGCGCTTGTTATAACAGGACAAGACATAACCGCCCCCATTTGGATAGATGCTTCTGAATGTCTGCATATTTTTATACAGGGAATCAATTCATTAGAGCTAATCGTTGATTGTATTGTAACAGCCCTTAACGATCGCGGTCGGGACGTTAACAATACTAACATCATTGATGCGTGCTATTGGTTCAGTGGTGGTGAATGTGATGATGAATGTCATCTGGCTTTATATCTTGACCAGCCTGTAAGTATAGCAGCATGAGCTTCTCCCTCCCATCTGCTCAGCCCGCAGCGCCAGTGCTTCCCCAAGCCACCCCACAGGCCCCGCCTGCTTTTGGCCTGGCCCCTCAAGGTCAGAAACCTCAGGCAAAGGCCAGCCAACCCACCTTCCTCGGAGCCGGACTCACCGCTGGCGCTGGCCAAACTGGGGGCAAGACCCTTTTGGGAACGTAGCCCATGGCCGTCATCCCCATCACCAAAGGCCAACCCTCACCCGCCCAAGGCGGCGCAGCCCCGTCTGAGACTTCGATGTTGATGGCCCTAGCCGAAATGCACAAGCAAGGACGTTTCAAGCCGAAGGCTTCAGCCCAGCCCGATCCGAAGGACGCCGCGTGACCCAAACCTCCGGCGGCCTCAGCGCAACCTTCCCCGATCTCAAGCCGCCCGCCGCCGCCAAGGTCCGCGCAGCAACCCAGCGCAATGCCCCGGATGACCAATCCAGCCCAGACATCGCCTTCCGCAAAGCTGCTGAATCCCGCCTGATCGGACTCCGTGTCAACCGCTTCTCCTGGTTCGTCCATTGGCGCGAACTTGCCGACTACGAACTTCCCCGGCGCTATAAATGGCTAATCTCCCCCAACCAACAACAGCGCGGGTCGCCGATCAACCAACACATCCTCGACTCGACTGGCACCATGGCTGCACGGAATCTCGCCGCAGGCATGATGATGGGCTGCTCGGATCCAACCAAGCGCTGGTTCCGATACAAGGTTGGCCGCATCGACTCCACGCTGACTTCTCCGCTTTCGCTTTGGCTAGCTGAGGTCGAGCGCATCGTCGGCCTGATCCTCGCTGAGTCCAACTTCTACGACTCCCTCGCCATCTTCTACTTCGACCTCGTCGTCTTTGGCACAGCCTGCATGCTCATTTATGAGGACTATGATAATGTCATACGATGTGTTAATCCTTGCCTGGGGGAGTATTATGTTGATAACGATGGTCAGCTTAGGCCTTCTATCCTTGCTCGTGAATTTACTTATACCGTTTCTCAAGCCGGTGAAGAGTTCAGCGTTGAAAACCTCTCTCCATCTACCGCGTCGCTCTGGGCCCAAGGCGGGGCTTCGCTGACCAAGGAACTCGTCGTCGCTCACATGGTCGAGCCAAACAAGGACGGACGCAAGTATGGCATCCCAGAAAGTTTCAAATTCCGAGAATGCTACTGGGAGTGGGGGGGTAGTGCCTCACCTCAAGGCGGCTCATCTTATTCACCTGGCCTGCTTCGAAAGCGGGGGTTCCATGAGAGCCCTTCTATCGTTACGAGATGGGACCTTGTATCAAACGACGCTTACGGCCGAAGCCCTGGAATGGATGCTCTGCCAGATATTAAGCAACTTCAACTCGAAACCAAGCGCCTAAGTCAAGGCATCGACAAGATGGTCAATCCGCCGATGATAGCGGATGTGCAGTTGAAGAACCAACCAGCTTCGCTCCTTCCTGGCGGTGTCACCTACGTCTCCGGGATGATCTCCCAAGGCAAGACCGGCTTCGCCCCAGCCTACATCGTCAACCCTCAAGTCAAGGAAATGATGGAGCAACTGGCCGAAGTTCGTGGCCGGATCGGGAGCACATTCTACAATGATCTCTTCAAAGTCATCTCACAGTTCGAGACGCGTTCGAATGTCACCGCCACCGAAATCGATGCTCGACGAGCCGAAGCTATGCTCATGCTTGGTCCTGTACTTGAGCGACTCAATCATGAGGGATTCGCAAATATGCATGAACGCATATTCGGTATTGCCAGCCGTGCAGGAATACTCCCGCCTGCTCCGGCTGAGGTCCAAGGCCGCAGCATCACCATGGAATTCACCTCTATGATTGAGCTTGCGCAGAACGCGAATCAAGCCTCGGGCATCGAGCGCCTCTTCAGCCAAACTGGTGCCCTTGCTGGCATTGACCCAGCCGCAGCTGACGTTGTAGACATCGACTATGGCCTGATGAAAATCAGCCATCTCTATAACAACGATCCCAAGCTCATCCGCTCGCCTAAGGTTCTTGCAGCAATTCGTGCCCAGCGCGCGCAAGCCGCAGAGCAGGCTCAACAAGCTCAGCAAGCTGACACCGCGCAGAAACTTGCAGGTGGGGCCAAGACGCTTAGCGAAGCCAGCCCCGGTCAAGGCTCCCTCCTGACCAAACTCACCGGCCAGGCATGACCTATGATGCATCCGACACCCGCTCCATTCGCCGCGCTGCAAAGGTCGCCAAGCTCGCCGAAGCCGAACGCCGTGGTGTCGTCCTCACCATTATGTCCTCACCTGCGGGCCGCAACTATGTTTACGAACATCTCGTCCGATGCCATGTCTTCGCCACCTCCTTCTCACAACAAGCCCTGGCCATGGCTTTCTCCGAAGGCGAGCGCAACGTAGGCCTCCAGACCCTCAACGACATAATGCAATTCGCTCCTGACCAATACATTCAAATGACAAGGGAAGCCAATGACCGATCAATCGCAGCAGACAACGGACACAGCGGGAGTGACCCGGGAAGCCGACGGGACGATAACGGACGGGCAGCAGACGAAGTCGGACCAGTCGTCACAGGAGACTACAACCTCGGAGACGAAGGAGACAGCGCCAGCTAAGGAAGGCAAGACCCTACTTACCGAAGGCAAGACCGAACCCGAGAAGAAAGTCGAAGAACCCAAGAAAGACGAGGCTGCGAAAGCGCCGGAGAAATATGAGGATTACAAGCTCCCTGACGGTTTCAAACTCGAGCCCGAAGTCAAGACCAAAGCTGACGCCCTCTTCAAAGGCATGGGCCTGAACCAAGAACAAGCCCAGTCGCTGGTTGACTTCTACACCGCGCAAAACGCCGAGTCCGCCAAAGCCCCATTCAAAGCCTATCAAGACCTCACCACTGAATGGCGCAAGGCCGCCGAAACCCATCCCGATCTCCAAGGCAAACTCGGCTCTGGACAAGAAATCAACGTACGAATCGCCAAGGCTCTCAATTCCCTAGGCGACCCTAAGCTGGCCTCAGACTTCCGCGAACTTATGGACCTAACCGGAGCGGGCAACAACCAAGCCTTTATCCGCGTCATCGATAAGTTCGCCCAGAAGCTTACTGAGGGCACGCATGTTGCAGGCAACGGACCCACCAAGGCCAGTCAATCTGAGCCTGGTAAGGCCCCGGCCTCTGCGGCAAGTGCCATTTGGCCAAGCCTTCCCTCCGCATCTCGCCAATGACACCTGCAACATAGGAAACCAATTTCATGGCTACGCTAGGCGCAACCGCACTTACCTACGCCGACTGGGCGAAGCGGCTCGATGACGGGTACAAAGTCGCCCGGATCATCGAACTCCTCTCCCAAACCAACGAAATCCTCGAAGACATGATGGTCGTTGAGGGCAATCTCCCAACCGGTCACAAGACCACCGTTCGTACCGGCCTCCCGCAAGCCACTTGGCGCTTGCTGAACCAAGGCGTGCCGAATGCTAAGTCCACTTCTGCACAAATTACTGACACCTGCGGCAATCTCGAGACGTATTCGGTTATCGATAAGGACATCGCTGACCTCAACGGCAACACCGCTGAGTTCCGCCTTTCGGAAGTTAAAGCGTTTCTTGAAGGCATGTCTCAGCAAATCGCCGCGACGTTGATCTATGGCAATCAGTTCATCAACCCGGAGCGCTTCACCGGCTTGGCCCCGCGCTATTCCACGTCAAACACGACGAACTCCACCACTGCCAATAACGTCCTCTCTGCTGGCGGCGCTGCCTCGACCAATACCTCCGTCTGGGTCCACGTCTGGGGCGACGATACTGCCCACGCGACCTTCCCAAAGGGCAAAATCACCGGACTCCAGCATCGCGATATGGGTGAATGGCCGGTCACGGATAGCTCCAGCAATACCTACCAAGCCTACCGTGACCATTTCAAATGGGAAATCGGCTACGTCCTCCGCGATTGGCGCTTTGTCGTTCGCATCGCCAACGTCGACATCACCCAGCTAACCGGCGTCTCCGCCGCGAACCTGATCAACCTCCTGGTCCGGGCAATCTACAAACTCCCCACACAGCCAGTCTCGGCCGGTACTATCCAAACCTCAGACACCCCCGAGGTCCGCGCAAGTATGGGTCGCGCTGTGATCTACGCGAACCGCGTCATCCGTACCTACTTTGACCTCCAAGCGATGAACAAAACCAACGTCCTCCTCCGTATCGAGGAATTCGACGGCAAGCCCATCACCACCTTCCGCGGCATCCCGGTCCGGACCTGTGACGCAATCCTCAACAATGAGGCCTCGATATGATCCTCGACGCATTCCTCGCCTTCGATACCGCTACCGCCATTACGGCGAATGGCACGACGCAAGCCTCGGCGAACGTCCTCGACCTCCATATCACCGGAGGCCTTCCTGTCCTGGCTAACCTCCAAGGCGCCCGCGATATTGGTATCGGTGACGACCCAGCGATGAAATTGCTGGTCTTAGTCACCGTTGCTGCCACGACCGGCACCTCGATGTCCGTCACTCTCCAGGGGGCAACCGACAATGGCTCTGCTGCACCCAATGCCTACTCCAGTTGGTACACCACGCCTGTCTACACTACGGCCCAACTCGTAGCCGGTGCTCGCTTGATGGATATGGACATGCCTCGTCCTCCGGCTGCCATCGCCATCCCGCGCTTTCTCCGCCTTCTCTACACCACCGTCTCTACCTGCAATCCAACCGTCGAAGCCTTCCTCGTCCTGGACCGTATGGACCAGATGTACCAGTCTACCAACAACGCGGTCATGGGTGGTTACCCGGCTGGCATCACGGTGTCGAACTAATGCGTAAGCTTCTCCTCGCGCTTGCTGCTTCCCTCGCGTTTGCGGGGGCGGCACAGGCCCAGGTATCCTGCACTGGCGTTAGCGGCATCAACTCCGTTCCACAAATCGGAGTCAACTGCAATCAAGAACCCACCGTCGCTACCTTCGGCGCGATGGGCTTTGGCATTGTCCCAGCTGCATCAGCGACCGATGTTGCTTGCATCACTGGCTCTGCCACGAAGGTTGTCCGTGTCCAGCAGGTTCGTGTAGGTGGAACTGCTGGCACCCTTGTCACCCTTCCAGTCTTGCTCAACAAGCATACTATCGCCAACACTGGAGGTACCGCAGCCACTACCACTGCCTTACCCGTCCCTGTTACCTTCGACACTGGCGTGGCTACCACAGCCGCAGCAACGGCCACAGTAACCGCATACACCGTCAATCCAACCGTTGATGCGTCAGCCTTGCAGATAGATGCACAGCTAGCCTCCTTCAACGTCACCACCGCGCTGGTCAACGGTAGCCAAGCCTGGTTCGACTATAAAGAACGAAGCTTCTCCTCTGCCCCAGTCTTGCGAGGCATCGCCCAGCAAGTCTGCGTTAACCTCGGAACCATCTCGGTTTCCTCAGGCCTGCTCGCAATCTCGTTCGTTTGGACGGAGGCCGCACAATGAAAAAGCTTCTTCTCTCCCTCGGCCTCTTTGCAAGTCTCTGCGCGCCAGCACTTGCGGTCGATTCTCAAACGGTCGTAGGCGACGTTGCCTATACCATCCTCGCCACTGACGTACGGGTCACTACCTCTGTCACCCTCACCGCCTCGCGTACATGGACCCTGCCCTCGGCTGGTGCAACCTGCATTGGGCAAACCTGCCCTGCTCAGGCGCTGGAAATTGTTGATCTAATTGGCGCTGTCTCCATCGCCGACCCGATCGTGATCGCTCCAGCTTCTGGCGAAACCATCAACGGCGCTACCACCTCGATAACCCTGACCTCTCCTTTTGCTAGGGTTACCCTAATACCACTTAACGGTAGCGCCTGGGTTGCTATTGTTTCCTCCTCCGACGTTCAAGTCTTCCAAACCGCTGGCGCTGCTACCTGGACCAACCGCGGTGGCACACAATGGATTGATGTCCTCGCCTGTGGTTCAGGAGGTGGCGGAGGCGGTGGTGGAGCCGGTGTTGCCTCAGGCACAGCGTGGGGTGGCGGATCAGGAGGGGGAGGTGGAGCCTGCAACAAGCAAACCTATCGCTCTTCTAGCCTTGGTGCTTCTCAAGTCCTGACCATCGGAGCAGCAGCAACCGCAGCCACTGCTGCTCAAAGCGGAACCGTTGGTGGTAACACCTGCTTCGGTGGCGCGGCTGCTTGTACAGGCACTCCCCTCATCATCGCCTATGGTGGCGGCGGTGGTGTCATCGGCCTAACCGGCGCTGGTGGGGGAGGTGGTGGTGCTGGCGGTGGTATGCTTGCTGTCGGCACTTCCGTTACCTCCGGTTCTACTGGTGGTGCTGCCGTATTCCCGGGTGGTGCTGGTGGCTCTGCCCTTACCGGCGGTGTCTCTGATAGCATGGCTGGTGGAGCCGGTGGAGCAGGCGGGACCGCAGCAGGCGCAGCTGGCGTTGCCGGTGGCAACTCTGTTTGGACGGGACCAGGTGGCGGATCAGGCGGTGGCATAACCACCGGCCCAGCCACAACCGCAGGCGGTGCTGGTGGTGCTTCTCTTGGCTGCTTGGTTGTAGCCGCAGGTGGCACTACAACCAACACAGCTTCAACCCCCGGCATCTCCACCGCTGCTGACTTTCCCTACCACGTTGGTTGTGGTGGAGGCGGGGGCGCCTCGACTACCCTCTCCACCATCCTTGCGGGTCCTGGTGGCGCTGGTACCCACGCTGGTGGAGGTGGCGGTGGTTCTGCTGCTTGTACCTCAGCTGGCTCTTGCACTGCCTCCGCTGCTGGCGCTGGCGGCAAGGGTGGCGACGGCATCATCGTCGTGACATCG
>CAAGKR010143676.1_pt1 | contig 51985 bp, 41 predicted proteins | sample 2556971 | NCBI WGS metagenome assembly CAAGKR01 (sample SAMEA5207829, study PRJEB30636) | soil metagenome | biome: forest; feature: boreal; material: soil | place: USA | collected 2011-09 | depth 1 m | reverse complement strand
GCCGTGCTTGGCGTCGGAGGGCTTCTCGTAGTATCAGCGCTCCAGGGCCTTCAGTCGGGCGTCATCGTGCTGACCGTGGGAATTGTCCTCATCACCCTGCTCTTGCTCGGAAGGGTGACGAAGGCGATGGCCGAGGACCTCGGGACCGTCAAGCGAAAGGCCTTCGACGACAGGCGCATCCAGTCGGAGAAGATGGAACTGGTGGGCAGGCTGTCCGGAAACATCGCCCAAGTAATCCAGGCCTTGGTCTCCGAAGTGAGGGGCCATACCGAACAGCTGCGGGGTTTTGCCTGGCAGAATCCGCAGTTGGCGGAGGGCCTCCAGGCCATCGGCGAGGCGACGCGAAAATCCTCTTTGCTCGCCGAGCGCCTGCTCCTCGCGAGCGGAAATGCGCGAAGCAGGCAGGCTCCCAAGAGGCTGGGCGACGCGGTGCGGCGCCAGCAGGAGGCGATGAACCGCATGGTGGGCGACAAACGCATCATGATCTGGGATGTTGCGAAGGGCGCCGGCAACGCGCTCGTGGCCCCTTCGGACATGGAGATCATCATACGCGAGCTCGTCGCCAACGCGGGGGAGGCCCCGTTTTATGGCGGGAAGATCACGATCCGGGTCCACGAGGAGACGTTGACCGTGCAGCCCGCGGGTATCTCGCCGCGGCCTTTCCGTCGTGCATGGCATCGCCTCCCGCTATGGCGGAGGACTTCATATTGAGACGGTGCCGGGGAACGGCTCGCGCGTCCGGGCCTACCTGCGGTCGGCAGAGGCCCAGCCGGCCTGACCGGGGCGTTGCGACGCGGCCAAGCCGCCGATCCCCGTTCCTTGCATTCCGCGGGCGATCCTCTCATTCCTATTCGATCATCACCCCAATGATCAGGTCAGGCTTTGTGCCGGTCATCGGGCTGTTCGCCACCGCTCTGGCCAGTGTGAGCCCGGTGGAGGCGGCATTGCCGACCGCTGTGCAATTCAACCGGGACGTGCGTCCGATCATGGCGAACACGTGCTTCAAGTGCCATGGCCCCGACCTAAAGGCGAACAAGGCCGACCTCCGGCTCGACCTGCCCGAAAACGCCAGGATGGCGAGGAAGGACAAGACCGGCCGGTCCGTCACTCCCATAGTCCCGGGCAAGCCCGAGGCGTCCGAAGTCTGGCGCCGCGTCAGCTCCCCGGACCCAGGGCAAACGATGCCGCCGCCCGAATCGCTGCACCTGCTCGCGGACAGGGACAAGGCGATCATCAGGCTCTGGATCGAACAGGGGGCGGTTTACGAGCCTCACTGGGCGTACATTGCGCCCAGGAAGGCCGTCCCGCCCGCAACCGGGAATTCGGAGCAAAATCCGATCGATGCCTTTGTCCTGAAGGAACTCCAGGAGCACGGCATATCCCCCTCCCCCGAGGCCGACCGGCGCACGCTCATACGGCGCCTGAGCCTGGACCTGGTCGGGCTTCCGCCCAACATCGCGGAGACCGGCGCCTTCGTGAATGACAACCAGCCGGGAGCCTATGAACGCGTCGTCGACCGGCTTCTCGCGTCGCCCCACTACGGTGAAAGGATGGCAGTCGCCTGGCTCGACCTCGCCCGGTTCGCGGACAGCGTAGGCTACCACGGCGACCAGCTGTACAACAATTTCCCATTCCGTGACTACGTGATCGATTCCTTCAATCGGAACGAGCCGTTCGACCAATTCACGCGGGAGCAGATTGCGGGAGACCTGCTGCCCAACGCCACGATCGCCCAGCGGGTGGCCAGCGGGTTCAACCGGCTCAACATGGTGACTCGCGAAGGGGGCGCCCAGCCCAAGGAGTATATCTCAAAGTACGCGGCGGACCGAGTCCGGACCCTCTCGACGACATGGCTCGGCTCGACGATGGGCTGCTGCGAGTGCCATGACCACAAGTACGACCCCTTCAAGTCGCGGGACTTCTATGCGATGGAGGCGTATTTTTCCGACATCAAGCAGTGGGGCGTGTACGAGGACTACACCTATACGCCCGAGCCCGAGCTCAAGGGATTCACTAACGACTCGCCGTTTCCACCTGAAATCGAGGTGGACAGCCCGTATCTCAAAATGAGGCAGGAGCGCCTCACAAGGGAGTGCGACGACGTGATGTCGGCCTTGGCGAAGGCGATCGCCAGGGATCCTGTCTCGGCGGCAGCAGCGCGCGCCTGGGCCGCCAAGGCCGCCCCGCGCGTCAAAGCCGACCCGGAGGGTTGGACGACGATCCCCATCGCCGACGCCAAGCCAAGAAAGGACGGCATGGCGCGGGTCCTCCCCGATCAGAGCGTGCGGTTTGAGCCGGGAAAGGACCTGAAACCCAACAGGATGGGAGACGGATTGGTCCTCACCGCGGTGCCCGTCGCGGGAACTGCAGCGATGCTGCGCCTGGAGGTGCTTCCGGATGATTCCTTCGACGGGAAGGTCACGTGCACGGGCGATGACTCGTTCACGCTCTCGGTGGACCTTGCCGTCCTGCGCGACGGGAAGGACAAGCCCGAGCACATTAACTTCAGTGACGGGTACCCGGCCCAGGCAGCCATGAGCTACACGAATGGGCAATTCGAGACCTCCATCACGAACGATTGGACCTCGCCGGCCGCCTTCGCGCGCAGGGCGCAGTCGATGGACTACGTGTTCGCTCCGGCGACGGTCTTCCACGCCGGCGACCGGCTGATTGCGACGATTTCGAGCGAGAACGTGGGCCGCGTCCGGCTTTCGATTTCGCCGATCGGCCTGCGCACGCCCGCTGCAAGACCGCCTCCCGAGATCGCCGCGGCCCTCAACGCCGCGGACCCAAGCCCCGCGCAGATGGAGGTCATCGCCGCCGAATATTTTGCCGGGACCGGCGAGGGCCACGCGCTTGAATTCGGGCAGATCCTGGATGATGTCCGCGGGATAGCCGCTTGCCGCGACGGCCGCACTTTCACGACAGTCACGGTGGCGACGACGCCCGCCGTCATCCGCGTACTTCCCCGGGGCAACTGGCAGGACGAATCCGGGGACGTGGTGACCCCTTCTCCGCCTCGGTTCCTCCTCGGGGCAAACGGAACCTCCAATGCCGGCGGCGCGCGCCAGACACGCCTCGACCTGGCAAACTGGATCGTTTCGCGCGACAATCCGCTCACCGCCCGGACATTCGTCAACCGGCTGTGGAAGCAGTTCTTCGGCACCGGCCTCTCGTCCATCGTGGACGACCTCGGCACCCAGGGCGAATACCCGAGCCATCCCGAGCTTCTGGACTGGCTCGCCGTTGATTTCATGGACAAGGGATGGGACGTGAAGGCGATGGTGCGAACGATCGTCATGTCGGCCACGTACAGGCAGAGCTCCACCTACCGGCCGGAACTCAATGAGGTCGACCCCAACAACCGTCTCCTCGCCCGCCAATCCCCACGCAGGCTCGAGGCGGAGTTCGTCCGCGACAATGCTCTGTCCGCCGCGGGTCTCCTGAACCTCGATATCGGCGGGCCAAGCGTTCACCCCTACCAGCCCAAGGGATACTACGCCGCGCTCCAGTTCCCCGACCGCGAATACCTCCCCGACTCGGACGAACGCCAGTACCGCCGCGGCGTGTACATGCACTGGCAGCGCACGTTTCTGCACCCGATGCTGGCGAACTTTGACGCCCCGTCCCGCGAGGAATGCACGGCGACGCGCATCGTCTCGAGCACGCCGCAACAGGCGCTTACGCTCCTCAACGATCCCACGTTCGTCGAGGCCGCGCGCAGCCTTGCCGAGCAGTCCATCGCCGCCCACTCGAAGGAGGACTTCGCGGCAAGTCTCGACGAGGCCTTCCTCCGGCTGCTCGCCCGGCCGCCCAGCAGCCTCGAGCGGGATTCGCTCGCGCAGTTCTATGAGGGCCAGCTTGAATATTACCGGGGGCAGCCCGCCGAGGCCGCAAAGGCGGTGGCGGTCGGGTTTCACCCGGCGCCTGCAACGGTGGATTCCGCGACGCTGGCTGCATGGACGTCCGTTGCCCGCGTCCTCCTGAACCTGAACGAGACCATCGTTCGCTACTGAGGCGTTTCCAATGAACCTGCCCTTTGATCCCAAACTCATCAAGGAGCAGCAGCTGGTCTGGTCGCGCCGAACCTTCCTTGGAAAATCGGCACAGGCGCTTGGGACGCTGGCGCTCGGCTCCCTCCTAAACCCGCGGCTCCTGAAGGGCGACGTGGCGCCCATGGCCCCGGACGGGCGCTGGACGGGCATCATGAACTCGCCGCAGTTTGCGCCGCGCGCGAAGCGCATAATACATCTCTACATGGCGGGGGGTCCCTCCCACATGGACACGTTTGACTACAAGCCCGAGCTGAACCGGATCCACGGTCAGCCGTTCCCCACCTCGTTCACGAGCGGCCAGCAGCTGGCGCAGCTGCAAAACACGAAGCTCCTGGCCCGCGGCTCCTCATTCGGCTTCACCCGGTGCGGCCTCTCCGGGCAGGTGATCTCGGACCTTCTTCCCTACACGCAGCAGATCGCTGACGACATCTGCATCATCCGGTCTATGCATACCGAGCAGATCAACCACGACCCGGCTCACGCGTTTATGAACTCGGGCTCGGTGGTCAAGGGACGGCCCAGCATGGGCTCCTGGATGCTCTATGGGCTCGGGGCGGAAACCGACAACCTGCCGGGATATGTCGTCCTGATGTCGCACGGCCCCACGGGCGGTGAGCAGCCGGTCTCGGCCCGCCAATGGTCCGCCGGATTCCTTCCCAGCCGCTTCCAAGGGGTGCAGTTCCAGAGCACAGGGATGCCGGTCCACTACGTAGGCAACCCCGACGGGGTTTGCCAGAGCACGCAGCGCCAGGTGATCGACGAGGTCGCGCGCCTCAATGGGATCCACGAGGAGGAGACGCTCGATCCCGAGGTCCAGACCCGGATCGCCCAGTATGAGCTTGCATTCAAGATGCAGACGAGCGTCCCCGACCTGACCGACCTGAGGAGCGAGCCCCAGTCGATCCGGGACATGTACGGGGTGAAGGAGCTGGGGGACGGATCGTTCGCGTCGAACTGCCTCGTCGCGCGCCGCCTGGCGGAGCGCGGTGTAAGGTTCATTCAACTCTACCATCGGGGCTGGGACCAGCACAGCAACCTCGACAAGGACATCGCGGATGTCTGCAAGCGCGTGGACCAGCCGACCGCCGCCCTCGTGAAGGACCTGAAGCAGCGGGGCATGCTGGACGACACCCTTATCCTATGGGGAGGCGAATTTGGCCGGACGCCGATGGGACAGGGCAGCGGCCGCGACCACCATATCAATGCGTTCTCAGTCTGGATGGCGGGCGGCGGGATCCGCGGGGGCCTCACCTGGGGATCGACGGACGAGCTCGGCTACCGCTACGCGGAGGACGGGCAGGACATGCACGTCCACGACCTCCATGCGAACATGCTGGCCGCATTCGGGATCGACCACGAGAAGCTCATCTACCGGTTCCAGGGCCGCGATTTCCGGCTGACGGACGTGCACGGGAAAGTCTCTAGGGGAATCTTTGCCTGAGCCGGCAAACGTCGTGCACGAGCTCGCATCATTCCTGGGCCACCTTCACCCGGTCTGGGTCCATCTGCCGATTGGGATATTCCTCCTGCTCGCCCTGCTGGAGGCGATCGGCCTCCTGGCGCGCAGCCGAAGTCTCTCGTGGCTTCCCGTGCTGACGCCGCACCAGCGAACGCTAATCCTGGCGATCGGTGCAGCCGCGGCGGTCGTGGCCGCAGTGCTCGGCTGGCTGCTGGCACGCGGCGGCGACTATGACCTCGCGCAGGTCAGCAGGCACAAATGGCTGGGCATCGCGGCATCGGGCGCCGCGGTTATCCTTCTTGCCGTGCACCGGCTGCGGTGGCTTTATGTCCCGTTTCTGGCCGGTTCTTTGGTACTGCTCGTCATGGCTGCCCACGCGGGAGGGAAGATAACGCACGGAAACGACTACATCACGGCACACATGCCCCCTGCGATTGCCAGAATTCTCGGGATCTCGATCGCCGCGCCCGCCAAGCCGCGCGTCGTCGATCTCAACAATGCCGTCGTCTATCCGGACGTGATCCATCCGATCCTGCAGGAACGGTGCGTAAGCTGCCATGGCGCGGCGAAGAGCAATGGGGGACTTCGACTCGACACATGGGAACTTCTGGTCAAGGGCGGGAAGCACGGCGGCGTCCTGAAACCCGGCAATCTGGCGGCAAGCGCGCTCGTCAGGCGCATAGACCTTTCCGTCGACGAGAAGGAGCACATGCCGCCTCGGGGAAAGCCGCAGCTTGCGGATGACGACCTGACGCTCATCGAGTGGTGGGTAGGCGCGGGATCCCCGCGCGACAGGCGGATAGCGACGCTGGACATCCCCTCCTCGGTGCAGGTCATTCTCGAGGGCCGCCTTCAGGGGGCCGGGGCCGATGCCCCGCCCGACCGCGTCGGCATGCTCGCCATGGCCGCGCTGATTGCCGGGAAATTGGGCGTCCTCGTTAGGCCCCTTTCCCCTGACGGCCCGTGGCTCGACGTGAATGCCCGCCCCGTGGGCAAGGGATTTGGAGACAAGGAGTTGGAGCAGTTGTCCCCGATCGCGCCGGCCATCGAGTGGCTGGACCTCGGAGGTACCTCCGTCACGGATGCCGGACTCGCGGCACTGGAGCCCATGCGCAAGCTTCAGCGCCTCCATCTCGACGAATTGAGGATAACCGACGACGGGCTGGCCCGGCTCTCGCATCTCACCCAGCTTGAGTACCTGAACCTTCGGGGCACCCAGGTCACCGACAAGGGGATGCCGACGCTCCGCACGCTGCCTCGCCTGAGATCGCTCTATGTCTGGCAGACGGCGGTCACGCCCGCCGCCGTGCAGGCGCTGGGCGCCATGCTCACCGACAAAAGGCGCATCGCCCGCTGGAAAGAGGACGAGGCCGAGCTCGAGCGCAGGATCCATGAGGAGCACTTCGAGGGAAACACCGGCGAGGAACTGCGCCCCGCAATGAAGCCCCTCACGGATGCCACCGCGAAACCCCCAACCGTTCCCGATCAGCCCAAGCTGCCCCCATGAAACCACTCTCAAGGAAAACCTTTCTCGCGCGATGTGCAGCGCTGGCCACCGCGGCTACGGTGCCGTCATTCTTCGTCCGCGCCTCGGACAAATCCGGCTCGGCAAACCCGATCCTTGGCGAGGGTGAACACACCTACGAGTGCGTCCACGACTGGCTCGTCCCGCCCGAAGGGCTAGTCTGGGGCGATACCCACGGCCTGTGCCAGGACGCCGCAGGGAACATCTACGTCGCCCATACCGTTAACAAAGCGAGCATGCGCGGGGAGGCGATCGTCGTGTATGACTCCGCCGGAAAGTTTGTCCGCGCGTACGGCGAGGAGTTCCGCGGGGGCGCCCACGGGCTGTACCTGCGGACCGAGGGCTCCGCCGAGAGCCTTTATCACTGCGACATCAACCGCTGCAAAGTGGTGAGGACCACGCTGGACGGGCAGGTCATGTGGCAGCACGGGTATCCACGCGAGGATCCAGCCTACGCCAACGCGCCGATAAACTTCGTGCCGACAAACGTCGCCTTCGCCCCGAACGGGGACTTCTACGTGGGCGACGGATACGGCTCGAGCCACATGCTCAGGTTCTCGGCGGCGGGCTCGTTTCTCGGCGAGATTGGCCGCCCTGGCCATGCGGACGGGGAATTCGAGACTCCGCACGGCCAGTGGGTGGACACGCGCGGGCCCGATCCCGTGCTTGTGGTCGCGGACCGCGGCAACCGCAGGCTGCAGCTGTTCACGCTCGACGGAAGGCATATTCGCACCGTGAAGGACGAGGCGCATCTCCGGATGCCGTGCTATTTTCACGTGCGCGGCGACCTGATGGTCTGCCCTGATCTCGACAGCCAGGTTTGCCTTCTCGACCGCGAATATAACGTGGTCGCGCAGCTTGGCGACGGGCAGGCGATCAACGGCAAGGTGGGTTCGCGCCGCGATCAGTCGCGGCCTGAATTCACGCCGGGGAAGTTCATCACGCCGCATGCGGCGATCTTCCTGGCCGGCGGGGACATACTTGTTGCCGAATGGCTGCCCATCGGGCGCCTCACGCTGCTCCGGAAGGTCTAGCTCGTTTCCGCCGAGCCGAGGAAGCGCGGGATTCGTGACCCAAAAATGGGAGCGGCCGGCAATAGCCGGCCGCTCCTGTCAAATTTGCCTGGGCCGGATTCGGCCCGGACGGGTGTTCTTCAGGGCCTGACCGTCATGTCATTGTCAACCGACTTCACGCCGCGCGTGTCCTGCGCCAGCTTGGTAATGAGTGACTTCTCGGCGTCAGATCCCGCGACGCCGGTGATGGTGACAACAGCGTTCTCGGTGATGACCTTGGTTGAAAGGGCGCTTGTGGAGCGATGGCTCAGGAGCGCGAACTTGATCTGCGAGGTGATTGAGGCGTCGTCCATGTCCTCACCAGCCGTGGTTTCGCCGGCAGCCGGCGTCTTGATGACGAGGTCATTCTTGACCGCCTTAACATTGGCGATGTCATTCGCGTAGGCTTCCGTGAGGTCCTTCTGGGCGCGGTTCTGAACGGTGCCATTCAGTGTGACAATGCCGTCCTTGACATCGACTGTCGTGGAGGTGGCGCTGACGTTGGCTTTGACCAGCAGCTCGCCGCGAACCTTCATGGCGATCCACTCGTCAGAATGCTCCCGATAGGTGGACTTGACCTCTATCTGGTTGTCGACGCTGACCACTCCGGGAAGGCTCTCGACGGTGTCCTGGGCGAGGGCCTTGTCGTCCTTGTCCTGGACAGTGCCGGTGAGCGTGACGACGCCGTCGATCGACTTGACCTTCACTTCGTCGGCGAGGACCGTTCGGTAATTGTAGGAGGCCTTGGCCGAATCCTCGATCTTTCGATCGTTGGATGAGGAGGCGAATAGAGCGACCGGCAGGGTCGCGGCTAGCAGGAATGCAATACGTGCGTGTGTTTTCATTTTGTTTTGTTTTGGGGAAAAGATGGTCCCGCCCGGAAATCTCCGTCGGCAGCGGGTATCAGACGATGTACGTCAAGCGCCGAGTCCCCCGACCTTGCGGTCGCCGCTTGCGGCTCTCTCGCACTCGCACTGGGCGAATGAACTTCTCGGGGTGTGTACAGCTGCCATGAGCCTAGAGTACATCATGGCGCCCGGAAGGACCATGGGGTGTTCAGCGCATGCCCGGACTAGATAGCACTTCACCCCATTTCGCTTCGCCGGGCAGGCGTGTAATCTCCCCACCGCAATGGTCGCTTCAAACACACAATCAGGCTTCGCATCCCAGCTGGCACGCCCAGGGACAACAACCACTCTTCGCTCGGCAAATTCGAGGCTCGAGGCCGCCTACGACGCCGAGCTGGTCCGGCGCTTCAACGGGGGAGACGAGACGGCATTCACCGAGATCGTTAGGCGCTACCGCGCAAAGATTTCCTCGATAGCGCTCTCCCACCTTCGTAATCATGCGGATGCGGAAGAGATCGCGCAGGACACGTTCATCAGGGCGCACCGCGGCTTGGCGCGGTTTCGCGGCGACTCCTCGCTCGCCACATGGCTGCACCGAATCGCCTTCAATCTTTCGCGCAACCGCTGCAAATACTATTATTGCCGACGCCGCCACGCGATGCTTTCCCTCGATTGCGCGTTCAGCGAGGACAACCAGGCAACTTTCGGCGACCTCATCGCAAGTGAAAACCCGAGCCCCGCGCGCGAGGCCACATCCGGCGAGTTCACCGAACTCGTAAATGGATGCATGGAAAAGCTGGGCATGCGCCAGCGAGAGATCCTCACGCTGCGCAATGGGCTCGATCAGTCCTACGGCGAGATTGCCGACACACTCGGAATCAGCATCGGCACGGTCAAGAGCCGCATTGGCCGCGCCCGCGAGAAGCTGCGCGGACTCATTGCCCTAGCATACCCGGAGCTCCCATTGGGCGCTTCACCCTTCGACTGGTTTGACTCCATCCGCTCCAGCGGCCGCGTTGCTTTAGCTTGCGCCTGAGGGCGCTCCTCCCGGATTCCGGCGCCGGACTGGCAAACGTCTAAGCGTCCGTCAGACGATTGTGACCTGGACGCTGCTCTCGATGATGCCCTGTGCGATCGCGTAGCGGGTCAGCCCAGCCGTGTCGTGGATATTCAGCTTGTCCATAAGGTGCTGCCTGTGTTTTTCCACCGTTTTGATGCTGATCTTGAGTCCCGACGCGACCTGCTTGTTCGCGTGTCCCTCGGCAACCAGCTGGATGACCTCGAGCTCGCGCGAGGTGAGGCCCGTGGCCTTTTTTATCAGCAAGCCGCCGACCTTGTCGGGCTTCAGGTAATGTTCGCGAAGGCGCTTCGACACTTGCGGGCTGTAAAATACGTTGCCCGCCATAATCTCGTGGATCGCCTTGGCCAGGATTTGGGCTGATGTCTGTTTGATGAGAAACCCCGACGCGCCGACCGCAATCACCCTGTCGATGTAGGCATCGTCGCTGTGGGCGGAAAGAACGAGCACCTTGACGGACGGATTAAAGGCAAGAATCTGCTTCGTGGCCTCGAGACCGTTCAGGAGTGGCATTGCAATGTCCATGACGACAACATCGGGGCGGAGCGCCTCCGCCATGGCCACGGCTTCGCGCCCGTTGTGGGCCTCGCCAACGACTTCGATACCCTTGTCTGCAAAAAGGAGGGCTCGAAGGCCCTCGCGCACAATTGTATGATCGTCGGCCAGCACTGTTTTGATGATTTTCATGATGGGGCTCCTACCTGCGTTTAAAGGGTAACATTGAGGAAATCGATGTGCCAGAGTTGGGCTTGGACTCAACGTGAAACGTGCCGCCGACCATCTCGACACGCTCACGCATGCCAATCAAGCCTAGGCGCTTGTTCCGCCGCGAATCGAGCACATGGGCGACGTCAAATGAGACTCCGTTGTCCTTGATCACCATTAGCACCGCCTGGGGCAGGTCCTTAATGCTCACGGAGACGGTGGTCGCCTTCGCATGCTGGGAGATGTTGACGAGCGCCGCCTGGGCCACTCGGTAGAGGACGGTCCGCTTGTCATTGCTCATCCGCTCGATCCCGGCAAAGGTTGAGAACTCGACCTTCAGGCCTGTCCGCGCGGTGAACGCCTTCATGTAGGCGTGCATGGCGGGAATGAGCCCGAGGTCGTCCAGGAGCGTCGGCCGAAGGTCGCGGGCGAACTGGTGGACAATGTCGACCGACTTCTCGACGAGGCGCTGGGTGCTGCTGATGTGCTCTGAAAAGTTCTCCTTGCTGGCGCCGGCCTCGATCTTGAGGGCCGCAAGTTGGACGTTAATCCCCGTGAGGGTCTGAACTACCTCGTCATGGAGCTCGCGGCTGATCTCTTTTCGCTCCTCCTCCTGAGCCGAGAGCACCTGGTGGGAAAGGTGCCGCAGCCGCATCTGCATCTGACGCGCCTCCTTTAGGAGGGCGCTCTGGTTCTTTTCGCTTGCCAGGAGCGACCGTTCCGCGGCTTTCGTCTGCGCCACCTGGACCTTGAGGCTCCTGTTCGCTGCTGTGAGCTGCGCTGAACGCTGATGAAGTGAAGTGTTCGAGCGTATCAGCTGAGCGTTGTTTTCAACCATGCCGCGATGTGTCTTCTCAATCGGGTTGATCACATCCAGGAAAAAAACGCCGGCGAGCCTAACGGTCTTGTCTCGGACCGCCCGCGCGCAATCTAGAGGGATGAGGGTGAGGAGCGCTTTCCCGTGGATGTTGGCGAGATCGAGCGTGTCGAGTCCATAAGCCATGGCTGACCGTCCCAAGGCCTCGGCCCGCCCGTTTGACTGCTGCCGATCCTCACGGAGTCGATTGCGCAACTCCTTTTGATAACGCCGGGAGATCCTGTCTTTCCTACGCTTCAAATTGATGAGATGCTTGGTTTGCCACTTGGGATAGGTGCCATGTTCCAACCAGGGACGCGGCTCCCCGCCAAGCAGGTAAGCCTGCTCATTTTCACTGTCTCACGAGCGCGAGATTTAGTCGATGGGGTATTTCCCTCCCTTTGGACGTGTAACCGCCGGGCAGCGCCCACGGCGGTGAACACCCCATTCCTTCGAACCGCGCATCGTGTTAGCTTATCGCGCCCTGTCCACAAGGGTCGCCCTGCCGGCAGAAACCATTCATATCTTGAACCCAATCCAGACCCTAACTGGTTCGCACCTGCGGACCTACAACTCAATCTTTCAGCATCCGGTTTCCCACAACCTGGAATGGCGGAACGTACGGTCGCTCTTCAACCACATCGCCGAGGTGGTTGAGCAGCCAAATGGAAACCTCAAAGTAACGCGAAATGGGCAGTCCATGGTCCTGCATACCCCGCGGACAAAGGACGTCGCGGAGATCGCCGAGCTCATGGAGCTGCGCCACTTTCTCGAGCGTTCGCAGAATGCGCCGCCCGCCGCCGCCGCTGATGAGACCCATTGGCTGGTCGTCATCGATCACCACGAGGCCCGGATCTATCGATCGGAAATGAGCGGGACGGTGCCGGAGCGGATCCTGCCGCACGAGCCGAGCGACTTCTTCCGGCACGCGCATAATTCGAAGGACTTCTCGAGGGGCAAGGAGAAGCCCGATCCCAACAGCTTCTTCGAGCCCGTCGCCACAGCACTAATGGCGGCCGGCAAGATTCTTATCTTTGGCACGGGCAAGGGCACGAGCAGCGAGATGGAACAGTTCGTCACCTGGCTCGAAAAGCATCACGCGGACATCTCGTCGCGCGTCATTGGCTCGGTCGCCATCGACGAGCACCATCTGAGCGAGCCCCAGCTGCTTCTAAAGGCCCGCGAATTCTACTCGATCGCGCCGGTGGCCTAGCCGTCGCGGCTAAACGCCCCGCCCCTCGCTGAATCCGACTTCCCGGTAGTGGGATTCGCCTGAGGGCCAGAGGCCGGCCTCCACGGCCTCGCGCACGTCGGTATGGCGCCCCAGGTAGGTTTCCTCGGGAAACGGGCAGCTGGGCCCAAACGTCGCGGGGTCCGCCGATACGGCCTGGGGCAGGCGCTTCATCCAGTAGCCCGCATGCATGGGCACAATGTCCATTCCCCGCTCGATGCAGTCCGTCTCGCTGAAATAATGGCAGACAAGGGAACCGCGGGTAAGACCGTGGTCCGCGATCGGACTACCGCCGTGCACCAAGTCCGAATGCCAGATGAAGACATCACCCTTTTTCGCCATGAAGTCCTTCTCCTTCAACCCGCGCAGCCGGATTTGAACATCAATGTAGTCGAACCAATCCGCTGACTCCTCGCGCGAAGCGTGGTGGGTTCCGTCGTTGAATGTGTATAGCGGGATCTTATGGCTGCCGGGGTAATAGACGAGCGGGCCGGCGTCCGGATGCACGTCTTCCAGCGCGATCCACGTGGCGATCAACGAATGCGGTGTTCGGGGAGTCATGTACAGCGAGTCGATGTGAATCGGCTGGGAGCTGCCCTTCTCAAAATTCAAGCTGTTGCACAGAACTGCCGGGTCGCCCAGCAGGTCCGCCAGGATTGATGTGAGGCCGAAATCCAAGGCGAGCCCGCGGATCTCAGCGCTCATCAGGTAAAGGTCGTTGAACTTGAAATGCCGGGTCGACCTATTGGCAGCCCGACCCCAGAACGTGCGCTGCCCAGTCTGAAGGCTGTCGACGACCACCTCGTTGGCCCTCTCGTTGAGCAGGCGGCGGATCGCCGAGGACGCCCTGTCGATCTGGCTCGGGCTGAAATACCCCTCGAGCGCCGCGTATCCTTCCCTTTCGAACTGGGACTGGCTGACGCCAGCCTCAGGCTCGCTGATGTGGTTAATGGCTATGTTCACACCTGGAATGACAACCGACAGGCGGGGAGCCGCTACTCTGTGGGCAGGGAAAAACGCCGAAACGGCTCGGCTAGGGCCGCCCGGGAGGCCGCCCTACTTCACCACTGGCACACTGATATTCCCCGAATGGGAGATGATTCCGAATCCATACAGGAGCCAGAGGACCACCGCGATCACGACCACGATATTGAGGATCGACTTGATCGTCGACTGCATGGGGATGAACCGGTTGATAAGCCAGAGAAGCACGCCGACCACGATCAGGGTAAGTACTACGTTAATGAGGGGCATAGGGGACCTTGGATTCTGATTGTCGGCTGCGGTTTCGGCAAATGTAAGCTTCCGCCGGACATTTGGATATGGGGTGTAACCCGAGCGGCTATGCGTGTTCCTCAAATCACGGGCGGCACCCTAGATAGGTTGCGACTTTAGCCTCTCGGCGCTGTCCGTTGGTCCATCCCCATGGACGAAGACCTCGAGCGAATACAGAAGCACCACGGCGGCCCCAGCGCGGGCACGAGCCCCCAGCGCCCCTATTGGAGGCGCATGCACCACAGCCCGTTTTTCTGGGTTGCGGCGTTCTTCATTCTTCTCGCCATGGTCATCTTTGTCACGACCGACGGATTTCTCCTGCGGCCGCGCGGCGCGCCCGCGCCGTCGGCCACGAGCCCGTAGGCCGTTGCCGCCCAATCCTAGATCTGCGAGTAGGAGGTCGGGACCAGGAACCGTCTCGTGATTTTCTGGACGGTGTCAGCGTATTGCGGGTCGTTCTTAAGGCCTATCCAGACCGGGTGCGCGAGGAATGCATTCCAGTTCTTCTTGTGAGCGGCCATGTCCGCGCTGCAGAGCATGTAGGTGAGATGGGGCAGGTCACGGCCCACCAGGGCCTGCCCGTAAAAGACGGGTGAAAGGTTCACGTCCTTCATTACGCCGATCTCTCCCGCGTTGAACATGGCTACCTTCTTCAGGGCCTTTTGCTCGCTGAAACTCTCGTAGGTGCGCATCTCGAAGATCCTCGGCTTTCCCTCCCGGGCCAGCGCTGGGACCGCCAGCTTTGGCAGTCCTGCGAACGGAAGAAGGAGCCAGCTGTCGATCCGGTCGAACGCGGGCTGCTCCTTTGTCGGCGACGACAGGTACTCCATTCCTGCGGCCTGCACGGCGGGATCCGCGTTGAGGGAAGCCGTGACATATGACACGGATTCGAGCGACGGGTGGGGAATAAGGACCCAGACGGCGGGTCCGTCCTTGGCCTCGGGCTCGGTGAAGACCCCCACGGCCGCAATGCCGCGTGCGTTCACGGCGGGAATCAGCGCCTTCTCCAGGTACGAATCGAGAAGGACATGCGGGGCGCCGGGCCTCAGGCGATAGGCGCGCAGCTCGTAATGCTCGCCGCTGGCGGCCGGGGAGTCCGCCGCTTTCGCGGAAGCGGGCATGGCGGCCAACGCGGCCGTGGCCGAGGCTGCAAGGGAGGTTTTCAAGAAATCGCGGCGGTTCAGGTTGTTCATAGGGGGAGGGGTTTCAGGCAGGAAACTCAATATTCCGGAAAAAGCCTTCTCAGTCCAGCCTCCGAAGCCTCGGCCACCCCGCGCTCGGTGATCAAACCGGTCACGAGGCGGGCAGGCGTCACGTCAAATGCCGGATTGGCGGCAGCGCTGCCCTCCGGCGTAATCGCGACGGTGGCGACGCTGCCATCGGGCAGCCTTCCCGAAAGATGGGTCACCTCGCGCTCGGAACGGTTCTCGATCGGGATCTCGCGCACGCCGTCGCGCACACGCCAGTCGATTGTGGGCGACGGCAGGGCAACATAGAATGGTACCCCGTTGTCGCGCGCGGCCAGCGCCTTCAGGTAGGTGCCTATTTTATTGCAAACGTCGCCGGTCGCTGTCGTGCGATCGGTGCCCACAATCACCATGTCCACTTCGCCGTGCTGCATGAGGTGGCCGCCCGCGTTGTCGGAAATCACCGTGTGCGCGACGCCGTGGTTCAGCAGCTCCCAGGCCGTGAGGCTTGCTCCCTGGTTGCGCGGGCGCGTTTCATCGACCCAGACGTGGATGGGCACGCCGGCGTCGTGCGCAGCGTAGATTGGTGCCGTGGCCGTGCCGACGTCGACAGTCGCGAGCCAGCCCGCGTTGCAGTGCGTGAGGACGTTGACGCGCGCTCCGGGCGCCTTTCGCGCCGCGATTTCGCGTATGATCTGAAGCCCCGCGCTGCCGATGGCCCGGTTGATCCCGACGTCCTCGTCGCAGATCTCCGCCGCGCGGGCAAGGGCTGCAGCGGCGCGCTCCGATGGGGGCAGCGGCAACACCCAGGCCGTCATCCGGTCGATTGCCCAGCGGAGATTGATCGCAGTAGGTCGCGTCGCCATGAGTTTCGAGGCCGCTTCGCGAAGCCCCGCATCCGAGGCGTCAACCCTGAGGGCGAGCCACAGGCCGTACGCTGCCGTCGCCCCGATGAGGGGCGCCCCACGGACAAGCATCGCCCGGATCGCGTGGGCCGCCTCGTCGACATTGCCCAGCCGCACGATAGCGAACTCGTGCGGCAGCCGCGTCTGGTCGATGATCTCAACCGAGACGCCGTCGGCGCCCGGCCAAAGGGTGCGGTAGTTCCGGCCCTTGACCTTCACACGATCCTTTCGGTGCCGCCGTCGACCGGTATCTGGGCGCCCGTTGTCTTCGCGAAAAGAGGGCCGCATAGCTCGGCGGCAAGCATGGCGACATCCCGGCTCGTGATCTCAACGGATAGGATGTTGTTCGTCTTGTATTCCTCGACGCTCAGACCGTAATTGCGCGCCCGCGATTCCAGGATCTCCTTTGTCCAGAGGGCGGTGTCAAAGACCATGTTCGGATGTATGGAATTGACCCGGATGCGGTCGACGCCCCATTCGAGCGCCGCGACGCGGGCCAGCTGGTTCACCGCCGCCTTGGAGGCGGAATAGGCGGAGGCCCCGGGGCCGGGCGCCGATACATTCTTCGAGCCGATCACCACCACGCGTCCTCCCTTGGGCGCGACCTTGAGGAGCGGGTGGCATTCGCGCATCATCACAAAGCTGGCGTCAAGGTTGACCGACATGACCTTGCGCCATGTGTCGGTGCCCAGGCCGCTGATTTCCTTTCCCACGGGGAAGATTCCCGCGTTGAGGATCAGCATGTCGAGGCCGCCAAAGGCCCTGACGGCCTCCTCGAGCGCCGCTGTGACGTCGGACTCCCTTGTCAGGTCACACGTGATTCCCCGGAAATCCGGGCGGTCGTGCAAGCGGACAACCGAGGGATTCACGTCCAGCCCGACGACCGCGGCTCCGCGCTGCAGGAGGGCGTCGACGCAGGCCCGGCCAATACCAGAGGCGGCCCCGGTCACCAGCGCGATCTCGCCAAAAAAATCTCCCACCCTCGGGGACCGGCGGATCTTCGCCTGCTCCAGCTCCCAGTATTCGACGTCAAAGATCGCTTGCGCCGGAAGCGCCTTCCAGCCGCCAAGGGCCGTCGATTGCGCGATGATATCCATCGTGTGCCGGTAGATCTCCGCTGTGTCCGCGGCTTCGAGTGGCGTCCGGCCGGCCACCAGCATGCCCCATTCGGCATCGAGGATCACACGTGGGGCCGGATCGACCATGGCAGGCCGGGGAAAGATGGCCGCAGAGCACTTGTTGAAATAGGACTCATAGGCTGTCCGGTACGCCTTGAGGTCGCGACCCAGCATGGGGATCCGCTTGGTGCGGATGACATGGTCGGGCGTTGCCGGTCCCTGCTGGGAGATTGTCGCGGCATCCGGCCGCCAAATGAATCCGAGGCACTGCGCATCGCGGTGTGAAGCCACGATCGCGGGCGAACCCAGGACCGAGGAAAGGTCGCGCCTGAATGCCGCAAGCTCCACACGGAGGTCCCTCGGGGGCGCGTTGACCTTGGGCCATTCGATGATCCAAGCCTCATGCCTCGCGAGGTACTCCTCCGCCAGTGAGACCAGCTCGATCATCCGGCCGTAGGATTCCTCAGCCGTCTCTCCGAAGCTGATGAGGCCGTGCCCCATGAGGGCGACGCCGATCGTGTTCTTGGTCAGCTTCTGCGGTATCTGCACGGCCCATGCACGGGCCAGCTTGAAGCCGGGCATGAAGTACGGGATTGTGACCACACGGTCCCCGTAGATCTCGTGCATGTGCTCCTCACCCTCGAGCGTGTTCGATATCGAGATGAACGAGTCGGCGTGCGTGTGGTCGACGAACTTCGCCGGAAGGATCGCATGGAGGATGGCCTCGACGGATGGATTGGGGGCCGACAGGTTGGTCATGCTGAGTCTCAGCTCGGTGGCCATGCGTGTGTCCGTGAGGGACTGCAATCCGGCAAGCCGAAGCAGGTGCTGCAAGCGGCAGGGCGAGAAGCCCGCCCCATCGATCGTGGCGAGGTCGCCTCCGCTTCCCTTGATATGGAGGATCCTCTCGTCTTCACCGAAGACATTCTTTTCCAATACCTTGACGGACGTATTACCGCCTCCCCGAAGGACAAGGGACGGTTCCCTGCCGAGCAGCCGGGACGAATAGACCCGCTGGCGCAGGTCGCCTACGAATTCAGCAGCCTCCGAGCTGTTCCAGACGTTTTTCATGGTGGGGTTACCGGTTCGCCGCGTACCGCGGCGTTATCCCCAAAAGCGTTCCTGTACGGCGCAGCCGAGTCAAGTGTCCCACCCTTGCGGACCGGCATGACCCGCGCCATCTTTCGATTTCTCGAGCCCCCAATCCCAACAACCATGCAGTACCGCCAACTTGGAAAATCAGGCCTTAAGGTGAGCGCCCTGTCATTTGGGGCCTGGGTCACCTTCGGAAAGCAGATCGGCGACCCAGTCGCCCGCAAACTTCTCCACACCGCCTACGATGCTGGAATCAATTTCTTCGACAACGCCGAGTCCTACGCGGACGGGCAGGCCGAGGTTGTGATGGGAGCCATCCTGAAGAAGTCCGGGTGGCGCCGCAGCAGTTACCTTGTCTCCAGCAAGGTGTTCTTTGGGGCAGCGGGCGACCGCCCCAACGAGGAGGGCCTCTCACGGAAGCACGTGGTTGAGGCCTGCCATGACGCGCTTCGGCGTCTCCAGGTCGACTATCTCGACCTTTATTACTGCCATCGGCCGGACCCGACCGTCCCGATCGAGGAGTCATGCAGGGCCATGCACGACCTGATTTGCCAGGGCAAGGTCCTCTACTGGGGAACCAGCGAGTGGAGCGCGGCGCAGATCGAGGCGGCGCACGCGGTGTGCGACCGCCTCAGCCTTCATCACCCGGTGATGGAGCAGCCCGAGTACAATCTTTTTCACCGCGCACGCGTCGAAAAGGAATATGCGCCGCTCTACCGGAGCCCAGGCCTGGGGACCACCATATGGTCGCCCCTCGCCTCGGGACTGCTCACTGGAAAATACAACAAGGGCATCCCAAAGGGGGCGCGCCTCGACACAGCCGGTATGGAGTGGCTCCGCGACGCCATCCTCAAGAAGCCGGGCATCGAAAAAAGGCTGGCCGCCGTCCCGAAGCTGGCGGCGATCGCCAAGGCCCTCGGCACAAGCCTTCCTCGCCTGGGGATCGCGTGGTGCCTCAGGAATCCCAACATCAGCACGGTCATACTCGGCGCCTCCAAGGTCGAGCAGCTGACCGAAAACCTGGGCGCACTCGACGTCATCGCGAAGCTGACGCTGCAGGTCGTGCGCGACCTGGATGCCATCTCGGGCCCGCTCGCGGACTAGCCTCCGGGCGTTCCCATTCCCGATGAAGAAACGCTTCGCATGCCTGGCATGCGCCCTCGTGCTGGCCGGCTGCGTGAACCAGAAGGTCGAGAAAATGAAGTTCGACAAGGCTGTGGTGGAGCAGCGGCTGCAGCGATATGCCCAGCTCACGCTTGCCATGGACACGGCGGGGATGGCGGCCATGTTCGCCCCGGAAGGCGAGCTGGTGAACCCAAAGGTGCCCGCGCTTCGCGGGCGCGACGCCATCGCGAAATTCCTCGCCGGCTACTCCGACTACAAGGTCCTCGCGGTCGAGGACGTTGCGACGAGCACGCTGATTGATGGCGACACGTCGGAGCAGCTGGGAACCTACCGCCAGAAGGTGCGGGCGCCCGACGGGCAGATCTTCGAGGCCACAGGCAGGCTTGAAATCAACTGGGTGCATACCGCGCCGGGCGTTTGGCTCATTCTCCAGCTCGCCACGTTCCCGGCAAACTAGGCACCAAAGGTCGGACGCTCGGCACGGGTCCGGGTTACAAACAAAGCCCATATTATGGGGCAATTATTAGGGGGCGGCCTGCAACCCGCGAGGGACCCCACGGCGTCTCATCCCGTAACGCCACCAATGAAACAGAATATCCATCATATGAAAAACGATCCCCTCTTCAAAGTAATCGTCGCAGCCGGCTTCGCCGCACTCGTGCTCGCGTTCGGCAGCGCGGCGCGCGCCTCGGACACCAAGGAAATCACAAGCACGGGCACCTACACCATAAGCCAGGGAGCCTCCGGCACCACCTCCTCCGCCACGACGCGCGGCCAGGGCGTGGTGACCAGGCAGGGCAGCTGGACGAACGCCGCCGGCGGCACCGGGACATGGCAGTCAAAAGCCGTCTGGGACAAGGACACCAAGACGGCGACCATCAGCGGGTCAGCGACGAGGCCCAACGGCGCAAAGACGTCATGGCAGGCCACCGCGACGCGCACCGCGCCGGGCTCGGTCTCGGAAACCGGCACCGTCACCCGCGCAAACGGCAAACAGTCCACGTTCACGGCAACTGACACCCGGGTCGCCCCTGGGGGCTGGAACAGGCAGGAGACGATCACGACGGCTGGCGGCAAGACCATCGAGCGCGACGTCGAGACCTCAGTGGCCAACGGCAGGGGCACCCGCAACGTGACCACCACCCTTCCCGGCGGAAACACGATTACCAGGAACGCGACCTTCACACGGACCGATTCGCCGGCATCGGCGCCGGCGCCCGGTCCCTGACCGGTATTTGGGTTCAACTGAAGCCGCAGCGGCCATGGCCGCCGCGGCTTTTTCTTGTGCCTCTCGCCGCGGGCACAGTTTCGCGGGAATGTTACATTCGTCATGGAATCGGCAAATTCGCTCGATTTCAAACCTCCATAGGCGTCTCATCGGGGCGTCAGGAAAGGCTCCAGGCTTCAACCCCCAACCCCAGTATGCCGTCCTTTTTAGACCGGGCGCGGACGGTCGCGTCACCGGGATTCAGCCGTTGGCTCGTTCCCCCAGCGGCAATCGCCGTCCAGATGTGCGTCGGCGAAATCTACGGATTCAGCGTCTTCAACATCCCCCTGACGCGCGCCATCGGGGTGACGAAGCCGCTAGCCGGCCAGGACTGGACCGTCCCGCATGTCGTCCTTGCCACCTATTCGCTGGGCCTCGTGATGCTCGGCCTTTCCGCCGCCTTCCTCGGCAAATGGGTCGAGCGTGAAGGCCCGCGCAAGACGATGTTCGTCAGCGCATGCTGCTTCTGCGGCGGCCTGCTTGTGGCGAGTCTCGGCGTGCACGTCCATAACCTCGCGGTCGTCGCGCTCGGGTATGGCGTGATTGGGGGGATCGGCCTCGGACTGGGCTACATCGCGCCTGTCTCCACCCTCGTGAAGTGGTTTCCCGACAGGCCCGGAATGGCCACCGGCCTCGCGATCATGGGATTCGGCAGCGGTGCATTGGTGGGCGCCCCGTTCGGCGTCGAGCTCATGAACCGGTTCAAGACACCCACGACAATCGGGATCGAGGAAACCTTCATCGTGATGGCCGCGTGCTATTTCGTGATGATGAATTTCGCGGCGTGGATCGTAAAAGTGCCCGCTCCCGATTGGAAGCCCGAGGGACATATCTCTGCGACCCAGTCCGGCAAGCTGATCACGACCCGCCAGGTGGTCGCCGACGTGGCGATAAAGACTCCCCAGTTCTACCTGCTTTGGGGTGTCCTCTGCTGCAACGTGACCGCGGGAATCGGCATCCTCGCGCAGGCGTCGCCCATGTGCCAGGACATGTTCGGCGTGACGCCCGTCGTGGCCGGGGGTTTCGTCGGCCTCCTGAGCATCTTCAACATGGTCGGCCGTTTTCTTTGGTCGTCCGCGTCGGATTTCACGGGCCGCAAGGTGATCTACGTCGTCTATTTTCTTCTCGGCTGCGTGTGCTATTGCCTCATCCCGTTCAGCCAGCGGATAGGCAGTGTGGCCCTCTTCGTCGGCCTCACCTGCCTTATCATCTCTATGTACGGGGGAGGGTTCTCCACCATTCCGGCATACCTGCGCGACCTCTTCGGCACGGTCCAGGTGGGAGCCATCCACGGCCGCGTGATAACCGCCTGGTCCGCGGCGGCGATACTCGGCCCCCAACTTGTGACCTACCTCTCGGGCTACCGGAAGGAACACGGGGTGCCGAAGAGCGAGGCCTACAACACCACGCTCTACATCATGGCGGGGATCCTCCTCGTGGGTCTCGTCTGCAACCTCCTGGTGCGGCAAGTGGACACCAAGCATTACAGGGTTGAAAACAATCCGTCCGGCGGCGCCGGATCCCGAGCATGAAGAAAACATCCCCAATGTCGGTCGCGCTGGCATTCCTCGTCGTCGCCCTCCCCCTGGGATGGGGACTCTACCGGAGCATAAAGACTTCCATGCCCCTCTTCACCGCGGGCGCGGGGGCCGCGGCTCCGGCCCCCGCGCCTCAGCCGGAGACCAAGTGACGCCGGCCAGTGCCGCCTAGATTATCCGGAAATCCAGGCCCCCGAGCTCGTTCATGTTGAACGGGGCGCTATCGAGGACCTCCTGCAGCTTGGAAAGGGCCGCCTGAATGTTGGGGGCGTTGAACACCGCGGCGCCGTCGTCATTGTCGTGGATCTGGATCGCCCAAGATCCCGGAGGAGCCCCGGCGCCCACCTCGAGCACGGAGCCATGCAGGTAGTTTCCGGGCAACCCGGGATGGGGGCCAGTCCCCGGCACCAGAAAAAGGGTGTGCGTGAGATCGTGGGCCACGGGAAGCTTTTCGCTCCCGGCGTGCTTGGCCCGGTGCAGGATGGGCCGGCCGGCCACCTTGATGCGGTAGCCTTGGGCCCGCGCCCGGCGATCCGCGGGTAGCGAAGCGACATACCGGTCGAAGATGCTGAAGTTGGTCTCCAGCGCCTCGGGCCCAACTGTTCCGGCCACGAGGGCCTCCAAATTTGCCGCATGGAAAATCGGGCGGCTGGCCAGCGAACGGGCCGTGACGTGCCCATCCTTATGGTCCGCGTCGGCGTAGACCTTGTGCGAGGCATGCAACCGCTTCAGAGCGTCCTGGTAGGACGGCGTGCTCGGCACGGCGCCCACGGGGCTGTGCTCGATCATTTCAAGGACGGTGCTGTCAAAATGGGCGTTGGGGTCCTGGGACATAGGGTAGCCCGCCAACGTGGAGGGCATATGCGGACAACACGATCCAATCTTGTTGCGCGAATTGCCTTTTCGCGCGAAAATCCCGGGGACTTGAATGACGCCATGGCAAGCTTGAGGCACATACTCTCGGCAGTCGCGCTTGTCGTTGCTGCGACCTGCGGATTGGCCGGGACCCCCACGAAGGAGGAGGCGCTGCAGGCGATCTCGGTCCTGGAAAGGAACGTCACGAGCCCCCAGGCGGCCACCGCGGCAAAGACCATCGTCGTCTACGCCCAGCTGAGCGACGACGTGATGGTGGACGTGGGCCCTGAGCAGCTTCCCTGGATTTCCGAGGACTGGGGCCTGGACAAGGAGCGCGAGTCGGCGCTGCAGTCCATCCTCGTGGCGGCCTTTGTCGCCGGGAACGTCAAGCCCCAGATCAAGAATGAGAAGGCGGAGGACGACACCTATTCAGGCTGGCTCTTCACCATCGAGACCTACCGCCGGCTCAGGGCCAAGGAGAACTTCCTGAGCCCTTCCATCGAGGGGCTTTCCAAGATGCAGTCCGAGGGAAAGCTTCTCGAGCACGCGAAGGAAGTCCACATGGACGACCAGGACGACGCAGACGGCAAGCAGCCAAAGCCGTTCGCCTAGGGACGGCCATGGAGAAGGTCACCGGCATTGCCGGGGTCTTCTTTCGCTCAAGGACGGTGGGGGGGCCCCTCCCGGCCGACACCGATTATTTTGGCGAAAGGACGAGGCAGTGGATGGTCAATTTCCGGGTGCGCGACCTGGACGCGATGGCGGTCCAGCTTCGCGCCGCGGGGATCGACGTGAAAATGGATCCCGAGAAATACCCAAACGGCCGATTTGCGCGCCTGATCGATCCCGGGGGAAATTCGATCGAGCTGTGGGAGCCCGCGGGTCCGGCTGCCGCGCCGCCGGCCTAGGCCCCTTTCGCGTCGGTCCTGAAGCTGCGCCACTTTTCAAGCGGAAGGTTTCCAACGGCTATGAAGGCGAGCTGGAGCGCGATGAACGCGCTCAGCCACCAGAAGGCCGCCTCCGTGAAACCGTAGCTGTGGAGGCCGATGCCGAGCATGTTCGTGCCGAACCAGCTCCAGCTGGTCACGATGTTCCCGAAGATCGCCAGGCACATGAGCCCGCGCTGCTTCACTATACCTCCCCACCGCGCATGCAGGATCAGCGCGTTCCATATGACGATGATGAGGGCCCCGTTTTCCTTGGGATCCCATCCCCAAAACCGCCCCCACGACTGGTCGGCCCAAATTCCGCCTAGCACGGTGCCCACGAAGCTGAAGAGAGTGGCGAAGCAAACAATCCCGTAAACCATGCGGGCCAGCGCGTCCGCAGTGGGCTTGTCGAGTCTCCGAGTGAAGACGCCAAGCACGACGTAGATGAGCGCCAGGACGCCCGCGAGGAAGGTGGACGCGTAGCCGGTCGCGACCACGACGACATGGGTGCCCAGCCAAAAGTTCGAATCCAGGACGGCCCTCATCATCTCGAGGGTGTCGCCCGCAAGCGCAAGATGGTGGGCGATGATGAGGGTCGCAAACCCGATGAGACCGGCCGCGGCGGTTCCAATCGCGTTCGTGAATAGGGACTCAAGCACGAGGCAGAGGGCCACGGAACCCCATCCAATGAAGAGCGCGGATGAGTAAAGATTGGTGACCGGGGGACGTCCCTCGAGCCACATGCGTGTCAGTATGCCCACCGTCGCAACCGTCCACCCGAGCGCCACCAGGCCGAAAGCCGACCGCCGCGCAGGCTCCGTCCATTTGAACCAGGAAAGGACCGCAAAGAAAAAGGCGGCGAGGTAGATCCACATCCCGGCGTAGAATGGCTGCGCGGAATTGAAGATCGTCTCTATCTTCGCCTTGTGGACCTGCTTCGCAAAATGCTTGTCCAGGCTTGAGGCGTAAAGCCCGACGATGTGCTCGAAGCTTTCCGGCTGGTTGTGGCCCCACGCGTATCCCATGCCCTCATAGGCGAGGACCGCCGGGTTCACCTCCCCTTTTCCAAATGTCCCGAGCAGGGCATGTCCCGCGTTGTGCCACGTGCTGGGGTCGGTCTCATCGCCGTCAGGCGGAATCGCGAGGAGGTCCGTGCTTTCAGCCATCGCCACGAACTTCTGACCCTCGTCGATGATCGCGGCCGCCTTGGCCTCGTCGTGGGGCTTGCCAGCCTCCTTGGCACGCACCGCCTCGATACCTTCCACCAGGTTCTCCTGCAGATGGAGAAGCTCCCCGAGGAAGCCCTTGCTGCCGTCGGGAACGAAGGCGCGCTTGAGCCTGACGTAATGGGACAGGTTTCCGTAGAGCTGAATGACCGCCGACTGGAAATGGGTCCTTGACTGGGGCGCCACCGGCTCCGCGAGTTTTTCCTGGGCCTCGATTTCCGCGATGTGCGGGACCATTTCATCGAACGAAAACCTCCGGCGCCGTGTTTCCAAGACGCCAAAGAGCGCCATCATCTGGCCCGCCTTTGTCGGGTAATGGATCGCAAGAGTCTCGTCAGTCTGGCCGATCAGCGCCAGCACGTCCGGGTTGTCGACCACGAAAACCCCGTAGGAGTCGGCCTTCTCTGGCACGAAGAAAACGTCCAGCAGCCACTCATCCGGCGTCAGCTCGGTCCCGTCAGGAAGGATGATCCTCTGCTTTCCCTGGACGACAAGGAGCGTGCTCCGGGCCACGGAATCCAGGGGTTTGAACCGGCCCTCGGAAAGCACGGGGAGCCTGCCAAACGTCGCCACAGCGTCCGACTCGCCGGGAGGGTGCGTAAAAATGCCCGACACCGCGCAGAGGGCGGCGATGATGACGATGAAGAATGGCATCCTGCGCGTCATGCCCGCCTCCTTCTCATGAAGCCCGAAAGATGGATCACGAACTGGATGACAAGGCCGAGCGCGATCGCGACGCACGCGATATAGGGGACAAGCCAGCTCGGGTTGCGGACGACCTGCAGGATCGTTGTGTGATCGCCGATGAAACTCGCCTGGTAGTAGGTGAGGCCGGCGTACCGCAGGGGGTTGTTCATGTAGATCAGGACCTCCCGGCCCGTCCCGCCGTCCGGAGGATTGATCCGGACCCTGCTCGAGAAATTCTTGGGGATTTCTGTCCCGGGATAGATGTCGTGGCTGAACTTCTCGAGCGTGATTGAAAAAGGCTGGTACCTGCGAACCGGCCTCATGACCAGCTTCCAGGACTTCCCCGCGTAGTCGAATTTCTGCGGGTTGCCGAGGCCGGCGGAAACGAGGTATACTCCGAGCGAGCCGTCGGCGCCGACGAGCTCAACGAACGCCGACGGGAGGTTGCGCTCGTCCTCCTTGTAGGTGACCTCGATCGGAGTCACGGCGATCATGGGGCCCATTCCCGCGGTGGCAGGCGACGGAGGCGCTCCCGGCACCTGGGAGCGCATCTGGACCTCGGAGTTGGGGTAGTATCCCCTCGGTACGACGCGGAACGGCAGCTTCGGGCTCTGCACCACGGTCCCCCGGGCGAGCAGCTCCTCGGGTATCGCCACGACTTCGTCGAAATTCGGGTCCGTGGCGTTAGTGATCGCAAGTTCGTTGAAACGGTTGCTCTCCGAGTAGTTCTTGGTCCCGCCCTCGTCCAGGGTCATTTGGAAGTCCTGCTGCACGAGGCCTGAGACCAGCTCTCCGAGCAAAAGCAGAATAAGGCCGGCGTGCGCGATCCATATGCCGGTTTTCCGCCAGCCCTTCTTGAACCTGTATATGTGCGCCGACAGGAGGTTGATGAGAAGCAGCCCGCCAATCATGTAGCCGCCCGGAAACACGGGCATCTGGAAGTCGCCGACCTTCACGAAGACGAGGAACGAGTGAAAAAACTTCTGCTGGACTCCCCAGACCCCCAGGTGCACCTGGTCCAGAGTCGCCCAGAACACGAGTGCGATCGACAGCGCAAGCAGCACAACCGTCAACCGGAGGGAGACAAAGAGCGCCCGCAGCTGCCTGAAATACTCGGTCATTGTCAGGGCGTGCGGACGGTGTGAAGGAACTCGAGGAACGCGGGCTTGGAGGAACGGACCGAGGCGCCCGGGCCGGTCAGCTTGAAGAACCAGGTCGATCCGCTAACCGGCACGATTGCCCCCATCATGGCCTTCCCGCTCGGGTCGCCCTGGGATGCCAGCTCGACAAGGGTTATCTTGAGCCCGTTCGCCTCCACCCGGCTGACGGAGGCATCGAGCTCCTCGGCGCGAAGCGGAGGAAGGCCAAGCTGGCCCCGCCACCGGTTCACATTCATGAGCTCGCCGCCCACGTCCCCCGGGAAAGCCGTGATTGAGAGATCGGAGTCCGCGCCCTCGCCGGGAACGGAAAACGTGGCCTTCCGCATCGCGCCCGCAGGCTTGGACGTCCATTGCTTCGGCGCCTGCCACACAAGGTCCTGGCCGGAAGCCGTCGGGACGGCGGTGTCCGCCATCGAGCCCCCATGAGCCGCAGGTGCGGCCGCGTCGGGCTGGGCGGCCGCATCCGCGGCGGCGGCCATCGGCGGCTCGACCTCATTTTCCTTGGGCACCCGATACGACGTCACTTTCTCGTTCCCGCATGCCGAAACGAGCAGCGATGCCGCTGCTATGGCCAATAGGGACGCGCGCGATGCCATGGAACTGACACCTTCCCCTTTCCGAATTCAAAACTCAATACCGTTCGGCATCCCCGAGTCCGTACGAAGCCGCCCAAATGGAGCGAATTAGTTGCTGATTATGATGCGAATGCCCGGCTACTCGGAACGCAGCGGAAGCTTGCCGTCCGCGAATTCCGCCTCGAGGCGCTGCCCGCTGGCAACGCCGGCCCGCCGGGTGATCGGCCGTCCCCTGTCGTCGCGCATGATCGCAAATCCCCTGTTCAGGACCGAAAGCGGGCTTGCCCCATGAAGACGCTTGTAGAGCGAAAGCAGCCGGTGCGACTCGATCTGCACGCGTGTCTGCGGGGAGGACTTGTCGAGGCGCGCCGCGGCTCCCGCAAGCGCGTGCCGGCGAAGCTGGATCGACGACCGCAGCGCCGAGCCGAGCCTGCCCGTCATGTCGTCCAGCCGCAGGTAGCCACGCTCGACAAGCGCGGACGGCGAAAGCAGGCGCAGGCGCGAGCGCCCGTGCGCGACCCGCTCGCGGGCGCGGCCGATCGCTTCCGAGAGTGCGGAGGCCACCGCGTGGCCGGCGGACTCCGTCCGCTCGGCGAAGCGGACAAACTCGCTCGAGATGAGCTCGGCGGCGGCGCTCGGGGTTTCCGCGCGCAGGTCGGCCGCGAAGTCGCACAGCGTGAAGTCGATCTCGTGCCCCACCGCGCAGATGGTCGGGACGGGACAGGACGCCACCGCGCGCACGAGCGCCTCCTCATTGAAGGCCCAGAGATCCTCGATGCTGCCGCCGCCGCGCCCGATCACGAGCAGGTCGAAGATCCCGAGCCCCACCGCGATCCGGATCATCTCGACCATTTCGGCGGCCGCGCCATCGCCCTGGACCTTCGAGGGAAGGACAACGACCCGCCCGCGCCATCCGCGCCGGATCAGTATCCGCATGAAATCCTGCACCGCGGCGCCCGTCGGGGATGTGACGAAACCGATGGTGCCCGGCATCTGCGGGATCGGCTTCTTGCGCGCCGCCTCAAAAAGCCCCTCCTCGGCGAGCCGCCGCTTGAGGGCCTCGTATTCCCGCTGCAGCGCCCCCACCCCGTCGTCAACCAGCGTCTTTACAACCAGCTGGTATTGCCCGCGCGGCTCGTAGACGCCGACCTCCCCGTAGGCCACGACCTGCAGCCCGTCCCTGACCTTGACCGATTGCCGCACCGCCTGGGTGCGGAACATGACGGCCGAGAGCTGGGCGCCCGCGTCTTTGAGGGAAAAATAGACGTGCCCGCTCGGCTGGACCCGAAGGTTGGAAATTTCGCCCTTCACCCAGCAGGGTTCGATGCCTCCCTCGAGGACCGCCTTCACACGGCGCGTGAATTCGGTGACCGTCAGCGGCGTGGCCTCGGGATCGGAGGCCCCAAGCTCAATCGACACGGGCGACATAACGCTTGCGGATCATCTGAACGATGACGGTCGCCACCACGATCACCCCGACCCCATAGATCGCCGTCTTGAAATTGCCGTTCAGCGCCCCCTTGCCGAGCACGATGAGCCCGACAGCCCAAGGCAGAATGCTGAGCCACGACACGATCATGTAGAGCCTGAACGGGACCTCCGCCAACCCGAGGATATACCCCTGCATGAAGAACGGGGGGCCTGGCGTGAGGCGCACGGCGAGCGCGATTGACAGCGCGTTCGCCTTAGTGACCTTGGGGATCCTGTAGCCGTAGCGCTCCGCCAGCCTCGAAAGGAGAGGCCGAAGCGCGTAGCGGGCGAGCCAATAGGTCAGCGCAAGGTTGACGGCGATCGCGAAGAGCGCGGCCGCGATCACCCCGCCGAGCGTCATGAGCGGGGCGAAGATTTCCCCGGCCGTTATCGTGAACGCGCTCAGCGGCGCGCCAATGGCCGGCAGGACCGCGATGCCGGCAAAGAATGCGACAGGCCCAGCGCTGCGGATGACCCTCAGGCCCTGCTCCTCAAGCGCCTTGTAGTCCATGCCCCTGAGGAGGGCGACTGCGCCCGCAATCAGGACAACCGCAAGGATGCCCAGCTTCACGATGGGAAGTTTCTTCTTTGCGCGGGGTTCCTCGGACGCCATGACGAAGCCTGCCCGTCCTTTCGATCCACCGTCAAGAACTCGCAGTTCATGGAATCCTGTATCGGCTCGCATGGAGGGCCAGGGTGCGTTGTCATTGCCGGCGGTGCCAAGCAGTGTCCCCACCCAGGAATCGTCCCCAGCGCCCGACCTGTTCCGAAGGGCCATCGTTGTCGGGTTGCCTGCCATTGCGGCGCTGTTCTACGCGTTCGGGCACCTCAACTGGTACCTCGGCACGCCGCTCGGCCGCGTGCCGGTCCTTGACGAGCGCGAGAACATCGACCTTGCGGAGGCCATTTTCGGGGGAACGCTTCCGGCGGCCCCCTTCTACAGGGCCCCGGGATACGCGCTCGTGCTGGCGGGCCTGAGGTTTGCCGGGCTGTCAGCCGGGGGCCTATTCCCGGCGGCCCTGATGCTCGGGGTTGTGCTCCACGGGATTGGCGCCGCGCTCGCCGCCGCGATCGCCCGGAGGTGGTTCGGGAATCCCTCCGCCGTGATCGCCGGGCTCCTGTTCGCCCTGAACCCGGTGCTGGTCCATTTCGCGACGCAGGCGCTGGACGCCACGCTCGCGCTCACGCTTTTCCTGGGAGGCCTGAATTCGTTTGCCGCGGCAATCGAGGCCCCGGACCGCGCGCGGTCGTGGGCCTTCGCGGGAATACTGTGGGCGGGGGCCGCGCTTGTGCGGCCAAATTTCCTCCTGGTCTGGCTGGTTGTTCCCGCATTCGCGTTTTCGCTTTCCGGCGCGCGGCGCGCGCCCGCCGTCGCGTCGGCGCTCGCGGGAGTGCTCCTTTTGGGCGCCGCGGCAATGTGGCAGAAAAACCTGAGCGGCGTCGCGGGTTTCCTGCCGTGGCAGGGCCCCTACAACCTGTGGGCCGCAAACCGGCCGGGCGCGAACGGCCGGTACTATACGCAGCACGTCAGCCTTCCCCCCGCGCTCGCCCGCGCCAATCCCGCCCGCGCGGAGTCCATCCTGCTTTATGAGCAGGAGACGAAAGGCGGACCCAATGACATCGCCACGATGAACGCCCACTGGCGGCGGCGGTTCCTGGCCGAGGTCGGGTCCCATCCGCTGCGGTGGGCCTGGCTCATGGCGCGAAAGACCTATGCCCTGCTCAACAATTGGGAGCAGTACAACAACGAGACCTTCGCGTTCCACAAGGCCCGCTCGCCGTGGCTGCGGTGGAACCCGATCTGCTGGGGGGTGCTCCTCGTCCTGGCAGTCGGCGGCGCCTTCAGGCTTTGCGCCGAGTCCCCGCGGGCCGCCGCCGCGCTGGCCGCCGTCACCGCGGTGTGCGCCGTCTCGATCCTCCTCTTTTTCGTGAGCGCCCGCTTCAGGCTGCCGCTGGCCGCCGTCTGCACCGTGCTTGCCGGGGGGGCCCTGGGTTCGCCCGGATTCTGGAAGGCATGGCCCGCGGGCAGGCGCGCGGCCCTCGCGGGAGGCGTCGCCCTAGCCGGCCTGGTGGCGTTTTCCAGCTTCGGGGGAGTCGATGACCGCTCGACGTTCGTGCAGGACCACGTCCTCCTCGCCCGCGCGGCCTTCACGGTCGGCGACGACGCGACGGCCCTCAGCGAGGCGAGGGAGGCCCTGAAGCTTCAGCCGTGGCATCCCGACGCGACGGCGATCGCGGAAGCCGCGGGCGCGGAGATCGCCAAGAAGGCGGCAGCCCCATGAACCCGTCCCCGGCCGCAGCCCCCGCCAGGCTGGCAACCCTCCTCTCGCTGCTCATCTGCGCCGGCGCGGCCTTCTGGGTTGCCGACGGCGTGGCGCCGTGGAACGCGGACCAATCCAATGTCTGGCATCACTACGAGTACATGACAGAGGGGTTCCTCTCCGGGCACACGTACCTTTCCCTCGAGCCGGCACCGGAGCTTTCAAGGCTCAAGGACCCGTACGATCCCTCGGGGAACGCGCCGTACAGGCTCTGGGACGCGAGCCTCTACAAAGGGAAATATTACCTGTACTACGGGCCGGCGCCCGCGATCGCGCTCATGGTCCCGTGGAGAATGCTCACGGGCCACATGCTCCCGCAGCGCCTGGCGGTGGCCATGTTCGCGGTGGCCGGGATGGCGGCTATCGCGCTGCTCCTTTCGGAGGTGCGCCGAAAATGCTTTCCCCGTCTTTCCGGAGCCGCGCTGGGCGGGGTCCTGTTCGTCGCGTTCCATGCGGCATGGCTCCCCGTGATACTCCGGAGGCCCAGCGTGTGGGAGCTGCCCATCGTTTCCGCAGCCGCATGCCTGTGGTGGTCGCTCTTTTTCCTCTGGAAGCTCCACGATTCAGGCGGCAACGCGCGCTGGGCCGTCGCGACCGGGATCGCGCTCGCGTTCCTGATGGGCAGCCGCGCCACCTATGTCTTCGGCGCCATCGCGATCGTCGGGCTTGCACTCGTTCCCATGACCGGCCCCTTCCTGCGCCTGAATGCGCTCAGGAAGTCCGGCCTTCCCGCCGCAGCGCTCGCGTTCGCGGGCGGCATCGCGCTTCTTGTCTACAACCGCGAACGATTCGGCCGATGGCTTGAATTCGGCCAAAGCTACCAGCTGTGGGGCGCCGACGAGCGCACTGTCGCCCATTTCAGCCTATCTTACGCGCCGTTCAACGTCTGGACCTACCTTTTCTCGCTTCCTTCGTTCGGGCCCTATTTTCCTTTCCTGCACCCCTACTGGGCCGGCTCATTCCCGCGCGGGTATATCGCATTCGAGGAGGTCTACGGCATCCTGTTCATGATGCCGGTGCACCTTGCCGGGCTGGCGGCGCTTTCGTGGGCCTGGCGCAACCGCCATTCGGCAGGCTCGGGCCCGACAAGGGTCGTCCTCGCGGCCGCCTCGACCGCCAGCGCGCTGTCATTCCTCTGCCTCGTATGCTGGGCCGGCGCATGCTCCCGCTATATCGCCGAGCTGATGGCCGGATGGACCCTGGTCACCTCTATAGGCCTGATGGCTGTGTTCGGCTCGAGCGACGGGCCCCGGCCGGGGCGCCTTGTCCGGGCATTGGCCGCACTCGCCGCGTGCTGGACCGTGGTCTGCGTCTGGTTCGCCTCCGCTGATTTCCGGGGATTCTTCAAGCAGACGAATCCGGGGACCTACCGGTTCGTGGCGCACGCCCTCGACTATCCGAGCGCGCGGTGGGCCGCAATGAACGGGATTCCTTACGGCCCCGTGTCCCTGGACGTGCGCGTTCCCTCGCCTTCCGCTGTCCAGGCCACCGTGCTCCTCGCGAGCGGCCGGCCCCAGAGGAGCAACCAGCTCCTTCTTGAAACGCTCGGGGACGGCAGTGCCCGGCTCACTCTCGCCGTCAACCAGCACGCTGTCCTCGTGACGCCGGCCCTTCCCGTGCCTGGCGGCCGCCTCCACCTCCAGGTCGCCGCCCCCTGGCTCTATCCGCCCACCGAATCCCCATACTGGGACCAAATCAGCGATCCCGCCGCGCGCTCCGATCTCCAGCAGAGATTTTCGATCCAATGGGAATCGGGCGGTTCAGACGTCCGGTCGCCGTTGTCAAACGACTCGACAGCCCTTCGTCCCACCGTGCGGACCGAATCGGACTCGGAGCCGGGCTCGCCCCACGTGGCCTTGATCGCACCCGTATCGCCGATGCCGTGAATGCACCGGCCGAGAGCACCCGACGCCGGGCCGCCGCCCCGCTCTTTGCAGCGTTCGCGATTTGCGCGGCTGCGGCCCTGTGGATCTCGCAGGGCGTGGGCCTGTGGGACGGCGACACGCGCGGTCCCTGGCATCATTATGAGTTTCTGGCGGAGGGATTCGCTCACGGACACACCTATCTGTCGATCGATCCGGATCCGGAACTCCTCGCGCTCCGGGATCCCTATGACGCCGCGGCGAACGCCGGTCACAAACTTTGGGATGCGAGCCTCTACCACGGGAGGTACTTCCTGTACTTTGGCCCAACCCCCGCCCTCTTCATGCTTCCCTGGCGCGTCGCGACCGGGCAGGAGCCGCCTCAGCGTCTCGCAGTCGCCGCCGCGGCGGTGGCGGAGCTGGCCGCACTCGCGCTTCTTCTATGGGACCTGCGCCGGCGTCATTTTCCCGGCCTTTCGCCGGTCACGCTCGCCGCAATCCTGCTCGTCGCCTTTCACGCCTCATGGCTGCCCGTCCTCCTCAGGCGATCCGCCTTCTGGGAGCTGCCGATTGTGGGCGCGGTCGCATGCCTGACCTGGGCCGTCTATTTCCTGTGGAGATTCCACATCTCGGGCGGGAAGGCCCGCTGGGCGGTGGCGGGCGGCGCGGCGCTGGCCCTCCTTATCGGATGCCGCGCCACCTACCTTTTCTCGGCTGCCGCGATCTCCCTTCTTTTCCTTGTCCCCGCAGGAACCGAGACAACGGGGAAGCGGACCCGCGGGACGGCGATCCTCGCCGGAGTGCTCGCATGCGCAGGCGGGGTCGCCCTGCTCATGTACAACCACGAGCGTTTTGGGAATTGGCGGGAGTTTGGCCTGAGCTACCAGCTCTGGGGCAAGGAATACCGCGGCCTCCAGTTCTTCAGCGCACGTTTCATCCCGTACAACATCCGGGCGTACCTTTTCTCGCTGCCCGAATTCGGGCCGTACTTCCCCTTCCTTCATCCCTTCTCCCCCGAAAGCGCGCCGGCGGGATACATGGAGACGGAGGATATGTTCGGTGTGCTCTTCATGATGCCGGTTCAGCTGGTGGGATTTGCCGGGTGCGCGTGGGCGTGGCGAAGCCGCAGGGATCCCACGAGGCGCGCAGCCACGCTGGCTGTCGCGGCGGCCGCCGGTTCCTCGGTTCTCTCGGCCATCGTCCTCTTCATCTTTGGATTCTCCGCCTCGCGCTATACGGCCGAGCTTGTCGGTGGCTGGACGATTGCCGCCGCCGTCGGCCTCATGGCGATCTACGGATCGAGCGAGGGACCCCGAACCGGACGCGTTGTCCGCATAGGCGCCGGGATCGCGGCGTGCTGGACCGTCGCCTGCGTCTGGCTCTCGTCCGCCGAATACCGGGGGTACATGAGGCAAACGAACCCGCGCACCTACGGGGCCGTGGCTCATGCGCTCGACTATCCCGCCGAATGGTGGGCCCGGGGAGAAGGCATCCGCTACGGTCCCGTTGACCTGGTCGTAAGGCAGCCTCCGTCCGCGGCTGACATCCGGACGGTCCTCATGGCAAACGGCCGGCCGGAGATGTTGAATTACCTTCTTCTGGACCGAACGCGCAGCGGGCAGTCCCGGCTCATCCTCGCCTGGAACGAGCACCATGTGCTCGAAACTCCGCCAATCACGGAACGGGGCGAGGCACTTCACCTGCACATAGAGGCTCCGTGGCTCTACCCTCCGCCTGACGACCCGTACTGGGACGGCGTCGCCGATCCCGCCGAGCGCAGCAAACTTCAGACTCTTTTTGCCATCACATGGGATTCGGGGGAGGTCCGCATCAATTCGTCGCATTTTGCCGATCCCGTGACTTTCCAACCGACGGTTCTCGGACTCGCCCAGGCGGGTCCCGATTCGGTCGCAGTCCAATCGTTGCGCCCGGCCGACCCCAGGCCGTGAGTGTCGCCTACTTGCCCAGGGATGCCTCAAACGCCGCGAGGTTCCTGCGCGCGGCTTCCAGGTTCGGCTCAATTCGCAAGGCCGCCCGCTCATGCTCGATGGCCTCTCCCAAGAGGCCCAGCCTGAACAGCGCCACCCCCAGGTCCGCCTGCGCCTCGCCGTCGAAGGGGTCGAGCTCAGCCGCATGGCGAAACGAATCGGCCGATGCGGCATATCGACCTTGATTCAGGTATGCCTGGCCCAGGTTGAAGTGCGCGGCTGCAAGTGCGGGTTCGTCCCTGACCGAGGACTTCAGGAAGACGATGCCTTCGTCCTGGCGCCCCTGGCCGAGCAACGTCGTTCCAATCATGAGCTCTGCGCGCCCCCGGAAGTCGGGATTGATGCGGCAGAGGCGCTCGTAGTGCGCGATCCCCTCGTCGATGCGTCCCAACGCCAGAATGGCCATCCCCTGTTCCGCGCCCCGGTAGAAACTGGAGAGGGCCGCTGCCAGCAGCCATGCCACCGCCACCGAGTACACCAGCGCGCAGATGACCGCGCCGCGAACAAGCGGCTCCAGCGCCGATCCCGTCGCCCGTGAAGCGCCTGCGGACATGCGCCACAATCCAAGCAATCCGAGGACCGCGAGGAGCGCGAGCGCGGGGATGAAATCGAGAAGGTACCTGCTCGAGCTTGCCGCGTAGAGGCAGATCGGCACCGCGCCGGCCAAAAAAACCAAGACAAGCGCGGCTGCGATCCAGGCAAGCGACCGGCCGTCGGCGTCACTGGACGGGTTTGCCATCCAGGCGAGCGGCAGAATCGCGAGGAGAAGGATCGGGAGGTTGGCCAGCGCGCCGAAAAAAAACTCAACGGAAAGGTGTCCCGGAGGGACGGGAGTGAGCGCAGGCTCCCAAACAAATGGAAATCCCGCGTGCCATCGAAGCGGGTCGGTGAAGAGGAGCCGGAAGTCGTACCAGAAAAATCGGAGGTCAAAGGACTTGGTCCATGAGAAATTGATGCCGGTGAGCTGGTAGGCGTTTCCAAACTGGAGAGGATCCCCAAAACGCCCCAAGTTGTACGCCGCCAGGCACGCACCTATCGCGGAAATCGGAAGGAGCGCGGACAGGAGATATTCCAACCACGGCTGCGGCGTCCCTGCGCGCACGCGGGACACGAGCGCCGCGGCCGCCGGCAGGAAAAGGACCAGAGACCCGAAAAGGAGCGAAGGCCTCGCGCCCACCGCCAAGCCGTAGGCGGCGCTCGCAGCGGCAAGCCATGCGTATTTTACCGCGGGGCGGTGCCGCGAATTCCAGAGCGCGGCGAGGGACAGCATCGTAAGCGCGAAGCCGCAGCTGATCGAGACCTCATAGAGTCCGGGACGGACCAGGAAGACGGGCAGCGTCGTGACCGAGCCAAGGAGGAGCGCGACGGCCGCCCCCGCCCATGAACCCACGTCGGGGAAGTACCTTCTCCACGCCGCGACGGCCAATCCAAGCGCGACGCAATAGCCAACGACGCAGAATATGAAGACGGCAAATGCCTGGTGCAGCCAGCCGCCCGTCAGAGCCCTGTAGGGCCAGAAAAGAATGAGGGCCGGTGTCACCCCAAAATAGGCGAAGATGTGCCCGCGGTAGTAGCTCAGGTCCGTCAAGCCCCACGGCGCGCTCAGGTAGGGACGATAGGTCGCAAAATCATAGGGATTTGCGGCGCTCACGAGGGCCGGCGGGGCCTCCTTCGCCAGCCAGAGATGGCCCGATTGAAAGCCAGCGACGATCAGGTTGTAGGGCTCCTCCGCAGCCGGGCCGGTCCAGACATAGGAGCGGCTGGAGGCCAGGAGCGCCGAAAAGCCCGCGACCACGAGCATCCCCGCGGCGATGGCCGGAAGGAGCGATTGCGAACGGGGAGCCGCGCGGGCGATCACCGTCGAGAACTGGACAGGTTCCGCCTCCATCTCAACACGTGATTTTGCCGACACCCGCATCTCCCTTCAGATAAAAGCTTCCGTTGGCCGCGGGCGCATTCCATCCTTCCCGTCTTTCGCTAATGAAGCTCTCGATCGTAATCCCCTGCTACAATGAGGCCAAGACCATCCGGACCATTGTTGAGCGCGTGCGCAACTCGCCGTATCCCGACAAGGAGATCATCATCGTCGACGACTGCTCCCGCGACGGCACCCGCGACCTCCTTCGGACCCAGATCGAGCCGCTCGTGGACAAGATCCTTTACCATGAGGTGAACCAGGGAAAGGGCGCCGCACTCCGAACCGGATTTGCTGCGGCGACCGGGGACGCCGTCATCGTCCAGGACGCCGACCTCGAGTACGATCCGAACGAGTATCCGAAGCTGATGAAGCCGATCCTGGAGGGAAAGGCGGACGTTGTGTTCGGCTCGCGATTCATGGGCGGCGAGGCTCACCGCGTTCATTTTTTCTGGCACATGGTCGGCAACAAATTCCTCACGCTCCTCTCCAACATGTTCACGAACCTCAACCTCACGGACATGGAGACCTGCTACAAGGTATTCCGCAGGGACGTCATCCAGAAGATCCAGATTGAGGAGAACCGTTTCGGATTTGAGCCGGAAATCACCGCAAAGGTCTCGAAGCTGAACGTCATCATCTTTGAGATCGGCATCAGCTACTACGGCCGTTCCTACGCGGAGGGAAAGAAGATCGGATGGCGCGACGGCTTCCGCGCCCTCTGGGCCATCCTCAAGTACAACCTCCGCTGAGTTATCGCGGGGGCGACAGCGCCCGGAGCCGCTCGAGATTCAATCGCGCCGCCGCGTAGTCGGGCTTTGCCCGAACCGCCATCTCGTACTGCGCGATCGCTGCCGCGGTGTCGCCCACCTGCTCCAGGAGGTTTCCGAGGTTGTTGTGGGCCTCCGCGTATCCTGGCTCGATTCGGATCGCCTCCCGGTACTGGCCCATCGCCTTCTCGATTCCACCCATCCTGACAAGGACGAGCGCGAGGTTGAAATGAATCCGCGCCGAATCCGGACTGATCGAGAGGGCGCGCCCGTACTGGAGCACGGCGTCCATGTCGCGTCCGGTCCGGAACAGCGCGCTTCCCATGTTGTTGCGGGCCTCGGCGTCGGCCGGGTTGAGCTCCACGGCACGGGTGTATTCGCCGATTGCTTGGTCCGTCCGTCCTGCCAGGTCGAGCGCGAGGCCAATATCATAATGCAATGCCGCCGAGTCCGGCGTCGGCGGCGCGATGGCCCTGTACTGCGCCAGTGCGTCCTCCGCGCGGCCCATGTGGTAGAACGCCATTCCCAGATTCCTCCGGGCCTGGAAATCACCGGGGTCGATGCGAAGCGTCTCCTCGAACTGCTCCGCCGCCTCCTGGTTTCTCCACTCCATCGCAAGCGCGCTCCCCAGCGCAAGGTGCGCCCGGGAATTCCGCGGCCGCCGCTGCACCGTGTCGGCCCAGATCGAGGCCTCCGTCCTGTAGTCCCGGTTGCGCGCGTAGGAGCAGGTCCCGAAAACAAGGGCCGCCGCAAGGACGACGAGAATGCTGCGGCGCCCGAGCGCAGCCCAGGCTCCCGCGACAAGAAGTACCATCACCGCCGCCAGCGACAGGTACATCCGGTGTTCCGCCATCGGCTGGAAAGCGACGGGTACGACGCTTGAACTGGGCGCAAGGATGAGGAAAAACCACACTCCCGCGAACCCGAGCACGGTTCGCCTGATGAAGGCGATCAGCGTGGCGCCCACAAGAACCGCGAGGAGGCATGCCGACGGGAGGACGTCCCGGAGCCCGCCGACGATGTCCGTGCCGTAGTCGAAGACGAGCGGATGGGGCCACAGCGCCAGAAGGAGATAATGGGCGACCACCCAGCACTCGGTCAGGCCGTACGCTTTCCAGGAATAGCCGAGGCCGTAGCCCACCCCACGCCCGTGGAGGCCAAGCGTCAGGAATCCCGGCACGATCCATGTGCAGGCGAGGCCGAGGTACAGTCCCCGCCTGAGCCTGAGCGCCTCGCGGAAGCTGCCGGCCACGAATGTCCTGTCGTACGCGAGGACGATGAGCGGGGCGGTCACCATCACCTCCTTGGTCGCCATGCCCAGGAGACAGAAAAGGACCGCCCCGAGATGCCAGGCACGCGGTTGCGGCGACCGCGCGCCGCGAATGAAGCAATAGAGCGTCAGAAGGTAGAAGAGGCCCATCAGCGACTCCGCGCGCTGGATCACATAGGTCACGGACTCGGTCTGAAGCGGGTGCAGGGCCCATAGGAGCGCGACGGCGAACGCCGCGAGCGTCCTGTCCCCCTCGGTTGGAACCGCTGCCGGCCGGAATTCCAGCGTGCGCGCGACGATGCCGAAGAGAACCAACGCCGCCAGAATATGGATCCCGAGGTTGCCTAAGTGATAGCTCCACGCGTTTTCCCCGCTGACAGCGTAGTTGAGGGCGAGGGAAAGGCTTAAGACCGGCCGGCCGAAAACGACCGAACCCGCCGGGGGCGAAAGCACGGCCATGATCGAGCGCAGGTGCTGGATCGACGGGTTCCACGTGATCCAGAGGCGGTCGTCGTAGATCAGGGGCGCCGCCAGGGTGCCCCGGTAGACGACGATGGCCGACAGGACAATTGCGAGGATCGCCGCCCACCGGAGCGACCCTGCGGAAGACTCTGTATCCCGGCTTATTTGCGGTTGCATGCTGGGACCATCGCGGCCGCCAGACTACCTTCGTACGTAAATGTGCCGCGAGGAGATTATTGCCATCTCGGCCCCTATAGAATGCCCTAGGAGTGCCCTTCGCACATGATCGTCGACACGCTGGTCTGCCTCCTCCTGGTCCTCGGTGTCGCCTTCGGGCTGTCCCGGCCTTTCGCCGGGCGGCTCGGGCTTGGCGCCGCGGAAAGCCTCGTGGCAGGCGCGGCCCTTTCGCTGATCGCAGCGTGGGCTGTCGCCTGGGCCGTCTTCATCAGCGGCGCCCCCCTGTCCGCGTACTGGCTCATTCCGGCCCTCGCGGCGGCCGGCCTTTTCGCCGGGAGGCGGTCGGCCGCCACGCTTCTGGCGGATCCGGCGGCCCGCGACCTCGTGTGGGGCCAGATCATCGTGACCGGCTGGTGCGTCGCCTGGCTCTCCTTCGTCAAGGTCCATACCGGGGGCGCGTGGACCGGCGATTCATTTGAGCACTGGGAGCGGGCCCGTTTCTTCCTTCGCCAGTGGCCGCGGGACCGCCTGTTCATCGAGTACTACATCCTTCCCGCCCGCCCGCCCCTCGCCAACGTCCTTACGGCCGCGTTCATGCGGATGACGACAATCGACTACGCCCATTTCCAGGTCATCACGACGGCGCTGTGCAGCCTCGCCTTCCTTCCCGTGGGACTCCTCGCGGGGCGCCTCGGCGGCAGGTCCGCATCGCGCATGGCGGCGGTCATCCTGATGCTGAGCCCGCTCTTTGTCCAGAATGCGACCTATCCCTGGACCAAGCTCGAGGCCGTCTTCTTCATCCTCACGGGCCTGTATTTCTTCCTGCGGGTGCGCGACCGGGATGCCGGCTCCGGCAGCGCCGCGGTCCTTTGCGCGCTCAGCCTGGGCGGGGCGGTCGTCACGCACTACTCCGCCGGGCCCTATGTCATCGTGCTCGCGGCGGCATGGATCGCGGTCGGGTTTGGGAGAAAATGGGACGGCGGCTTCCTGCGCCTGACGCTGCTCTGCGCCGGCGCCGGCGCGTGCGTCCTGGCGCCTTGGTTCATCTGGTCGGTCGCCGAATACGGTTGGCGGGGTACCTTCCTCTCCAATTCCACCGTCAGCATGGTGGCGAAGAATCCGGGCAACCCCCTCGTCGACATGATCCTCAACGTGCGCGACAGCCTCGTGCCGCCCCAGATTCGGGGCTTCACGGGCAAGATCTTCATCCAGTCGAGCCGCTGGGGCGCGCTTCGGGACCAGTGCTTCCTCGTCTACCAGCTCAACCCGCTCCTTGCCCTCGGCTGCGTGGGATGGCTCGCCGTCGTCAGGGAGGCCTTCCGGGCGGCGCGGGCGTCAAGCCGGCGCGACCGTCTGTTCTGGACCGCGATGATCGCCGGGTTTTTCCTCGTGAGCTTCACGACGTACGGCGACCGCGACCACTACGGCATCGGGCATATCTGCCTCCAGTCGCTCGTCCTCCTCGGGCTCGCATTCCTGGCCTCAAGGTGGGACGGGCTCAGCCGCCCGTGGCGCGTGGCGCTCATCGCCGGGTGGGTGATCGACTTCTGCCTCGGCATCGCGCTCCAGTTCGCCGTCGAGGATTTTGCAATCGACCGGTGGCTCACGCCGGGCCTCAACATCATCGAGGTGTCGAAGACCTACACGCTCATCTCCCAGGAAAACCTGCTGGAGAAGTTCATGACCCATCTTGCGTATTTTGCGGACATTCTCCCGACTCCACCCGCGACCGTCCTCGTGCTTCTGGGCGCACTCCTCTGCCTCGCCCTCTTGCGCGCCCGCAGGGCGCCGTCGCTCCCCCAATCCTGACAATGACCGAATCCCGACCGATTGTCGCAATCGTGATCCCCGTGTTCAACGAGGAGCTCGTGCTGCCCGAGCTGTTCGACCGGCTGGAGGCTCTTTTCCGCGGACACGGCGACTGCGCGTGGCGCGCGGTCTTCGTCAACGACGGCAGCCGCGACAGCACGGCGGAGTTGGTGCGCGCGCAGGGCGCGCGCGACCCGAGGTTCGAGCTGGTGGAGCTGTCCCGGAACTTCGGCTTCCAGGGCGCGCTTGCGGCCGGGCTCGCCCATGCGAGCGAAGCGGACGCCGCGGTGACCATGGATGCCGACCTGCAGGACCCGCCCGAGGTGATCCCGGAATTCATCGCCGCCTGGCGCTCGGGCGCCGAGATCGTGCGCGCCGTGCGCCGCTCCCGCCAGGAGACGGGCGTCCGCAGGATGGGGTTCGACATTTTCCACGCGGTCTTCGGCCGGCTCACGGACTTCCCGATCGAGTCGAACACCGGCACTTTCGGGCTCCTCGGCAGGACGGCGCTCGAGGCGTTCCGCCAGCTGCCCGAGCGCCACCGGTTCTTCCCGGGGCTGAGGGCGTGGATAGGCTTCTCGACGGCTGACGTCGCCTACGACCGCCAGGAGCGCGCGGCCGGCAAGCCCAAGCAGACCTTCAGGCGGCTTGTGCGGTACGCGGTGGACGGGTTCTTCAGCTTCTCCTACCTGCCGCTTCGGTTCCTGACCTACGCGGGGATCATGGTGAGCCTGCTCGGATTCGCCCTCGGGCTCTATTTCATCGTCAAGCGGCTGCTGGGGATCGAGACGGCGACGACGGGATTCACGACGCTCGTGTCGCTGGTCACGTTTCTCGGCGGCATCCAGCTGATCGGGATCGGGGTCCTCGGCGAATACCTCGGTCGCGTCTATGACGAGGTCAAGCAGCGGCCGATCTACCTGGTGAAGCCCCCGCGGCGCTGACGAATCATGGGGCAACCCCGGCTTCTCGCATGGACGGGCCTGGCGGTTGTCGCCGCGGCCGCGATGTGCCACAACCTTCCGCGGCTTTCCCCAGGGATGCTCAATTGGGCGGAGCCCGGAAACGTCGCCGCCGCCCTCGCGCAGGGGCGGGGATTCAGCGATCCCTTTGACGGCAAGACAGGCGCGACGGCCTGGGTCTCGCCGCTTCCGGTCCTTGTCGAGGCCTTCGTTTTCATCCTTTTCGGCGTCAAGTCCGCCGCATCGGCGGTCGTGATGCTCATCCTCACGATTGCCGGGCTTGCCGGCGCGAACGCGCTCCTCGTTTCCGCGCTCGTGCGGCACGGCGCATGGATGCGCGGCGTGGCCTCGGTGGCATTCATTGCCGCCTGCGCCCTCCTGCCGGGAGGACCCCTTGCCGTCCTCAGCGAGGCGTGGCTCGACATTCTCCTTTCCGTGCTGCTCCTCTGGTCGGCGCTCGAGATGCGCCGCGCGCCCGGAAGGCGCGCGTCGTCGGCGCTGATCGCAGTCGCGTTCCTCGCCCCGCTCGAGAACGCAGGCCTGGCGGTCTCAGCGGGACTGGTGATCCTCGCCCTCGCATGGCCCGACAGGAAGGACCTCAGGAAGCTCGCGGTCCCCGCGGCGGCAGTGGCGGCGGCCGTTATCGCCGTGGGCGCGTGGAGCGCCCGCAACGCCGCCGCGCTCGGCAGGTTCATTCCCCTCAAGTCCAACGGCTGGTTCGAGCTGCACCTCGCAAATGTCGACTCGGCCGACGGGCTTCCCAGGATGGAGACCGTCCTGAGAAGGCTTCCCTATTTCGATGTCCAGGAATTCAACCGGTATTCCAGTCTCGGCGAGATGGCCTATGTGGACAGCTTCCGCGGCCCGGCGCTTGCCGCCCTCGGCTCGGATCCGCTTCATTTTGCCGGGAACGTCATCCGGCGGATCGGCGCGGCCGCCGTGTACATGCGGCGCGAGGGAGGCGGCGAGATGACCGACTTTCATTTCGCGACGGGCGACTGGTCGCGCCTCGTCAATTCAGGCGAGCTGATCACGATGGGGCCGACCGGCGGCCTCTGGACGAGGATTGACACGCCGCCCTTCACGGAGCGCATGAAGTTCCATAAGCTCGGTCTCAGCGACGAGGCCGCGATCCTGCGCGATTGGTCGCAGAAGCGCCTGGCCTACGATTCGGAGTATTTCAGCACCGGCGGCATCGCGCTCGGGTTCCTGGTCTCCGGCATGCCTGTCGCCGCCCTACTCCTTTCCGCCCTTCTTCGCGGCGGAAGGCTGGCGCCGCCCGCCGCCTGGGCAGCGGCGATCGCCTTCGGGATGCTGCTGCCCTACGTCCTCGTAAACCACAACGAGCGCCACCAGCTCCCGCTCGTGGCCATGCAGGCCGTGGCCATCGGCGCGTGCGCGCAGGCGTTTGCCGGCCGCCTGCGGGACCGGCCCTCCACGGCATGAAGCGCGCAGCCCTGCTTATCGCCGCCGGCCTCCTCTGCCTCTACTGGTGGATGGCGACCAGCGTCTCGGACACGATGTCGACAACGGGCGACGAGATCGCCCACCTGACCGCGGGGTACTCCTACTGGAAGACGGACGACTACCGTCTCCAGCCGGAGAACGGCAACCTGCCGCAGCGCTGGGCCGCAATCCCTCTCCTCCATAGGAACCTCAAGTTCCCGACCCTCGACCAGGACGCGTGGAGGATCTCCGACGTGTGGGATCTCGGCTTCCAGTGGTTCTACGAATGCGGCAACGACCTCGCCTCGATGCTGAGGGCCGGCCGGATGATGATCGCCCTCTTTGGCGTGGCGACGGGCGCCCTCGTCTTCCTGTGGGCGCGGCGCCTCTACGGCGACAAGGGCGGCCTCCTCGCGGTCGGGCTCTTCGCCTTCTGCCCGTCCATGCTCGCGAACGGCGCCCTGATCACGAGCGACATGACGGCGACGTTCATGTTCCTCGCGGCGATCACCGCGTTCTGGGCCATGGCCCACCGGCTCTCCATGGGGCGCGTCCTCATCTTCGGGCTCGTGCTCGGGCTCCTCTGCGTCGCCAAGTTCTCCGCGCCGCTCATCGCGCCCATGTGCGCGATCCTCTTTGCCGTCCGGGTGGCGGGGTCCGAGACACTCGATTCGGGCTGGCCGAAGCGCTTCCCGATCGTGGGCCGGATGAGGGTCGCGCTCGCGCTGATCGGCGCAACCCTGGCGGCGTGCGCGCTCGCGATCGGAGTCATCTGGGCCTCCTACGGATTCAAATACCCGATGTTCCGCAACTTCGAGCCCAACCGCGTGCGCTCGCTGGTCGGGTTGGACGTGCTCGAGGACCAGGTCGGCCCCATCGTCTCGATCCTGCGCTTCGCCCGCACCCACGAGCTGCTCCCCGAGTCCTACATCTACGGGTTCGAACACACCTACCATTACTCGCGCTACCGGAAGGCGTTCCTGAACGGCGAATACAGGAGCACAGGCTGGATCAAGTTCTTCCCGTACACCACGGCGGTGAAGACGCCCCTCGCGCTCTTCGGGCTGATCGCCCTCGGCGGGCTCTACGCGGCGTCCCGTCGACGAAATCCCCGGGAATGGCGGGACCGCCTCTACGCGTGGTCGCCGCTCCTCACGCTTTTCGCCATCTACTGGGCGTTCATGCTCACCAGCGGGCTCAACATCGGCCACCGCCATATCATCCCCGTCTACCCGGTGTACTTTGTCATGGCCGCCGGGGCCGCGGCGTGGCTCGCCCGTCCATTCCGCTGGACCGGGGCGTGCGTCGCCGGCCTGGCGGTCTGGTTCGCGGCCGAGTCCGTCTGGATCCGGCCGCACTACCTCGCCTACTTCAACGAGCTCGTCGGGCCGACGGACGCCTGGAGGCACGTCGTCGACAGCTCGCTGGACTGGGGTCAGGACCTTCCCGCGGTAAAGGCCTGGATGGACGCCCATCCCACGGACGGCCCGGTCATGATCTCCTATTTCGGCTCCGGCGACATCAACTACTACGGGATCAAGGGCACGCGCGTAGGGGACATCGATTTCGAACTTCGGCCGCGGAAGGTGCCCGCCATCATCACGGGCGGCCTCTGGATCATAAGCGTGACCCAGTTCCAGCAGGTCTACACGGAGGCGCGCGGCCGGTGGGACAGGGATAAGGAGGCGACCTACAGGCAGCTCTTGGGCCGCGTCATCGAGCTCGAGAACACGAAGGGAAAACTCAGCTACCAGGAGGCCGTCAAGTTCGAGGATTACCAGTTCGCGCGCATCTGCTATTTCCTGCGCGACCGAAAGCCGGTCGCCGAGCCCGCCTACACGTTCCTCATCTTCAGGCTGACGGACGACGACGTGATGAAGGCGCTCTACGGCCCTCTCGCGGTGCCATGAGCCTGCCGCGCCTCAGGGCCGGCGCGGTCGCCGCCGTCACGATCCTCCTTGCGCTTCACTTCGCGATGGCCGTCGGGAGTAAGCTCGGCGAGAGCACCACCTCTGACGAGATCGCCCATGTGACGGGCGGTTTCGCCTACTGGACGCTGCACGACTACCGCCTGCAGCCAGAGAACGGCAACCTCCCGCAGCGCTGGGTCGCTCTTCCGGCGGTGATCGAAGGTAGGAGGTTCCCCAAGCTCGACCAACCCTACTGGAAGAAGAGCGACGTCTGGGTCATGGGCCACGAGTTTTTCTACGAGACCGGGGAGGACCATTTCCCGATGCTGATGTGGGCCCGCGCGATGACCGGGCTCTTCAGCGTCGTCGTCGGCGTGCTTGTCTTCTGCTGGTCGAGGCGGCTCTTCGGAGTGGCCGGCGGCTTCGTCTCCCTCATCTTCTTCGTGTTCAGCCCCACGTTGCTGGCGCACGGGGGATACGCCACGTCCGACGTCTGCATTGCGCTCTTCATGCTGGCCTCGATCGGCGCCTGGTGGCGCCACCTGGGAAAGCCCGGCGCCGGGCCCTTCCTTCTGAGCGCGGTCGTTTTCGGCCTGGCTTGCGTCGCAAAGTTCTCCGCCGTCTTCCTCATCCCCATGATGGCCCTGTGCGCGGTGGTCCATGCCGCGGCCCGGCCGGGACAGATCGGGCGGATCATGCGCTCGGCCGCGGGGCACGCGGCCGTCGCGTTCGCGGTCATCTGGGCCTTCTACGGCTTCAGGTACAGCGCGTTCAATCCGGCGCTCCCGGCGGCGGACCAGTTCATTGTTTCCTGGCCCGTCATGTATGCCGGCACCGGGACCGTCGGGAGGATGATCCATCTCCTCGCTAGGATCCGGGCGCTTCCCGAGGCGTTCCTCTACGGGGCGGCGTATGTGTTCTACACGTCGCAGTCGCGCGGGGCCTTCCTGAACGGCGAGTACAGCCTCCTCGGCTGGCGCAGCTATTTCATCTGGGCGTTCGCGCTGAAGACGACACTTCCCTTTATCGCCGCGTCCGGGATCGGCGCATGGGTCGCGATATGGTCCCGGATCAGGACCGCGCCGGCCATTGCCGGGCGACTCGCGGGTCTCCTGCCTCTGACCCCACTCCTGGCGCTGTTTTCGGTCTACTGGATCGTCTCGATCCAGAGCCATCTCAACATCGGGCACCGCCACCTGATGCCCGTCTATCCCGTGCTGTTCATCCTCGCGGGGGCGCTCGGCGCGTGGCTGGAGCGCCCGCTCGGCTGGAGGGCTTTCATTGTCGCGGCACTCCTCGCCTGGCACGTGGGCGAATCCGTCCGGGTGGCGCCCCACTACCTCGCGTATTTCAACGAGATTGCGGGGGGACCTGCCGGCGGCAGCGAGCACCTGGTCGACAGCTCCCTCGACTGGGGCCAGGACCTTCCGGGCCTGAAGTCATGGCTCGACGCGAACAGGCTGCCGGGCGAGGACGCCTACCTGGCGTACGCGGGCACCGGCGAGCCCCGCTATTACAAGATCGGAGCCAAGCGCCTGGCCTACATCAACGGATTCCACGAGGACGAGCCGTACATCGCCCTCGGACCCGGGCTCTACTGCGTCGGTGCGACCATGCTTCAGCAGGTCTACAGCTCGGTCCGCGGGCCGTGGACGGCGGACCTCGAGAAGGAATACCAGTTCCTGCGGACGTTTGAGCCAATGTTCCAGGCCTACGCCCAGGATCCGGAGACCCGGTCCAGGCTGGCCCAGGAGCTTTCCCCCGAGAAATGGACCGCGAGCCGCGACCGATTCATGCACCTGCGATTCTCGCGGCTCTGCTATTGCCTCCGGATCCGCAAGCCCGACGCCGTCGTCGGCTACTCCATTTTCATCTACCGGCTGAGCGCGGAGGAGGTCAGGGCGGCGACCGGCGGATCGCTCCGGGACTGGAGCTCGTTGATAGAGCGCAGCGGCGACGGGGCCGCGGGCCGCTGATCTTTCATCGCAGGCGGCTTCACCTCCGGGTCTATCGACACGATCCTGCTTATCCGGTCCAGCCGGCCCCCGAAGCGCTTCTCGGCGACCATCTGCAGGTGAAACGTGGCCGGGAGCACGTCGTCGGGGTCCACGCCCATCCTCCCGTCGTCCGTGAACGGCCGGATCGCCTGGGTCACGAGCACCTCCTTGAACGTCTCCTGCCCCAGGTGGTAGCGGATGTCGTCGCCCTTCAGTGCCGCGATATTGTTCAGGAGCACCTCGGTGTGCCACAGGATGAACGGGATCGTTGACTTGTTGGAGACAAACAGGACGGGCCCCGGCCTCGAATCGATGACGGTCTTTTCCCACTCGAGCTCCTTCATCCCCAGGTTGTTGTTCGTGTAGAACCTGAGGTTGAACGCGGGCATTCCCGCCGTCACTAACCAGAGGCCGAGGCCCGCCCAGGCGATCCGAAACGCCGGAATCCTCCGGCGGCCGAGCCCCTCCACCAGGACGGCGAGCATCACGGCAAACGCGAGGTACATGGGGAGCGAGAAACGCGACGCGAGGAGGTCGTTGAACCTTGCCCACCAATAAAAGAGGAGGACGACGAAGTGGGCCGCCACACCGAAGGCGAAGGCGAGCCCGACCACGGCCGGGTCTGAAAGCGGCGCCCGCGGCCTCGTCCAGAGCCAGGCGGCGATGCGCCAGAGTAGGTATCCGAGTCCCGCAAGCCCCGCGATCGTGAGGAACAGCGAATTGGCCAGACCCGGGCCCCTGTTGAACAGGAACGCGACGTCGCCCTTGAAGTTGTCGGCCACAAACTCCAGCCCGAAGGCCTTGGTCTGCCCCTCCTTGAACTGCCAGAACGCGGGCGTGGCGTCGAAGACGCGGTGGTGCCACACGAAGGGGACCAGGAGAAGCGGCGCTGCGACGGCCGGCCACGGCAGGATCGCGCGGCCGGCGCGAAGCCACCCGGCGATCACGATGAAGGCCGTCGGCGCGATGAAGATGACGGACTCGTAGCGGCTCTCCGTGAGGAGCACGGCGCCCAGGACAAAAAGCGAAAGCCGGTCGCCGTCCGGCGCCCGCAAGTACAGGAGGCCGAGGCAGGCCACGAGCACGATCATCGTCAGGTTGTGGAGGTCCATCCCCGCGCCCGTCGCATTCTGGCCGAAGAGGGGCACCGTGGCCATCGCTGCCACGGCCAGGAGCGCGGGGCGGCGGCCGGCGATCTCGCGGGTGATCCAGTAGAGGAGCGCCAGGAAGGCCGCCGCGCAGGCCACGTTGACCGCAAACATGTTCGCGATCCGGTAGCCCGTGAAATCGTGGACAAGGGACACGAGGAACGGGAAGAAGTACGGCCGCTTGTCCAGGTACGTGTCGATCGAGAGCCAGGTCCCTGCGATGTTGTAGGCCCGCAGGATCGTGCTTACGTGCTTGGTGACGTGCATCTCGTACGCCGTCCCCTGGATCACGAACTCATCGTAGAGTATCTTGTGCCGGAACGAGTCCGACCACACCGCGAAGATCGTGCCGGCGGCGATCGCCGCGCCCGCGATCCCCGGCCGGCGCAGCCACTCCCTCCAAACCTGGGGCCTGGAGCGGGCAAGGCGGCAGGCATAGTACACGAACATCGAGAACACCGTCAGGATGTAGAAGTAGCCCCAGTCGATGATCATGTGCCCGGCCGTGATTGTCGGTACGGCCACATACCCGACCACGACCGCCGCGAGGCCGGAGAGGGCGAAAAGCGCCGCGCGGCGCGCGGTCGCCCCGCCCTCGAAAAGCGCGAGCCAGCGCCTCATGGGAGCCGCTTCAGGAAGTTCTCAAGGTACGCGCCGCGCTCCTTGTCGATCTGCGCCTTGTCCGCCGGGACGACGATATCGGGCTCCTGCCTCGAGATGATGCCCGTTCCGTCTCGGATGGCCACGAGCCGGCTGATCCGCGTCTGCGTGAGGGTCAGGAGGCGCTCGGAGCGCACGGGCTCCAGGACAAAGTCCGGCCCAAGGTCGTCGCCCTCGCGTACGGTCAATTTCCCCGTGCCCGCGTCGATCAGGTAGCGCTGGAAGACGTATATGTTCGAGAACGTGTGCGTGCGGATGAAGAACGCCAGGTCGACCCGCCGCTGCTTGGCCACCTCGACCGTCGTCGCCGAAACCTCGTGGACGAGCCAGAGAATGGAGTCGTTGTCGATCACGAGGTAGTCCTTCCGGGGCTGGTCAGCCACGAATTGGCGCCTCCACGCCGTCTCGAGGCCCGCAAGGTATTCCTGGTTGTAGGCGTGCGCGGCCATGGACGGGACTCCCTGCGCCAGGATCCCGAGGAGCACGACGCCCAGGAGGGTCCTCACGACCGCCGGCTTCGGGAACTGCGGCAACACCGCGAGCAGCGCGAGCACCATCCACAGGTGTGTCGGCAGGCTGAGCCGGCGGATGATCGCGTCATCAAACTGCCCCCAGAAATAGCACATCATCAGGCCGAGCTGCGCGGCGAACCCGATTGAGAACAAGATGGTCGTCACGGAGATCGCCGACTCGGATGCCAGCGCCCTCACGCGCTTCGCCGCGAAGAGCAGGAAAAAAATGAGCCCGATGCAGCCGAGCACCGAGAAGACATATGAATTCGGCTGGTCCGTCGGCTTGCCGAAGAAAAAGCCGATGGCGTGCTCCAGGTTCCTCGGCGGCCCGAATATGTACGAGAGCGAGAACGGCGACGTGAACCCCGGCTTGCTCTGGAGCTGCCACGCCGAGGCGTTCATGTCGAAGATCCTCGTGTGGAGGGCGCAGTGGATCATGAGCACGGGGAGCACCATGACCGGCCATGTGAGGATCACCCGGCCCTCGCGCCTCCACACGAGGATGATGACCGCGACGACGGGAACCAGGAAAATGACCGACTCGTACCGCACCTGGGTGAGGAGCATCGCCGAGTAGCAGAAGGCCGTGAACGAGGCCCCGTCCCGCCGCTCGATGAAGCGGGCCCCGAGGAGAAGCGTCGCCAGTATCATCAGGATGTTGAGGAGCTCGAAGCCGCCGCCGGTCGCGTTCTGCGCGAGGAGAGGGAGGCCCGCGAAGAGCGCGACCCCGAGCCAGCCCGCCCTCCGCCCGGCCAGCATCCTGCCGGCGGCGTTCACGAGGCCGAGGAAGACGAAAATCAGGACCGCATTCAGGACGAACGCGTTCTCGGGGCGATAGCCCGTGAAGTCGTGGAGGATCGAAACGAGGAAGGGGAAGAAAAGCTGCCGCTTGTCGATGTTGCCCTGGATGATCACGAAGGCCCCCTGCACGTCGCTGCCTCGCATCGGCACGAGGACGTTCCTGTTCAGATGCATGCTCATCGAGGTCCCGGCCAGCATCACCTCGTCCATGACCACCTTGAAGCCAAACGACTCATGGACGATGAGAACCGTGCCCCCTAGGCCGACCACGGCAAGGGTCGCCCAGTCGAAGCCGCGCACGCCCGAGGCCCGCACCGCGGCGAGATCCCCGCGGTACGTGCACCACAGCGCGCGCATGAACAGGACGAACGCGGCAAGGACGCACCAGTAGCCCGTGTTGGTGACGACCTCCGTGACCAGCCGGTTGGGGACCAGGATGAACCCGATGGCGGCCGAGACGGCGGAAATAAGCGCGAACAGCCAGAGTCGGCGGTGCGCAAGTATCGGTGCGTGGGTTTGACCGTTCATGTCGTTGTACTGGAGGCCCAAAAAAAAGCCGCCCACATTAAGCGGGCGGCTTTGAACTTGGGGAAAACTTCCCGAATGTCGATTACGGGGCGTACGTGATCGTACGCACACCGGCGACGCTGCCGATCGTGATCGTCGTGCCCTGCGAGAAGCCCGCGGGATAAACCTCCTGGGCCACTGAGTTCAGGGCCTTGACGTACGATGTCGGCCCGAGGAGGGTCGAGAT
>CAAGKR010292363.1_pt1 | contig 52018 bp, 48 predicted proteins | sample 2556971 | NCBI WGS metagenome assembly CAAGKR01 (sample SAMEA5207829, study PRJEB30636) | soil metagenome | biome: forest; feature: boreal; material: soil | place: USA | collected 2011-09 | depth 1 m | reverse complement strand
TCTCGAAACCTCACAACATTTCCAAGCTGGTTCATAATTACAAAGAGCAGCACTTCTCCATTCGCAGTTCTCATCTGACCGACAAGAGAGCTGGCGCCGCCGTCGGTTCTCACAAGTGTGCCGGTCTTTGCGATTACACTGCCTTGCCAGGCAGGGCCGGTAAACCGATCTTCGAGCGTGCCAGGATCGATTCCGGCTACCGGCATGATATCCGCAGGGGATAGTCTGCTTTTTTGAAGTTCGTCGCGCAGAGCTCTAAAGATTTTCATCATCGCGCGCGGCGTAACGCGATTTACTCCCAAACCGCTTAACGAAGCAAGATGAATCTCGTCTGGAGAAATTCCCAGCATACTAATTAGCTGACGTCGCACAGACTCCGGACCGCCGAGGCCATCCCCGATTCGCTCAGCCATGAAATTATTCGAATAGCAAAGAAGCACCTTTAGTACGTCAGTAAGTTTGCTCGACTTATTTGTGAGAAGAAGCCGGGCTCCAGGGGCAGCGGAGCCGACGTATACACCGCCTATCACGGCTACACTCGGAACCGTCTGAAGGCTCGATTGATCACCTAGCGCCGTCCGCTCGAATGTCCACGCACGCGTTGCTTCGGCAGGTCTCCGCGTGGCATCAAGAGTGTCGTAGAGCAATTCGCCGGACCGTCGCGCGGACGAATTGAAGTTCATTGTGAACTCGGGAGATACGATCACATCTCCGGTCACCGTTCGAATCCCCAGACTATTCAACTGGCGTGCAACCATTACCGCGTGTTCATAGTGAAAAGATGGATCGCGACCAGTTACATATAAGTTTCCCAGAATTTTTCCACTTGTTTTGTCGAAGGAGCCGTTAGTCCAAAAGCCGGTTGTGAACCGATGCTGGGGTCCCAGGTTGTGAAGAGCAACCAGAGCCGTAGCGAGCTTGACGGAAGAGGCGGGATTAAAACCCTGGTCAGCCGATTGCTCTGATACAGTCTTTCCATCCAGTGTTTCGATCAGCACACCCTGAAGACCGTAGACCGGCATCAAGTCATTGTTCGTGGTGGTTTGAGCTTGCTGCGATGCGTCGGACGAATAGATCGGGCCTGAATTGTTCCCGGCAGGCTGAGCGCTCTGTTCTTTGGTTGGTGTCTGGGCAGGGAGAAGGCCCGGCAACGCCAACAAAAGAAGTGCGGCACAGAAAATATTTATCGAGCGAGCTTTCGTTTTTGGCATACGTTGTTTCTGGTCGGTCCTACTCAGGAGCGACAAAGCGATCATACCATGACGTGGGAGAGCGCAGTTGAGGAGAGTTCGTTTGATGCCATTTGCCTCAGCTAAGGATGCCGTTTTAGTAAAACGAAGCTTTGCTTTGAAGTACAAAGAACGCGAAGTCCGATTGCGTTGACAACGTTAGAAGCCCAAACCTAGAATCTGAGCATTGACAATCCAGTGAGACGCCATCACCAACCCGTTGTCGTTGAAGACATACGCGCCACACACAAAGCGCGAAAGAAAGAGATTCGGGCTAGGCTCGATCAATTTCGTGAAGTGTGGCGCAAGGGAGATGACACCCGATTTTGGGAAGAGCTGGTCTTCTGCATTTTCACAGCTGGTGCGTCAGCTCGCATGGGCTTTCGTGCCGTTGAAGCAGTTAGGCCGCTTCTAATCGACGGCGAGCCCGAGGAAATGACGCTGGCCCTCAGGAATGCCGGAGCACACCGCTTTCCGGTGGAGAGGCCAGGCTATATCGTTGTTACGCGAAGCTACTTGCGCGAGCATTGTGAAATGGCCTTGCGCAAGAAGCTGCAAAGTTTTGCGGATCCGATTCAGCGTCGGGATTGGCTCGCCCAGGAAAAACAGATCAAGGGATTGGGCTATAAAGAAGCCAGTCATTTCCTGCGAAATATTGGGCTCAGGGGCCACGCGATTCTAGATAAGCACGTCATGAGTTGTCTCATGGATCTCAAAGTGGTTGAAACGGCCAAACCGCCCGCTACTCGTGCTCGTTATCTGGAAACAGAGGAAAGGCTGAAGGTCTTTGCGCGCGAAATCAGGATTGACTTTGACGAACTTGATCTGGTTCTCTGGTCAATGAAAACAGGCGAGGTTTTGAAGTAGTAGATTGTGACTCACGATTCAAGACGAATTTGTTTCCTGGATGGTCCAGAGCCGCAGATAGTGCGCAGGAAGATAACATCGATGCATTCTCGTGAGGTGAAAGCCAGGCTCCGCAAAATGGCGCTCGCACTTTTGGCTGCCGTTGTCGTTTGTCTTGCGCTTTCAGCACCCGTCCTACCTGCAAACGTTTTCGATGAAAAAGCCCGACGTGCTGAGAAAGCCGTACGTGATGGAGACTATGAGACTGCTGAAAAACTGTTTCGCGAGTTACTTGCGAAAGACGCGCATGACAACAAGGCCCGCCTGGGGTTGAGTTTTACACTCCTAAAACAGAGGCATCTCCAGGATGCTTATGATCATGCGGCGAGAGTGATAATGGCAGACCCGCTCTCTGCACGTGCGCATGCGTTGTTAGGTTCGGCCATCCTCGCGTCCGGAGACTTTCGCAACTCTGTCGAAGAGTTTCGCACAGCTCTTAGCATTCAAGAGAACGAGTCGCTTGCAATCGCAGGATTGGCAATGGTTGATTTTTACGAGAATCGGCTCGAATTGGCGATTAAGGGATTGCGCCGCGCGGTTAGTATCGATTCCGGAGAACCTGATTACATCTTCAGTCTCGGACAGGCCGCGGCTCGAAGCGAAAAATATAGGGAGGCGGCCGACTCCTACGAGCGATTTTTGACCATCGCTCCAAAGACAGACGCTGATCGCCGCGCACGCATCCGGGGACTGATTGAATTCTTGCGATACCTGGGAAAACAAGGGTCACTCTATCTACTGGCAGGCGAAAACAAAACGACCATGCCTTTGGAAATGGTTGACGGCCGCCCGACCCTGAAGGTGCGCGTAAACGGCGGAAAGGATCCGTTGCGCTTCGTTCTCGATACTGGATCGGGAATGTCTGTGGTCTCGGAAGAAACAGCAAAGAAGCTGGGCTTGCGCCCGGTCGCGCGTGGGGGATTGGCCCGCGCCGTCGGCGGCGGCGGAAAGTTTGAAATCGTTTATGGATTCTTGTCCTCCGTGGAAGTGGGGGAAGTGAGAGTCGAGAGCGTGCCGGTTTACATTCGTCATTTTTATGACAATAAAAACCCCGTTGACGGCTACCTGGGTCTTTCGGTGATTTCTAAATTTATTGCTTCAATTGATTATGGTGAAAGTGTTTTCACGCTTCGCCGACCATCAGAACCTAACAGCCGCGATCTCGGCGGCGTACCGATTTCAAGAAATGGCGCCATGCCTCCGCCGTCCAGCATTCTCGAAATCCCACTGCGCACTACCTCGAGCGGGTTTCTCAGTGGTGAGGTTCATCTTGAAGGAATTGAAAAGCCGTTGAATTTCATTATCGATACCGGCGCCAGCGTATCAGTCGTTTCAGAAAAATTAGCAGCTGAGGAAGAGCTCGGAAATTATCTCCAGCCCAACAGGCTGCGCATTTATGGCGCGGCCGGTATAACTGATGATGTTAAGAGTCTATTGTTGCCCAGAGTCATGTTAGGCACAATTACGCGAGAACAGATTAGCGCTGCTGTTCTCGATCTGGAACCGGTGAACGAAACTGCCGGCTTCACTCAAAGTGGAATTCTGGGAGGAAACTTCCTACATCACTTCCGCGTCGCTTTCGACTTTCAACGCGGAGTGCTTCGCCTGGAGCCGCTTAACAAGACTGCAAAGAGCGGTGATGGTGTCAGGCCGGATGAACACCTGGAACAATGAAGCAGAGCCTCTATCTCGAAACATCGGTGATCGGAGCCTATTTGGACAATGGCGAGCCGTTTCGGCGTGATCTGACGATCCGTTGGTGGGAACACGAAATGCCCGATTATCGTGCGGTAATCTCACCGTTGGTTTCGCGAGAGCTTGAGCGCGTAGCCGAGCCACATCGCTCCTCCTATTTGAACCTGATCTCGACGCTGGAACAGGTCGAGCTTCCTGAAGAAGTAGCCATACTGGCGGACGGTTATATTTCGCGAGGTATATTCCATCGTAAATTTATCGCCGACGCTTTGCATGTGGCGATCGCGTCTTATCATAAGATCGATTACCTAGTCACCTGGAACTTCGGTCACCTGGCAAACGTTCGCCGGCAAGCGCGGATTCGCCTCTTCAATACGGCTGCAGGGTTTTATGTCCCAATGATAGTTACACCCGAATTCCTCGTGTCGGAAGCGACAGAAAAGACAAAGTGATCTTCGATCTTCTATTTGCGCACTTTTGATTCGCGGGAAACAAAAGTTTAAGGTTACATGCGGTTGTTTGAGCTGTTGAAGCAAAATGAGAATAAAAATCGGAAAGCGAAAGTCAGAGATCGAAAATCCAAAAGTAGTGATGTATCGCCGGCCCAAATTCCTGGAAGTGTTACATGCCATTCGTGAGGAAATGTCTCGAGAGGTAGATTACGATGTGGATCTTTTCGCTGAAATGGTCCGCTCCGGTGTTAGGCCTGCCCACGGACCTGAAAGAATTATTCGAGGCATCCGAACCCGCGCACCGCGTGATGAAGTGGCGGCAGAATCAAATGCGCCCGAGGGAAGGCCAAAGAAACGCGCCGGCAAGTCCAGATAGTAACAAATGAATAGTAGCATTCTGAAAATGGATCTTGCTTCTTAGTGGTGTATTCATGAACGCAACGTTTGAAACCATAGGGTTGGAAGTGCCGAGCGAGAAGGCTTTTAATTATCTCGCTGAACGCGCAGGTGATCAGGGTGAAGCTACGCAGCTCAACCGCCGTGGCGCTGTGCTCCATGGCCGCTGCTGGAAATTAGGTGAAGGACTAGAGGTCTGGACCGTGTTGTATGAATCGGGAAGTGGCGATGTTTTTTATGCCGACTGTCGGCCTGGCTTCCGTGCTCGTTACATTCAAACAATTAGTCCATGGGCCCTGACTGAATACGACGAAGAGGGCGAGGCCGTGGTCCACGGTTACCGCGAGGGCACTGATTGCGAAGTCTTGTTTGAATTGCAAAATCTGACTGAGGTTGGGCCGGGGGGCTTTCGCGCGCACGAGCTTCACGTAGGGCTTTGCGGCCTGGCTTATCGAGCGCGGGTACGCACCGCGGCTGCGAAAACGAGATGGATGCCGTTGGATAAGGCCGCGCCTTCACGCGCCGCTCACGAAAATGATTGGAGTCTTTCAGGCCGTGTCGTTGCCTTCAAACCACTAAAGAATCCGCTTTCCGGCAGCGATTTGTATTGGATTAATGTCGACCTCGAGCAAATGAATCTCGAAATATTGGTGAACCAACGAGCGCTTCGCGGAGATGTGCTGGCGCCGGGCGTTACGCTCGACGCGGAAATCTGGTTGCAGGGTCACGTTCTTGATGAGCTGGCACTACGTTCGCGTTATGAAGGAGTGGATACTTCATGTTCCGCCGCAAACTTCTGGGCCCAACTAAAACGAAGAAATTAACAGATACGCGCCCTCCGGCTCTTAGGCAAGTCCGCCATTGCTGCACAGCTTGCAGTTGGCTGGCCATCCATTTCAATGAAACGTCTCCTTGTCGTTAGTCTCATCGTCCTCACAGTCGTTGTCGGGTCCTATTTTTTTAACCAATATTGGATTCATCGATATGATGGCTTGATTGCTAGGCAGGCAGGCGTTTATCGTCTGGATCCGGATCTGATTTGGAGCATCATTTACGAAGAAACGTATTTCAGCCCGTGGAAAGCCGGCAAAGCGGGCGAGATTGGTTTGATGCAGATCACTCCCGCCGTAGGTCGGGAGTGGGCTGGCGAAACGGGCATGCACGAATTGGAACGGCAAATGGCCCAGAACCCTGCGAGTTTGCTGCGTGACCCGGAACGAAATATTCAAATCGGCTCCTGGTATCTCGAAAAAATTTATGAACAATACCGCGACATTCCAGACGCGGACACGCGAGTGATTGCCGCGTATAATGCCGGCCCCAGTAGGGCCGCGGAGTGGAGCAAAGTTGCGGAGGCGGACCGCCCACTGTCCGGCGATGAGTTCATTAATAAGATCGACATCCCGTCAACACGCGCCTACGTCGTTTCGATATTGGAGCGTTACCGCAAACTAAAGGGAGGCGCGCAAAGAGGTGCAACTCGCCAGAACTCGCCGCCGCCCGCTAAGGCGCTGTGATCTTGGCGACTTCGCAACCTGCTTCGCGTGCCGGACCATAAGGCAGTCAATATCTGCGAACCTATTCTTATTGACATTGACATAGAGGTCTCCACCGAACGGTCGCGTTCGGGGTAGAGCAATGACCACACTTTATTGCGCCCGATGGGTTTTGCCTGTCTCGTCCCCGCCGATTGCCGACGGCGCAATCGCCGTGGAAGGCGAACAGGTCATTTCAGTAGGCAGCAGCGTCGCGATTGCCAAACAATTTCCGCAAGCCACAGTCCGCGATTTTGGCGAGTCCGCGATAATTCCTGGTCTCATTAACGCGCATTCACATCTCGAACTAACTGCAATGCGCGGATTTCTTGAAAACGAAGAAACTGATTTCTTCGCCTGGCTGAAAAAACTCACAATCGCCCGACTTGAGCGAATGACGCCGGACGACTTGTACGTGTCGGCGGCATGGGGCGCCTGTGAGGCCGTTCGCGCAGGCGTAACCTGCATTGCAGATGCCAGCGATTCGGCCTCCGAAAGTATGACGGCGATTCGCGACGTGGGACTACGAGGCACCGTTTTCCAGGAGTCGTTTGGTCCGGACCCCCGGCTAGCCAGAGAGAACTTCGAAAGGCTTAGGACGAAAGTTGCTCGTCTGCGCGAACTTGAAACGTCTTTGGTTAAATGCGGAGTCTCGCCACACGCGCCTTACACAGTTTGCGCGCCTCAACTGGAATTGATTTCAAGGTATGCTATTGATGAAGGGCTGCCCTTAATGATGCATGCGGCCGAAACAGCAATGGAAGTTTCGCTAATGCTGGACGGGAGAGGATCCTTTGCCGACGGACTTAAGAGCCGTGGCATCGAGTGGTACGCGCCCGAGGTTTCGACGATCCAATATTTGAACGACCATGACGTGCTGAAAACTCGCCCTCTATTAGCGCACTGCATAAATATTGATGAAGCTGACATCGAAACGATTTGGCAAACCGAATCACGAGTTGCGCATTGTCCAAAGTCGAATGCAAAACTCGGCCACGGCCGTGCACCTTTTGGGAAACTGCTCGATAAGGGAATTGCAGTTGGACTTGGTAGCGACTCTGTTGCCAGCAACAACACCTGCGATCTTCTCGAAGAGGCACGCTTCGCGCTGTTGATTGCCCGCCCAGACTGTAGCGCCAAAGCCACCGAACGCCGCGTAAGTGCTAATGAGGTTTTAGAGACTACTACTCTCGGAGGTGCTCGGGCGCTTGGTTTAGAGGGACAGATCGGAGAGCTAAGAGAAGGCCGGCAGGCAGATTTCGCTGTCGTCTCACTCGAGCAGCCGCATCAAATTCCATCGTACGACCCCATAAGCACGCTTATCTTCGCGTCATCTGCACGGGATGCAAGGCTGACGGTTGTAGCGGGAAGAGAAGTTTATCGCGAGGGATGCGTCACAACAGTGGACGAGGAGCGGTTGCGCGCTCGCATAAAGGAAATAGGTCACAAGCTGGAAAGTTAACCGCCAGGACGCCAACGACGCCAGGAATATAACTCAAAAGAAGTCAGGCGGAATTAGATCCCTGTCCTTTTCAAATTTATTTCCTGCCGTACCTGGCGTCTTGGCGTTTCAATCTAAACTGACGCTGCGATTGCAGCATCAAAAATCTCAAGGGCAACATCTACATTCTCTTTTGTCAGGATTAATGGCGGCGACCAGCGGATCGTGTTTGCCCCTGCGCCCAGAACAATCAACCCTCGTTCGAAGCAAGCCACTTCAACACGGTCACGAAGCTCAGGTGCCGGCTTGTTCGTCGCGCAATCTTCCACGAACTCGACGCCAATCATCATGCCCATTCCGCGCACGTCGCCGATGCAGTCATACTTCTTTTGCAGTTGTTCGAGACCTGTCTTCAAGTACCGGCCAACTTCCGCACAATTTTCAACTAACCCGCCTTGGAGTAGTTCAATTGTTTTTAAAGCCGCGGCGATGCAGACAGGATTGCCACCAAAAGTAGATGCGTGGGCGCCCGGTTTCCAATCCATCAAGTCTGCGCGTGCGACGCAGGCGCCGATTGGCAAACCAGAACCGATTCCCTTGGCAATGCAGACGATGTCAGCTTTCACATCGTAATGCTCGCAGGCAAACATTTTTCCGGTACGGCCCATTCCCGATTGCACCTCGTCAACAATCAATAGAATGCCGTGTTCATCACAGATCCGGCGCAGTCCTTTTAAGAAATTCTTTGGAGCAGGTACATATCCACCTTCGCCCTGGACTGGTTCCACAACAATGGCAGCAACCTCCTCCGGTGGCGTAGTAGTTTTGAATAGGCGTTCCTCGATCCAATTGAGCGCACCCTCTCCTGCGCCACCATCACCACAATCTGCCGGATTAAAGGGATTGCGAAACTCGTTTGGATAAGGCAGGTGCACAACGTCGAGCGCCTGGCGTTTAAATCCTACTCTTTGGGCGGCCCTTGATGAGGTCAACGAAAGCGATCCCAGGGTACGTCCGTGAAAACTATTGAAGAACGCAATGAACTTCTCACGGCCAGTTGCGTGCATCGCAAGCTTCAATGCGGTCTCGACGGCCTCAGTACCACTGTTTGCAAAATGAGTTCGCGTAGGCGAGGCCACCGGCACTATTTCATCGAGCTTCCTGGCGAGCGCGGGCATGTGGCGATAGTAGTAATCCGTGCCACACATATGGATGAGCTGTTCAGCCTGCTTCTGAATTGCGCGTACCACCTCCGGATGACAGTGCCCGGTCGAACAGACTGCGACTCCCGCATTGCAATCGAGAAAAGTGTTACCGTCGACATCTTCGACCCAGACGCCCTGGGCGCGCTCGGCAACAAGCTTGAAGGAAGGTCTAGGATAGGAAGGTGTAACAAACTGTGCGTCTGCTGCAATAATTTCTGCGCCCTTCGGACCTGGCAAAGCAGTCTTAATCTCTGGGCGCTTCGGCGGTGCCATTGTTGTTGTGGACATGATGCTCTCCTTTTAGAAAAACGGGCCTTTATAGAAAATAACTCGACGACGAAGTCGAGGCTCTTCGTTAATCGGGCGAAAGGTTTGAAAGGAAAGACTGCTAGTCCGCAAACAGGTTGCAGCGGCTATCGAGCGGGCGATGATGTAAAGTTTGCTGATTCCACATGGCTCGAACCTGGTGCTGCGTTAGCGGGGCTAGTGATTACATAAGGTACTTGGATATTACCACGCGAAGATAGGTAGTTCCAATAGCCTCATTCACTAGTAGCGCAAACTGTTAATTTGCGCCAGCATTTTGATTACTTTGTAGCAGAAGCGGGCAGCTTGCGGCGCAAACTAACAGTTTGCGTTAGATCGCCGCCGCCAGTTCAGGGCTTTGGTCCACTTCTCGCGCGAATGACTCTCGAATCATTTGTTTGGACGGCGGCTCGGGCCAGAGCGAAAGCCGGCGACCCAAAGGATGAAGCAGCACACGCGAACGGAAATATTTCTCGTGCTCCCACTCCACCTCAGCCATCGTCAGAAGACAATCGACCAAATCATCGTGACCAGACGCTCTTGCATAACGTGCCGCCGTTTCGTATTCGCGAATGTTGCCACTCTCCAGCCGGCCCGCGCCATGCATCGGAGCCAGCCAACCGGCGAAGTGGCAGAGAAGGCCGAGCATGCGCCCGATTATCAAAGCACGAGCCTCTCGGAATCTGGAAGGATGGGCGTCCAGGCTTCTGAGCATCTCTCCGATAAGTTTGCGATGATGCCACCCTTCATTTTCGATCTTTTTAATACGAGCGCGTTCTTCAGCATTGATCACTGAAAGCCAGTGGCCCCGGTAGGCATAACCCGCAGCGCGCTCGCCAGAATAAGCAAGCTGTAGAATGGCAATTAGATTTTGATAGTTTTCGTCTGCCTGCATGTATTCAGCGAAAGAGTTGCACTTGATGAGTTTCTTGACACTCTCTCTCGTCGACATATACACTCGCGGTCTTTCAAATCCTAGCATTCTTAAGTCCAAATTGCGCAGGAATGGACCGCTTCCGATGCGTCCGTTTCTGAACCTCGAAAGGATCAAAACACATGGGTGCGCGAAAGAAGATAACTGTAGTTGGCGCGGGAAACGTCGGCGCAACCGCTGCCCATTGGCTGGCAGCGAAAGAACTTGGAGACGTTGTGCTTGTCGATATTGTGGAAGGCGTGCCGCAGGGAAAAGCTCTCGATCTGGCAGAAGCCGCGCCGATTGAAGGATTCGACGTAAGGTTGACAGGTCTTAATACCTATGATGGAACAGAGAACTCCGATGTTGTAATCATCACTGCGGGACTGCCGCGCAAGCCAGGCATGAGCCGAGACGATCTGCTAAAGACCAACGCCGAAATTGTTTCCAAAGTTGTAGATGAAGTCGTAAAACGCTCACCGGAATCGATCTTAATCATAGTTTCGAATCCGCTCGATGCGATGTGCCAGGTCGCGTTGCGCCGGTCCGGCTTTCCCAAGCACCGTGTAATTGGGATGGCGGGAGTGCTCGACTCGGCCCGCATGCGCTGCTTTCTCGCTGAAGCGCTTGATGTCTCAGTTGAGAATGTGACGGCCTTTGTGCTCGGGGGACATGGCGACACGATGGTGCCGCTGCCGCGCTTCTCAACCTGTGCCGGCATTCCTATTCCTGAACTGCTACCGAAAGATCAAATCGATGCCATCGTCAAGAGAACCGCAAACGGTGGCGCTGAGATAGTTTCATTACTGAAGACAGGCTCGGCCTATTACGCGCCTTCTGCCGCGGCAGTGGAGATGACGGAATCGATTTTAAAAGACAAGAAAAAGATTCTTCCGTGTGCTGCTTATCTCGAAGGTGAGTATGGGATCAATGGTCTTTACGTGGGTGTGCCCTGCAAACTCGGCGCGCGAGGTCTCGAGCAAATCATCGAGATCAATTTGCTGGCGGAGGAGCGTATCGCTTTACAAAAAAGCGCTGCGGCGGTCCAGGAACTCGTGAACGTCCTGGGAATTTAGGCAAGGCACGGCGAAGCTTTGCAGACCGCTCAAAATCAGATCCGTAGCCGGGGACGCCATCAGTGTAAAAGCGCTCGCATAGCGTTCGTCGATGCCGGCGCGCGCATCCAGTTCGAGGCTCGCGGTACGCGGTTTCCCTCGAGACCGGTTCCCCATCCCGCCTCTATCCATAACTAATCCTACTTTAGTCGTCGTCCTTGAAGTGCACGTTCTGGATGACCGTCTGGCCGATGCACTGGCCGGAAGCGAGCCCGTCGTTGTTGTCGAACGAGAAGTGGATGCCTGCGTAAAGCCGAGAGACAGCGGCTTCAGCAGCGGCGTCGTCGAAGGAGTCGAACGTGCGCGGCGCCAGGAGCGGGACCAGGTTGTGATCGGCGCGAATAGTGTCCGTGAAGGTTACGATGCCAAACATGTCAGTGAGCACCCTCGCGGCGGCACCCGACTGCGTTGAGTGCCCCGAGATGTAAGTTGGGAAGTTCGGGGTGACGAGGTAAGGCGACCACGTAGCGTCGATGTTGTGCCGGATGTAGGTCACGGGTCGCTGCAGGTTGTAGACGTCTTCTTTGCGAACGCACTGGAGGTCTACAACACCAACTTGGCTCTGACGGATTGCACGCTACTTCATCGACGCGCTCCTTCGCCGCTCGATGTCGAACGTGAACTAATTCTGCCGGTGGATTAGAGCCAGCGTGGATGCGGCTCAGCGCGTGCCAAACGTGCAAAAGCCGACGATGCTGGTTGTCCTCCTTGGTAGGCCGACCATCGGGCAGGGGCATCCTGAACCGGCACTAGTGGCCTAGAGCGCAGCCAAAGTAGCGGTTCCTATAAAGTTCTTCGCTAATCAGGCAGAGCTAAAATGGACAAGGCTCTTACACTCTTTTGGCTTTTCAGCAATCGGCGCAACTCATCTTCGGTTACTTCATTCGGCGAGGCGTTGGGCAATATCTGAAGTTGCTTGAGAAACTCGATTATCTCTCCCTGCTGGTCTTTGTTTAGGACAGCGAATCGCTCGCGAGATAGGCGGGCTTCACCGCCGTGATGCAGAATTGCCTCAGTTATAGTAGTCAGGTCGCCTCTGTGACCATAAGGCGCCGTATTGCCTACATCCCAGAGCTTACGCGTTATGAATTGGTCAATCGGCACGCCGGCTTGCACAATCCGTTCGTTGCGGAAGAATGGATCAATATCATCACAGATCACATGTCGCTTCAGATCTGTATAAGCTCGGACGATTGCACCGCCATTTTCTGAGCGCTCAAGTCGTGGCTTCGGAACATCCTGAGTTAAGTCAAATGCGTACGGGTGCTGAACATCCTGAATCCGCAGATTGCCCGGTGGGTTGAAAGGGTTCGGCTCGCTAAAAAAGCGATCATTTAGAGCCAGCGCAGGCTTGTGGCAATCTGTACAGCCAATCTCTTCAAATCGCGCCTCACCGCGTCGGGCAGCACGACGGGCAGCAGCATTGTCTGGAATCACTCGTCCAGGAATGTTCATTGCTACCTGAAAAATGGTTGCCGCCGTTATGTCTCCCACGGTTAACTCATCCGGCACTCCATCTTCATCAAAATCGTTCGTCGTAATTATGTTTCCTTTGCTATCCTTCTGACCGATGCCAAATCGTTCGACAGCCTCCATACCGTGATGGTGATTGAAAGCATTGACCGTGAAGACTCGCACCGAGTTAACCACGCCCTTCTGATGGAAGGGTTTGATGATCAGGTTGGTATCAACACCTTCGACCTTTGAGGTATCAACAGTACTATTCGGGTTCGCCGTGATCTGACCGAAATTCACGCCTTTGGTATCGAGACGCTTTGTTATAGTCCTTCCCGAGCTTTTTGCTTCAGCTATCGCGGCAGCCCGTATCGCGAGCAGATCCGCCGTCATCTCACGAGCCAGCATTTCGATTGCGCCTGAGCCGTTCATGCCTAGTGTATTGCGCTCATTCGAGAACTCGGCAGAAACGGAATCAGTCACCGGGTCAAGGTTTTGCGCGAGCACAAATACGTTAGCCACAAATCCCCCTGCCCCGCCGATAGTCGGCTGGTTGTGGCAATCCGCGCAGGATGTGGAGTCAGTCCCGGATGTGCGAAGGAAGCCGGGGTCGTGAGAGGGATCACGGTTAGTTGGCGCTCCATTACCAGTGGCAGCAGGTCGGCCTTGGCCATCAAGCTTAGTCCAGCGTGCCGCAAAGATGGATTCACCTATTTCTAGTAGCTCCTTGAGTTTGATTGCGCCATTCTCGATGTCGGCTTGATTGACGTGCTCTTGCAGCGCGGGCCTCTCTCCAATGAGAGGTGGAGGACCCTGCGCCGTGACGAACCTGCTTATAACAACACAGAAGGACGCGATTATTAGAACAACTGTTAGAGACCTTAGAATCATTATCTTCATAGCGAACTCCTTCTCGTATCGAAGCCAGCAGTGCGGGCGGCTGGCTAGCTAGAAACCGCCGTCTACTGGAAATAAAGAGGCGGAACTTTGGGCCCAATTAGACTTTCCTTTCATTGAGGTATGAGGCACAGAGTCCTATTATTCTGCGGACAAAACGGGAATCTTGATCAGGCAATTGAAGCGATCCGCCTTTCACAGCTTCCGTCAATTTGAGCGATGATTTACCGGAGTTGAAACCACCCGTGAGCCCAATAGTCTCCGCGGGTGGTTCAGCGCTAGAGTCAAAACTACGCTTTAGGGACTTGGCGTGAAAAAGACGTCGTTGCGCTCGCGTCCAATCTCCGATGCTCGCCGGATCAGATCAGAAGCTGAACCAAGCCGCACCAAGAACTAGCGCCAAGCGTCAACGCGCAACGCGACTTCAGAAGTCTCCCAGAGTTGCGCTAATCTTCTCCTGTCTTCCTGATCTCGCCCTGCGAGACGATGCCGCCCGTATCGCCCCCAAGTGCTTGCGTAAAGGCAGGAATCTGGAGAATCATTTGAGCACGGTTCTCCTTGCCGGTGCGCGCGATGATTGCATAGGGAACATTATCCAGGACAGTTTGGCCTGTTCCGCTAAGCGGGATCAAGACGATAGTCGCTTGCCCGGAAAACCTAATCTCACGTCCGTTTACCTGTAGGCTTCCGGGCGTGACTGGACCTTCAACTGTCATGACCCGGAATCCGGCAAACCCGCCTGTCTCTGGTCCAGCCATACTGCAGACAAACGTGCCTTTATCATTACTAACAGCAAAGCCAAAATCAGATAGCGACGGAATCGTTGCGCCCGGGATGGGATTCCCGATTCTTCCAGCGCCTACCACCGATACCTGGCGATTATCCGTGGCATTTACTACCCAAAGGCTGCCAACTAACACCGCGAGTATTAGCAGCGCCCCGATGATTTTCAGACGATCTTTCATTTTCTTTCAACCTCCTCGCCGCATTTTTGTGTCTTCCCGTTATCCCCGCCTCAGGACCTGCGAACGAATATGCCGCGTAGAATGGAGCCGCCCTGTGCGAGCGGCCCCCTGCACAAGCTTGCGTCCGTTTTAAGGGCGAGTGAGCCTACTGCCTGACGTGGAATACCGTGCGGTTCTTGTCCACTCCGTTCGACGGCACTTCGCCAGTCCAATAAGTCACGAAGCCTTTCGTCGCAATAACCCCTTCCTGGATTCCGAGTAACGCACCTCGCCCATGGCAGCCGGCGTCCAGGCTCGCGCAGCTTCTGTTAATCTGTTTCCTATTTTCGAAACTCATTCCAGGCAACAAGGGAGCCCTACTGGCGGCTCCTCTTTGTGCTTAGTATTGAGTCCAGTTAATCGATTACGTGGAACGTCGTCCGATTGGCGTCTCCCGGCGGAGCGGGCGGTGCCTCACGGTTCCAGTAGTCTACGAAGCCTTTCGACGCCGTCACCCCCTCGAAGACTGAGTTTGGTGTCAGCACAAGGTGGCAACTGACGACAAGGATTCCGCGGCTTCCATCGTTGTACAGAATCCTGAGCACTGCGAGGCCCGCACGGTTATCGGCATCATTGCCAATGTTGTCATTTGGCAACGGTGGCGTGCCGGGAGCCAACTCCCATCGCACGAGTCCCGTAACCTCGTAAGTGCCGCTGCCGGTGGAGGTGCCAGTAGCGGTGGAGCTACACGTGCATGGAGTTGTAGCACTGAAGGTCTCCCAGGCCCCCCCGCCCGTGACGGCGCTTGAAGTCCCACCGCCGCCTGCGGGCGCGACGAACGTTCCGGAACCGGTGAGCGTGATCTTCGAGCAATCGTTGGCCCTCGCCGAGGCAATCCCGCCAGCGGAAAGCGTGCCTGTAGTGAAGTTCACGCTAATGATATCCCATCGAATATGCTGGGCTTGGCCCATGGCAACTGGAGTTGTGGCTGTAATCCACAACAGTATGACCCCGATGCCCAAGAGCCATCGGTTTTTGCTTCTCATAACTCGTTCTCCTTTCACTATTTGGTTGTTACTGCTGAGTGTCATCTCACTCCAAGCGAGTGAGTAATTCAGCAGGAGGCGTCCTGAGTCAGATTCCAGGGTCTACGGGTTCACCGCAACCTGGCCGCAAGCGACGACGGCCTGCACGCCGAAGCCGCCGTTGATCGTCGTGTCGCGAATGGACGTGGTATCGAATGTACCGAGCGGCGCTATCGCCCCGGGCGGCGCCAACTGAATCAGCAGGCCATTGCCGGCGGCGTCCGAAGCCCAAATGCCTACGAACATTCCTAGCATCGGAACCGTGGGCTCGCACGCCGTCGGCCCGCCGGAGACCGAGCCTACGTCGTATACAAGCGTGACGTACCGGCCGACGGTTGAGGGCGCGAGCCCCGTCGCCGTCCCGGTGACGATCAGCCCGGCTCCGGTCTGCGTGAAGGTTATCTTCCCTTTAACGCCCGACTGGTTGACTGGATGCTGATTCGCGCGCGCCGTTACGCCTCCTTGCGCGCAGACGGTGGCGCTTGCCGCCAACGCCAAAGATGCGAGTGCTACAATCGCTAAAAGTTGTTTCATGATTTTCATCTCCTTCAGAGTTTTTGAGTTATTCGAAACAAGGGTTACGCGGTTGTCCGCGAACCCTTCTGCTGCCCAACGTTTTAGGCAAAGCCATCAGCTTATCCATCGCACTAAGTTGCCACGCCAGGGTCTAACGTGCTTCAGCTGCGCGCTCACTCAACGCAAATAAGAGAAATCGTGGCAGCGCCTCAGCTGCAAGCTAGACGTTCCACCGCCACCTGCGGGCGCAACGAAGGTCCCAGAACCTGTCAGCGTGATTTTCGAGTTATCATTGGCCCGCGCCGATGCTGGTCCGCCGGAGTTCACCTGGCCAGCCACGACACTAAATGATGTCCCAACGCACGTGGGCAGCTTGGCCCATAGCAACTGAGCTTGTGGCTGTAATCCACAATAGCGTGACCCCAATTCCTAAAAGGCCATCGGTTTTTGATTCTCATGACCTTTTCTCCTTTCACTGATTGAATTGTTAGGTTTTCAAGCTTGTAGCACTCACGGCTGAATGCATAACTGATTGGGAGGCGTCCTGAGGCAGATTCCAGCGAGATTTGCGATGCCTAGGTCTGTTAGCTAAATCTGCGCGTCTGGCAGAAGGCGTCTCGGGCTAAACTATAAGAAACTCGACAGGATCGAAGCGGCCGCACGGGACGTACCACTCCAGGCTTGGCGGGCAAGAAAAACCTCAAGCCTCCAGCCAGTGGAACGCACGCAAGCGATCAAAGAGTGGGCACACTCTAAAAGCACAAAGCGGAAGTTGTCAAGGCTTCTCGACCAGGCTCAATCTCTCAAAATCTTTCGGTGAAAAGAAGCGCGGCAGAAGATCATCACTTTTGCTGCGCTCCTGAGTTTATCCGGCTCTAAGTGCGCTTAACTCTTCAGCCATCCGAACAGCCCGTAGACAACAGTCTCGCGGTTTTCTTCGTAGATCGCTCGCGTCAAAGGAATGCCCATCGGGCAAGCCTTGATACAATTTTGCGCGTTGCCGCAGTTGGTGATGCCGTCTTCACCCATGATTCCTTCCAACCGCTGGTCACGTGTGATTTCTCCCGTCGGATGCATGTTGAAGAGCCGTACCTGCGCTATAGCCTGCGGACCAATGTAGTTGTCGTCGTCATACTGCGGGCAAGCTTCAAGGCAACAACCGCAGGTCATGCAGCGGGAATAGGCGTAGCGCTCCTGTACGTCGGCTTGGTCCATGCGCGGCCCAGGACCCAGATCGTAAGTGCCATCAAGCTCAATCCAGGCGTTAACGCGTTTGAGATGATCGAACATTTGCGAACGATCAACCACCAGGTCGCGTATGTTGGGAAACTTCGACATGGGCTCGAGCTTGATTGGTTGTTCAAGATTATCAATCAGCGCAGAGCATGATTGTCGAGCGCGTCCATTAATCACCATCGTGCAGATGCCGCACACCTGCTCCAGACAGTTCATTTGCCAGACGGGAGGCGTGGTCGGAGTACCTTCCATGGTGACCGGATTCTTTTGAATATCCATCAGGCACGAAATGATGTTGAGATTTGGGCGGTAGGGAAGCTCAAAGCGCTCCCAATATTGCGGCGAGTCGGGATTAGCGCGCCGCTTGATATGGATTTCTACAGTCTTCGGCGGAACGCGCGGCGGTTTTGATGATGTTTGTACGTGTGCGGACATAAAACTTAACTCGTTCGTTTAGAGGCGGGCGGTGCCCGCCGGTTCAATTTTCGAGATGAGACAGCGGGCAACGCCCGCCTCTAAACATTTGCACCAGGTCTGGCTGCCGCCGGATCGTGTTTAGGCTCTTGTTTGGCTTTACTGTAATCCCGCTTGCGTGGCGGAATGAGCGAGATATCTACTGATTCATATGAAATAACTGGTCCTTCGCCTGAATACTCCGCGATCGTAGTCTTCAAGAAATTCTCATCATCGCGATTGGGAAACTCTGGCTTGTAATGAGCCCCGCGCGACTCATTACGATTCAACGCGCCGAGAGTAATCACGCGCGCAAGTTCGAGCATATTGTCCAGGTGACGGGCATGCGGCAACGCCATTGTGGCCCAGAGATTCGAGTCGTTTATCGAGATGCGCTTGTAACGATCCATAAGCTCAAGCAATTTGTTGTCCGTCGCCTTCAGCTTGTCGTTGTAACGAACGACGGTAACGTTGTCGGTCATCCACTTGCCCATCTCCTGATGAAGAGCGTATTGGTTCTCACCGCCGCTCTGTTTTATCAGCGCGCCGTTTATTTCTTGTTGCCTCTTGAGCTCCTGATCATAAATCCGTGAACCATCGGCGCCATTGCGTTCAATGTTATTCGCATATTGAATTGCCGCAGGTGCTGCGATAAAGCCGCCATAGACGCAGCTTACCAATGAGTTTGCGCCGAGACGATTTGCGCCGTGAATCGAGTAGTCGCATTCGCCCGCCGCCAGCAGCCCGGGAATATTTGTGCGCTGATCGTAGTCAACCCAGAGACCGCCCATTGAGTAGTGCACGCCGGGAAAGATGCGCATTGGCACATGACGCGGATCGTCTCCGACAAACATTTCGTAAATCTCGAGAATCGCGCCCAACTTCCGATCCAGTGTCTCAGCCGGTATGTGCGTCAAATCCAGATAAACCTGATTTTGACCGCCGACACCCTTACCTTCAATACAGACCTGGAAAATCTCCCGTGTGGCGATGTCACGCGGAACCAGATTGCCGTATGCAGGAAATTTCTCCTCGAGGAAATACCAGCGTTCGTTTTCAGGTATCGACAACGGCGGTCTTGTATCGCCGGCTTTTCGCGGCACCCATACTCGTCCGCCTTCACCGCGAGCAGATTCTGACATCAGACGGAGCTTGTCTTCACCGGGAATTGATGTGGGATGCACCTGGATGAATTCGCCGTTAGCATACTTCGCGCCTTGCTGGTAACAAGCAGAAACCGCGCTGCCCGTGCAGACCATTGAATTCGTCGACTTCCCAAAAATCAGACCCGGGCCACCCGTAGCCATAATCACCGCGTCGGCGGGAAAGGCCTTCAACTCGAGCGTCTGCAAGTCCATCGCTACCAAACCGCGACATACCTGTGCGTCATCAAGCACTAGCGACATCATTTCCCAGTGCTCAAACTTGCGTATCTTTCCAGCAGCTTCGTAGCGCCGCACTTGTTCGTCCAGCGCGTAAAGCAATTGCTGACCGGTTGAGGCACCCGCAAAGGCTGTGCGGTGGTGTTTCGTGCCGCCAAAGCGACGGAAGTCAAGCAGCCCTTCTTTTGTGCGAGAGAAGGGAACACCCATGCGATCGAACAGGAAAATTATCGACGGTGCCATCTCGCACATGGCTTTTGCGGGAGGTTGATTGGCGAGAAAATCTCCGCCATAGACGGTGTCGTCAAAGTGTTCCCAGGTGGAGTCGCCCTCGCCTTTGGTATTGACTGCACCGTTGATACCACCCTGAGCGCAAACGGAGTGGGAACGTTTCACCGGGACAACAGAAAAAAGATCCACCGCATGTCCTGCCTCCGCAATCCTCATTGCTGCTGCCAGACCGGCAAGCCCACCTCCCACGATCGCGATCTTGATGCCGTTGCTCGCCATTCGCTAAAGAATTCCTCCCAGTAATCCGCCCTCATGAATAAAAGCAACCGCAGCATTAATTCCCACCAGCAATAAAAGCAGTCCGAATGCGATGCAGGCGTAACCGGTCAGGCGCTGTGCACGTTCACCGATTGTGATTCCCCAATCAACCATGAACAACCAGAGGCCGTTTGCCAGATGCCAGACGGTGGCAGTGATACCAATCAGATAGACTACGAAAATGGCAGGGTTTAGGAATTCACTCTGGACGATGCTGAACGCCACATCTGTGTGGGTGGCAACCGATCGAGTATTGAGTCCGGGAATCAGGCCGAACCGGAAGTTGAGAACGTGAAACGTGATGAAGAAAAACAGGATAACTCCAGTGATTCGTTGAATTAGATAAAACCAATTTCTTGGGTAGGGATAGGCAAGGTTATTAGGTCGTGCCTCGATAGTGATTACAAGGCCATAGACGGCGTGATAGATGAGCGGTATAAAGATTCCGCCAATCTCGACGAACAGGATGTAAGGAATTGACTGTAAATCTCTAACGGCATTATTGAAATCCGCCGGCCCCGTGAGAGCCTTCGAGTTTGTGTAGAAATGCTCCAACAAGAAGATTCCGAGCGGGACAATGCCGGACAACTGATGAAGTTTGCGCAAGACAAAAGTCCTGCTCAAATGAATCGCCAAGAACGCGCTCCTTTGCCGCTGAGCTTTAGCGTTAAAGCCGATGGTCCAAACTCAGACAAGTTGTGTTTGAGATTTTTCAGAGCAAGGAAATTATATGGAGAACCGGAAGAAAAGCAAAACCCGTCAATGATGAAACTTGGTATTTTCGGCTTTGCCGCCTGATCTGCGGAAGGGTTGTGCCTTTTCGCTGCGTGCCTTCTACTGCAGAGGCTATGCCTCGAAACAGAGGATCGGAGGCGAAGCCTCCCGGTAAATAAAGTACCCAACGGAAAGTCGAAGCCTTTCCGCACATGGGACGGCAGAGCCGCAGAATATTTGTCCATACTATTTGGGCCGGCGAATTATGAAGCGTTAATTTTGAAAATAATGACTGACCTGTGTACCGAGTCCGTAACTGGATTGGCTCAACTGATTCGCGAGCGAAAAGTTTCGCCGGTTGAAGTTGTCGAGGGATGCCTGCGTCGCATTGAGCGGCTAAATCCCAAACTAAACGCGATAGTGACGATTGCTCCGGATGTCATGGAAATGGCGCGAAAGGCCGAAGCCGCAGTGATGCGTGGGGACACTACTGGTCCTCTTCACGGCGTGCCCGTGACGATTAAGGACACGATTGAAACCGCAGGCCTGCGAACAACCAGCGGCTCGGCAATGAGAGCACAGTTTGTTCCTGAGCATGATGCAGCTTCAGTCGCTCGCCTTAAAGCCGCCGGCGCACTCATTCTGGGAAAAACGAATGCTGCCGAGATGGCCATGGACTACACCGCCGATAATCCCGTGTTCGGCCGCACTAACAATCCCTATGACTTGTCACTAACGCCGGGTGGATCGAGTGGTGGCGAAGCCGCGGCGATTTCTTCAGGGATGTCTCCCTGCGGACTTGGCAGCGACCTGGGCGGCTCGATTCGTATTCCATCTCACTTCTGCGGCATTGCTGGTCTAAAACCTACCGTCGGGCGAGTGCCTGGCGATGGCCAGTTTCCCCCAGGCATCGGACCTTATTCGCTGGGTGCCGCGATTGGTCCAATGGCGCGTTCAGTCAACGACCTCAATCTGCTATTTAGTGTGCTGGCCGCAACTCCAGTGTCGAGCTCGTCCAACACTTTCGAGACCGGTCGCGCCTTAATGAGCGGATGTCGCGTAGCTTGGTACACCGACGATGCGGTTTCTCCAGTCACTGAAGAAACTCGTCGTGCGGTTGAAACTGCGGCACAGGCCCTGGCGGATGCTGGGCTAATCATAGAACAAACCCGCCCACCGGGAGTTGAACAAGGCTATGATTTGTGGCTCAAGCTTTTTTCGCGAGCCTCGGTCGTGCAGCTTCGAAATGTCTACGCGGGCCATGAGAACAAAGGAGGCGAGTTTGTTCGCTGGAGATTAGCGACGGCTGACAACACTCCCGCGCCGACGCTCGACAATTACATAAACTCATGGTTGGAACGGGATCGTTTGCGGGCCGGTCTAATCCAGTCGATGCAAGACACTCCGTTAATTGTTGCTCCGGTTGGTGCCACGCCTGCTTACCAGCATGACGTGCATAAGGTGATGGTGGGGAAGGTCACGTTCAGCACGTTTCGCGCTTTCAGTTATTCGCAGACCTTCAACGTCTTCGATCTGCCCGCGGTAACGATTCCGGCAAGTCGAACGAAAGCGGGCCTGCCCATCGGGGTTCAAATTATCGGCCGGCCATTTGAAGAGGAAACCGTTCTTGCTGCGGCTGCCATTGTCGAGCAGGCGTTGGGAGGTTGGCAGATGCCACCCGCGCTCTCCAACAAACTGTAGCGGTTTTTTCAGAAAGTGGAGGGTTTGTCGGACACGGAGGCGATCCGATATAGTTCCCCACAAAGTTTTTACCGCTAACCCACCCCGGACTGCCCGCATGGGGTGGTGGTTACTTCAAACATGGGCTCAATTGCCGAGGAGTTGATTATGGATCCCCTTTCTACAATGCTCGCCTTCTTTCTCTTTGGTTTTCTGGCAATCGTGCTTTTGGTTATCGCGGCGAAAACGATCAGAATCGTTCCGCAGGCTACCGTGATGTTGATTGAACGGTTAGGACGGTTTGATAAAGTCGCAAACAGCGGGCTCAACCTGCTTATCCCTTTCCTGGATAGACCACGCGCCGTCTATTGGACCAACGCGCGACCTGGGATAACTTCGATCGATCTGCGAGAACAATATATCGATCTCCCTCCACAGCCCGTCATCACCCGCGACAATGTGACGATCCACGTCGATTCAGTTGTATATTGGCAAATAACGGATCCGGTCAAAGCAGTTTACGAGATGAACGATCTTGTTGGCGGCATCGTGCAGCTCACGATAACCGGCATGCGCGCGGTTATGGGCGACATGGATCTCGATCACACGCTGTCTCAGCGAGATCAAATCAATTCCAAGTTGCGACTCATCCTTGACGAGGCGACGGACAAGTGGGGCGTGAAGGTGACGCGAGTTGATGTAAAGAATATCAATCCTCCGGAAGATGTGCGCATCACGATGGAAAAGCAGATGACTTCAGAACGAAATCGGCGAGCCCTCGTGATTCAAGCGGAAGGTGATCGGCAGGCGGCGATAACGCGCGCAGAAGGCGAGAAGCAGGCGGCCGTAACTCGCGCGGAAGGCGAGAAGCAGTCGGCGATTCTGCAAGCTGAGGGCGCGGCCCAGGCCAGGCTCAGGAATGCCGAAGCGGAATCAGAAGCAATAAACCGCATTGCTCAGGCAATCCCCGGTGGCGACCCGGGCCAATACCTGATCACTACCCGCTACATTGATAGCCTGCGGGACATGACCCGGACAAACAACTCAAAAGTTATTTTTATGCCGGTGGAAACTTCGGCAATGTTGTCGAGCGTAGGAGCAATAAAGGAAGTGCTTTCACAAACTGGAGAGAAGAGCGGCGAAAAGGATCCGCTGGCGCCGCCAACACCACGAGAGTTGCCAAGGTAGTACTGGGAGCGCAGACGTCTCGTCCGCAATACGTGCGCAGCACGTCTGATTCAGCCGACACGCGTTCTCTCAAAATTTATTCGCGCTCCGCGCTCATTGCGGGCGGGAAGCCCGCGTTTCCCAGTTCAGTTGGCGACGATGTCGGCAACTTAAAGTTTTTCGGACTCGCGCAGCGGGTGTCGTGAGATCACCGTATATTTCGATCCCTCATTACTCAATTCGCTTCTAATCACTAACAATTCTGAGACGGCGATTTCCGCGGGTTCGAATCCCAACTGTTTGTGCGCGGAAGCCAGCGTTCGCGCGTGGCGAGGTTTGCGCAATCGGGCAGCAGTGAGGTGTGGATTAAAGGGACGGTCCTCTTTCTGAAAACCGGCCTTTGCAGATTCGTCTTCGAGCCGCGCATGCATTTCGCCAAGCTTCCCTGAAAAATCGTTGATTCCAATCCATAAGACACGAGGCTGGCCGTGCTTTGGAAAGGCGCCGGCTTGCTCAACCACGATCTTGAAGGGCGCGAAGTCTTTCACGGAGCGAGATGCCGCTTCGGAAAGCTTTTCGACTTGCGGTAGTGGTATGTCGCCGAGAAACTTGAGCGTCAGATGAATGTTGTCGACGCGGCTCCAGTTTGCACGTGCGTCAGGAACTGCGTCACGGACACGGTTGATGTGAGCTATCAGCCGCTCGCGAAGATCGCGAGGAAGGTCGATAGCACAGAAGACCCGCCACACCTTTTCGCGAGCGACATTCATTACAATTCAACCGGCAGTTATCTGTGAGAGAGCCGTTCGGCTGGGAGCGCAGACATCCTGTCTAGAATGAGCGCGAAGCGCGAACGCTTTGCCATTCTAACGCTCGCGCCTCTTTCGAAACCAAGCGCTACTATATGGCCAATCCTGCGGATGGGCACACAAATGTGCCTTAACGGGATTGTTTTCAATGTAGGCAATGACCTTTGCAAAGTGATTTGAGTCACGCACATACCAATCGAAAGATTCTGGTTGCCAGAAGGGCCCGCTGCGAGAGGCAAGTTTATTTGCCTGGTTGGCAGTGTAAGACTAGTGAGTGCAAGATGCGGGATAATTTCTGACCTGCGCAAGGTGTAATTAGCATATGCGCATGGTTCGGCATTACGACCCACGCTGAAAGCCGATACCGTTCACGATCGAAGAAGAGAAATGAGTTCTGCACAGCCTGGCAATGCGTGGATGCCTCAAGTAGCATTCCCCATAACCTTGATCAAGGTAGAGCTCAATTCGCTTGCGAATGGCCGCATCAACGTCAATATTGGATTCGTTTCCAAGCTCTTCTCGCCATCTATCAAGTAGCTCCTGAGGCATAGAGTCTGCCAATCTAAAAGTAATGAATTGGGGAAGCTCGCCGCCATCGAAATGAGGCAAGTAACCGCGGCTGTGCCAACCGTCGGGCGTGTAAGGCTGTTTCTGGCCAGGCATTGGAGGCAGAAAACTTGTTCGCGCTACGCGCTCATTGCAGACAAGATGTCTGCGCTCCCAGCGCCACGATCTCTATTTAGCAGGCGTCAGGACGGTCGTCTCGTTCGCCGCTTTCGCAACTGCAGCTTCGCTAAAAGGGAACACGCGAGGCGTGACAGCGCGCCAGTCGGCGAGTTGATCGTTCCAGTGCGGACTCGATGGAAGGCCCGATTCGCCAAGAGATATTCCGTGTTGAGTTTTGTCCCAATCGCTTGTATCGGCGATCAGTCGCATTGAAACTGGCGCACCCACATTCACTGTTGCTGCCAGCCCGCCAGTCCCGTTCTGCGGAAAAGGGGGAATAGCAAACTGCAAACCAACCAGAGGCGCACCCGCAAGTGGATGTTGAAAACGCACCTTGACCATTTCACCCCACGTCCACTTCGATTCATCCGCGCCAAGATTCCTGGTTAAGACCTTGCGAGCATCTTCGTAACAAGCGCGCAGCAGTTCAGCGTAACTATTAAACTCCTTCGGCAACCATTCTTTTGGTTGCTCGGTTATTAGACGGTCGAGCGTCGTATCAAAGTTGGACCACTGGTAAATCTTAACTAAATCCTCACCAAGCGCGGCGGTTAGTATGCGGGAACGAAACGCTATGCGCATTTGGGCGAGTAGCGGTGCGACGCGTGACTCGGCATTAACCCGTCCATCCCATCGTTCAAAGGCGTCGAGCGTATCACCAGGTTTCGCGTCCGCGGTTGTTGCGGGGTCTGGGTCAGCACGTAAGGTCCTTGCGGTCTGCTTAGCAAACAAAGCGTTACCAATAGAATAGACGTCACCCTGAATCCTGCGAAAGTCGTCAGATGTTAATTTCGGCTTTTGATTCAACAACTCAAAGATTCTTCGCGCGCGGTAAGGCTGGGCCCACGAATGAGTCAGGAAATAAGGATAATCGCTACCCACGATGCGTTGGTTTGCAGTAACAATAATACCCGACGGCGGATCGAACACGATGGGTAATTTGTCGATAGGAATGTAACTAGTCCAATCACCTGTGTCAGTTGAGCCATCATAAGGAACGCTGCCATCGCCTGAGTTTCTAATCGGCACAACTCCGGCGGCGTGATAGCCAATATGGCCATGGACATCCGCGTACACAATGTTTTGAGTGGGAGCAGTGAATGAACGTAGGGCTGCCGAAAACTCTTTCCAGTTGCGGGCACGATCCATCAGGTAAGTGGAGTCAGGGTTGCTGAGTTTTGGATCCAGGGCGGTCCACCGAAGCGCATAACGCTTACCACCTTTCTCGAAGACTATGGGACCGTGCCGCGTGACGGTTACGTCGAGAGCCACCGTGTCGGTTGTTGACTCTGTGAAGCCTTTGCGCACCTTGATTTCTTCATGACGTATTTCCGCGTCGCGCCAACCCGATGGAGTCATATAACGCCGAGAGTTGGCCGGATCAAACTTTTCGAAATAGAGGTCCTGCACGTCTGGGCCAACATTGGTGAAGCCCCACGCGATTCTGTCGTTGTGCCCGATAATCACACCCGGAAGGCCTGGTGAGGTTACACCCGCTACTCGCACACCAGGAGCGCTTAGATGGACCATGTACCATATGGAGGGCACTGAGGGCGCCAGATGTGGATCATTAGCCAGCAGCGGCTTGCCCGTGGCCGTGTGTTTGCCGCTAACCACCCAATTGTTGCTCGCCGCAAGCCCTTCCGCATACAAACCGACTCGGGCAAGTGATTGAGCCGCGAGCTCTTCATCTCGGGCCAATGCCACTATCGTCTCTGCTGGAAGAGAACCGCGAGATCCCGTTCTATTGGCCGCCGAGGCACTGAGCTTCTTCGTATCTTTACCAAGAACCAGAACATCGAGCGGGGAAGTTTCGGGCATGAGTCCAGCCCGCTTTTCTGCCGGTAGACTGCCAAGCGCTTCGCGCATCACGTCGAGACGCCACGTTGACGAAAGCGCTTCGGAAAAAAGCTTTACCAAAAGCAAAGAATCCGCAGGCGTCCAGGGCCTTGGCTGGTATTGAAGTATTTGAAATTCAGGAGGCAAAGTTTTGGCACCAAGTGAGCCAATGTAGGCGTTGACGCCACGCGCATAAGCTTCCAGTAGGGCTCGCGACTGTGGAGAAGCTTGCGCGACTTCAGCCTCCACTACCTGTGCGAATCCCAGCGTTCGGTGCTGCTTGTCTTGCTCGAGCGCAGTGTTGTTCGGCCCCGCTCCCAGAATCTCAGACAACTCTCCACGCTCGTTACGCCGCAACAGATCCATTTGCCAGAGTCGATCACTCGCGGTGACATATCCCTGAGCGAAATACAAATCTTCGTCATTCTTCGCCTCAATGTAAGGAATGCCACGCTCGTCGCGGCGCACTGTTACACGGTCGCGCAAACCTGCCGTTTCCAATGTTTTAATAGTTGCCTGGTCGCTACTCTTCTGTTCAGCGGAAGCTCTGAATGCCGCGGGTAGTGGCAAAAGAAGAAGAGCAAAGATGATCAGAACCGCTGATCTTTGTCTGGTCATTCGGGGCAACCTCATGGATGTGGAATGGCGAGATAGTAGCACAAGCAGATATTCGTTGACCCTCCCTCCCACGAGATTTACAATCGGTGCCGGGCTTCGGCACTATCGCTCTCGAATGCTCTCCTGCTGCATACTCTGAAGACTGACTACCTGAGGTGATCCCGATGAGAATGTGTGTTGTTGGAATCTTGCTTGTGCTTATGAGTTCCTCAGTAGCGCTCAGCATTCAGAACACGAGCGAATGGATCAAATATAGCTCGGCAGAAGGTCGCTATACTGTTTCGCTTCCGGCGCAGCCGACGCTTAGCACGCAGGAGGCAACCACTGCAGACGGACAGAAATTTCCGCAATACCTGGCCGCCGTTACGGAGCCCGGCGACGTCGCATATATGACCGGCTATTTTGATTACGTTCCCGGCACGATCTTCTCGGCAGACGCAGCTCGCGACGGCATGGTGAAGCGCGTTAATGGCATTTTGCTTAGTGAAAAGACGATCAGTCTCGGCGGCTATCCGGGACGAGAGTTGAGGGTGTCGGCGAAACCTGATGGCGGAACCGAATACATAATACGTGCTAGATTCTACGAAACGGAAAAGCGAGTATATGTTCTTCAGTTCATCGTGCCTAAGTCACTGGAAAGCGACGTAACGGAAGTGAAGGGCATTAAGTATTTCGATTCTTTTCAGGTCGTTAAGTATTAAGTACCCTAAGGCAGGCGGTCAGCTTACTTCGCGAACGAAGTTTGCGTTACGACGCGCTGGACCAGCGCAGCGCCAATATTGACGCGACCCTGGCGGCACACTACAATCAGCGGCGAAACCCTATAAGTGATGTCTCATCGAAACCTTCATAAACTTCGTGCCGCTATAGCGTTGATGTTCTTGCTCAGCTTTGGTATGAGCGCGCATGCGCAACAGCGACCGCTGCTTACCGAAGATGTTGACATTATTCCGCCTGGAACCATGCGCATTGAAGCCGGAATAGATTTTCTCCAGGGCGCGAAGTTTCCGGCGTCAGGCTTGACCGGCGATCTCACGCGCGTCGGCGTGCTCGGAATTAACATCGGCTTCGCTCCCAACGTTGAATTTCAGATTGAGGGTGTTGCCCAGAATTTTTTGAGTATCAATTCGCGGGGTCCCTCAGCTATCCCTTTGTTACTGGCGCCCGGGGCAAATTCCACAAATGACACAGGGGACTTCATCCTTTGGACCAAATTCAAATTGCTCAGTGAAACCAGGCGCGGACCGTCTTTAGGATTTCGTTTCGGGGTGCAACTGCCAAACTCAAACCAGGGGCACGGAATTGGACTGAACCAAACGAATGCTTACGGGTCGATATTGGTGGGCAAAAAGTTTGGTCGGGCGGGCCGGTTCAATACGTTCGGTAATTTAGGAATCGCAATTCTTACGGCGCCGACTCAGTTGTTTTCCCAGAACGATGTACTTACCTACGGGGCTGCAGGAATCTTCCGCTTGAATAAACAGTTCAGCATCGCGGGTGAGGTTAACGGACGCGCTAATACCAGGCCCGGTAATGGTCCGCTGGGCACCGAGTCGCAATCGGAAGCCCGCCTGGGAATGCAGGTTCGCGCATCAGGGCTCCGCTTTGATTTCGCAGGTATCAAAGGGCTCACAGGCTTCACGCACAATACCGGCGTCACAGTCGGTGTAACCTACGACACGCCCTCCATCTTCGCACCCGCCAAATAAGCAGTGAAAATGACAAGTGACGAGTGACAAGCCAGAAGTTGCATTGTCACTTGCAACACTCTCTCGCGATCAAAACTATGTGTTAGATTGGGCCGAAGACTTCCGGTGATGATGATTGCTTCTAAGATTCCTTGTCACTGTTCACTCGTCACTTGGTCACTGTAGTTATGTCTGATTGGTTAAGATCAATTGGCCATTGGCTCGAGCGGTATGTGATCAGTTTGCCGATCTATTATGCCGCTCCGGCGATGATCGTAATCGGAGCGCTTGATTCGTCGCTGTTGTCGCTGCCGGAAATCAACGACTATCTGGTCGTCGGACGCTGCTTCAAGCAACCGAGCGCAGCCATTTATTTTCCACTTTTTGCCGCGATTGGATCAGTAATCGGCTGCCTGGTTCTTTATACAATTATGCGACGCGGCGGCCAGGCGGTGTTGCGAAGACGTTTTAAGCGAGAAAACATCGAGCGAGTGGAACGCGCTTACGCGCGGTATGGATTTCTGGCGATCGCGATTCCGGCGCTGTTGCCGCCGCCCATGCCTTTCAAGATCTTTGTCGCCACCGCCGGAACGCTCGAGTATCCGCGCTGGAAGTTTTTGGTCACGGTAATGATCGCGCGCTCGTTTCGTTATTACGTTGAAGGAATCCTGGCAGTATTTTATGGGAAGCGCGTCTTGTTATTTCTCAGAGACAACGGTTTGGTCATCATAAGTATAGCCTCGACTGGGGCAGTCCTGGCATTGCTGATTTATACAATAATCAATCGCCGAAAGCCGTACACAAGAGAGCCGGATGCAGCAATGCTGACTAACGAAAAGCCAAGCGGAGACGGTAATACCGCAAATAGACCGCCGGGAGATTAAATCCGCAGTATTTTTCAAGACGTCCAGGAGTTACTGTTCAAACTGGAGTTGCTCTCATTAGCTCCTTGGTGAAGCTGGCGCTACGGACATATGGAAACTGAGACCAGGAAGGGCATTCTTATTTGAAGCTATTTATTCACAAGATCACGACTGGCTTAGAACGACTATCGGTATTTTTTGTCGCCCTGGGGCCGTTTGGCTTATTTGCAGTCGCCTTGCTTGATTCAGCTTTTGTGCCACTGCCCAGCAGCGCGGATGCGCTAATGCTCCTTCTCACAATAGCTCATCCCCGAATGATGATCGTTTATGCCTTGCTTGCGACGGCAGGCTCCGCGATTGGCTGCGTAATTCTTTATTACATCTCACGTCGGGCTGGTGCGCGGGCGCTCAGGAAGTTTTCACCCGCTAAACAAAGGAGAGTGAGGGACCTGATCGATCGTTACGATGTGCTTTCGGTCCTGGTAGCCTCTCTTATGCCACCGCCGTTCCCCTTTAAATTGTTTGTGATAACTGCCGGCGTGTTCCGCTTCAACGTGATACGCTTCGCGATCGCTATCATTGCCGGTCGCATATTTCGATTTTTGCTGGAGGGATACTTCGCGATTCGCTATGGAGCTCAAGCCAGGCAGGTTCTTGCAAGGTACTATCCCTGGATTGGACTTGGGCTCGCCATCGCGATTGTCGTGTTTTTTCTAATTCACAACTTGTTGAAGAGAAAGTCCGAAACCAGGGTTGAAGAGAGTCTGGAACCCGGAAACTAGCGGCAAAAGATTCTGCTCATGACGCAATTGTCGTTGCTTGACCAACAGGAGACTGGAAAGTCCGCGCGGCAGCCAGATCTCTGATTCCATTCTTGGCGAGCTGGTCCAGCAGGTGTAGGAAGATTTCGGCAGTAGCCAGTGCGTCGCTATGCGCACGATGGCGATCGAAAATTGGAATTGAGAAGTGGTCCGCCACAGTTTCAAGTCGGTAGTTAGTCAAGCCCGGCACAGCGCGTCGTGACAGCGTTACTGTGCAGAGATGTGGATTAATCATTCGGTGCCCCGGGTACACGCGCGATATTTCATGGTTCAGGAAGTTGGTATCAAAAGGCGCGTTATGAGCTATCAGCACCGCATCCGCGACAAACTCAAGCCAGCGCGGAGCAACTTCGGCGAAGAGAGGCGCCTGCTTTACCATCTCATTTCTTATGCCGGTCAGGGTGATGACGAAGCGCGGAATCGAAATCTCGGGATTTACCAACGTCAGAAAGTTATCTACGATCTTTCCGCCGCGAATCCGATAGGCTCCAAGTTCAATGATGCGGTTGGGCGGCATCTTAGCGCCTGTAGCTTCAATGTCGACAACTACAAAGTCCAGCTCCTCGAGTAGTTTCGATTCGCAGTCATGCGCTTGCAGCTCGATAATCTTGCCGTCGATGATCTTAAACCGGCGATCATCTTTGATAAGGTCGCCTACCAGTAAGCCAGCCAACTCCTCGTCAATGTGAGATACTTTGAATACCGCATCGACAATCTGCGCAGCGTTAGCACGGCCACCCGAAAGGCGCAGTAGTTCGATTGTTTCCTGGACAAGTGTTGAATCAGAGACCAGGTTTGAATAAGGCGGCATGGGTCGCGATTGTAACACGAGATCCGCGTTCGGCACGGGGGAGAGACGCTTGCGAGCTGAAGACGTAATCCAAAAATTTAGAGAGACGGGAGCCTTGTTGGAAGGACACTTTGTTTTATCCAGCGGTTTGCACAGCGCGATCTATTTGCAATGCGCGCTGGTCCTACAACATCCACGCGAAGCGGAAGTGTTTGGCCGGGGCATAGCGGAACACTTTCGGGAAGAAAACATACAGACGGTTGCCGCCCCGGCAATTGGAGGCATTGTGATTGGTCACGAGGTTGCGCGCGCTCTCGGTGCCAGGTTTATTTGGACTGAGCGTGAAAAAAGCGCCATGACTTTGCGACGTGGTTTTTCCGTATCGCCGGGTGAAAGAATTCTGGTAGTCGAAGATGTGGTGACCACTGGCGGCTCGACACGCGAAACCGTCGCGGCTTTGCAAGCTGGCGACGGAAATGTGGTTGCAGCAGCGTCAATTATCGATCGCTCGTCTGGTAAAGCCGATGTGGACGTGCCGCGGATCGCCCTGGCCACACTTGACGTCCCATCAGTCGACCCGGGTGTATGTGATGCATGTAAGCGAGGTGACCCGGCCGCTAAGCCCGGCAGCAGGACGTAACCAGTAGGCAGTGGGCAGATGGCAGTAGGCAGGACGCAGCAGGGAGTGCGCAGTAGACAAAAAGCGGAGGCCCGACCGTAAGCAGGGCTCACAGAAGAATTAAAAACAATCCAACCTACTAACAACTGACTACGAACTACTGGACGACGCATGAATTTCAAGCTCACCATTCAATACGACGGCACAGAGTTTCATGGTTGGCAGGTGCAGGGCGAACTGCGAACTCTGCAAGGCGAGCTAACCAAGGCTCTCTCGCAGATCGACGGTCGTGACGTTGTAGTAAATGGATCAGGCAGAACGGATGCGGGCGTGCACGCGGAGGGGCAGGTTGCGAGCGTGAACTTGCAAAAGGATATTACTCCACAAAAGCTTCGTGCGGCGATCAACGGAAACACGGGGAAGGATGTGCGTGTCCTCGAGGCCGAAGTCGTCGATGACGATTTTCACGCCCGGTATTCGGCGATCGAAAAAACCTATTTCTATCGAGTGGTCAATGGTCCGGTGATGTCGCCTTTCTGGCTACGTTATGCTCACCATGAAGGGCGCTCCCTCAATCTTGAACGCATGAAGCAAAGCGCGGAGTTGTTTCTGGGTGAACACGATTGGACTGCTTTTTCCTCTGCGCAATCTGATGCAGAAACAAAAATCCGCACAATTACGGGTCTTACTATTCTTGGGCGTTGGGATGAACGCGCACGGTGTCGCATTATCGAAATGAGAGTGAGCGCTGACGGTTTTCTTCGCTACATGGTGAGATCGCTTGCCGGCACTCTGCTGGCTGTCGGTCGTGGCGAGATGGATACCCAGCTTGTGGGGTGTGCGATAAACGGAGGCGACCGTTCTCTCGTCGCAGCAACCGCGCCCGCTGGTGGACTGACGCTTCTTTCAGTGCGATATGAGTAGCCCAGCACATGAGGTTGTGAGTCAGTTTAAAGTGTGACTCAATCTCTTTATTGGGAGCGCGGGCGTCTCGCCCGCAACGCCGTAAGCCCGCAGCCCGCTCAGAGATTCAAGTTGTTGTGTTTCACATTCGCGCATCGCGCTCATTGCGGGCGGCACGCCCGCGCTCCCAGTCGACAACTCGACTCTCTAAGACTCAAACTGACCCCCGTACCCGGAGGTCTTCATTGACATGCTTCATGCTTGAAGCAAGAATGTGAGTTGTCTCCTACTGTTGATATAACGCAAGGAGTTTACTTGCGCGCAAACTAACAGTTTGCGTTACATCGTTATATATGCTTTCTGATTTTGTCGGACTGGTTAAGGCGGGAACGCGCGAGGCAAGGTTGCTAGCCTCCATTGCCTGGGACCGCTTGCCGCGGCACGTTGCGATCATCATGGACGGCAACGGGCGCTGGGCGGCGCAGCGAGGGCAGCCGCGCATTGCCGGCCATCGGGCCGGTGTGGAAGCCGTCCGCGCAGCCGTTGATACTGGCGCTCGATTGGGTCTGGGCGCTCTAACGCTATATGCGTTTTCCACTGAGAATTGGAAGCGCCCGCGTTACGAGATCGACGCCTTAATGCGAATGTTGCGTCGCTACCTGCGTCTCGAATTGGAAGAAATCGACAAGCAGAACATTCGGTTTCAAACGATCGGTCGCACCCGTGCGCTTGCGAAGAATGTCCGCAGCGAGATTGAGAAAGCAACCGAACGAACCGCAAAAAACACCGGAATGATCCTGGCTGTCGCGCTGAATTACGGGGGTCGTGCGGAAATCATCGATGCCTGCCGCGCTGCCGTGCGTCGTTTGATTGATGAAGGAAATGCTCCCGATGAACTCACTGAAGAGCGCATCGCAAACGAACTCTACACTCGGACGATGCCCGATTTGGATTTACTCGTTCGCACGAGCGGCGAGTTGCGCATTTCAAACTTTCTGCTGTGGCAGGCAGCGTATAGCGAGATTTACGTAACAGAGACACTCTGGCCTGACTTTCGCCGAGTGCATCTGCTGGACGCAATCGTGGACTACCAGCGCCGCGATCGACGCTTTGGCGGATTGAAACTTGTCGCGAATGCCAAGTGAGGCTCTGGGCAAACAGCAATCAGCAGAAATCAGCAAAGAACCAAGGTCAAAGACCGAAGACCGAAGACCGAAGACCGAAGACCGAAGACCAAAGACCAAAGACCAAAGACCAAAGACCGAAAACCGACGACCAAAAGCCAGGACGTGTAACTCCCTGAATGTCTCGCATCATCACCGCCGTCATCGCCCTGCCGTTCCTAATCGCATCCATCTTAGTATCCTGGTTACAGCCGCTTTTTGTTGTACTGGCCGGTGCGGCGATGGTCCTCGGTTTGTATGAGTTCTATCTGTTGGCGAGGCGCAAAGACATGAAACCGGACGTTGCCGCGGGATATCTCGGCGGCGCGGCGCTATTTACTATCTTTTATTTCGCGACTCCGGATCCCAGGCAGAATCGGTTGGATGTACAGACAATCCTACTGATCTTCCTGGCACTAACTATCGGCACCTTGGTGGCGGCTACATTGCGAGGCGCGCCGTTTGACAAAATGATTGCCTCCTCGGGAGCTACGATTCTGGGAGTGCTTTATGTGGTTCTGCTCGGCGGTCATATTGTGGCCGTGCGTACAGGTTTTCAGCAACGGCTCTCGGCGCACCTGCTATCTTTCTTCTTCCTGGTGATTATGGGATCCGACACTGGCGCCTACTACGTGGGGCGAGCAATCGGCCGGCACAAGCTTGCCCCGACGGTTAGTCCGGGGAAAACATGGGAGGGTGTAGCGGGAGGACTCGCGGCAGGGTTGGCACTGGCGACAATCGCCCATTTTTGGTTCTTTCGCGAGCTACCCTTGAAATGGACGCTGCCGCTTGCCACAGTGATGACGCTGCTGGGCATGCTTGGGGACTTAACCGAGAGCGCGTTCAAACGCAGCGCAGGCGCAAAGGACGCTGCCAAAATATTGCCCGGACACGGCGGTGTTCTCGATCGTTTGGATAGCTTGCTCTTCAACGCGCCGCTCATCTACTATTTCGCACACTTCTATTTTGGTGGGCGTATAACTTAAAAATGACCACGAAAAAGATAGTGCTCATCGTTGTATCCGTGATGATTGTGCTGGGGTTGATAGTGCTAATTGTTGTCGGGGGAATCGTGGGTTTTGTGTTCTATGGAATTGGTAATAGCGACGCAGCAAACGTCTCTAGAAATTTTCTGAAGACTAATGAACGACTGAAGCAGGACATTGGCGAGGTGAAAGACTTTGGCAAGATTGTGACGGGTAACATCAACATACATAATGGCGAAGGCACTGCCGAATTGAGCCTCAAGGTTGTCGGCGAACGAAAGACAGTTAACGCTTCCGTCGAATTGATCTATCGGAGCGGACACCAGTGGCGCGTCACTGCGGCCTCCTACCGGAACGACGCCGGACAAACTGTTGACCTACTGAACCCCTACGAATCTCGGAAGTTCATCCCCCGATTGGCGGCATAACATGAATTCAAACATGAGTCCAAGGGGGATTGCGATACTGGGCTCGACCGGATCGATCGGCTGCAACACCTTGCGGGTGATCGAGTCCCTGGGCGCTGAACGTTTTCGCGTCGTCGCACTCGGGGCAGGACACAATGTTCAGACACTCGCCGATCAGATTGCCAAGCACTTGCCGGAACTTGTCTCCGTTGAGACAGAAAACTCAGCGCATGATCTGCGGGCGCAGCTCTTTGAGAGAGACATCGATCTTCCACGCATTGTTGTGGGTGAACCCGGTTTGATTGAAGTCGCAACGCACCCACAAGCAGACTCGGTAGTCTCCGCCACCGTAGGTGCAGTCGGCTTTGTTCCAACTCTCCGTGCTCTTGAAGCAGGGAAGCGGGTAGCGCTCGCAAATAAAGAGACGCTCGTGATGGCCGGTGAATTAATGACACGAGCCGCGCGTGCGTCGGGTGCTGAACTGTTGCCGGTCGACTCCGAACACAACGCGCTGCATCAGTGTCTGCGTGGGGAAAAGCGTTCCGAGGTTCGGCGAATAATCCTTACCGCCTCGGGAGGTCCTTTTCGCACTAAGACCAAACAGCAGATGCAGGAATCGACTGTGTCCGAAGCGCTTTGTCATCCAACCTGGAACATGGGTGCCAAAATTACTATCGACTCCGCCACTCTGATGAATAAAGGTCTCGAAGTGGTCGAGGCCCAGTGGCTGTTTGGCTTTGCGCCGGACGAAATTGGGATCGTTGTTCATCCCGAATCTGTCGTACATTCGATGATTGAGCTAGTGGACGGTTCTGTGATCGCGCAGATGGGTGTCACCGATATGCGCCACGCTATTCAGTATGCTCTCACTTACCCGGACCGCCATTCTTGTGAATTGCCGCCACTCGATTTGACCGCACTATCCACACTCCATTTCGAAGCCCCGGATTTGGATCGATTTCCTTGTATTGCACTCGCTTATCGTGCCCTGCGCGAGGGCGGCACCTTGCCTGCCGCGATGAATGCAGCAAATGAAGAAGCCGTACAGGCGTTTATCGATGAGCGTATCTGCTTGACTGACATTCCGCTGGTAATCGAAGCAGTAATGAATAGTCATCAAACTCAGCCCGCTGCTGAACTGGCCGCAATACTGACGGCAGACGAATCGGCGCGGCTTTCAGCCACCATCGAAATAGAAAAGTTGTCAAAATCCTCCCATCTAGTCGCCGAAAGGACAGTTTGACGCGCCTGTAACCGCCGCGTAAACTCGATTACGGCAACCTGGTTTGGACTGCTGGAGTCTGAACCTCCGTTGGATCAAGCGATTACTGATATAAGAAAGAGATTTTCATAGATGAGCGTTGTTACAGGAATCTTTGCCTTCATCCTCATTCTCGGCGCGGCCGTCGTCTTACATGAGTTCGGCCACTTCATAGTTGCAAAACTATTCAAGATTCGCGTGGAAACCTTTTCGGTCGGTTTTGGACCGCGTCTGTTCGGTAGGAAGTGGGGACAGACTGACTACCGTGTGTCAGCCATCCCGCTCGGTGGTTACGTCAAGCTTGGCGGCGACGATTCAAACGCGCCAATAGAAGGTGAGAGCGCGAAAGATATACCACCGGAGGAGATGTTTAATCTTCGTCCCCGTTGGCAGCGGATTCTGGTCGCCCTGGCCGGGCCAGTGATGAACATTCTGACGGCCCTGGCGATTCCTCTTGCGGGTGCCTTGATGTACGGAGTACCGGCTGTTCCGGCACCGGTCGTAAGCAGTATGTCGAGTGGCGGCGCAGCAGAAGCAGCGGGGTTACAGCGCGGAGACAAGATCGTTTCCTTTAACGGAATCGAGAATCCGAAGTGGGACACCATTCGCGGGGATGCTCTGTTGTCTCCCGACCAGCCTTTGCCTGTAGTCGTGGAGCGCAACGGTCAACGCGTCCCGCTGGCGATCACGCCGATACCCCGCGTTGAAGATGGGGAAACCGTTGGCATTCTGGATTTCCTTCCCGACTACGGTAACGTGCCTGTAATTGTTCGTGAAGTTGAAGGGAACACGCCGGCATCCGAGGCAGGCCTCCAACCGGGTGATCGTATTCTCGCGGTTGCCGGACAGTCAATTAAAAGCGCCGAGCAGGTAACTCAGTTTATCCGTGAACATCGGGGCCAACCTATAACTCTGAGTATTAGTCGGGACGGCCGTCCACTGGAGATCACTGCGACTCCGCGAAAGTTGCCAGATGGAAAAGAACGATTGGGTTTTGTACCTGCGGAGGATATCCCACTACATAAAGTTGGCCAGGTCGCCGCAAGCGCCTACGCGGTTGACAGCAACTTAGAGATTCTCCGCCTAACCGGCAAGGCACTCGGACAGTTTCTTACCGGAAAGCGCTCGGCGCGCAACACTCTGTCCGGCCCGGTTGGAATTTATAAGGTGGCATCAACATCGGTTGAAAGATTTGGCTGGGGCGGGTTCTTTACGACGCTTGCTTTTTTGAGTCTGAATCTGGGAGTCTTCAATCTCTTACCGATTCCAGTGCTTGATGGTGGGGCCATATTCCTGCTTTTGATTGAAGGTGCGTTAGCCATAGTTGGCCTGACACTTTCAATGCGAGTGCGCGACAGGATACAGCAGGTTGGTTTTGTCATGGTGCTTCTTTTGATGGTCTTTGTGATTACCAATGACGTTTTGAAGCAAGCCTCGATTTGGCGTGGCTCGCGCAGCAAGCCCGCAGCCACGGCGCCGGGGAAGTAGAATGTCCGAAGTCCAATGTCCAAAGTCCAGAGTCCAACGTCACACTTTGAAACTTAGACTTTGGGCTTTGGACGTTGGACATTGGACGGATTGATTATGCGAAAGTCGAAAGCAGTCCAGGTTAAGAACGTTCAGATTGGCGGTGGAGCACCAGTCGTCGTCCAATCCATGACGAAAACCGACACTGCCGACGTCGGTGCAACCGTCGCTCAGATTGAGGAGATGGTGCACGCGGGTTGCGAGATTGTGCGCCTGGCCGTGCCCGATAATAACGCCGCTGTTGCATTGAAAGAAATTCGCAAGCGGGTGCCTGAGGTTCCGCTCGTGGCGGATATCCACTTCCATTACAAGCTCGCGCTAATGGCTCTTGAAGCGGGCATCGACAAGCTGCGCCTCAATCCGGGAAACATTGGCAAGCACGAACGGGTTCGCGAAGTCGTGCGCGCCGCGCAGGCGCAGAAGGTGCCGATCCGCATAGGCGTCAATGGTGGGTCGCTGGAAAAAGATTTACTGAAGCAGTATGGCACGGCAACGCCAGAGGCAATGGTTGAGTCTGCCTTGCGCCACATCCAGATTCTCGAGGATCTGGGCTTTACGGACACAATAATTTCTCTGAAAGCTTCCGACGTGCATCGCACCGTGGCCGCCTATCGTCTACTCGCCGAGAAGGTCGATTATCCATTTCACCTGGGAGTGACGGAGGCTGGCACTGCTTTTGGGGGAACCATCAAGTCGTCTATCGGTCTCGGCATTCTACTGCACGAAGGAATAGGCGACACCATTCGTGTTTCGCTTGCCGCGGAACCGCTGGAAGAAGTGCGCGTCGCCTGGGAGATTGTCAAATCGCTTGGGCTACGGACGCGCGGGGTCACCGTTGTTGCCTGTCCCACCTGTGGCCGCCTGGACGTCGACAACTTCGTCGAGATTGTTACGGAGATCGAGCGCCGCCTGGCCCACGTTGAGGAGCCACTCCATCTTTCGATCATGGGTTGCGCAGTGAATGGCCCAGGTGAAGCGCATGATTCGCAACTCGGGGTAACGTTTGGTCGCGGTGTTGGGATGATCTTCAAAGACGGCGTCCCGATGCGCAAAGTTGCCGGGGAAGACATCGTTGAGGCGTTTGTAATGGAAACCGAAAAGCTGTTAGCCGAGATCGCGACCAAGCGCGACCCTAAGCCGGAACTCGTCGCGGTTGAATAGCGCGTTTAGCTTGCAAAGTTAAGATTTCTAGCAGACTGAAGGCGGCCTGGAGAATTCGGGCCGCCTGTTGGTTTTTCAGCGGACCGGCAGCCCGGAGGCCGCTACTTGATCAGGAAGCGCCTTTTTTGGAGAGGTGGCGAAGCTGCCGCCATTGTGAGAAACAAGGCATCAGTAGCAGCCTTGCGATTGATGTTTACGATAAGTTGTTCCCGCATTTCTTCGATCTGCGAGATCCAGCCTGCAGGGCGACGACTATCCAGGCGCTTACTTATTTTTTCCAACTGAGCCAGTAGGTCTTCGTTGACGACGCCTTCTGATGGCGCCTGAAGCGACAGCATCCACGCATCACGAATTAGCGACTCGAGAATATCAAGCCGGCATTCATATTCATCTTTGTACTGCGCCGCGTTTAATTCTTCAGACGATCGCAGGAGTTGAATTCGGTCATCGCTTACTGCGAGCGCCTCCAAGACCTGGAACATCGCCTCGCGCTGACCGGTAAATTCTTCAAAATCTTGCGCAAGAGCGCGACCCAGGCTACCCCGGGCAACTCGCGCACGGATGCGCGCTTCCGTGGCGCTGGCGATTTTGTTATGTATCAAATAGCTCTCGATCTCGTGCGCCGTCAATGGCGAGAATCGAATCATTTGGCAGCGCGAACGAATTGTGGGCAGCAGCATTGCCGGACGCGATGTTAGCAGCACAATATGAGATGTATGTGGCGGCTCTTCAAGGACTTTCAAGAGGGCATTTGCCGACGAATCGTTTAGCTTGTCCGCATCCTCTATCAGGAAGAGGCGCGCCGTTCCTTCGTAAGGCCGAAAGTTTGCCTCACGTTCAATGTTGCGCATCTGGTCCACCAGCAGCACTCGCTTTGGCGCTACCACCATTCCCACGTCCGGATGGTCCGTCCAGATAATTTCTTTCCAATCATCAGTCTCGCTACTTTGGGGATAATTGAATTTGGATGTGCGTATGCACGAAGGACAGCGGCCACATCCTTCGACACCTTGAGGCGTACGGCAGTTGAGAGCTTTTGCAATCTCGAGCGCAAACAGTTTTTTGCCGATACCTTCTTCGCCGGTAAACAGCATTGCGCCCGGGCTACGGCGCGCTTCCAGCGTCCGTCTTAACAGTTGCTTAACGCGCTCATTCCCAGTGATTTGATCAAACATCCGATTCCTATTTTCCTGTCTTCGACAGGGCTGTTACTGACTCGTCTATTTCGCCCGCACAAACGTGGCCCCGGCTTAGCAGAAAAGGTACGACGATTTCTTTTACGCGCTCGTGAGTTTTCTCGATCGGCTGATTCGTTTCGACAACTTTCACGCGCTCAGGTTCAGCCTGCGCAAGGCGTAAATAAGCGTCGCGCACCCGAGTATGAAACTCTGCGGTCTCCGCGTCCAAGCGGTCACCCTTCTGTTTATCGTTTGATCGGCGTTGCATACGCGCGGTTGAGTCCGCCACCGGAAGATCGAAAAGCAAGGTCAAGTCGGGCTTTAAACCCTCCGTTGCTAATTCGATAATTTCCGCGATCAGTTTCGGCGAGAACCCGCGCCCGGCGCCTTGATAGGCGGCGGTGGCATCAGCATAGCGATCTGAGAAAACCACCTGGCCGGATTCGAGCGCCGGTCGCAAAATTCGGCGGACGTGCTGTGCGCGATCGGCGGCGAAGACGAGAAGTTCTGTAAGAGGATCAACCTCCTCCTCCGCATCAAGCAGCGCGGCTCGAAGCCGATTACCAACAGGCGTGCCGCCTGGTTCACGCGTCAACAAGACATCACAACCATTTGATTTGAGAAAGTTGGCGAGCAATCGCAATTGCGTGGATTTGCCGCTTCCGTCTATTCCTTCGAAGGTAATCAAAGTTCCTGCCACCGGTTCCTCTTCGCCAGCCAGATTAGCCGGCAAGAGTTTAAAGGAATGTCACGATTCAGGCGAGTTGGCAACTGGATTGGTAGATTGGTGACCTCCGTCGCCCTCTGGGGTCTCGGAAGTAACTTGCGAGCGGAGGTCTCCACTGCTGCGTCTTGCTTGGGAGATGGTCGAGATGGCGTGTTTAAAAATCAACTGCTCATGCGTTCCAGATTCAAGTAAGACGGAAAACTTATCGAAACTGCGGATGCGTCCTGTCAGCTTGGCCCCATTGAGAAGGTAGATTGTTACTGTGGTCTTTTCACGACGTACGGTGTTTAGAAAAGCATCCTGGATATTCTGTGGCGCGGGCTTTCCGTCTGACATGACTTACACCTTGATGGAGCGAATTGCGGGCGGGGAATAACGTCAGATTACAACTTTGACTAACCACTTACAAGGAATATTCAGGTCGTGAAAGAAAGGTTAACTTTGGCCTTCAGAGTCAGGCACCAAGGGCTTCCAAAACGGATTCCTGTAACGGCACGTCCTCTCCAAAACCCTCGAACCATTCCGCTCCTGATTCACGGCGAAACCAGGTTAACTGCCTTTTCGCGTAATGGCGTACGTCCAGTTTCGTTTGTTCAATAGCGCTTTGGAGATCCCGTTTGCCCTGGAGATATTCAACGACGCGCCGGTAACCATGCGCACCCAGCGCGTTTGAATTGGCGGGGACGCCCCGTGCGAGAAGACTTTCAACTTCCGCAACCAAACCGGCGGCAAAGTGCTTTTCCGTCCGCTCATTGATCCTCCGGTAAAGCTCATCGCGCGGCGGATTCAAGACGAATATGCGCAGGCGCCGAGCGCTCTCGTGAGGTTCAGGCCGCTCACTCTTTTGTAGCGACATTGACTTGCCCGTTTGCAGGCGAACTTCAATTGCGCGCTGTACCCTGGGCCAATCGCGTGGGTAAAATTCCGCGGCGCTTTGGGGATCCAGCCTTTGCAGGAGATGGTGAAGATGCTCTGGTCCTCGCCGTTCGCGCAGCTCATTAATTCGGCGTCGGACATCTTCGTCAGTTTGGGGGCTGGGGAAGAAAGGATTGCGCAAGGCTCGAAGATAGAGTCCTGTGCCGCCAACGAGTATCGGAACCCGGCCCTGCCCCTCAATCTCTTCGATGTTTGCGGCAGCTTCACGTGCCCAGTCACCTGCGGTGTAGTTGATATTTGCCGAAACGAAATCAATCAGGTGATGAGGAATTCCTTTGCGTTCTTGTAGGGGAACCTTGGCTGTGGCGATCTGGATGCCCTGATAGACTTGAACCGAGTCGCAGTTAATAACCTCGCCGCCCAGGCCCAGGGCAACCTCGATTCCCAGAGTGCTCTTGCCGGAAGCAGTTGGGCCAGCGATCGCGATAACAGGATTAGCAGTTTGGCCCGGGGTCACGCGCGAGAGAATAGCATGCGGTAGAGGATTACCATCCAGATGAGTGCCAGAAGAATCAGCGCTCCAATAATTTGATTACGGGAGAAGCGCATCTTAGCTGGTAGCGGCTCGGTCGCAAGAACGAATTATCGACGACGAGCCGCGCGGCGAGTTGGGAAAGAGTTCGGAGTTGGAATAGGCGCATGCTCTCCGCGCGGCACGATCCACAGTTCGACCTCGCGCCACTTGCGATAACCTCCATTCACCAATCTGACCCTAGAGGCTGATATTCCATAACTCTTGAGTTCGGTTTTCTTACTTTGCAATTCGCTCCAAGCCGTTCCCGGAGATCGATTCTCACCCGTCGGTCTCTTCCACCCCAAAATTCATACCAACCTTCCGGATTATATTTGGTTTTAGAGATTGAAGATTGCGCTCATGTTCAATTGAAATCCGTGAAGGATAGGCGAGGTAAGTTCATCATCACCCTTCAGAGTAACGATCTCTTCCAATGTTTGTCCCTGTAAACGAAAGATCAATATAGACAGATTTTCGGAGTCGACGATCCAGTATTCTTCCACACCGTACTTTCCGTAAAGCTTACGCTTGACGGAAAGATCGCGCCGACGATTTACTGCGCCCGGAGATATGATTTCGATAACCAGGTCGACTGCGCCCGTGAATTTCTCGCCAGTGACAACCTGGTCCCACCGTTCATGGCGAACAAAGGTCAGGTCGGGGATCACTGCATCGTAATCGCTAAAGATTGCGCCGGCGCCGGGGACAAGGATTCCAATCGGATTGTCTTTTAGATACTCGCTAAGGGCGATTTCCAGGTTAAGAAGAACACGTTGATGAGGAATACCGGGAGCGCGCGACACGAAAAGTTCTCCTTCGATCAGCTCATAGCGGTTTCCATCGTCAGGGCAAGCGTCGAGGTCCGCGACAGTCAGGAGCGGCTCAATCCTTGAGGTCATACGAATTCCTTTTGCTTTCAGCGGCGCTTACGGCGCAATCTATCACAGTTATTAGACAACAATACTCAGCGAAAGACGCTTGGGAAGTTGTCGAGCATGCAGGATTTCTTTTATCTAATACATCCTCGTCAACTCGATTCCAGTGTAATACGCCTTCAATATCTGTTCGTATGTAAAACCCTGGCGTGCCAGACCGTAGGCTCCTACCTGGCACATGCCCACGCCGTGTCCCCAGCCGCGGCCAAGGAAAGTGAATCCCGTCACACGCCCATTTTCGTTATACTTGCGCTCGATCACAAAAAGCTGCTCGCGCAAGCCGAGTGCTGAGCGAATACGGCCGCCGCGAACATGTCCAGTGCCGCCCGTACCTATGACCTCCAGGTCAATGGCTCTTCGAGATCGGCCGCGTGACACAACTCGCAGGTCAACAAGCGAACCGATTCCGCTGGCGGCGCGGCCCAGACGCGCCTGGACCTGGCCCAGAGACAATTCAGTGGTCCAGTTTGTAAATGGCGAGAAGCGGTCCGCAGCGGCGCCGTTGGGCGCGGGCCGTACCTCGAGATAATTAATATCACCCGCTCCATTCACATGAAAGATCACTGGCTCGCCGCCGACTAATGCAACCGAGCGAACCGGATAAATCGTTTCACTAATTTGGCGAAATAGAAAAGAGTCTGCGCTTACCTTGATTGGCTGGTCCTTCCCTTTAATGCTTCGGAGGATTAGTGCAGCGTCCGTCGTTGGGCGCGCTATACCTTTCTGAAGTTGAAGCAGACCTCTCGCTTCAAGGATGCGCGCAATGGAATGCAGCGCGCGCGCTCGAGAGAGTGGCTCACGAGGACGTAGCGTCGCATCAGGAAAAATTGACAGGTAACCGTCGCGAACCAGCAGAGCTACATCGGCGCGGTTGCTTTGAGGTACGTCGCTGGCGTCGCGCATTGCCAGAAAATAAGCAACGTCCGCGTCGTTCAGAAGTGTGCTGGCTCGGCTTTCGCCGAAAACTGCCGTGCTTAGCGCGGTTGCAAACGCTGGCAGTCGATTCACCTCGTCTGTAACGGTTGGCGCTGCCTCGTGCGCCAGCCTCGCAACCGAAGCCAGCCAGCTACGAACTTCAGAGACTGGCGCCTCTGCCGACGCCCAGGAATCGGTAACTCGCGGGCGCAGTGAAGTGAAATTTTGAATAGCCAGAAGAGCAACGTCGCGTGCTAGCGGAACATTCTGTTCCTCTTTAAGCTCCGCCGGCTCGCGCGAGGTTTTGATTATGAAAGGAGCGAGGGCTGCGCGGCCTTCAGCGGCACACTCGCGACCTTTCAGATAGGGAACAGCATCATCAAAAATGTTTTGTGCATCCTCAGTGCGACCGCCACACGTTGACGTGTAGAGGGCGTTTATCGGCTCGCCGTTGTAGGTGGCGACCATTCCACGCGTTTCATCGACCGCGCGCGACGAAAGAGAATTTTCGGAAACGAGGCCACGATATACCTGCGACCGCGTAGTCGGGAGAAGGTCGTAACCCTGTGACATAAAGTGCCCGCGATTGCGCATGGCATAGGTTCGCGCCGCAATCGCCTGTGCCTTGTGTGCTTCCAGGAGCGGATAACTGCCGGCTGAAAGCTCGTTCGGCACAACTCCCTTAACGTAATCCTCCAGTCCAAGCACGTTAACGACGGTCAGCGCACCGCGAGTGTTTGCGAACACTTCAATGCGACCTCGATAAGGTCGATCGTCAAAACGGACTGGCGCTGTTTCATTGTCGGATGCAAAAACTACAGGCGCACTTGAGCTAAACAGGCGACGGGTGCCCGAGGCAAAAGCCACCACCTCACGCGAAGGCAGGCTCAAGCGCGAAGCCGGACGCACGCTACGACCCGCCCCAGGGGGTCCAGGATTTGGCTGAGGCAAATTAGTTTTTGCCAGAGTGGAAGAAGGCTTTATTGAAGAGTGTACCGTGGCCAGGGGAACCAGCATCGCATCAAAGCCCGCATCTTCAAGTCGCCCACGCAGTTCTTCGGCCACAGGCTGCACCCGTCGAGCACCAACAAGCAGAGCCCAGGTCCTAGTCTCGGTGTCATAAGCGACCTGGGAATCTTCGCCAGTAGCCTCCCGGACGTCTCGAGCTTTTTGTTCAGCGCCGCCACGCGAAAGAAGTCCCGCAATCTGCAATTGATACATTGCTTCACTATTGAGCGTCGGAGGTGGCGAGAGGAGTCGTGGCTCAACGCGCACGCGTGGAACGTCTAAAGCGACTAGCGTTGTCGCCTCGTCACTAGCGTTCATTAAATGCCCGCTGGTAGAGATTGTCGCTGATCGCACATCCGTTGCGAGCGCGACGCGAATCGTTGGTTCCTGTTTTGAAGATGACCCTGCGCTCGATTGATCGAGTGAAACAATCGTCGGCCTGGCGGGGGGCTTCCATTCGCCGGACGACGTTGCGGGAGAAGTCTTCTGGGGGTCAACTTGCGTTGAAGGTTGCTTCTGTCGACCGTCTTGTTGGCTTAAAACGAAGGTGTGGCTTAAGGCTAGTTGCGCAAGCAGAAGAGCGATATTGCTTCGCGCGAGGAAATTACGCATTACCGGGAAATCCTTGGCGGCTTAGTCTTGGGGGCTGCACCGCGCGTTGATAATACTACATCTCCGGCTAAACGAAGCGATAGAGTTTGGTTTACGAGAGCAGAACTCATTGCTGATCGTTGAGTGTCTGCCAAAGGTTTCCATGTAGCGCGTAAGCTATTTAGCCGAATTCGTCTTATCCAGTGCATTGCGAAGACCGTGCGCCAGCTTTACTGCGGCGTCGTTGGCCCAGAAGTGCATAAAGAACAGACGGGGAGATTCGGAGAGCATATGGCTATGAAGGGCTGTGACCGCGATTCCGTTCTCACGCAAAGCGCGAATGACAGGATTCACTTCCGCGCCGACCAGCACAAAGTCACCGGTGATCGCGGCACGACCTTTCCCCGTCGGTTGAAAGTTGATGGCGGTCGCCACACCCATGGCGGGCGGCACCTCCATCTCTCCATCCGTAATTTTTTCAGCCCGGGGAATGCTGAATTGGTAGACACCGCTGTTCTCTTTACCGGGCCGGCCAAGTATTTGTTCAAGCTGGTGCATGTCTATTTGTGCGGAAGCGCTTTTTTTGAGGGTTGACCCGATCGAAGCCTCGAGAGGAGTGTTCGTATAGGCAAGCGCGCGATGAAGGGCTTCTGCCAGCTTGAGCGCATCGCCGTGCCCGTTGATATGCATGTACATAACGCGTGGTGATTCATCGAGCAAGTGATTATGGAGCGCCGTCGTGTCGATGCCGCTTTCCTGTAGTGACCATAACACCGGGCCAACCTCGGCCTCCGTCAGCACAAGATCACCCATGACTACCGTTTCGCTATCTATCTTCTTAAACGCGACCCATGATCCAAGGGCGAGTACAGGATTGATCTCAATACCTCTAACCATCACTTTGAGATCGTTTCGCGGTAGCCCGATTTTGAAGACGCCTCCAGGTTGCATCGCACCGCTCTTGCCGATTGCCTTTTCAACTGCCTGCCATTCGGCTGGCGTGGATTTTTGTTGATTCGCTCGCGCTGCGAACCTGCTCTGCGCCTTTGTAGTAACAACTGAAAGACTCAAAATCAGAAACAGCACCTGCAGAGCCAACTTGAAACGCTGGGCGTGGTGTCGAATGAACTCGTGTTTCCCGTGTGGATCGTTAATATTCAAGGTTTTCATGATGACATTTCCTTTAGTGAAAGATTGCAGGCCCGTTTTTCCGAATTAGCTGGCGTATCTTTCTTCAACCGTTAACGCAAAAACAACCGTGCCCAACAAGCCAATTACACCGGCGGTTACGAAAGGGACCCGAGGCGAAAGCTTCCACAAGAGGCCCCCAATTGCGGCGGCCGGTGTGATAGAAAGACTGCGTACCAGATAATAAAGCCCAACCGATCGCGCACGCACGTCCTCGCGCGCAAAATCGACGATCATTGCCTTGCGTGAAGGTTCTCCAATTTCTCTAAGGCCGCCTATGATAAAAGCGATTATAAGGAAGGCGAAACTCGAGGCCAACATCACGGCTAAAGGAAACAAAGCAAAACTCAAAAAGGTTGCGATGACGAATGGCTTGCGACCTATACGATCCGCTATCTTGCCCGCCGGGATATAAACCAGGATCGAAGTGACCATCTGAATCGCGATCAATGTTCCGTAACGCGCAGTGCTGAAGCCCTGCACATTGGTCACGTATAGAATCGTCAATACGCCAGTCATCCCCTCACACATTCTAATGATAACGTCGGAAACGAGGAGACGTTTAAGCGCTCCGTGAAATGAGCGCCATACGCCACGGATATTTGTAGCCTCAGCTGCCTTGATGGCGATGTTCACTTTTAGCACGAGCAAAAGCGTGCACGCGGCCAACGCGAGAGTAATCAAAAGACCCGTGCGCACCCCCTTGACGATTCCCATGAAAGAAATCATTGCTCCGCCGATGATTGGCGCAATGACTATCGGCAGACGTTTCAGAATGGACTGCAGCGTGAATCCCATCGCCCGCTTTTCGCGGGGCAGAGAATCGCCGATGACGGCGAAGATTGCGGGGGACGCCATGCTTTGCCACGCCATCGCAAATGCGAGGCCGACAAAGAGAAGTGGCCACGTGGAAGCAAGGAAATAGATAACGTACCCAGCGGATGCGATGGCGACGAAAATTAGAAGGGCACGGCGCCGCCCCAGGCGATCGGCAATCCAGCCGCCAGGGTATTGATAAATTGCGTCAAAGAAGTCTTCTGCAGTTCCGAATAAACCAATGATGGGCGTGCTTGCGCCAAGGGCTTCAAGATACTTGGGGAGGAATTTCTTCCAGAGTTCCTCGCCCAGACCGAGCAGAAAAACAGCGGCGGAAGCAATCGAGACGTTTCGTTCGAGGCTGAGGTAATCGGCCAGCTTCGCTCTTAGGCTTGCAGGCTCATCGGTTGGAGTTGGTTGCACGTAACTCGCCTGAATTAAATAGAGCAGTGCAGCCGCTTCGTCGGCTGACGGAAAGAATGCGATCGTAAGCGCAGAATAGCGCGCTTCGCGCGTTAAATATCAGAAGGCCCTATGCGGGATCGAAGGGACGGATAGTCGAGGCAGATGAAAATTTGACGCACCTTAGGGATTGGCAAGACGATTTCAAAGCTTCCAGTGCGGTGATGCGGAAAGTGGCTCCCGATCAAGCGGCTTCTCTTTCCTTCATTACAGTGGCCGGTTCGTCCTCAACGCGTTTCTTATTCTTCCGGGAAGACCGGTACGCGCCTATGGCCTCCTTTGTAAGGCTGAATAGCGTGCGCCGGTTTTGAGCCATCAGCTTCACCCAGGCGCGCTTATTCATCTGCGGAAAGTAGATGCCACGAAAGGACACCCGCATGACGAAATGATAGACGCGCCATCCGATCGACTTGTGGCTGATCGAGGCGAGAGCTTCAGCGATCCGCTCTGGGCTGTATGAAGACGCCCATGCATGCTCAAGCTCGATCTGCGCTTCAGGAATTGTCATTTTCAGAGGCGTGTGGGCCATCTGGTAGGGAGCGAAATCTAACCAATGCTTGGGCCGCGTCAACCGACCTTCTTTTAGTAATCGGTCGTAAAGCGGGGTTGCGGGAAAAGGCGTCAGCTGACCGAAGACTGGCAATCCGGGCGGCCACGTGCGAATTTGCTGGAGGGTGCGCTCTGCTACACCCGGGGTGTCATTGTCCATTCCAAAGATGAACGAGGTAACTGCGTAGATGTCGCGATCGGCCAGCCGGTTAAGCACGGCGGCATACTCTCCGGGCTTATTAAAGCTCTTGTTCATATCAGCAAGATTGACAGGATCAATTGATTCCATGCCGATGAAAACCAGCATCCCGCCCGCTGCCGCAATCAAGTCGACCAGTTCTTCGTCACGCAAAAGGTTGGCACTGATCTGCGCAATCCATGGCAGCTGTGCTTCGGCAGCAATAATGTCACGAAGCAGAGACTTTGTACGCTTAATGTTGATGGCAAAATTATCGTCCACGAAAAAGACGGAGACGCGACCACCCTCACTTCTGGCACGAGCTTTTAATCTGAGGAGTTCCTCAACAATACTCTGGTTAGTGCGGAAGCGGATCGAGTCGCCGAAGAATCCGGTTACAGTACAAAACTCACAACCATAAGGACAGCCGCGGCCTGATTCAATCGGAATGATATGAAACGTTCCCCAGTTTGGCCACAAGCGCGAAAGTAGCGAGCTTACGGCGCGTGGCATGACGTTGAATTGCTCAAGGGCCAGCGACGCCCAGGGTATTGCTGGATAATTAGCAAGACTTGGCTTGCGCTCCTTGCCGCTATCGTCGACGGGCTGATAAACCTCTTTGAGTTCGGACCGCGCCGCGTCTTCCACTATCCTGGGCCAGGTTTCATCTGCTTCTCCGAGAGCTATCGCATCAGCGTGGCGAGGCCCGCCGTCTTTGCCGAGAGCTTCAGCCGGACATTCAGTGACATGAGGGCCGCCCATCACGACGGGTACGCCGGCCGCGCGTACGACGTCAGCGACGCGGTAAGCCTTGGCAATCATCCTGGTCATCGCGCCGATGCCGACCAGTCCAATATTTTGCTCGCGTATGAACCGCACCAGCTCTTCGTCGCTCATCGCCCGCGCGTTGCCATCGACCAACAGCACCTCGTGACCAGGCGGAGTGAGCGCCTGAAGCAGAAACATCCAGAGGTGAGGCATGAAGTTTCGCGTCACGCCATTGTCAGGGTTATAGAGTAGGATTTTCATAACTTTCCGATCGATCGTGGTTAGAGCAATACCTGCAATAACCGTTTATACATTTCCTGGTTGAATCAAGGGCGGACGAAAGAAACAGGAGGGGATACTCTCGTTCCTAATATCGGGGCCAAATATTCGGGAGCAGCATACCAGTTAGGTACGCTGGCGTACATAGCTGGAGTTACATTTGGAGCAATAAACCGCGTGGAAGATAACATGCCCAATCTCATTCACCTAAAGCGTTGCCTGTTAGGCGTATCTGCCACACAACTCCTAAAAGAAACCGCGCCCTGTGGCATAAAGGATTCCTGTAGTAAGTGCTCCGAGAGCAACCACTACAACATCCACTTGCAATAGAATAATCAGAAGAAAGGCTGCGACGGCCAGAAGAACACTCGGCAGCCCGGGCAGGGCTTCAGGAGCTAGATCGAGCGAAACGACAAATATAATGCCGACGACCGCGGCGCTCGCGCCCGCGAGGAAGGCCTGAATGAAACGGTTGCGTTGGACTTGTTCGAAATAGCGTGCCCCCGCCAGTACAAACACAAAAGATGGCAGGAAAACCAGAAATGTCGCTAATGCAGCACCTGCGATTCCGCCGGCCAAGTAGCCAACAAATGTGGTGAACAACATGAAGGGTCCGGGCGTGGCGACGCTGAGAGCCACACCATCCAGCAATTGCCCCGCTGAGAGCCAGCCGTGCTCCGTGACCGCTCCTCGCTCGAGGAAGATGATCGAAGCGTATGCCCCGCCAAAGCTAAACAAGCCCGTCTTAAGAAGATAGCCATGACATTTGAAACCAGCGGGAATCGGTGAAGGGAAGCGTCGCAATGAATGCTCCGAGAATTGTCGGCAGAATTGCTGCTTGCTTTCTCAAACGAGGCCAACCTTCGATGAAGAGAAAATTTAGGAGACCCGCTGCGATCATTATCAAAAGGAAATTAACCCGAGCGAAGTACATTCCAACGAATGCGCCGACGAGCAAAAGTGCGAGGAAGATGCTTGTGATTGCGGCGCGGCCTAACTTGATTATTCCGGCGCAGATTATTCCGAGCACTGCTGGTTTCAACACGTAGAGAACGTCATTGACTTGAGGCAGACGGCCGTAAGTGACGTATAGCCAACTCAAGATGACCATCACTATGGCGCCGGGCAGCACAAACGTAAGTCCCGCTACGATTCCACCAAGCAAGCGTCGTTTCAGATAGCCGACGTAAATGGCCAGTTGCAGCGCTTCGGGGCCGGGCAGTATGTGGCAGAAGCTCATGATTTTTAAGAAGCGATCGTTAGACAGCCAGTGTTTGCGCTCAACCATGTGGTTGTACATCATCGTGATCTGCGCTACGGGTCCGCCGATGTTTACGAATCCAAGCATCAAGAAATACAGAAATACCTCACGCCACGAAGGCATTGAATGATCGACCTGATCGGCTAGCTCCGTATTGGTATGATGAGTCAATTTATTATCAGGCAATAAGTGACCTTACCGCCTTCCTAAATCTTCGGTACCAAGTCCCACGACATGCTGTTCAAGGCAGACTGAATCTGT